>Ga0116230_10008358_pt1 | contig 10202 bp, 12 predicted proteins | sample S1TSphfallax_3_FD_88678 | JGI IMG/M metagenome (GOLD analysis project Ga0116230, IMG submission 88678) | Host-associated microbial communities from peat moss isolated from Minnesota, USA - S1T2_Fd - Sphagnum fallax MG | ecosystem: Host-associated > Plants > Peat moss > Unclassified | place...
CATCATTCCGCCCAATTCGTTCGCGCTCGCGAGCACGGTCGAGTTCTTTCGCATACCGCGCAGCGTGCTGACCGTGTGCCTCGGGAAATCGACGTACGCAAGGTGCGGGATCATCGTCAACGTAACGCCTTTGGAACCTGAATGGGAAGGCCACGTGACATTGGAATTCTCGAACACCACGCCGCTGCCCGCCAAGATCTACGCCAACGAGGGTGTGGCCCAGATGCTGTTTTTCGAGTCCGATGAGGTCTGCGAGACGTCCTACCGGGATCGTGGCGGCAAGTATCAGGGTCAGCGCGGAGTCACGTTGCCCAAAACCTGATGGAGGGCCCTGCGGGCCCGCGCGTGTCATCATCACACGGCGAGGTACGGGGCTGCGACGTCAGTGAGCGGCGGCAGCGGCCGCTGGTTTCGCCGCACCCGAGTTGAGAGTCTTGATCTTCATCGTAAACTCGAGCTTGTCGCCTCTCGACCGTTCGGCGAGCACGGGTATGAAGCCGAGCGCCGGCGCGAACCACATGCGCAAAACGCGGTCGCCGCCGGCGCGGCGGCTCGACACGACCAGCGTATCGAGTTCGCCCAATGCGGTACGAATTCGGGCGCTGCCTTCCGGGGTGTAGATGAAATCCTTGATCTCATCCTTGTCGAGGATCCGAAAATTCTTGGGCAGCGTGCCGTTCTTGAGATCGAGCATGACTTCGACTTGGATCGACATGATGTCCTGGGTGCCGGTGCTGAGCTTCAAGTTGACGGGTTTCTTTTCCGTCTGTCCTTGTGCATGGCCCGACTCCCAATCGAAATCGATATTGGCCGTCGAGGTGCCGTCCTCGGCGCGGTATTTTTCCGGCCGCACGTGATCGTTCGTGACGCTGAACCAGCTCTTCTGGATGACATCCTTGGCGTAGACCAGACGGAAAATACCTCGGGCCGTCACCGTCCAGGTGTAGATGTAAGTGCCGGGAGCCGCATCCGTCTTGAGGTCGAGATCACTGGTGCCCACCGTGATGCCGCGCCATTCCGCGATGTAGCGGGCCAAAAACGGTGCGACGGCAGGCTCGCCGCCGGGCTGCGCGGCCACGGGAGAGCCCGCGATCACTGCACCCGCGATCGCGCCGCCAATGGTCGCCACGCGGCGCCAGGACCACGTCATCGATCCCGCCCGTCCGCGGCACCGTACTGCACGGGCTCCTCGAGAGCCACGCCGTCGAGCCATGCTAGTCCCCCGCGGCAGCGCAGCCGTCCCTGACAGTACCAGCGCACCGCCTCGGGATAAATTTGATGCTCGACGGTCTGGACGCGCGCGGCCAGCGTCGACTCATCGTCACCGGGCTTCACCGGTACGCTAGCCTGGATGATGCGAGGACCGCCATCGAGCTCGGCGGTGACGAAATGCACGGTGGCGCCGTGCACCGGCTCGCCCGTCGCGAGCACGCTTCTATGGGTGTGCAAGCCGGGAAATTTTGGCAGGAGCGATGGGTGTATGTTCAAGATTCGCCCGGCATATCGGTCTACGAATTCCGGCGACAGAATGCGCATGAAGCCCGCGAGGACGATCAACGACGGAGCCGCGGCGTCGATAACCTCGGCCAGCCGTCGATCATAACTTGCGCGTTGCTCAGCTCTGACAGCGGGCAGCGTCCGTGTTTCGATGCCCAAACCACCGGCGATCTCGAGGCCCGTGGCGTGCGGTTGATCCGAGAGCACGAGCGACACACGATAGGGGGCCGGCGGGTAGGCAGCCGGCGGCGTGGTGCTCTGTTCGACGAGCGCGCGCATGTTGGTGCCACGCCCCGAAATCAGAACGACGACCGATTGCGGAAAAAGCTCGCTAGTCAAACGATGACGACACCGCGCGTGCCGCGCCGTACCTCACCGATCACCCGTGCTTCCTGCCCGGCCGCCTTCAGAATGGCGATGCTTTTGTCGGCGTCGCGGGCGGCCACATGAACCGTCATTCCGATGCCGCAGTTGAATACTCGATACATCTCGGCGTCGCTGACGCAACCTGCCGCTTGCAGCCAGCCGAAAACCGGTTCCCGATTCCAGGCCCGGCGCTCCAGCACCACTTCCAACCCGTCGGGAATCACCCGGGGAATGTTGTCCACCAGTCCCCCGCCGGTGATGTGGGAGATGCCGTGCACCGCTACCGCACCGAACAGCTCTCGCAGCGGTTTCACATAAATCCGGGTCGGAGCCATCAGCCGGTCAATCAGTGGAATGCCGTCGAGGTCGGCTTCGGAGTCTGTTGCCGACATCTCTAGAATCTTGCGGATCAGCGAAAAACCATTGGAGTGCGGCCCGGAGGAGGGCAGTCCCAATACCGCGTCGCCGGGCTGCGTGAGGGTGCCGTCGATGATCGAATCCTTCTCGACGATACCGACGCAAAAGCCAGCCAAATCATAGTCATCGCCGTGGTACATGCCGGGCATTTCCGCCGTTTCGCCGCCCACGAGAGCACAACCGGCTTGCACACAGCCCTCCACGATCCCCGCGATGACTCGTGCCCCGATGTCGACCACGAGTTTTCCCGTCGCATAGTAATCGAGGAAAAACAGCGGCTCCGCCCCTTGGACCACGACGTCGTTCACGCACATCGCGACGAGGTCGATGCCCACGGTATCGTGGCGGCCCGTGTCGATGGCCAGCCGCAGTTTGGTGCCGACGCCGTCGGTGCCGGATACCAGCACCGGTTTGCGATAGCGATCCAAGGGCACCTCGACCAACGCTCCGAACCCGCCGATTCCGCCCAGCACTTCGCGCCGCATCGAACGCTTCACGCCGGGTTTGATGCGGTCTATCAGTGCCTCGCCGGCATCGATGTCGACTCCGGCTTCGCGATAGGTTAGCGGGAAGGGCTCGCTCATTCAGTTCCTCTGGCAACGGTGCGCCGGCGCGGCAGGCCGGCTTGCTGTGGTATTTTACATGAGGGGACTACAGGCTTCCGTGATTACGCCATGCGACAGTGCGACAACTCCATTTATTCGAGAATCTGCCGTTTTTCGGCCTTCTTATGCGTGTGTCTGGCCGCGATGGCCCACGCGCAGGCGGCGCTCGCCCTGTCGCGCGTGGAACTGTACCAGGCCACCGTGCCGCTCGCCGATCGGTCCGACGCCGCGCAGTCGGCGGCATTCCAGAGCGCGCTGAAGATCGTGCTGGTGCGGGTCACCGGCAGCCGTGGAGCGGAAACGGAACCTGCGTTCGCACCGCTGCTCGGCAATGCGCGCCGCTATGTACAGCAGTATCGCGCCGCTCAGGATAATCAGCTGTGGGTCGCGTTCGACGGTTCCGCCCTCGAGCGCTGGCTGACGCAAAACGGTCAACCTCTGTGGGGTCACGATAGGCCCTCGACGTTCGTCTGGCTCGACGTGCAGACAGGGCCGCAATCGGGCACCGTGGTCTCCACCGACGACGTGTCGGAGTTGAAGTCGGCGATCGAGGCGGCCGCCATCGTGCGCGGGATCCCGCTGGTCTGGCCCACTTCCGCGGATCTGCAAAGGATTCACCTCGATCATGCCCATTTCAACGGCGTCACGACAGCGTCGCTTGCCGAGGTAGCGCACTCCCGCGGTGCCGACGGCGTGCTGATCGGTCGAGCGAGCGGCCCAAACGACACTGCCAACGTACGGTGGACGCAGCTCTATCAGGATCGAAGCAGCGAATATTCGGGAACCCTGGAAGGCATCAACCGAATGGCGGACACCTACGCAGGGCTCTTCGCGGCGAGCGGCACTCTCGCGCCGATCGATATCGATGTGGGCGGTGTGGCCGATTTGAAGGACTATGCCTCCGTGCAGGCTTACCTGGAATCGCTCACCTTCATCTCCCATGTGAGCGTCCAGGATTTGCACGGCGACCACATCACGTTCCGGTTGAGCTCCCGGGGCGGCGTCGAGCCCCTGCAGCGAGCGCTGGAACTCGACGGTCGACTCCAGTCCTTGCCGGCGGGCGACAACGGGATTCAGCGGTTTCAACTGCGACCCTAGGCTCCTAGCCCGCGCGCCATGCATCGTTGGTTGCGGCACCTGCCGAATCTCATCAGTTCGATCCGAATTCTGTTGGTGCTGCCGATCGCGTCGACGCTGTGGCACCAACAATTCGTGACGACGCTGTGGCTGTTCGCCGCGGCGGCCGGTTCCGATGCGGTCGACGGGTACCTCGCCCGGCGTTTTGGCTGGCAGACCGAGCTCGGTGGCATGCTCGATCCGGTCGCCGACAAACTCATGCTGGCGACGGTGTTCATCATGTTTGCCGTGCTCGGCAAAGTGCCGTTGTGGCTCACGGCGGCCGTGATCACCCGTGACTGCGTCATCGTGCTGGGTGCCGTGAGCTATCGGGTGTTACTCGGTCCGGTTCGGGCCAGACCTTCGCATATCAGCAAGCTGAACACGCTCATACAAATTCTCTTCGTGCTTGCCGTCATCGGCACCCAACGCTGGGCGTGGCCGCCGTCGTGGGTGCTCCTAGGTCTGGGTGCGCTGGTGTTTGTGACCACCATCATCAGCGGGATCGACTATGTCTCGGTATACGGGCGTCAAGCGTTCCGGGAGGCCAAGGCACCCGCCGTCGCGCAGACCGGCCGTTCGAGGGCGATATGAAACAATTGGCGCTCGGGGTGCGCCTGCGCGCCGAAGCGGTATTCGCGAGTTTCTCCTGTGGCGCGAATGCCGAACTCCTGGCGGCGCTGCGCGAACCCACCGGCCCGCCGCTCTGGATTTGGGGCGCGGCCGGAACGGGCAAGACCCATCTACTGCAAGCCACGTGCGCGGCGGCCGGCGAATCATCCGTCGACGGCGGTGGCGCTCGCGGAGCGGCGGCGTACTTCCCGCTCGACCGGACGGTGGGTTTGCCGCCGGACGCCTTGTTGGGATTCGAATCTTGCCGCGTGCTGTGCCTGGATGATGTCGACGCCGTCGCGGGTGATCTCGCCTGGGAGCGGGCGCTGCTGCAACTGTTCATCGAAGCAGGCGACCTGCGCACGCGGCTCATCTTTGCGGCCAGCGGCGCGCCGCGGCAACTTCACTGGCAGCTCGACGATTGGGGCTCGCGCGCCGCGGCCTGCATCGTCTACCAAGTGCGCGAGCTCGACGAGGCCGGGCGGATCGAGGCGCTGCGCCTGCGTGCGGCGCAGCGCGGCCTGGAATTGCCGTTTGAGACGTCCGACTACCTGCTGCGGCGGATGCCCCGGGATTTGCGGTCGTTGTTCGAGATTCTAGATCAACTCGACGAGGCATCGCTGATTGCGCAGCGCCGGCTCACCGTTCCGTTCATTCGCGATGCGCTGGAGACGCTCGCAAAAACAAAACCAGAGTACAGAACCAACCGAATACCAAGAAAAGACTGATGGAGGCCGCCCACCTAGCTGCTGGGTTCACCAGTAATTCAGTCAGCGCGAACGCGACGTAGGGCACCGTGAACAACGTGGCCCAAGCGTAAGTACGGCGCCGGCCTCGAATCAGTCCATTGAGCGGTGCGAGCAACGGCAGCACGGCGAGCACGCAAATGGGCCACGGGTACCCCACGGCAATCCACGACAGTAAGCTCGATGCGACCGCAACCCACAGGCACAGCGTCAGCATGCGGGCCTTGTCGACGGCATTCATGCCCTAATGTTCCAGACGGCCGGCCAGCGTGGCGACGCGGGCGCCGAGTGCGCGTGCCAGAGAGGCTTCGGTGCTGGACAATTCGCCGGTGCCGCTCACGCCGGCGACGTGGCTTGCACCATACGGAGTGCCGCCGCTGCGGGTCTCGGCGAGGCCGCTCTCGGTGAACGGCAGGCCGACCAACACCATGCCATGATGGAGCAACGGCAACATCATCGACAGCAGCGTGGCCTCCTGACCCCCATGCAGGCTTTGCGTCGACGTGAAAACGGCGGCCGGCTTGTCGACCAGCGCCCCCGATAACCACAGGGCGCTCGTGCCATCCAGAAAAAATTTCAGCGGTGCCGCCATGTTGCCGAAGCGTGTGGGACTTCCCAGTATCAGCCCGCCGCAGGCGATCAGATCCTCTTGGGTCGCGTAAGGTGGTCCGTCGTCCGGCACCGGTGGGTCCGCGCGCTCGGTGGTGGCCGATACCGGCGGGACGGTGCGCAGCCTGGCTCGCATGCCGGCCACCGACTCGACGCCGCGACAAATTTGTCGCGCGAGTGCAGCCGTGCTGCCTTGGCGTGAATAATACAAAACCAAAATGTCTTTCATCAGTATGCCTCAGGACAAAATCCGCTAATTTCCACTTGCGTCGCGCCGGCGCAACGATTTGTTCCGCACTGGGGCAGCGAGTCTTGAAGGTGGGTCGTTTGACGGCCCTGATTGCTGTTGTTAGTGTCCGTAATCCTTATGTTGCGTTTAATCGCGGTATTGATCGGTATCGCCTGCCTCGCCGGCTGCAGCAGCGCCCCCGTGCAAGAAATGAGTGATGCTCGTCAAGCCATCGCGGCGGCACGGGTTGCGGGTGCCACCGAGGTCACCTCGCCTGAATTGTATGCCGCGCAAGCAGCCATCACGCGTGCGGAAAAACATATCGACGCGCAAGAATACACGCGTGCGCGGCTGGCAGCGATGGAAGCCAAACATCATGCCGGCGTGGCGCTTGCCAGTGCCCAGCATGCGGAAGCGCAGCATGACGCCCATGTGGACGGCCAGCATGCGGCTCCGCATGGCGATTCAACCCCGGTTCAATAGCTCAATCGACTCTTGACGTAACCCACCGGATCGTCGGCTGAAATCTCGCTGGTCGTGGTCTCGCGGCGATGCCGGTATTCCAGCATTCCGGCGTCCAGGCCGCGTTCGCCGATGACGATGCGATGGGGAATCCCAATGAGTTCCGAATCGGCAAATTTGACGCCGGGGCGGGCATCGCGATCGTCGAGCAGCACGTCGATGCCGGCGTCATTGAAAGCCGCATAAAGCCTGTCCGTGGCCGCCATCACACGCGGGGATTTCTGGTAATTCATCGGGACGAGCACCACTTGAAAGGGCGCCAAGGCGTCCGACCAGATAATACCGTTGGCGTCATGATTTTGTTCGATTGCGGCAGCGACCACGCGGGTGATGCCGATGCCATAGCAGCCCATGAACAGCGTGACGGCCTTACCTTGTTCATCGAGGACGGTGGCCTTCATCGCCTCGCTGTAGAGCTGGCCTAGCTGGAAAATGTGTCCGACCTCGATGCCGCGTGCAATGTCGAGCGTGCCGCGGCCACTCGGGCTCGGATCGCCTTTTTTGACGTTACGAATGTCGACTGACGCCGGTTCAGGCAGATCGCGGCCCCAGTTGACGCCCGTGTAATGCACGTCCTTTTCATTCGCGCCGCAGACGAAGTCAGCCAGATGAGCCGCCGCGTGATCGACATAGACCCGGCCCGAGAATCCGATCGGCCCGATCGAGCCGGGATCGCAATTCATGGCCTCGCGTATTTTTGCGGCGCTCGCCATCCGCAGCGGATTACCGACACCGGGCAGTTTTTGAGCTTTGACGGCATTCAACTCGTGGTCGCCACGCAGGACAAAGGCGACGACAGCATCGTCCGCGCCGTCGACCAACAGCGTCTTCACGGTCGAGAGCGGGCTCACCTGCAGGAACTCGCTCAGTTGCACGATGCTGCGTGCGTCGGGAGTCGACACCTTCGCAAGCATTTGCGTCGCCGCCGGGCGAGGGCTCGTCACGGGCAACGTGGCCGCCGTCTCCACGTTTGCCGCGTAGTCATCGCCATCCGAGAATGCGATCGCATCTTCACCCGACTCGGCCAGCACGTGAAACTCCTGCGACGTGCTGCCGCCGATGTTGCCGCCGTCGGCTTGTACGGCGCGAAATCGCAGACCCAGGCGCGTGAAAATCCGCGCATAGGCGTCGTACATGGCGCGGTAGCCAGCGGCCAAGCTCGCCTCGTCGACATGGAAGGAATACGCGTCCTTCATCAAGAACTCGCGCGCCCGCATGACCCCGAAGCGGGGCCGTATTTCGTCGCGAAATTTGAGCTGAATCTGATAGAAATTGACGGGCAGTTGTTTGTAACTGCGCAGCTCGCGGCGCGCAATGTCCGTGATGACCTCTTCGTGCGTGGGCCCGTACGCGAATTCGCGGTCATGCCGGTCCTTGAAGCGAAGCAACTCCGGACCATATTTGGCCCATCGCAGCGATTCCTGCCACAATTCGGCAGGCTGTACCGTCGGCATCAGCAATTCCAAGGCACCGGCCCGGTTCATTTCCTCGCGAACGATGCGTTCCACCTTTTGGAGTGTGCGCAGTCCCATGGGCAGCCAGGTATACAGCCCGGCTGCCAAACGGCGAATCATGCCGGACCGCAACATCAACTGGTGGCTCAGTACCTCCGCGTCGGCAGGGATCTCCTTGAGCGTCGAAATGGGATATTGAGATAAGCGCATGACCGCCTATCTTACATGAGGCCCCCTGTTATCATGGGAGTTCATGAGCGACGACGAAGACCCTCAAACGCGGCCGCGCGGCGTCTATTGGCTGCCCAACCTGCTGACCACGGCGGCTCTGTTCGCCGGCTTCTACGCAATCGTGGCGGCCATCGATCTGAAGTTCGCTTATGCCGGCATTGCGGTGTTCGTCGCGATGCTGTTCGACGGGCTGGATGGCCGCGTCGCGCGCTGGACCCACACCGAGAGCGCTTTCGGCAAGGAATACGACAGCCTGTCGGATATGGTGTCGTTCGGACTGGCGCCGGCCATCGTGACCTATCAGTGGGGAGTTGCGCGCATCGCAGAGTACGGGCCCCTGTGGCGGCGCCTCGGCTGGCTGGTTTGCTTCTTCTACGCCGCCGCCGCGGCGCTGCGATTGGCCCGCTTCAACTCCCGGGCTGCGACCCAAGACAAGCATTACTTCGAGGGCCTGCCGAGTCCTTCGGCTGCGGCCATCGTCGCCGCGTTGATTTGGTTGGTCAGCGATCAAACCAGCATCGGCTTGCCCGGGTTGATCTTGGCTTTTCTGGTCACCGCATCGGCCGGGGCGCTGATGATCAGCCGCTTCGCCTTCAATAGCTTCAAACAGGTGGACGCGGGTGCGCGCGTGCGCTTTCGGATCATTTTGATCGTCCCGCTGGCGTTCGTGTTCATCGCGCTGCATCCGCCCGTCACGTTGCTGTTGCTATTCGGATGCTATGCGCTGTCCGCTCCGGCCGTCTGGGCCTATCGCAAGGTGCGAAAGCGGCCCCGAACCGTGGTGACGGTCACATGAATACGCCGCTGCGCAAGGAATATCTGGCTGCCTTCGGCTACGAATCCTGGGTGTTGCGCGCGCCGCGAGCGGTAGCCGCGACCTTCCCCGTGGCTGAGCCGGTCGTGCCGCTCGTGCCCGATCCGGTCCCGTCGTTATCCGCGCCTTCCGGGCGGCCGACGGCGGAGGTCGAATTGCTGGACTGGTCGGCATTGCGCGAGCGCGTCGCCGCCTGCACGCGCTGCGGCCTGAGTGCAACCCGCACCCAGACGGTCTTCGGCGTGGGTAACTTGCGGGCGGACTGGCTCGTGGTGGGCGAGGCTCCCGGTGCGGAGGAGGACCGCAAAGGTGAACCCTTCGTCGGGCGTGCCGGCCAGTTGCTGAATGGCATGCTGCGCGCGATCGGTCTTGCCAGGGATCAGGTTTATATCGCCAATACCCTCAAATGTAGGCCGCCCAATAATCGTGACCCGCTCGCGGCCGAGGTCGCCGCCTGTTGGCCCTACCTCGAGCGCCAGATTGCGTTGCTCAATCCGAAGATCATGCTGGTCGTCGGCCGCATCGCGGCGCAGAGTCTGTTGCAAACCACTGTGCCGCTCGGGCGTCTACGGCAGCAGGTGCACGTGTTCGGCGCCGCGAAGGTCCCGTTGGTCGTGACTTATCATCCGGCTTATTTGCTGCGTACTCCGGGCGACAAGCGCAAGGCCTGGGAAGATTTGAAATTCGCCCGCGAGGTATCGAGTCGTGGCTAGCGTCAAGCAGGAGTTCGATTTTCCCGAGCCCGGCATCCGGCCCATGCATGAATTGGATGTGCCCGTGGTCGTCGCCATCGAGCGCTCCGCGTATCAGTTTCCGTGGAGCGAGGGCATTTTCCGCGATTGTCTGCGGGTGGGTTACGTCTGCCGCGTAATCGAAGTGGGCATCGATATCGCGGGCTACGGGATCATGTCGATGGGTGCCGGCGAGGCGCATATCCTCAACGTCTGCGTCCGCGAGGAATACCGGGGCCGCGGCCTGGCCCGC
>Ga0116230_10008359_pt1 | contig 10201 bp, 8 predicted proteins | sample S1TSphfallax_3_FD_88678 | JGI IMG/M metagenome (GOLD analysis project Ga0116230, IMG submission 88678) | Host-associated microbial communities from peat moss isolated from Minnesota, USA - S1T2_Fd - Sphagnum fallax MG | ecosystem: Host-associated > Plants > Peat moss > Unclassified | place: USA...
ACGCCGCGTCCGTCGGATCGGTCGAGGAGATGCTCGCGTTCGTCGAGCGCTGGGAACGCGAGCGCGACGACCTCGACTACGAGATCGACGGGATCGTCATCAAAGTCGACGATCTCGCGCTGCAAACGAAACTCGGCTTCACGGGCAAAGACCCGCGCTGGGCGATCGCCTACAAATTCCGTGCCCGCGAGGCGCAGACCAAACTCCTCGACATCGAGATCAACGTCGGCCGCACGGGGACGCTCAACCCGTTCGCGATTCTCGAGCCGGTCCAGATCGGCGGCGTCACCGTGAAGAAGGCGACGCTCCACAATGAAGACGACATCCGGCGCAAAGACATCCGGATCGGCGACACCGTGATCGTCCGCCGCGCGGGCGATGTGATCCCGCAAGTGGTCGGACCAATTCTCGCATTGCGGACGGGTGATCCGCCCGAGTACCGGCTGCCGGTGATCTGTCCCGTCTGCAAGAGCGATGTCGATCATCCGGACGGCGAAGTGATGGCGCGCTGCACCAACGCGGCGTGCCCGGCGCAACAGCACGAACGCGTGCGCCACTTCGCCTCGCGCGGCGCGATGGACATCGACGGCCTCGGCGACGTGCTCGCGTTCTCGCTCGTCGACAACGGTCTCGTCCACGATGTCAGCGATCTCTACCATCTCGATCCCGCGCAGCTCGCAACGATGGAACGCATGGGTGAGAAGACGATCGAGAATCTCTTCGCCGCAATCGAGACCTCCAAACGGCGCGGTCTCGCGCGGCTCTTGAACGGCCTTGGAATCCGCATGGTCGGCGCGCAGAACGCGCAGATCCTGGCCGGCGATTACGGCTCGATCGAAGCGCTGATGGCCGCGAGCGAGGCTGATCTCCTCGCAAGCGAAGGAATCGGCGAACAGATCGCGCGCAGCGTCGCGCTCTTCTTCGCGCAAGAACCGAATCGTGCGATGATCGCGCGGCTGCAGGCGGCGGGCGTCGATACGACGGCGCCGAAGCGCGAACGCGCCGCGGCGGGCGTGCTCGCCGGCAAGACCCTCGTGCTCACCGGAACGCTGCCGTCGCTCACGCGCGAGGCGGCGACGGAGCTCATCGTCGCCGCCGGCGGCAAAGTCAGTAGCGCCGTCTCGAAGAAAACCTCGTACGTCGTCGCGGGCGAAGAAGCGGGCAGCAAACTCGCTAAGGCCGAGTCGCTTGGGGTCCCGATCCTCGACGAAGATGGCCTACGCTCTCTCATTGCGGGCGAAGAGCAGCCCGTATCTCACGCCCATCCTTCGACAGGCTCAGGATGACACTCTGGCGGCGCCCGATGCCTGCGTGTGCCGCGTCCGATTCCTGAGCGAGCCGTGCCTGCGTGTGCCGCGTCCGATTCTTGAGCGAGCCGTGCCTGAGTGTCATCCTGAGCCTGTCGAAGGATGGGCGTGAGACAACGTTACGTGGTCGCGATCATTCGTCGTGAAAAGAGCGCGTACACGAGCGCGCCCGCGGCGACCGTGATTGTGCCGTAGAGCATCGCCTGCGTGCCGCTCGCGAAGAACAGGTAGCACCAGCCGGCGAGCGCGAGCAGCGCCGGTAGCGGATAGAGCGGCACGCGAAACGCCGCCTGCGGCTCCCGCCGCCGCAAGAGCGCGAGCGCCGCGATCTGCGCGATCGATTGCACGAGGATGCCGGCCGCCACGAGCGCGTTGATCACGGTGTCGAGTGAGAACAGGCACGCGGGCAGCGCGAGGATGCCGATCGTCACGAGCGCCGCATCGGGAAAGTCGCGCTGCGTATCGAGGTGCGCGAAGATGCGCGGGAAGCGGCCGTCGCGCGCGGCGGCATACGGGATGCGCGAGAACGCGAGCAGGGCGCCGAAGGTCGACGCGAACGCCGTGATCAGGACGAGGACGGTGACGATGCGTGCAACCGGCACGCCGAATGCCCGCTCAACGATCGTCGAGGCGACGTGTTGCCCGAGCGCCGGGGGCGTGCCGTCGGCTGCCGCGGCGATCGCGTGCCAATCGATCGCGCCGAGGACACCCGTCTGCAAGAGCACGTAGAGCACGCCGACGATCCCGATCGCGCCAAGGATCGCCCGAGGCAGCGTCCGATGGGGATCGCGAACTTCATCACCCAGCGAGCTCGCGCTGCCGTAGCCGATGTAATCGTAGATGGTGAGGACGAGCGCCGCGCCGAATCCGGCACGCAGGCCGGACCACATCGAAACGTGCGGATCGAGTGCGAACGCGCGGCCCGGATCGAAGCGCGCGTACGCGGCGACGATCGTGATTGCTAGCGTCAGCACCGTCGTTACGCCGAGCACGATGCCGATCTGCGAGACGCGCGAGATGCGGCGGTAGAGCGCGAGCAGCGTCACGACGCCGACGCCGATCGCGACAAGTTTGAGCGCGAGCGGGTTCGCCACCGCCGGCACAAGGTAGCCGGCGTAGTTCGCAAACCCGATGTAGCCGGTTGCGAGCAGGAGCGGCGCGCTGAAGATCGTTTGCCACGCGAAGAGAAACGCGAAGAAGCCGCCATTTTTGCCGAACGCGCGACGCACGTAGCCGTAGGTACCGCCCGAGCCGGGCGCGCGCGCACCGAGTTCCGCCCACACGAGCCCGTCGCAGAGCGAGAGCAGCGCGCCGCAGATCCAGCCGGCAAGCGAGAGCGGCCCGTGCAGCGCCCCGAGCACCAGCGGAATCGTGATCAGCGGCCCGATCCCGACCATCGCGATCACGTTGACGGCAAGCGCGCCGCGCAGCCCGACCCCGCGCTGGAGCGCGCCTTCCTCGACCGCCATCTTATGCGATCGCCACGTACGCGACCGTCATGTTAAAAGATGCGCTCGAGTCCGGGATCGTACGGGCGCACGCGTGCGGCGTCCGCGAGCAGGCCGTGCAGATCCCCGGCCATCACGCCGATGGGCCGGATCTCGGCGGCGAGTTGCCCCGCGCGCCCGTGCCAATACGCGCCCGCGCGCGCGGCATCGAACGGATCGAGTCCTTGCGCGAGGAGCGTCGTGATGATGCCGGTGAGCGTGTCGCCGGTGCCCGCGGTCGCAAGCGCGCTGGTGCCGGTCGGATTGAACGACGTGCGCGTGCGATCGGCGACGATCGTCGTCTGGCCTTTGAGCAAGAGCACGACATCGTGCTGCGCGACGAATGCGCGCGCGCGCGACAGCCGGTCTTCGGGTTTGAGCGTTCCCTCGCCGGTCAGGCGCGCGAACTCGCCCGCGTGCGGCGTGAGCACGACGTGCTTTCCGGCCAAGATATCGAGGTGCTTTGCGAGATGGAAGAGGGCGCTCGCATCGATGCACAGCGGCAGATCCGTCTGCGCGATCACGCTGCGCACGATCTCGCCCATCGCCTCACCGAGTCCGAGCCCAGGACCGATGCCGATCGCGCTGCTGTGTTTGGTGAGATCGAGGATCGCGGCGCTCGCGCCGGCAGCGTTCGTCTCATCGTAGGTGACGACGACTTGTTCCACCAGATGCGCGCGCAGCGCCGCGGCCGCGCCTTCCGGCGCCACGACCGTGACGTAGCCCGCGCCGGCGCGCGCCGCACCGCCGGCGCACAGCACGGCGGCACCCGGAAACTGGGCCGATCCGGCGATCACGAGCGGCGCGCCGGAGCGGCGCTTATCCGATTCGGCCCCGCGTACGGGCAAGAGCGCCGCGAACGCGCGATCCTCGAGCACGCGGTAGTCGTCGCCGATGCCGTCCGCGTCGGTATCGCGCATCGCGAGCGGCGCGACCCACAGTTCGCCCGCCGCCGCGCGGCCGGGATCGAGAAAACAGCCGAGTTTCGGCGCGCCGAGCGCGATCGTCGCGGTCGCGCGCACGTGGTCGGGCGCGAGCGCGCCGCTGGCCGGATCGCAGCCGGTCGCGACGTCGAGCGCGAGCACGGGCCGATGCGCGGCGTTGATCGCGCTCGCGAGCGCCGCGGTCGCCGCATCGAGCGGCAAGCGCGCGTTGGCGCCGTACAATCCGTCGAGGATGAGCCCGGCGCTCGCGAGCACGGCCGGATCGGGCGGATACGGGCGGAGCGAAACGCCCGCGGCGCGCGCGCGATCGCGCGCGTCGATGCGGCCGGGCGAGCCGTCGACGGCGGGATCGTGATACACGATGCGCTCGTGCGCGTCGCCGAGCGCGGCGAGTGCCGCGAACGCATCGCCGCCGTTGTTCCCGGCCCCCGCGATGCCGACGATCGCGCCGTCGATCGCGTAGCGCGACGCGCACTCGGCGATCGCTTCGCCGGCGGCCTGCATGAGTGCGATCTCGCCGGCGCGCGCGACGGCGGCGGCATCGATCGCGCGCATCTGTTCTTTGGTAACGACGCGCACCTCAGCCCTCCAGCACGACGACGGCGGCGGCCATCGATGCCGTATGGGTGATGGTGAGGTGGATGCGCGCGACGCCGCGCCGTTCGGGGAGATCCGCGTAGCGGCCGAGCATCACGATCCCGGGTTTGCCGCTGCGTTCGTGCGTCACGCCGACGCTGCGCCACGGGATCGCGTGACCGAACGCTTTGCGCACCGCTTCTTTTGCGGCGTAAAAACCCGCCAGGCGTTCGGGCCAGTGACGCTTGCGCATCGCGTAGGCCCATTCTTCGGGTGTGTAGACTTTGCGGGCGAACCAGTCGCGTTTGCGCTCGTCGAAACGGTAACGCTCGACCTCGGCGAGATCGATTCCCAATCCCAGAATCACCGCAAGGGCGTTCGGCGCCGGAAGGCCAGGACCGCCTTCCCGGCGGCGAGAATCCGACCGTCGTGAGCGAGATCAGTATCGTCCCGATCAATACGATGGACGCCGGATTGCTCACCCGGCTCGCGCTGTGTCTCGAGGAGCGCTTCCTCTACACGTGCGTCGTGCGGTCGCCGCTCCGCGTACCGAAGAGCGCGCTCAACAGCGTGCGCAAACAGCTGTTCTTCGGCTCGATCGTCGCGAAGCTCGCGGCCTCGTTCGATACGCGCGATGAGATCGTGCTCGGCGTGACCGACTTCGATCTCTACAAGACCTCGCATCAGTTCGTGTTCGGCAGCTCGAGCGAATCCCAGCGCTGCGCGGTCGTCTCGACGCATCGCTTGCGCGCCGAGTTCTACGGCGAGCCGGTCGATGAGAACGCGCTCTTCCAGCGCTTGCTCAAAGAGTCGGTCCGGCAGCTCGGCCACGCGCTTGGCTTGAAGAACTGCTATAACGCGCGCTGCGTGATGTCGTATGCCAACTCGGTCTTCGACACCGACAACAAACATTCGCACCTGTGCGAACAGTGCGACAAACGAAGCCGCGCCAGCCGGTAATTTTCGCCGAATATCGGCCGCGTGGCCAAGGGAGCGCACCCTCCGACGGTAAAGGTCGGTACGGAGTGAGTGCCTTTCGTACCCGCGGGAATTCTCGTCGGTGAATTCGAGTCGACTTGGTTCGCTCCGCAGCCAATCAGCCGTCGTGCGGATCATCCTCGCGGTCGTGTTTTTGGCCGTTTCGTGCGGGCTGCTTGCGTTGCATGTCCCCGCGCTCGACCTCGTCGCGCTCGGGCTCGCCGCGGCGTGCGCGCTCTTCAGCGGCGCGGCACTCGGCGCCGGCGTCGCGGTGCTCGCGGGCGTCGGCTCTGGCGTTTTTCACGCCGCGGACGGCGCCCCGGCGATCGAGACGGCGGTTGCGTTCGCGATCGTCGGCGGGCTCATCGCCTACCTGATCGGCGCCAGCGCCGCGTCGGTGGCGGCTGGTGCCGAGACGGGCGGCGACGGCGCGAGTTACGCGATGCTCGGCGGCGATCCGCGCGCGGCGCTGCCCGGCGGAACGCTCAACGGCAGCGTCGCGAAAAGTTTGGGCGCGCTGACCGCCGGCGTGCGCGAAGTCGCGAGCGGCGATCTCACGAAAAATTTGGCCGTCTCCGACGGTCCGCTCTCGGAGCTTGCGGTGGCGCTGAACCGGGTGATCTTCGGGATGCGCGACTTTCTCGGCGGCATGCACGATAACGCCTCGCACCTCGGCCGCGCGGGCTCCGAACTGCGCGAGACGGCCGCGAACTCGCTTGCGGTCATCGAGGGCTCGTCGGTCGCGCAGCAGCAGCTGGACGAGGGGATCGTCGAGCAGAGCACGATCATCGAGGCGGCGCTGGTGAAGGTGAACGCGATGGCGGATGCGATCACGAGCGTCGCCGGCTCCGCCCAGCAGCAGACGCAGAGCCTCGATGAGACCGCGCTCTCGGTTACCGCGATGTCCGCCTCGATCGAAGAGGTCGCAGCGCAGGTCGATTCGCTGCTGACGATCTCCTCGGAGACCTCGCAAACGGCCGACCGCGGCGGCGTCGCGATCCATACGATCGTCGAGGCGATGGACACGATCCGCACGACGATCTCGGAACTCGCGACCGACATCCAACAGCTCGGGACGAACTCCGAACAAATCGGCGACATCGTCAAGGTCATCGACCGGATCGCCGAGCAGACGAATCTCCTGGCACTCAACGCCGCGATCGAAGCGGCGCGCGCCGGCGAGCACGGCCGCGGCTTCGCCGTCGTCGCAAGCGAGATTCGCAAGCTCGCCGACGGCAGCGTCCAGGCGACCAAAGAAATCGCCGGCCACATCGGCTCGACGCAGTCCGTCATCGACGAAGTCCAGCGCGCGATGCGTCGCCTCAACGAGCGCGTCGAAGAGAGCGTGTCCTCGACCGACAACGCCTCGGAGGCGCTGCGCGAGATCGTCACCGCCGTGCTCAACTCGAACAGCCAGATCTCGCAAATCTCGGATGTGACGCGCTCGATGAGCGAGAGTTCCTACGCCGTGATCCGCTCGCTCGAGCAAATCACGCAATCGGTCGGCACGAACTTGCGTTCGACGCAAGAGATGGCCTCGCACTCGGGCGAGGTGTCGGGGGCGTTCGATTCGATCAAGGCGATCTCGCTGCAGAACGCCTCGTCGGTCGAGGTGCTGACGTACGTCAATGCCGAGGTGACGTCGGCCGCCCAACGGATTCTCTCGTCGGTGGAAGAGATGAACGAACAGGCCGGGCTGATCGACGGCCAACTTCGCCGCTACAAGATCACGGATGCAACGGAGCAGGAGGCGAAATCGTGAAACTGGGGCTGCGCGTTCAGCTGATCGGGACGCTCATCGGAGCGATCCTGATTTTCTTCGCCATCAGCGCGATCGCTGCGAACACCACGATGTCGACCGACCTCAGCAATCTCGCGAAGCGCGAGGTCACGAGCGGCGCGCTCGGCTTCAGCGGCTACTGGGACTCGAAGAAAGACCAAGTTCGCCTGCTCACGACGCAGATCGCGATCCAAGACGCGATCCGTCACGACGTCGAGACGAAGGATTCCAAAGCGCTCGGCGACGCGCTCTCCAACATCGCGCGCGGCGCGGAACTCTCGTTCCTCACCGTCACGGACACCGCGGGGAACGTGATCGCGCGCGCCAACGGCGGGACGACCGGCGTGAAGACCGGCTCACCCTACGTCGATCGCGCGCTCACCGGCGAGACCGTCAGCACGGCCGCGAAGATCGGCGATGCCGAACTGCAGGCGGAGCAACTCGCGCCGCAGGTGGACACCGACGTGAAGGCCGCCGGCGGCACGACGCAGCACATCGCCGACGGCATCGCGATCGTCTCGGCGGCACCGATCAGCGATCAGAACGAACGCACGATCGGCGCGATCTACGCCGGCGTCGTGATGAACCACGCGTACGACGTCGTTGATCAAGCGACGCGTTCGCTCGGCGGCAAGGCCGCGATCCTGCTCGGCCCCGCGATCGTCGCGAGCTCGATCTCGAACCCCGACGGCACGCGCTTCGTCGATGCCGACGTGGCGCTCGATCCGAGCGTGCTCACCGGCCCCAAGGCGTACAATGGCGCCGATACCGAAGCCGGCACCGATTACCTCGCCGAGGTCGACCCGATCCTCGACGATCAGAACACCGTCATCGGCGCGCGCTGGTACGGCATCCCGCTCTCGACGTTCCGCGCGATCCAAGCGCACACGATCCAGTCGATCCTCTTGTGGGGCGTCGTCGGCCTGATCGTCGCGCTCGCGCTCGCGATCCCGGTCGTGGAGCGCCTCTCGCGCCTCTTGATCAAACGCTCGAAACAAGTCCGCGCTTCGGCAAAGGAACTCTCGGTCGCGATCGTCGGCAGCGAAGTCTCGGGCGACCACGTCGCGATGACGAAGGCTGCCGTCGAGAAGCAGGGGGAGATCCTGAGCGCCGTGATGTCCGCGCCGATGAACGGCGCCACGAAGCCCGCCTCGCTAAATGCCGACCCCGCCTCGCTAAATGCCGACCCCGCCTCGCTGAATGCCGACCCCGCCTCGCTAAATACCGACCTCGCCTCGTTGAATGCCGGCCCCGCCTCGCTAAATACCGACCCCGCCTCCCTGAATGCCGGCCCCGCCTCGCTAAATACCGACCCCGCTTCGCTGAATGCCGAGAAAATCGCCGAGGCTGCCGCGCTCAACGCCGAGATCTACGGCGACGTGATCGTGATCGACACGCTCGCGACGGAAATGTCGAGCCGCATGCAGCAAGCGGTCGTCCGCGTCAACGAGCTCAACGACGTTGCCGAGGGCCTGAGTGAACTCGTGACCGGCACGAAGAACTAACCGCGATGGCCGACGTCATCCTGTTCTTTTCATCCAACGCCGACACCATGATCGCCACCAAAGCCCTCAAAGACTCCGGCGTCACGGCCAAAATGATCCCCAAACCCGCCAGCATCACCACCCCCGCCAACCTCGCCCTCGCCGTCGACCCCTCCGTCGAAGCCAGCGCCCTCGCCGCCCTCGGCAAAGCCAACGTCACCCTCGGCGGCGTCGTCAAGTAACCGCCGCGAGCCGCCACCGTGTCGTGAGCCGCCACCGTGTCGTGAGCCGCCACCGTGTCGTGAGCCGCCACCGTGTCATCCCGAGTCCCACGCGTATAATCCTGAGCCGCCACCGTGTCATCCTGAGCCTGTCGAAGGATGGGCATGCCACCCAGCCGCTTCTCGCCTCAATTCACGGTGGGCAACCGCGGCGTAAGAAACCGCCAGGTATTCTTCCCGGCAGCCTTCGCAACATACACCGCCGCATCCGCATCGGCAAAGAGCGACGTCGCATCCGTCTGCGGGTGGCTGATCGCGACGCCGGTCGAGCACGATAACCCCGCCGCCCGCACCGCTGCATAAAACCGATTCATCACCGCATCGGCCGCAGCCCGATCCGTCTCGGGCATCACGAGCGCAAACTCATCCCCCGCAAACCGTGCCGGCACATCGGTTACGCGCGTCGAGCTCCGCAGCGCCTCGGCAAACGCTTTGAGCGCCTCATCCCCACCCGCGTGCCCGCGCGTATCGTTGATACGCTTGAAATCATCCACATCGATCATCGCAAACGCAAGCGAACTGCCATTCCGCTTCGCTCGCGCAATCTCGGTGTCGATGCGCGTCGCGAGCGCCCGCCGATTGAGCAGCCCCGTCAGCGGATCGTGCAAAGCCAGGCGTTCGAGTTCCCCACGCAAACGAACGTTCTCGAGCGCGAGCGTCGCCTGCTGCGCAATTTCCCCCAGCGCCTGAACGGACCACGTCGAGATCGTGCGCTCACGTGCCCCATCCGCATAAAGAATCGCCGCGTTCCCCACCCGCACGCGCAGCGCCGCAAGTGCGTACCACCCGCGCACATCATACAAGGCAACATCCGGCTCGCCCGTATAGCCGGCCGCCAAATTCGTCTCCCCATATGCCGCACGGAGAAGCGAACTCCCATCCGGAAACGCGTCCCCGTACGCGGACTCAACCGGCTCCGTTCCTTCATCGAGTTCGAACGCCGCGAGTGCATCGCCCTCGCTATCCACCGAAAACCACAGCACGCGCGTAAAATAAAGCGCCAGCCGCGCAGCGCGCAGCGCGCCGTGGGCGATCCCGGTTTCGTCGGTCGCAGCGCTGATCTGCACGAACACCCGTTGCAGCGCCTCGAGCCGCTCGGTGCGCTCGAGGAGCCCGTCCCGCTCGCGTTCCGCCGCCGCGAGCCGTTCGGTGAGAAACGCAATCGGGTCGTGATCGTTCACGCTTCGCGCAACACCCGCACGTCTGCCATATCCACGATCTCCTCCGCCCCCGCGACGGCGACGACGAGCGCTCCATGCGGGCCGATGCGCAGCGCGATCCCGTCGCGTTCCACGCCGTCCGCATCGCGCACGAACCGGTACGGCGTACCGGCCAGATTCGCACGCCGTTCCCACGCATTCGCT
>Ga0116230_10008363_pt1 | contig 10198 bp, 7 predicted proteins | sample S1TSphfallax_3_FD_88678 | JGI IMG/M metagenome (GOLD analysis project Ga0116230, IMG submission 88678) | Host-associated microbial communities from peat moss isolated from Minnesota, USA - S1T2_Fd - Sphagnum fallax MG | ecosystem: Host-associated > Plants > Peat moss > Unclassified | place: USA...
TTTTGATGCTCATCCCTTGGTTCGCGATAAGCTGAAAACATTGCAACAAGTTGGTCTGGGGTACATCCATGTTGGCCAACAAGCAACGACACTTTCAGGAGGGGAGGCACAGCGGGTCAAATTAGCCAAAGAACTTTCCCGTCGGGCCACAGGGCGTACAGTTTATATTTTAGATGAGCCAACCACAGGCCTTCATTTTGAGGATGTACGAAAATTACTGGAAGTCTTGCATGCACTGGTTGAACAAGGTAACACGGTGATCGTCATTGAGCATAGCTTGGAAGTCATTAAAACAGCAGATTGGATTATTGATTTGGGACCCGAAGGTGGGTTTAAGGGTGGTGAAATTGTGGCTACAGGTACACCTGAACAAGTTGCCAAAATCAAAAAGAGCTATACGGGGCAGTATTTGAAGGCGTATTTATAATTGTTTCCTCTTGTTTTTGCTATTTTCCTCGTAAGGAATTCTCAACCAACTGTGGATTCTTAGAAATAACACACAGATATGCCAAAACAGCTTTATCAGGATGCCTGCGTCCATGCTCCCAGTTACGCAATGTATTCAGATTGAACCCAAAACGAGCAGCAAATTCGGCTTGGCTCATATCGAGAAATTTTCGCAATGCCTGTACATCAATTGTGTCTGGAACTTTCACAGGCTCAGAAACTCTTATCTTAGTTGCATGACCTTTAGTTTTATCGCCTTTTACATAGGCGACAGCTTCTTGTAGTGACTGTATTAATCTTTTAGTCATCTTATTCTCCATAACTTTCTATCAGCTCATCAACCATTGCATTCATTACCTTCTTTTCCTGATGAGAAAGGTCGCTCTTTTCAGACTTGGCATAAATATCTAGCAAAAAAATAGGGATATTGTAATTGTGGAAGAAGTAAATAATCCTTGCTCCTCTTGATTTCCCTCTTTGGTTTGAATGAAAAACCACTTGAAATGCTTTACCTTTGCAAAAAACATTCTATCACAAATATTAGCGCCTTGTCTTAATAAGACTCTTTTTGGATCATACGCCTTTTTTAAAGAGGTATAATTTAAGTTGCATGAGAATACAAAATTTTGATAAAATCTCAAATGACTTCAAGTATTTACATTATCGGTGGTCCCACGGCTAGTGGCAAATCTGACTATGCTGTTAATCTTGCTAAGCAGATAAATGGTGAAATCATTAATGCGGATAGTATGCAGCTTTATAGCCATTTGTGTATTTTAACCGCTCGTCCCATAAACTTACAAAATATTTCTCACCATCTCTATGGTATTTTACAAGGTAACCAAATCAGCTCAGTTGGATGGTGGTATGAAAAAGCTTGTGATGCTATTCAAGATGTTCAAGAACGGGGGAAAACACCCGTTGTAGTGGGGGGGACGGGTCTGTATTTGCACGCATTAACGGACGGCCTTTCGCCCATTCCAGAAATTCCACAAGTCATTCGTCAAGAAGTACGTCGTCTGGCACAAACTCTAGACGACAAAGACTTTTTTACTTTGGTGAGTCGTGAGGACCCAAAAATTCAATCTGTGCTTCATCCCCATGATACCCAACGGTTAACGCGGGCCCTCGAAGTCATATGGACAACGCAGCAATCTATCCAAGATTGGCAAAAACAGAGCCAAAAAAAGCTTAAGTTGAAGTGTGAATACATCATTCTTCTGCCACCAAGGAATATCCTTTATCAGTGGATTAATAACCGTTTTGTGAAAATGATAGAAAATGGTGCCATAGAAGAAGTCAAAGCTTTACTTGCACAACATATTGATCCCTCCTCTCCTATCTTAAAAGCTGTTGGAGTGCCAGAACTTAAGGAGTATTTACAGGCAAGCTTATCCCTTGATCAAGCCATTGCTTTGGGTCAACAATCTACTCGGCGCTATGCAAAACGCCAAATAACTTGGTTTACCCATCAAGTGGCAAAATCCAATCACACTATAACAAAAGTGATTAGTCGTTTTTAACGTTCCCTAAATGATTCTTTGAAGGCGTTGTAAACTGGTCGAGTCAAGTATTGAAAAAGTGTCTTCTCTCCTGTATGGATCTCGGCTTGTACTGTCATTCCAGTTGCAATATGGTTAACTTTTGGGTCTTTGCCGACATAAAGCTGTTTTAAGGAAATAAAAGCCTTGTAATAAGGTTTTTTGTTGTCATCTAAAAAGGTTGAGGCAGAAATAGATTCAAGCTTACCTTCAATACTTCCAAATCTGGAATAATCATAAGCAGATACTTTTATTGTTACATCTTGGCCTGCTTGTGTATTGCCGATATCTTTGGGGTTGATTTGAGCTTCAACTTCCATAGCATTTTCAGGCACAATTTGCATGAGTTCTTCGCCAGGCTGGATAACGCCCTTTAATGTATTGGTTTTTAGTCCTTTAACAACACCTGAAACAGGAGCTTTAATTTCTAAGCGCTGAACACGATCTTGAAGTTTAGTGATGGATTCTTTTACCTGGGCAATTTCAGCTGTAACATTGCCCATTTCTGTTAACGCGTCGTTGCGCAAATGTGTTCCAAGTTCAATGAGTTTGTTCTGTGATTCAGCAATGGCTTGGCGTGTTTGTTGCATTTGATTTAAGATTTGGTCTAAATCTTTATGCACACGTGACGCATTTTCTGCTGAATTACGATATTCTGTACCTGTTTTAAGTTTCTTATCAAATAATTTTTTACTGACGTCTCGTTGTTCTTCTACAATGGCAAGCTGATCCCTTAGGTCCTTTTCTTCACCAAGCTGAACGGCTAGTAAAGCTTTTTGTTGTTCTTGTTGTTTTTCAATAATGGCCCTTTGGTCCTCTCGATTTTTGGATTGCATTTCATAAATGGCTTGTTGGTCTTCCACAAGGTTTTTATGAGAGGCACCAAATTGAGCAAAATTAGGTTTTTGTTCTAAACCAACAGAGCGTAAGCGCTCAGCGCGAATTTTCAGGGCAATCTCTTTAGCTAAAGCTTGATCGAGTTCTGACTGAGCATCTTTTCCATCAAGGACTAAAAGAACCTGACCCTCTTTGACCATATCGCCTTCATGGACCCTAATATCATTAATGATCCCGCCTTCAAGGTGTTGGATAGATTTGATAAATTCTGTTGGAATGACTTGACCGTTGGCGATGGTGATTTCATCAATAGGCGTAATGATTGCCCAGACGATAAAAGCTATAACAAGACAACTCGCAATTAAAATATTCAACCGGCTGCTATGGGGAGGATGCCCTTCTTCGATATGCAAAGAGCGGTTTAGCGATGGCAAATGGCGGTGTTTTGTATCTCGTTTCTCAAGGTCTAAAGGCGATTGTATAGATGTCTCATCTGTCATTTCACTTCCCCTGTGATCATTTCTAGAACTTTATCTCGTGGGCCAAAAACGCGCATCGCACCGGCTTGAAGGACAAGAACGCGGTCTGCTAATTGAATTAAACTAGGTCGGTGGGTTACGATAAGAATCGTCTTTTTGCCTTGTAATTCCTGAAGGGTATGGTGTAAGGTTTCATCCCCTTCTTGATCAAGTGTATTACCAGGCTCATCCATAAGCAGGATATTAGACTTACGAATATAGGCACGGGCGAGATTGAGTTTTTGTAAAAAACCTGAAGAAAAGACATTCATGACTTGTTCATCAAGACGAGTTGCAAATCCTTCTGGCAAGCTCATAATTTGAGGCAATAATCCAGCTTGCGTTGTTGCTTGAATCATTCGTTCTTCTGAAGCTTCAGGTGTTGAAAGCTGTAAGTTTTGGGCAAGTGTTCCATGAAAAAACTGATTTTGTTGGGGCACATAGGCAATAGACTGCCGTAAAACAATGGGGTCAAATTGCCGAATATCAATACCGTCTATGGTAATGGCTCCTGCTTGAGGGTAATAAAAACCTAGCAACAGCTTAAACAATGTCGTTTTCCCAGAACCATTTTGGCCGACGATGGCAACAATTTCTCCGGGTTTTGCTTCCATAACAATCCCTTGTATGGCAGGTGTTGAATCATTAGGATAACGAAACCCGACATTTTGCAAACGAATCCACCCTTCAAAACGATTGACGTTTCCGATTGAAGGGCGTCGTTCCGTAGGTAGCCCCATTAAGCGATTAATCTGTCCCAAACTATCCATAATTTGATCAAAGCGTCCTAAAATCATAAAAGCGCTTTGAAGAGGGGTGAGTGCGCGCCAAACAAGAAGGACGACGGCAATAAGAGCGCCCACGCTCATTAAATTATCAGTGACGCGAATGGCTCCCCAAATAATAGCAATCAAGCCGCCAATTTTCATGATGGCTTGGCTTAAATTCAAAGCTAAGGACGAAAGAAGTTCTGAACGTTTTTGTGCAATGGAAAGAGAAGCGCTGACATCTTGGAAACGATCAACCCAAGTTTTTTCAGCTGCTAAATGTTTAATCGTTGTTAAGTGGGATGTTCCTTCCAATAAGAACTTACGTCGTTCCATAGAAGCGTTCGATAGTTTGTGGGTTGCTTGCCGAAGTACGGGGAACATGATGGCAGCTAACACAATGAAGATAAAGATCATCAATAACGGAACAAAAACGATGGGGCCAGCAATTATAAACAAAACGATTAAGAAAATGACCATAAAAGGTCCTTCAAGAAGAATCTGAGCAAGGGGCCCTGTAAAAGTTTCTCGAACAGTATCAAATTGACGTAAGCGGGCTACTTGACTGGCAACAGAGGCGCCTTCGATTAAAGGCATTGGCAAACTTAAAACTTGTTGAATAACAGCCGTGCCAAAAATCATATCTAAGCGCGCTCCCAAATAAGCTAGGGCGCGGTTCTGGATAATATGGATAAACTGAATGCAGAACAATGCAAGGACCAAGCCAAGAGCAAAGAAGCCAAGACTGACACCAGAGTGCGCAGGAACAACCTCATCATAAATGGCCATGATGAAGATAAAAGAGCTTAAGCTGAGTAGGCTGGTTAAAAAGCCAAGGCCCATGAGCCAATAAATGAAAGAATAAAAACGTTTTAAGATGCCAACAATCCAACTTGTTTGGTCTTGTTCTTTTGCGGGTTTTTGATAAAAGGTATAGGCAGTTCCCCTCAACCAAGTCATAGTGGATAGGGTTACTTTTTGATTATTTCTGCAATTGATTGCGTGAATAGTCTCTTCTTCCCTTTCAGACAAAACATAAATGTCATCATTGTTGGTAATAAATAAACATGGCAATAGCGTATCAGGTAAGTTGCGTAAATTTAAGGAGTGGCTTTTGCTGGTATACCCTAAATTCGCCATAAGATTGCGCAAATCTATTAATGTAATTTTATAAGTTAAATAAGGGACAGCTTCAAAAATTCGGCGCACATGATGATGCCATCCTAAAGCTTCAAGCAAAGGCATAACACAATCATAAAAGTTAAAAGATTTTTTCATTGTTTTATGATCCCATTGTATCAGAAAGTGGCGATGATGAAGATTCAGGTATCATTTTCTCGTTTTTTGTTGTTCTTGATTCTTGGCTTCTTTTAATTGGTCTTGGCTTCTTAGTGTCTGTTTCTAAACTTCGGTCTGATTTTTCAGCTTGTTCATCTTTAACTTCCAGATTATTTGGAAGGGATAGAAGGGTTTTAGGAATAAGAACGCCATTGACTAGCTCATAGGATGCATCAGCCAGTTCTTGAATGGATGGGCGGTGCGTTACAAACACAATTGTAACAGATCCATGAAGGCTTTTGAGAACCTGTTTTAATAAACGGTCTCCCGCATCATCTAAAGAAGTATTAGCCTCATCAAGAATAAGAATTTTAGGGTGATTGACAAGGGCGCGCACTAAACAGATCCGCTGATGAATACCGTCTGGCAACAAGAGAAAGAGTTGGTCGCCAACCTTTGTTTCATAGCCCTGAGGTAGGTGACGAATCCATTCATCAAGTCCCAGCTGGCGAGATAAGTTTAAGGCGTCCTCTACATAAGATGCATCCCGGTACATTGTCATGTTTTCTAAAATAGTGCCTTGGAACAAAATCCCTTTGGGTGGGATATAGGCCATTTGGTGACGGAGGTCTCGATAAGAATAGGTTGTTATTGGCTCATCATCTATGAAAATACTTCCCTTTTGAGGATGAAGGCTGCCCATAAGTATCCACATCAACGTTGTTTTGCCTGATCCATTTCGACCATGGATCGTTATCATGGATCCAGGTGTGATCGTTAGGTCAATGCCTTTTAAGATTCCAGGTTTGTCCTCAGCATATTGAAAATGGATGTCTTTTAAGATGAACTTACCTTGTATGGGTTTTGTAATGGCTCTTGTGGATGGGGGTTCACTCGTTAAAGCAAAGTGTTCTTCTATGCGTTTTTTAGCAATAGTAAAGTACTGAAAACGTGTCCATACACCCATAGCAGCTTGAATGGGTTGCATAGCGCGGTTCGTTAGCACAATAGAGGCGGCCATAACGCCAATAGTTGTGGCTTCATTAATGACTTGCAAGGCAGCAACCGCTACGACACCCACAAACATGATATAAGAAAATAAGCTGGCCAAATCACGACCTTCGGCAGCGTAGAGATAAACTTTATAATTAATAGTTGAACATTGATTGTAGACTCGCTCATAGCGGCGCATGATCAGTTCTTCCATTCCCAAAGCTTTGAGCGTATGGTGGTTGGTGAGAATCTCGACAATAAAATTATAACGACGGTCGTTAACATCCAACTGTTCTTCCAGGTGGCGACGCAATAAAAGGCCCAAAATCCAGGCCGAAAAAATAAACGTACCCAAAATAACCAACGCAGCACAGGCCACCTGGGGAGAAAAGTATGCAATGATGCCTAAGAACAAAAAAACGAATGGTAAGTCTAAAAGAATTAAAAAACCTTGTCCAGCTAGAAACTCTTTTAGAATTGTTGCGCTTTCAATGTTTTCTACATGTTCTCCAACACCGCGCTTATTTAAATCTACGAGGGTTGCATTAACCAAATGCTGAAAAGCACTGACGGCAGTTCCATGTTCAAAGTGCATGCCAAGCCAAGTTAAAACATAGCCACGGCTAAAACGTAAAGAGGCTTCTAAAATAAGGGCAACAGTGGCGGCGATTCCTAGAAGAGAGAGTGTTCCATAAGATTGATTGGGGATGATGCGGTCATAAAGTTGTAAAACCAAAATAGGGATTGCAAGAGACAGAAGGTTAAGCACAATTGTGCTGAGAATGATATCCCACCGACGCCAAGGGAAAATGGATCCATTCCTTGATTTTGTTTTTTTTGGTTGTTGCTCATTCAAAGATGTTTCGGCCACGTTAGCCATTCCCCCTTTATAACGTATAGAAACCTTAAGTTTCTAAGAATAGACTACCTATCCATTTGTTAATTATGTGTTAATTTTTAAAAAAAGGGCAAATGAATATGGGGATGAAGAGTTTAGAACTAAACTGCATGTGATGAAGATATACCCGTTTTCGATGATTTTGCTGGAATTTTGGGCCCGAGATGGGCGGGATTTTCGACCCTGGTTCGACGCCGAGAGTTGGCTCATCCGAAGGAGAACCGAAGGTCAGCGAAGCTAAACAGGGGATGAAAAGATCGCTTCAGATCGGTGGCCAAAAACCGGGAAAATCATCGGGAATGGGTATATTTCCAGGGTCGGGAATTTTTGTTTAGCTTCTTCAAAAATATTGTACCCAGCCTTTGGATCATGAATATTGGCAGTATGAACATTAAAGGCTCAGAATGGCACGTAGCGTAATATCTCTTAATTTCTCAAGGGTTTCATATGGCACTGTTAATGGCGGCATCCAATATATGGTATTTCCCAGAGGTCTTAATAAAGCGCCGAGCTTTATTGCTTCTTTATATAAGGCATATCCTACCCTAGGAGCATTTTGCGGCACAATTAAATCAGCAGCGGTTACGGCACCAATACCCCTAATGTTCTGAAGAAAACCTATTTTATCGGCGATGTATCGCATATTCTGTCCCATGATGATTTGTAGCTCATTGGCTCTATGACAAAGATTTTCATTTTCAATGATTCGTAAGGTGGCAAAGGCAAGACTTGCCCCCAGTGCATTGCCTGAATAGGTGTGTGAATGAAGAAACGACTTTCCTTTTTCATAATCATCATAGAAGGCTTGATAGATTTGCTGTGTCGTTAAAACAGCGCTGAAAGGTATCCAACCAGAAGTTAATCCTTTTGACAGACAAACAAAATCTGGTTTTATCTCTGCGTGTTCGCAGGCTAACATTTTCCCTGTTCGGCCAACACCTGTCATGATTTCATCGGCAATAAGGTGTATATCATTTGCTTTTGCCCAGGACGCTATTTTAAATAAAAAATCCTGGCTATATAATTTCATACCACCTGCACCTTGCAGTATTGGTTCAAGTATAACGGCTGTTACAGAATCTTTATGGGCGTCCAGTTGGTTTTTAACAATTGGCCAGTAGTTATCTGCGCAATCCCAATAAGGATCGTGGGTTCCTGTTACATAAAGTGGCTCTACCAAAATAGGATCAAAGAGTATAGGTTTATAAGGATTGCGATATTGCTCAAGGTCACTGACGCTCAGCGCTCCCGTTGTTTCGCCATGATAGCCATTTTTTAAAGCGATAAATTTTGTTCGCTGTGATTGTCCGTGCAACGCTCTAAAATGCAAACTCATTTTCATCGCAATTTCAACAGCACAAGACCCATCACCCGCATAAAAAACTTTAGTAAGCATTGGTATCAAATTTCCTAATTTCTGCGATAGCTTTGCAATAGCTTCATGAGTTGTATTCGCAAAGATGACATGCTCAAATTTATCGAGTTGGTCTATCAAAGCCTTTTTAAGAACGGGGTGATTGTGTCCCAATGACTTACACCACCAGCTTGAAATAGCATCAATAACTGCCCTTCCGTCAGCTAACTCAATATAGCTGCCATAGGCCCTTTGGATAACCAACGGCTTAAATTGCTCATAATCTTTCATCTGTGAGCAAGGGTGCCAGTTATATTGCAAATCTAGCGCTTGTATGTTGCTTTCATTCATCTGTAAACTATATAATTTTAATTGGTTGACTGATGGGAAGTTAGCATTTATGTTTCCCGTATGCAATTAAAATGGGATACGAAGATAGATGAGCCAAACGCAGTGGACCCAGGAAAAGGTATTTGATTTATTTAAGCAACCATTTTTTAATCTCGTCACCCAAGCCTATATTTGTCATCGTACGCACTTTGATGTTCAAGACATGGAATTTTGCGCACTATTAAGCATTAAAACAGGAAGCTGCCCAGAGGATTGCGCTTATTGCCCACAAAGCGGGCATTATAAAACAGGCATAAAAAAAGAGAGTTTGTTGGATACTGAGCAAGTGCTCTCACAGGCTAAGCAAGCAAAATACAGTGGCGCAAAGCGATTTTGTATGGGGGCTGCTTGGAGAAGTCCACCCCGAAAAGATTTTAGTAAAGTGCTGGATCTCATCAAAGCAGTGAAAAGTTTAGACTTAGAGACTTGTGTCACGCTCGGTATGTTGGATCAAGAGCAGGCATACGCGCTTAAAGAAGCTGGTTTAGATTACTATAACCATAACTTGGATACTTCACCTGCTTATTATTCACAGATTATTACCACAAGGACTTATCAAGACAGGCTGATAACAATTTCTAATGTGGTTGATGCGGGTATTAACGTGTGTTGTGGCGGCATCCTTGGTATGGGAGAAACCAGAAATGATCGAATTGAATTTTTGTTAGCCTTATTGACGTTACCATCTGCGCCACAAAGCATTCCCATTAATCAGTTGATTCCGATACCAGGAACACCGTTAGAAAATGCAAGGACATTAGATGCTTTCGAATTTATTAGAACCATCGCAGTCATTAGGCTCCTATTTCCAAAATCAAAAATCAGGCTGTCTGCTGGAAGGGAGCAGATGTCCAAGGAGATGCAAGCTTGGTGTTTTATGGCTGGGACCAATTCCATATTCATTGGTGAGAAGTTATTAACCGCAAAAAATCCTAGACAAAATCAGGACATTCAGTTGTTAGAAAAATTAAACATATATGCACCAAAGATGGTTGAAAAAGAAAATGGTATTGGTTAATCTCCTTCAAAAGCGACTTGCTTATCAGGCAGGGGAATCATTAGTTCGAGAGCGAAATATTGTTAAACCCATACAAAGGAATCATATCTTTGTTAATGGAAAGCATTGTATCGATTTTTCAAACAATGACTATCTAGGGTTAAAAAAACATCCAAAA
>Ga0116230_10008366_pt1 | contig 10197 bp, 10 predicted proteins | sample S1TSphfallax_3_FD_88678 | JGI IMG/M metagenome (GOLD analysis project Ga0116230, IMG submission 88678) | Host-associated microbial communities from peat moss isolated from Minnesota, USA - S1T2_Fd - Sphagnum fallax MG | ecosystem: Host-associated > Plants > Peat moss > Unclassified | place...
GGAGCAACATGGCATTTACCCCACTGAGTTCTTGAACACACTCAGTTTTTCGGGCGTACCACCCCATGAACTGCACTTGCAGGAGGGTTGTCCCATCATATTATTACGCAACATGACCAGCGGTTTGGCTAATGGTACCAGGCTCATTGTTATTCAACTCATGCAGCATGTCATTGAAGCAGAGGTGGCAACAGGTCTTACAAAGGGCCAACGAATGTTCATTCCATGGCTAAGCATCACACCTTCAGACACAGATCAAATGCCTTTCACTCTGCGTCGTCGCCAGTTCCTTATGCACCCTGCATTTGCCATGACTATCAATAAGGCACAAGGGCAGACATTGAAGATGGTCGGCATTTTTCTGCCCAAGCCTGTATTTACACATGGCCAGTTGTATGTGGCCATGTCGCGCATTGGGTGCCCCGAGGGGGTGAAACTGCTGGTTACAGATGGGTGGAAGGATGCTCATGAAGATGCACCTGCAGGTGTGTACACTCACAATGTTGTTTACATAGAGGTGTTGTAACATGATTGTAGGGCTGGAGTGGTGTAGCCACGAGTTACCCACTAGTATGTCTAATAGAAAGATAGATAATATTGTTAATATTCAGAATAAGTAATAGCATAATGCTTAGAACAATTTATAATCCAAAACATGTAATTGTGGAAAATTCCATTTGGACATGAAATTGTGTTGATTAGATGTAACTTTTTGAAGTCAAGGAGTTGGTGTTTCTAAGCATTAAATGTAGATTGAATTGCTAAAGCCAAGGCTTTAAACATCACAAAGTTTTTATGCAATCAGAGATAATTTTGGTGTATTTAAATTGTTTTTTTATGGAAAAATATGGAAGTTTCAAATTAATAATAAAGCTCAAATCAAAGAGAATCGGTCCATTGTAAACATGCAAAGTATAACATAAATCATTCACTTGTTGGCACAATGTTTTCTAGAAGAAAACATTGTTTTGAGATCTTTCCATTGTATGTGAAGAACATTGTTCAATGGTAGTACTTCTCCTACTCACGTTCACACTTTCATGAGTTATCATGCATTTGTTGATAGTAATGCATTTACATCAATGAGATGCATGTTCGTAGTTGGCATAAGATGGGATGGGGGTGGAATTGTATATGTCTGCTTTTTGTAAGGCTAATTTGCACAAGAGATGTTTATGAACATGGAACATTCATAACATAAGCAAAATGAACTCAAAGACGTGAGTTGTAAGGTTTAACGAACTATTGAAAGTAAAGGAAGTGATTGAAGGTAAAAAAAGTCTCCTTTAGTTGGTTAGTTGGGAACAATTATTAGGTCAAATGTCAATGACCTACATCAAGATACCACAATGTAGGTACCTACAAAGGATATTGATAATGATTTCATGTAATGAACGGAAGACATATTATGTTTATGGTTGTTTTTGAAAAGTGGTTGAATGTGAAAAAAAAAAAACTTTTTACTAAGATAGTACATGTATGAATGTGTTACATTGCAGGGGTTTGGAAATGGTCGTGATGTTAGAAAAAATGATGATGAGAAGGTAAGGAACGATTCATTGTAATATCTTGGTGACGCAATCATTGAAAGAGGAACAACTGAAAAAGAAAAGTATGAAAAATTCTTCACCTTGTTGGAAAGCCCAATAAAAAGTCCATCATTTAAGTCATGCAAATATAATGAAAGATTTGGCAAAACACTTTGCAAACAATTTCAACCTTTGGTCCCTCAATGAAAATAAAAGCAACAAATAGATTAATGGAAAGGAAAATTCAAAGTTAGCGAAGGATGTTGAAATTCTTGTTTTAAGCAATGGAGAAGAGGAGGCAATTATTGACAATAGAGTCCAATTGTGACAAAAGTTACCATCTAGGAATTTAAAGCCAAAGCAACAAAAGTATTGAAACTAGTGTATGGGGGAAGTAACCATGTGCAAAAAATTGGCTAGAAGTTGTTTTTAGGTTACAATTTTCAATGAATGTTAACAACAATGTGTTTATGAAGCAAACAATATAACCTACTTGTGAGAACAATCAAGATGTAACTATATGATACCAATGCTTAATGGTGATCTTTGTATTTATCTCTATCTACAAGAAATTCCCTTGCATAATGAATGCACACTTGTTTTTATTGATTTACATGGTTTTATTTTTAAATCCCCATAAGCATAACCAGAATGTATTTGTAATAAAACTCACTACCATGACCAATCCACTAACCTAGATAGAACCATATTAGCCCAATAAAATAATATTTGGAGAAAGACAACCATGGAAAAAAACTTATTTAGTTTTTCAATTTGTGTGTATGCCTCATAGTCGATCTAGATTGAACAACTATTGGCTCTCAATAGATAATGAATAGATTGGTGAAAATGATTTTTTTTTCTTAATGAAACAAATGAAAGGAATTGCTTGTTTATGGAATTTATTTTACAAAACACACATTTACTTAGTTACAAGTATAAAATCATTAAATAATGTTTATCAAAAGTCAACAAAATAAGATTTTTTATAATTTTAAAATTGATAGATACTTTAAATCATGTATATTACAATTTTCATTTGGCTTAAACTAAATTGTCATGATTAATTTTTTTAAAAAATCGATGATGCCCATTACTAAACTACTCAATATTAATTAAATATTTCCCCTTAATAATCTCAATGAAGATTGTTGAGGGGCATTGCTTTGGGGAAGGGTTTAGTGAAGGATTTGTTCCAAAGGATGTCATCGAAAAGAAATCAAAGAAATGGTAGATGAATTTCACACATACAAATGAACATACAGACAATTCATATATCAAAAAATAAAAAGAATTCATAACACAAGACCATGAAATCCATCATCCCATGAACTAATTAGGTTTCGTAAACTAAATATTTTTCAAAAACATTGATAGTGCAAAATGAAATGGAACTTTTATATGTTCAAATTTGAACAGAACATTCCACCCAACTTTAAAATGATGAATAGAATGTCATCCACCCCTGAGCTTAACAAATAGTAAAGAAAAACTAACAAACATAACTATAAAAAAAATGGAGAAACTATCAATTATTGGAAACTTCAAGTATATAAAGGTCAATAAAGGCCAAAACATAGGGATCATTAAAAAGTGATGAAACTACAAACAATGGTGAGGATTACATATATGCCATAACACCAGCCCAAGCCTCAGCATATGAAGGCAATGTTGGACTAGTCGAAGGACTTCAAAGGAACTAAGGTTGTGCAAAGAATGCAAGTCTTTTAGATGGATCTCTACTAGAAAAAATGAATTTAATTATTGCGACAAATGTGGGCATTACTATGAAGGAACTAGAAGAGTTGAAATTGGGACCCTTATTCAAAATCCAAAATAATTCATTGTTTCTTCTTCATAGGGGAGTCAAAATTTATGCTAAGGGTAAAAGTACTAATGGATGGTAATGTCGGGATTGACAAAAAAACTATGAGAACCTCCTAGAATAGGAGTTTTTCAAACTCAAGGGGAAAAATGTTGATGCAAGACCTTTTTCAAGTGTTATTCCTTGTGAAACAAAAGAAGAAGAAGATTTATAATTTCCAATTCAAGAGCAAAGCCTATTCAAATGTGAAGAAAAAAAGTGATCTTAATGATTTGGTCCACAACTTAGGTCCACAACTATTGGTCCAAGCCCCGCACATGTGTTGATAAACACTTCCATCATCCCAATATTTATCTCTTTTGCAACTCTTGTCAAGCTTGTGAAATTGTACAATACATCCTCTAAGGCTACATTGATTGCTTGCTTGTGGAATCAATCGAAGGGGGGTCAAAAACAAAATTGAGGGTTGTTCCCAAAATCGGGATTTGAGACCTTCACAAGCAAGGTAGTCCTACTCACAAGAATATGAAGGAGAAGCAAATGTTACCATATCATAGTGTGAAGAAAGGAAGGAAAAAAAATGTAAGCACATGGGAAATTGAATACTTTCGACAAATGGTCCTCACTACTTGTCTGCTCCGAATCCTCAAAAAATAGTTATCCAAGAAGGAACGAATCTCCTTCAGCACATGCAAGTCATCAGCATGGAAATGGAACACAATGCAATTCTTGGACAAAAAAATGTTGGAAAATAGAATGACAAAGTCAATGAAGTTGTCCACACTCCAATTTATTCCAACATGGGATAGAGAATGTTGGAATGGAGACATAAGGCATTGAAAGATTGCTTGGGATGTCTACAATAAGAAGATCCACCTTCTTGTCTAGGATATTTGTAGAAATGGAAAGGCAAAAAATTCTAACAAAGTCAAAGAGAGGCTAAACAATGAAACATGCACTTAATTACAACAATTTGATGAAGGGGTATAGGATGGAATCCTCACCAAACTTTGGTGTTGAAGTTTGGTGATGGATCAATTCCAAAAAAACCAAAATTCGAATGCCAAAAGTGTTGATAGTCCCTCCATTCACTAAAGTTCGGCACTGAATTTTGGTAATGTGTAGCACAAGCTCACCAAACTTTGGCATCAAACTTTGATGGGTGGAGCCACTTCCAGCAAATAATTCTAGGGTGGAATGTGTATTACAAAAGACTTAATTCTAGAAAATTTTAAATAAAAGATAGGAATAATGGAGAATTTTAAGTTACAATAGTAATGAAGTCATCAATTTGTCCAAATTCCTCAAGGCTCCAACACTCAAGCTTGACACCATGATGGAATTCCACTAAAAGCTTTCAACGCTTCAAAGTTTGGCGCAAAACTTTGGAATGTTGAGAGGTTTTTTTTCCTCTCAACCCTCCAAAGCTTGAAAAACCTTTTGGAGCTCCAATGTTTGGTGTCAAATTTTGGAATGCCGAGAGGTTTTTTTCCTTTTGGCACTCCAAACCTTGAAAAACCTCTCAGCACTCCAAAGTTTGGTGCCAAACTTTGGAGCTATGAGAAGTTTTTTGTTATCTTGTGCTCCAAAGTTTGGCATTGAATTTTGGAAGATTGAGTGGAAAAAGAAAAAACAAGACTTGATTTTGGCTCCAAACTTTTAACACTCCAAAGTTCAACACCAAAGTTTGGAGCGTTAAGCAAAAAAAACTTTCGGCACTTCAAAGTTCGACACCAAAGTTTGGAGCACCCAATAAATTTTTTAAAAAAAATTTTAAACTAAAAAACTAAAAAACATGACCTAATTTTGGTTCCAAAGTTCGGTGCCAAGTTTGGAGTGCTAAGCAAAAAGAAAGAAAAAAAAGAGTTAAAAAAATGCGGCCTTATTTTGACTCCAAACTCTTGGCATTCCAAAATTCAAAAGAAAGAAAAGTTAGAAGATGCGAACTGATTTTCACTCCAAACTCCCAACGCTCTAAAATTTAGTGTCAAAGTTTGGGGCACCATGCGAGAAAAAGAAAAAGAAAAAAAAAAAGGTTAAAAAATGTGACATGATTTCAGTTCCAAACTCTCAGCATTCCAAAGTTCAATGCTGAAGTTTGGAAAGTTGAGCAATAAAAATAAATGTTAAAAAATGCGACCTGATTTCAACTCCAAGCTTTCGACATTCCAAAGTTTTACACTAAAATTTGGAGCGCCCAACAAAAAAAAATGTTAAAAAAATGCGACTTGATTTCAAGTCCAAACTCTCGACAATCCAAACTTCAGCATCAAACTTTGGAGCATCAACTAAAAAAAAAAGGTTAATTTTTTATAAAAAATGTTACAAAAACCGTGACCTAATTTCAATAGCCATCTCTATGGCCAAGATTTTTTGGTCAACTTGTTTTCTTCAAGCTCTCTTGGCTCCTACATTTGAAAAATTACAACAAAACGAAAAGAAAAACACAACCATTTCTATGTGCATCCTCTTTTGCCGAATGCTAACTATAGATAGCCAAATTATGTGAGCTAATTTGGCAACTAGTTATCTATCATCTAACTACATTTGGGGGTATAGGCCCCTAGGGATAATTTTATTAAGTACGCAAATGATTTGATTTCCCTTTCTCACATATGCTTTATTTTGAAAATTGATACCCTAGAATTGGTTATTTTCCAAATAAACCTAATGTCAGAATTTGGACCTATAACCATATAATTAGGACTTATCAGTTATTTTCAAATTAATTTCCAAAAAAGTTAATATAATTTTAATCAATATTTAATTTGGTTAATGATTTAGTAATTATAGTCTATAACACATTATTAGATATATACCCTTTAGATGCTAATTTCTTTTTAAATGTTATCCATTTTCAAGAATACATCTTCAAATTTCTTTTTCAATTGGACTTGGTAAGAGGATTCCAAATTTTATTTCCTATTACATATTTGTGTATATCAATTTTTTTAAATTCTATAATTGCTCAACATTGTGCTCTTTAATGCTAATTACATTTTGATCTGATAAGTTATTTCTAAATTAATTTCTTAAATAGATAATTTAGTATATCTTTCTTTAATTTCATTTGGTTAATGAGCTACTAATTATAGTTTATATATCCCTTACATGTTTTTTTTTTTTAAAAATTATCCTTTTCAAATATTGTCTTATTTGCAAGTGTTTACATTTGGATCTCATAAGTTGTTTCCATATTAATTTCCTAAATAGCTAATTTAGTATATCTTTTAAAAATTTCATTTGGGTTATAGAGGTATTGAATGAGCTCTACCAGGCATGATTTCATTAATATCCCTAACGTCTTTTTCCTTTTAAAATTTCCATCCTTCTCAATATTGTCTTATTTCCTAAACCTTTTACATTTCACAAGGGCATGCCTGAAAATCCCAAGTTTCACTTAGATTTCCATATGATACTAGCAAGAACTAATTTGAAAAAAAATCTCTTTTGGATAGATACCAGGAAAAACTTTCAAAAGCTTTGACATCAACAATGTGGAACCAGTCCATTAACAACAAGACACAAGCTATCAAGCAATGGGCAAAACCTGATTGCAATGCTGCCACAAAGGCCAGAAGAACATCTTTGAATAATCTGCACAATTGGTACAAACTTGGGGTACAATTGATCTTTTCAGAGCCACCTCATGCTGAAGCGTAGGAAATGAAGTATATCGTGAGCTTGACCACCTACTTTTACCAGCCACAAAAGAAGACAGAGATTGGATTGGCTCTTTGAAGACATGCATAGACAGGGGTTCTATCCAAGGATATAATCTGTGACAGGATTTTTTAACTTATTCACCTATCTACAGACGGGGTTCTTGTAAACTATCTGCCTACCTAGATCTCAAAGCACAGACCTTCAAGCAAAGACATGGCTTCTAAGATGTCAGATTGATGACCTTGGGAATTCTTATTAAAGCCACCTTGCAAATACCTGAACCAAAATCTTCTCTCCTTCAAAAGCAATGAAAGGACAACAAGAGTGCATCCAAATTTGCCTTTGAATCCCTTTGGAATCCTGGACATTGTCAATCTGGCCAACTGTGTCTCCCACCATCACCTTCTATCTGGAGTTGGATTGGCAATGGTGCTTTACAGGACCTCAAGTACACAGTTATACTTCAACTCACAAAAAGAAACAGGCATGTGGTTACATGATAGTGCACCAGTTGGGCTTGTCCTCAACAATGGGTGCCTGGTTTTGCTGAGCAAATCGCCTTGACTCTGAAGGATTGTAAGTGAACTCTGTAGTATCCAGCCCATACTGCTCAACAAACAACATGAACAATTGCTTGAGTTAGAATGCCATTGTTGGAATTTGATGCACTAACAACAGAAATGAGATCCAGTTCATGAACCAGGACTGTGGTGCAACCATGAAACCATAAGAGAGACAAAAATGACTACCACAGTTAAGGACATTACCTTTTCTCTCATTCTTGTGCTCCATGCATCATTCCGAACCTGGCGATTGGTGGGTGGAGCCCCAACAGCAGCTGGGTTGTTTGCCTGATCAGCCTGTCGGTTAATAGGTTGTCGGGCATTCCTTGAAGCTGTGTAGTCATCATCACTATCATATCCTCTCCTTCTTGATGTAACAGATACTGCTCGTAGGGTCATGGCAAAAAACAATCCAAGAGCCTGCAATGAACAGAATCATTGTGGTCACCATATCAACTTTTAACAATACAAATTGGAATACCAAATAGACAACCAGTTTTGTGAGCAGTTGTAGGTACACTCTAATCTCCATTCAGAGCCTCCAGACCATGTCGATCACTTCAAGCAATCACTTCATAGCCCATCAGTAGGTGAGGAATGACTGTAGTCATGAGATTGGAAAGTGTCCTATTAATAAAATGATACTCAAAATACAAAGCCTCTCACAAATTCAGACCTCCTCATAACAAAAACTCCAACTATACTGGTTAATTCCACTGTGTTGTATACACTTATAGCTCTGCAGCCATGTATTAACATCCATGCAAGGTCTGTTGCAAGGAGGGTGTGAAAAGTAAGCATTATAGCTACACAGGATGACAAATCCTTGTTATGTTCACCCTGCAGCATCCTGAAACAGTAGATGGAACTGGCTACTGAGTATGTGACCAGTTAATACAAAATTCATATATCCACTGCCATCTATCTCCGACAGAATGCAACAAATGAATAGAAACCAAGGTGCACAGTTTAAGGTCAAAGAACTCCTCAGTCCTGAACTCGTGCACAGTTCAGCTGCACAAATTCCTATTGACACTCCTAACCCAAATCTTAAGGAATGCCTATGCAACACAGCCTATCAATAAGTCATTGTATGGCAGGTGGTAAGACTGCATTATAGAGGTTGATGCTGAACTTTTGCTCACCTCCATAACAACAACTGCTAATGCAGCCCACTTGCAAATGTCCAGATTTTTCTTCACAAATTTTTCCAATTTGTCCAGCTCTCCTGTGGGATCTTCTGGGATGTCCTGCATGTTCCCAACAAATATTATCTGACTGTTAAAAAGACATTTAGAGATTGTGATTCATTGCATCAGTTCTGACCTCCAGTTACAGAATAAAGTACCCCAAAACAAGCCCTACATCTATGACAGTGCAGAGTGCATATGGAATAGGTGGTCAAGAAATGGATTGAACCATTAATCAAGGGAAAGTCACATTGCATCCCAACTAAGAAGCTGGACAAAAACTTAGAGGACATGGGGATTCAGAGATGATGATGTACCTCACGCCAGTGACGGTCAAAGAAAATATAGCCAGCAATGGCAAACTGCACAATGAGCAGCACAACTTGAAGGAAGGTGTACTGCAGATGAGTTAAGGTACCACTTTGCAAGCACATAACAGCCACATGCAAGAAAAGACACTTTCACAATGTCTTAAACACTAATTTAGCTCTTAATAACAAAACCTGACCTGATCATCATTGGGACATCATACACGTGTCATCATAGCATTTCATGGGATAGCATGCAACCAACCACAAGCCATTCTTCACTCAAGGAAAATAGGTGTCCAGTGTTCATCTATCATTAGGAATCATTGATATTTTCCACACAAGGTTACTGCATATTCCAGGCTTGGAATGAAGTATAGAGTTTCTCTTCTAAACTCCAAGGAGCACAAAGTCATGCACCTCACATACCTGCTTGTTTAAAATATAATTCTGTAACACAATCCCTACACAAAACCAGTTCAAAGAAAACAGCAGCAGGGCAACCAAGGCAGGATACACAAGAGAGGCAGAAGCCATGACTGGTCTCTGCTGCAATATGGCCTATTAAAGCAACAAAGCATGTGATGATCCCTGAACCCAAGAATGCATAGATAAACCTGCATTCATCAAGAACATCGGTCAGGATATGCAAAACTCTAACAGCCTTCAATGATAATTCTTCACATATCTGACTACTGCAAGCCCATAATTTCACAAAATACTACTTCTGAACAAAATTTCCTTCTGTGAGCAAGCTGAAGCACAGGATTAAAAAACCACTGACAAATCGTGCCATCCCACATACCATGGTGCGGGGAGATCAGGAAGGGTAAGAAGGCTCTGCTTCCCAATCGATATGAATGGTCTTCCAAGTTCTTGGTAGCCCACATTCCCAAGGGTATTCAAGTTTCCCTCTCCAAGAAGGGGTAGACCATCTGACAACACAGTTGTGATGGCAGAATCTGAGGTGGACACTGTATCAAACTTCCATTCCTTGAGCATCCAGAGTGAGTACAGTACCATATATGCTCCGACCATAGCAACCAGAAAGTTAAGCAGCTTCAGAATGCATTGCAGGAACCCCTGACAACTCATCTTGAAAAACTGAATTGTAAA
>Ga0116230_10008367_pt1 | contig 10197 bp, 13 predicted proteins | sample S1TSphfallax_3_FD_88678 | JGI IMG/M metagenome (GOLD analysis project Ga0116230, IMG submission 88678) | Host-associated microbial communities from peat moss isolated from Minnesota, USA - S1T2_Fd - Sphagnum fallax MG | ecosystem: Host-associated > Plants > Peat moss > Unclassified | place...
AAAAAAAATGTGTTGTTCATTGGGTTTAGGGTTTAGCGTCACTGCCCGGATTCCATTTCATAACTTCTTATTCACTTTGATCTTCCTAATCAAATAATAACTTCTTTCTTTACAATAATCTCATAATTCCCCCTAAAATTACCAGGCCTACATGAAATCAAATCCTCTTACAAACTCGATTCATGATCATCATGCAAAGAATTTGTCTTTAAAATGCATGTTCCAACAATTCTTTGGTTCTATCAACTAGTTGTTCATTGGCAACATCCCCCCAACATGCCTCAAGGTTTCTATCCATCACTTTCCCCAAGCTCCTGATCTATCAGATAGTAAACGAACTTGGAAGTGTCTCCACTTGATATTTCCAAACCATGTGACATATATCTGTTAATGGACCATAGATGGGATAGAACCCAAAATTGAGCTTCTCATTCATAAGAGGGATATTGCAATTGCAACAGTAATACAGTGCCAGGAGGTTTTTCAGGACACCAATCCAGAAACATTTGCATCTCCAGGCTTGACTAGGTAGCAAAATAGCAACTGCCATTAACAGAGGAAAAACATACACTGACTTAGTAAACGAATGAGCTTGCCAGAGATGGAAGATAGGTGCTGCTGCAGAAAAAGCTCCCAATTGTTGATGAAACAAGGTTCAGCTGTCTTTATGGAGAACTGGAGTAGATTAAGAGATGAAGACCCATGTTGACCAAATTCTCCACAAAAAACCAAGAGCAAAATGTAAGGAGATGCTGGCCCCTATTCAGGAGACACAGATTCCACTGGTACATCCTTCACCTGAGGTGACAGACTGCAAAAGTCAACACAACACAAAATGGGGAACATAGCTCAGGTTAGGGTTGCTGTTCACACTAGCATGCCAATTTTCTTGCATCCACAAATGCCATGAAGGGAGCATGAAAGAAACGGCTATAGGTTCTTTCTCTGTACCTTTCCATGTACTAAAATGCACTGCATCCTATCATGTGCCATACTCAAGCAATTTCTGTGGGGTTTCCCAGTCAAACCCTTAGAAGTGAAATCACAGAATGTTGTGGCATTCAGACAAAAATAGTAAGTACCTGCGAGACCAGGATTTCTCCGTCGCATGAACACGAAGCCCATTCCCTTCTGGAGATGATGACCGCTTTGCAGGCAGGGAAGAGAGTGTGCGGGGTTGTCCAGCCTGCCGGTCCCGCCTTGGGGAAGACAGTTTGTGATCATGACGTTGGGGAGGGGACCGTGATTCGTGTCCACCACGATGAGAACGATTAGGAGAGGGTGGAGTGCGAGTCCTGTCATGAGGTGCTACCTCATGCTCCACGTGTTCTCTGAACAGAAAAGCAGCTCATAAATAGAAATTTTACTTGGCTGACAGTTGTGGCATGTTTAACATACTCTGAACAAGTACCTAATTTGTATCAGACCATTTAGGCTCCCCTCGTCTGACCTTTAGAGGCCACATCAGGAATGACAGTGCCCCACATGCCAGTTAAGGCAATTTCAAAGTAGCAGATGCCAAATTTTGCCAAATGCCATTTTCCAGACTTCCATCTGTCAAATTAAGCATGGCCAAATTTTTGGCATAGATTACTTAAAATAATGAAAGTGTCTTGTACTTGTACGTGCATACCAATCTAGGCTCTATACATGCTCATTACACATTCAAACATAACTGGCACAACTGCCTGGTGCCACCACCACTAGTTTCACTGACAATACTAATCAGATGGTGTGACCAGGACTAAGCATTCCATTCAAGAAACTGTAAAGTACAAGGTAAGGAGCAAAAGAACCAGAATGGATGACCATAGAAAGTACTCCTGTGAGACCATTCCTAATGAAGAGTCACAACTAGGACTAGAAGTGTACCTTGAGCTGTGATGCCTTGGCTGTGGTGTGCGTGATCGTGTACGAGCTGCATTCCATCAACAGAAAGCCTAACAATGAGCATGTACTTTTATGACACAATGTACTTCTAAACCCAGTGGACAAAATTGAAAGACCACTATAAATTGTGGAGGCATACTAACTGGGATTTCACTTAACAACAGAAGGGTCTACACCAAAAAGGCCTACTCAGGAAGTTGACTGAAAGAGATGCTTACATCTGAACCGGCGTGCAGGAGATCGTGGTGGGGAATGCCTGCGGAAACCACCTCCACCTGGCCCACTGTATCTCCCTCCTCCACCAGCACGGCTTCCTCCATGGCTAGGGGTGCTGTAGAACAGTCAATAATATATTTCACAAACTGATCTCCATGTCTTGCTGGTCCTGAATACTTGCAGCAAGGAACTGTTGAGTAAAATAACATTTTTCTCACATGTAATACTAATAGTTTATGCTCCCTCACTGCATTACTGATCATTGAAACAATACAAGCTAGAAAGAAAAACTTATTACCTAGATCGCTCCTTAATACGCATCTCTGAAGGTTTCTTCCGGTTCTCTTCAGCAAATACTACAGTGATCTCTCTCCCACCAACAACTTGCCGGTCCATGTTATATTGTGCATCAGCAGCATCTGCAGGGTCCATGTACTGAACAAAGCCAAAGCCACGCGACTCCCTGCACAAATACCAGGGAACCATCTCAGAAAAAACCATGAACAAAGGGTGGATAGGTATATGAGTTGAGGATGATACAAACACTCAAATGAAGGGAGGATCAGTTGAATCAGAAACTTGTGTCCGCAGCTACTGAGATAAGGATTGCCTAAAACACATCTTGTCAACTTCTCAGGTGCACTTACCTTTTGCTCTGGAGCCACTGGCTCAGGAACTAAAGTAGGCAAACCTCAAGAGTCTCTATGCTACTTCAATCTTGTGGAACTGATATCCAAAATCAAACCTCTGTTACAAAGAAACTGGACACATGTAGCTCCCAAACCCACTCCTGCTGCTTTGAGCTCCAATGCAGTCCATTCCCACCTTCACACCATTGACCGTAAACTATTTAACCTATGGCCGAAGAGTGGATGGATAAAGGAGAAAACAAGGAGCTGTCAGCAAGGACCATCCCACAGGACTGCAATCTAATAGATCCTGTCTGATAGCTGCGAACTGCTCTATCAAAAGAGGCCAGGGTGGTGAGCCTGTGACTCCCTTCCCCATCGACTACAAAGAGTAAAGCCTCAGTTAGCATACCTTGACCAACTCTTGAAAAAGCATCTCTGCACATTGATTCTTCAACTTTGATACAACAATCAAATTATCTTCAGACACTTGCAATAACATCTTCACTTCTTCCTTCGATTGAAGGGCTTGCCATCTCTTCACCCCCTGGCTGTGGCCCCTCTCTTTGCTGTCTTCCTATGCTGAATACTTTGGCTCTCTTTGGGCTTCCCATCACCACTTCCACACATCCCCACAGATCTAACATCCTTGGAGTGAAAAAATGAGCTTGGCAAGACGAGACTCAAGATAGTGGCCACCCACCACCTTCAGACGCAAAACTTCAAATTTCCAACCAATTTGGGAGTTTCTTCAGTAAAAAAATGTCGTTTGGAGGTCAGATCTGTTTCCCTACTTCCTTTCTGTTTAAGAGCAGGGCTTCCCAAATCCTGTATCATGCTGATGCCACCCAATGGCAATCCAATTGAAGCATTTCAAGAACCCCAGAAAGCTTAACCTTGAAAAACTCAGAAACCAAAAAAGGAAACTCTAATCCATGTGCGGCAATATGCGTCTACAGCTTCTCACCCATTTTGGGTCATCTCCGTGCTAAAGATCTCAAAATACTCGCAGGAATGTCAGATGACGTCAGTATCGCACTTTGCCTTGACAGGCTTGTTAACAAGAGCACACATCCTTTTGTCACTCTTTACCAAGCAGTGGAATAGCCTCACCATCTGACAACCCTAGAAATGAAAAAAAAGACAAGGCTTTATTTGCTTCGTTAGTAGTGCCTTCTACAATATGCCAGTTACAGGTGCTAGCATAGAATGCCCAAAACCCTCAGAGTTGAGCAATAAAGCATACCCGCTGTAGTAGTCCTTGGGAAGATACACATCTTTCACTGGTCCAAATCTCTCAAATGGTATTCGAAGATCATCTGGTCTGAAAACCATAACCATAAAATCAACACAATAACACAGGAACATGAACCAAAGAAAATAACTAGCCAGGTGAAGAGATGAGAGAAGAAAGCATAAGTTTTCGAGTGCCAACATAAATAATCATATCTCTAACATCAAAGGACGAAAGAACTGTGTTAAGATTTTCAAGTAAGCCATTTGCAAATTGACCTATAGATGTGACTCCACAAACCCTAAAGACATACAATGCACATGTAATGCTAATCTCAAAACTGTGTCCGCTATTTTTTCGTCTGCAGCAAAAAGAAGTTTGAAAAGAAGAAAAGATACTTGGCCAAAGTACACTAAGCAGAATCATAAGACCATTACCACTTCTTCCAACAGGGAGAACGAAGTAGGAAGCTACAAAATACAATAAAGAACCACAGAAAGACTGACTGACAGACAAAACAAACACACAGAAAAAATAAATTCCTATCCACTGAAATGGACTGTGCAGATGCACACTAAGTAGTTTGAGAATAGGTAGCAAGATAACCTGGAATCACGGGAGATGTTACGGACAAGAAGACTGGTAGGCGGGCTACGATGACGCCCACCGCTGTTCCTATCCCTGCCGTGCTTCCTGCTATCCCTGCCATCGCCCCGTGACCATCCATCATCAATGTGTCGTCCCCTCCGAGGCGGTGCCGGGCTCCTGCTCCTCTCCCTTCTGACTGGCGGACTGTAACTCCTGCTCCTCCCCATCCTCACACCACAAAAGCTTACCCAAAACCACACACCAAAAAAAAAAAAGTAGAAACCCCCGCTTCTTCCCTTTCCAGACTCTCTCTCTCTCTCCAAGCACACAACAAAGAATTCCACTCCCCGAAAAACAAAGACCAGGACGCCAACGCGGGAAGAAGGGAAAGGAAGGCGAGAATGCGCGGAACTGCGCGCGAACGGCGCGAGCGCGAGACTGGAAGGATGCAACGCAAAGCTTCCAAACGGTACAGATTTTACGGACTCCATCATCCAACGGCTCGGATTTGTGATCGGGCTCGGAGTTCCATACGTCACGTTCCGCGCCGGCATCTCGTCGTCGAGAGCTCCCGTGCACATTCCAGAATTCCGGAATAGGGTACCAAGTGTCTTGTTGTTTCCTCTCTATCCTGAGTACATTACCCTAAGGTCAGTTTCGTCATTAAATAATCCTAAAAATGGTGAAATGAAATTTTGTGAAAATATGAAGTTGGCATGTTGAAAATCATCATCATAATTATCACAAGCTACACTCTGAATAATTTCACTACTCATATCACAATATTTTACTAGTGTGGCCTGTGCCTTTGGCCCAAGTGTGAGCCCATTACAAAATAGGGAAACTCAACATGTGAACATTGTTTTGCAATGTATGTATTGATTTTTTGAACAGCTAAATATGAAAGGAAATCATGCTTGAATTGAATCGTAAGCCATCAAGTGTTACCACGTTCTTAACTGATTTTTCCTTTCAAAACTGGGTTTTTTTTTGGAATTTATTTGAATTTTCAGTGGCGGAAATCACTTTAAAATCAATATCTCTCCAACATTCTGAATCCAAATCTTACCAAATAAATTCCATTAAATCCTGCTCATCAAGATCTTTCCAAGAACACCAAAGACACATTCCAATTCCTCCGAAATTTTCAACTACAATTTAATTTGATTTTCAATGAAAAAATCATTCAATATTCTAGAACTTGTACACTGCAAGTCCAAATGCCATGAAACCCAAGCCAATGCACCCCTCCTCCTCGAGAGCTTTCCAAAGAGACCAAGAATGTGATCTAAAGCATCATGGTTCGATGGATCTCATTGGTACAAAACAAAACAATCAAACTACCTTTCTTCACAGATAGATAGGAGATGATGGAAAATATATATAATTTCAAAAATATTTAAATGAATTCATGTTTTGAAAAATAATAATTATTCGTTTTGTTAATGTGGAAATTAACCCTAAGCTATGGGTTTGTCAAAATCATCTCAAAAAAATCACTAGGAAAAAATTGGATTTTAAAAAAATGTCATCATTCTTTTTACTACTTATTGGTTGGAGCAGTCTATCATCACTTTTGTTGTTGTTTGGAAAAAACTTTGGATAACTCTTGAAGTTTTATTTTTAATAATAGTTAAATCTACCTTGGGATGTTTTTTTCTTTTTTCAAAAAATTTTAAAAAAACATTGAATTGGCACCCAACATCGACCAATGTTGTGGGAATATATAGTTTTTGATATATTTTGAAGTAATGTGTTTTTTTTTCAATCGTTATAAAAGGTATATTAATATTTTTTTAATTTCGTCAAAATAGGGTCAAGGTACACAAAAATTGTGGCTTTTGGTAAATGGGTAAGGTCTAGATACTCTTATCATATATCCTTATATGGGGTAAAGTCTGAATATTAAGTCATTGAAATTTTTTTAAGGTTTACATTTTGAAAGAAATGAAACCTTTTTCAAGGGTCAAAACCCCTCCTCTTTACTTGTGATGGAACTCTCAAATGTTTGCATGATTGTATTAAAATGGCATAATGTTTCTTGATTTTTGTTTAGGTTTTTTTGAATGATTGTCCTTGACAACTTCAATTTAATTTTTATTTGGTTTTTCATTTTTTCATAAGGAGTTGTTAGAATAGTTTTTGTATTTTTTTTATATAAGTGATGATACAAAGTTTTGTCAGTTCACTTCTTTTTCTTGTCTTTAGCTTTGTTTATCTTCTTTTTTCTCCTTGCCTCTCAACTTGATTTCATTTGTTTGCCTTGTCTTTTGTTTTAGTGGGGACATTGCAAGTAGAAGATTCATGTGACCTCACCCGAAGGTTTTTCAACCAACCATTGCTCTACACAAGCTTTGGATCTCATCGAAGGTTCAAAACAAGTTGTAGCAAGGCATCACCTTTATTTTATTAAATGGTAAAATGATATGTAAGGTAGTTCATCTTCCCCCCTCTCTCATTTTCTCTTTGTTTGTTTTTTCTATCTCAATGGTTCAAAAGTAATGGAACTTGAAGTTAACATCTCACCCCGCCCCTCATTCCTTTCCTTTCGTTTGCACTTGCTTTGTGTGATTTTCTCTTAGGAATTAAGTGTTTCCATCACAATTATGGGGGGGTGTTGGAGTGCCCTTTCCACTTCTTCACTTTGAAGTTCATCACTTTCAAACCACACCCACTCAAAATGCTTATGATCTTTTTTGTAAACAAATCGAACAAGTTCAAAATTCCTTCTGCATAATCAAGCAAGTCTTTTAATATTGGGTTCAAGCTCAATCTTGTGACATAAGTACCATGTTTAACCCCTTCACAATAAAACAAAGGTTGTCTAGCCTTGATTTGTAGCCATGTTTACCTAATGGGAACTTTCAATTGCCTTCTATGTTTTTGCCACTATTAAGTTCATGTTAAGTGTTAATGACAAAACTTCTTGTGCAAGCTTGTGAAGGGGCAATATGATGTCATGCCTACCCACAAAATGACACATAAATTCCCCCAATTCCCAATAATGAATATCTCATTGAATAGTTCATCTTTATAGATGAAATTATGCCAAATAATCAAATTGAATGTGATTGATCCCTCATCCTTGGCCCAAATGGAAATGGCTTTGGATGAGACCCAACAAATTTAAATGAACATCCAATTACACCAAGGGAAATTTTTTCCACATGGATTTTACCTTTCGGGTGCAAATTTCAAACACACACAAAATTCTCAACCCAAATAATCAACCCTCAAATCTCAACAATTTCATTTGATAATCAAATTCCAACCACATGTTGCTTCGTGGCCCCCAAAGCTTGCACCACAAAATGGATGCACATTGACACATAAGGGAACATTCACTAACCATTCCAATCCCCAACACAAACAAAAAGACTAGTGAATATCTCTTTTCCCAAAAGCTCCCTATATCAACACACACAAAAAAAACATGCAAAGGTCTTGGTGCAACTCAGTTTTGTGTGGTATTCGCATTTGATAATTTCCAATTTCAAGCCCCATACTTTGAATCTTTCTCCTATGGAAGACCTTAAGCAAAAAACATGAATTCAAATCATGAACTTTCAACAATGAAGACTTCCTCATTCTCCCCCCACACATGTTGCACCTCACCCGCCCCCCCCCCTCCCCCAAACAACAACACAACAAAGGACTTATATACTTCCTTGTTTTTTATTTCTCACACCTATCCATGACTAATCTAAATGCTACCAATGGTGGATTCCAAAGCAAGCTTTGCAACCGAAGGAAACCCAAGACACCCCCAACAAAGCCTCCCACTCATGCGACCATCATTTGCAAGCTTGTTGTTAAGGGATCAAAAGTATTAAGGAAAGGCATGCAAGATTCTTTAAAAAATTATATTTTTAAAGTCCTTCAAAGCACCACTCCAACACACTTGCACAACCCACTAACACAACTCACAACCTTAAAAACATATATTTGACCTATTTTTATTCGAAGGACCCCCTAGCAAGACAAATGTGAGCCACTGATCATGGAAATTCCCCCCAAGCCAATGACAAACTAAATCAAGCTAAATCAACACCCTCCCCCCCCCCATCACTAAGACCTCCCCTCTTTCATCGATCAACCTAACCTTTTGAATGGAATTTTTAAGATTGCAATAACCCACCTTGATAATCCACCTATAAGTTGTAGCAACTAAAGCAACCAAACATTCAATAATCAGAAGGGTGGTTGGCTGCCACCCCTTGCACAAATAAATCTAAAAATACATGAAGCAACACTCACACCCCATTTTTAAATCACCAAAGTTGTTCACTCAAGGCTTTTAACTTTGATTTTCTAAAATGAGGAAAAGGTGTTGACCACAAGGAAATTTTTTTATTTAAAAAAAAATAACATCACATATCATTTTTCATGATGGAAGTCCAAGTTCAACCTGAATGCAAATGAAGTTTAACTAACCATATCATACTTTATTGAAATTCAATTCCCAAACATCAACAACCAATTATATACATCACAACATCTCATTACTTTGGCCAAATGCATTAGCAAAATGTCAAAGACCAAAGCCATGAACTCGTATATTAAATAATTAATAGGACCCATGATCATGATAAAAGTCCCAAGCATGACTAGACTCCGTGGATTCATTAACATCATGTCATTTGAAGGAATGTTAGTAGGAACCATGGTCTTTCAATGCATCTTTTACCTCAAACTACTTAATCAATATCACAAATGTTGCCAATTTGGACATCTCGCCTAAACATGCCCCATGTTTTGACAAGCTCAAGATCATAAGCTTCAACAACCCACAACAACCAACACCACAAAAACACTTTTCATAGGTCGACTCACCTCTTTCAAATAACAAGCTTCAAAAAAAAAATTAAACCCAACAATTTTGATAAGTATCATCCAAAAAAAACCTAGTATCAAAGTCTTGGAATACAAACCCATTAATGTATGGAAAATACAAAGTGTCGAAAACCCAACCAAACATATTAACAACAATACAAAAGATTAAGTCACTTTAGCCTCATTCAACAATGAGACAACTCCATTGAAATGCCAAATGCCCCGTATTTGGTCAAAATTCAACCACATCCATCAAAAAATCCCTTGACCTTGCAAATGTTAAACCCTTTCAAATATTTAATTAAGAAAGCAAAAGATGTCAAAAGGGACACAAGTCCAACCACTACTACCAAAGTGGGGTGCAATTTACTAGCCTAAATCACTATGAGACTTTAAAAGTTAAATAACTTCATTACATTTTACTAATTTCACCTTGGTGAACGTTATTTCACTATAATATCATTATGTAGACATCATGTTTCATTATTAGTTAACATAAGTCATTATTATAATTTACTATAGTAAATAGGTTTATTTTTATGTTTTTAAAAATATTATATCTATGTTACTTTATGATATACATTATATTATTTTAAGTTACTTTAGTTATTCTAACTTATATTTTATGTTATTATAGGCTATTATAAATTATTATACCTTAAATTATTATATGTTATTTTACCTTAAGGTATCTTAACTAGTTTATTATAAGATTTTAAGTTATTCTAAATTAAATTATTCGACTAACTTTAGGTTATACCTCATGTTATTTTATTTTAAATTAATATATGTTATTTCAAGTTATTT
>Ga0116230_10008368_pt1 | contig 10197 bp, 7 predicted proteins | sample S1TSphfallax_3_FD_88678 | JGI IMG/M metagenome (GOLD analysis project Ga0116230, IMG submission 88678) | Host-associated microbial communities from peat moss isolated from Minnesota, USA - S1T2_Fd - Sphagnum fallax MG | ecosystem: Host-associated > Plants > Peat moss > Unclassified | place: USA...
CGAGCTCGACGTGCGCGCCGCCGACCGGATGTTTTTGGCCGTCGTACCCGTCGAAGACGATATTCGAGAAGCCGACCAACACGACGGCGGGCGCCGTCGCCACGGCGTTGATCGTATCGGCGGTGACGTTTGCGACGTTGACGAGCGTCGTGCCGCTTGCCATTTGCGGCGACACGGCTCCCGAGAACGTGATGTTCTCGTTCATCCCCGGCGCGACGGTCCCGAGCTGCACCGTGAGCAGCTGGCCGTTCAGCGTCGCTTTCGAACCGGCGAGCGTTCCGTTGACGGCGACGGTCGCAACCTGCACGCTCACGCCGGTCGGAACGTTGTCGGTGAGAACCGTGTTGGTCGCCGGCGCGCCGCCGTCATTTTGAAATTGAATCGAATAGGTGACCGTCGAGCCCGGCATCGCGGCCGTGCCGACCGAATTCTGAACGTATTTCTCGATCGGGGAGGTGCCGCCGACCGGACCCGCAAGTTGCGGGCCGACCGCGGCGACGGCCCACACTTGTCCGCTGTCGCTCTGCAAGCCGTTCGCCGTCGTCGTGACGGTGGTACGCGCGGTGAGATCGATCGCGATCTGCGTTCCAATCGAAACGCCGGTCGTCGAGAGCGTCACCAAAACTTGAATCGTACCGCCGGGGGCGATCGTGGGCGAGACCGTCGAGCCGATCGTGACGGGAATGTTCCCCGCCGGCTGAACGAACGCGATGGAGGCGATTTTGCCTGCGGTCGCGCTGAGCGACGTGATCGTATAGGCGTCGGAGATGTTGGACGAGTTCGCGATCGTGAACGTGCGCGTGACGACGCTGCCCGACGGGAACGACTCCGTGGCCGGATTGGCAGCGGTTTCTTTTGGCGACACCGCGATCGCGCCGATCGCGGCGATGACCGTCGAGATCGTATTGGATGTGCTCATGAACGTCGTTCCGGTATTGGACGAATAGGTCGCGGTCGCGACGTTGGAGATCGTGGTCCCGCCCACGACCCCCGCGCCCGCGGATTGCGCCGTCCCGAGGACGGCGCAACCCATGACGAGGAGCACGATCAGGCGGCGTAAGCCGGCCATCGTTGTTCCTATGATGTGCTCAGCGTCTTAGTTCGCGCGAACGGTGACGTTGAACGAGAAGACCATCCAGGTGGCAGCCGTGTTGCTGCCCGCCGGAAGTTGGTACGCCGAACCGGCCGCGCCGCCAAGGACGCAGCTGAGTTTCGAGGGACCGTTGGAGTACGGCGACGTGTAGACCGGAGCCGTGAACGTCGTCGTTGGGCCGGCCGCCGGGTTGCCATACGAGTACGTGCAGACCGAGGCCGTATTGGCCGTGCCGCCGATCGTCAGCGTTGGGACCGCGTTCACACCGGAGGTCACGTACGTGCCGGTCGTGCCGATTGGCGCGAACCAGTTCGTGCCCGACGTGCCGTCGTCGACGACGACGATGCCGGCCGTGCTGTTGGTGAGCAGCGCGCTCGCCGGTTCGTTTACACCGGTGCCGGTCGCGCCTTTGGCGAGGTTCTCAACCGTGATCGAGTAGCCGAGGACGCCGCCGGGGCAGATCGTCGTCACCGTGACGCCCGTCGGGCAACCGCTGGAGATGACGGTTTGCTGTTTCACGAGCGCGATGAACCCGTTGTAGAGTTCGTTGTAGGTCGTGTTGGTGTTCGCCGTCGCGCCGTTAGGCGAGCCGGTCGCCGTGATCACAGCCTGCTCGGCCGTGAACGCCGGCGTCCCCGCCGGGGCCGTGTATTTGACGTAGAACGTCATCGAGGAACCCGACGCGAGGGTGATCGCCGTCGCGGTCGACGAGGTCGAGCCGGCCGATGCACCGTTGAGGGCGCTCGTACAGCCGCTGTTGGATTCGAGCTGCGCCGTCCAGCCGGCCGGGCTCGTCGGCGCCGTCACGGAGAGGCTGATCGCCGAATCCTGGAGGTTGCCGGCGTTCTGGAGCGTCTCCGGAACGCACATGCTCTCCGCTTGCGACGTGCTGTTTCCGGTTACGGTCGCGCCGGGAGTGGTCGACGTGGTGGTCGGGGTCGCGCTCGGATCCGTGAACGACCAGTCGGTGAAGTCATGGTTGTTATCCGCGGTGCCCGAGCTCAGGGCATCGCCGGTGGCCGCCGGGAAGCCGGAGGGGCCGACGAGGACCGCGTACGACGCAAGGGCTGCGTTCGAGGTCTGGCCCGAGGCGCCGGGCGCGCCGCCCGAACCGTTGGCGGTCGTGTTTTCAATGTCCGGAAGCAGCGCGGTGGCAGCCGCGGCGGTGTTGCCGTCCGTGGTCGAGCCGGCCGGTCCGACGACTTGCGGGGTCGCGTTGTTGTTCGTGAAGATCGAGTCGGCCACGTTGGTGACGGAGCCGGCCGTACCGGCACCCGTGCCGGTCGGCTGAACGATCGTGAACGAGAGCGTGACGGCCGGTGCGGTGACGATCGGGCCGCTCGGGCTCGTGCCGCCGGTGGCCTGCGAACCCGAGGCGTTCGGCAGAAGGCCGTCGCCGCCGGTCGCGCTGTTCGCGAGGGACCCGCCCGAGATCAGCACGCCGACGTAGGTAACCGCGCCCGTCGTCGGACACGAGGTCGACCAGCCGCTCGCGGGCGTCGCCGCGGTCGTACAATACACGGCGGCCGTTTCCGAGGCATCGTTCGGGAAGCCGTTGGTGCCGCGCGTGAACGTGACCGTCGGGGTCGCGGTCAGCGCGAGCGGGACCGCGGTCGGCGAACCGAACGTCGGCACTTTGTCGACGATCAGGATGCCGCCCGGCGTGCCCGTCGTCGTCGCCAGGCCGAAGCCGAACGAATTCTGCTCGAGCGCCTGCACGTAGTGCGCGGTGAACGCGCCCCCGTTGTTGATGGCGACCGTGTAGGTGATGTTGCCGGTCGTCGGGTTTTGCGACGACGTCTTGCGGATGTCGAGGCGGGCGTCGTTCTGCACCGTGTCGGTTTCGGTCGACGTCGTCGTCGCCGAGGTCGCGGCCGGGGCCGTCCCGGCGGCCGCATAGGTGATCGTCGCCGGGAGCGTATCGGTGATCGTGGTGGCGGCGGCGGTGTTGCCGACCGCGTAGTTCACCGCGACGGTCGCCGCCGATTGCGACGGCACGTTGACGGAACCAAGGAAGGTGTTCAGCGCCGCGAGCGACGTGAACGTCTGCGGGGTCGTCGGTGCCGTGGCACCGTTCGTCGTGCTGTTCGAACCATTGTACGTCGAACCCGTCGGCAGCGTCACGGTGTACGAGGTGAGGCTCGACGAACCGCCGCTGAGCGTCGGCGAGGAGATCTGGAAGTCGCCGGCGTTGTTACCGGTGTTCGTGAGGGTGAACGTGTCGGTCGCGTTCGTGTTCGGCGCCACGTTCTGGTTGCCGCCGTTCGTGGCGGTGAGGGTTGGTGCGTTCTGAACGACGGTCGAAACGGTGTTCGAGGTCGCGGTGAGCGCGTTGCCGTTGGAGTCGGTATACGAGGCCGTGGCGGTGTTCGAAATGGTCGTACCAGCCGGCGTTTGCGTCGCGTAGGCGGGGGCGATCCCAACGAACAGGAGCAACGCCAAGAGACCGGCGCTATAAGCCCGGTTCTTCATGCTGGTAGTTCCTTCCGTGCGAGTATGGTGCTTCACTTCACGAGCACCACGTAGGTGTAGGAGGCGGAGGCATGAGCGGCGAGATCCTTGCCGCTGATCCATCGGATGTTGGTGTAGGTGGCGGGATCAGCCGGCTTCATCGCCATCGATCCATCGGGTTGCTTGACGCGGGCCATCGGTTTTTCCGACCACGTCTTGCCGTTATCGAGCGAGAACTCGATGTGACCGGGAGCGGCGATCGTGCTGCTGCCGGGCTCGTACTGGGTGCCGCTCGGAATGCGGCCCGTCGGGACGAATTTCTTGGCGATTTCACCGCTCGTGTTCGACGCGGTGATCGTGTAACGGATCGATTCGCCGGGTTTGGCCGGCGTCGAGTCGACCGGGACCGGGGTGACCTTGCCGCTCGCATCCTTCTCGAGGATGACGCCGGCGAGTTTGAGTGCAACGGTGGGTTTGGCGAACGCATTTGCGCCGGCCAAGGCGATCAGCACCGAGCAAATAATCGGTGCCAGAAGGCGAGAGATTTTCATAGGAAGCTTTGCTCCGTGCTGTAACCGCTAAGATGGGTGACGCGCGGAAAGACCTCTGAGAGAAAACTCTCGCCGCACGGTATGATAGTGACGAACGTTTGCCTGAGACGGATGTTGCTAAAGTCGGATCGCGCGAGGACTTAACGCGAACGTCGCCTTTCCGCGACAAAGGGTGCTAGCTCAAACGCTTCGCACCCCGGGAATGTCTCTTCGCGATGCAAGCGCGAATACTGCGCACGCATGGCGTACGTAAACAAATATTGACGTTTATCGTTGTGAGCGAAGTCACGTGCGAAAAACGCGTTTCGCGTCGTCTAAAGCGCCCTAGTTACCGTTAAAAACAAGGCGCTCTACAGCGTCGGCCGCCGCGCGCGTTACGTCGTCGTCGATCGGGTTACCGTCGACGATGAGTTGACGATACAAGCCATCGTAAATCGTGTAGAGAATTCGCGCGGTAGCGCTTGGGTCGTCGAGCTGCGCGAGCCCACGCTGCACGAGCGCTGCGAGATGCTGGCCGAAGCGCGCGAGCGTCTCGTCGCGCCGTTCGGCACGCCACGCGGCGAGCTTCGCATCTGCGGCAGCGAGGCGGTAAAAGCCGGCCAAGAACTCCGGCCGCTCGCGCGCGAGCGCCAGTTTTCGGATGAGCCACGCGCGAAGTCCCGCGCGCGCGGCCTCGATGGTCGCGACGTCGTCGTCGAGACCTTCATCGACCGGGCCGCGGGTCGCGCGCAGGTGCGCGACTAGCGCTTCAAGCGCGTCGCGGCGGTCGCGAAAGTGGCGGTAAAAGGTTCCGTGCGCGACGCCGGCTTCGGTCGCGATCGCGCTCGGGGTGACGTCAGCGTCGTTTCGCTCGAGGAGGCGCTCCGTCGCCTCGATGAGGCGCTGCCGGGTGGATCCGCGCGCGGTGCGCGGCGGAGCGGCGGTGGCGGCCTCCGTTTTGGCAGCCCGGCCGAGATAGGTCCAGCGATTGCGCACGCGGCCGGTCGCCGTATCGCGCTGTCGCTCCACCCGGTACAGGTAGGTTCGGCCGTTGATCGTCTTTGAAACCGTATACGCCATAGTGTGGTAAAATGACTTAGCCGTCATGCAAATTTTACCTACACTCGTGACGGAGCGGGGGACATCGTCTTGGCGTCCCTAGCGCTCCCCGGATTCGGCGCCTTTGCGCGCCAGCAAGCCAAAGAACCGCCGCTCGGCCTGATCACGATCACCGTGATGCTCGGGCTGATCATGGCGATCGTCGATACCTCGATCGTCAACGTCGCCCTCAACAACATGGCGGGGAATCTGGGCGCCACGACCGACGAGATCGGCTGGGTCGCGACCGGCTATATCCTGGCCAACGTGATCGTGATGCCGCTCAACGGCTGGCTGACGGCGCGTTTCGGGCGGCGCAATTTCTATGCGGCGTGCCTGGCGCTCTTCACCGTTTCGTCGTTTCTCTGCGGCACGGCGAACTCGGTGTATCTGCTGGTGTTTTACCGCGTCTTGCAAGGGATCGGCGGCGGCGCGCTCCAGCCGACCGCGCAATCGATCCTTTTCGAATCGTATCCGCCCGAGAAACGCAGCGGCGCGATGGCGATCTTCGGCATGGGTGCAATGGTCGGGCCCGCGATCGGACCCGTGCTCGGCGGCATCATCGTCGACAACTATTCGTGGCCGCTGATCTTCTTCATCAACATCCCGATCGGCATCGTCGCGTTCATCATGACGATGCTCTACATCCGCGATCCCGCGTACATCAAACGCGATACCTCGCCGATGGACTTCCTCGGGCTCGGGTTGCTTACGGCGGGTCTTGCCTCCCTGCAATACGTGCTCGAGCGCGGGCAGCGCGAGGACTGGTTCAGTTCCGATACGATCGTCGTGATGACCGTGGTTTCCGTGGTCTCGCTGATCTGGTTTGTCGTGCGGATGCTGCGGGCCGCGCATCCGATCGTCGATTTGCGCGTCTTCAAGAATCGCGGATTCGCCGCCGGGAATTTCATCGGGATCATCAGCGGCTTCGGACTCTACGGGACCGCGCTCATCATCCCGCTCTTCCTGCAAAGCGCGCTCGGCTTTACGGCGACGCTCACCGGCCTCGCCCTCATCCCCGGCGCAATCGCCACGGCAATTTCGATGCCGATCGCAGCCCGCCTCGGCAAATGGATCGATGGGCGGCTCTCGATTGCGATCGGGCTCTTCCTCTTCGCGATCGGATCGTGGACGATGGGCGATCTCAGCGGCGACGCCGGGATCGGCGACATCTTCTGGCCGCGGGTATTCCAAGGCTTCGCGCTCGGCTTCTTGTTCGTGCCGCTCTCGACGAAAACGCTGGCCGACGTCCCGCGCGAGCTGATGGCGGGTGCGACGGGCGTGTACACGCTCGTGCGTCAACTCGGCGGGAGTCTCGGGATCGCGATCCTCGAGTTCTTGCTGCAACGCAAAGAAGATGAGGCGTACGCGACGCTGGCCGGTTCGGTGACGCTCGCGAATCCCGACGTCGCGAACATGGTCGGCGGACATTCGACGGTTGCCCCGTCGTCGGCCGCGCAACTGATGGGGATCGTCCAAAGCAACGCGCAGGTCCTATCGTACGACTATCTCTTGCAGCTCTGCGGGATCGTGTTTTTGATCTCGATTCCGACGGTGCTGCTGCTCAGCGGGAAGAAGCCCGGCGCGGGCGGACCGGCTCCAGCCGCGATCGCCGCCGACTAACACAATGGCGAAAGGGCGCCGCCCGCGCGTTCGGTAAGGACCGCGCGATGGCGGCGTTTCTTCTGCGCCGGATCGCCGGTGCGATCTGGGTGCTGGCCGGCGTGTCGATCGTCGTGTTCATCATCGTGCACCTGACCGGCGATCCCGCCGCCGTAATGTTGCCGCCCGAATCGACGCCCGCGGAGATTGCGGCGTTCCGGCACGAAGAGGGCTTCGATCGCCCGCTGATCGTGCAATTCGGCACGTTCGCGCTGGGCGCACTGCACGGCGATCTCGGTCAATCGTTGCGTCACGACGAACCCGCGCTCGGGCTCGCGCTCGAACGGCTGCCGGCGACGGTGGAGCTCGCACTCACAGCGTTCGTCCTCGTTGCGATCGTCGCGATTCCAGCGGGTGTCGTATCGGCGGCGCGGCCGCGCGGCGTCATCTCGGCGGCGGTGCGAATCGTCGCGCTCGTCGGGCAAAGCGCGCCGACGTACTGGATCGGCTTGATGTTGATCCTGGTATTCGGCGTGCGCCTGGGCTGGCTGCCGGTGAGCGGGATCGGCGACCTCTCGCATCTGGTACTGCCGGCGGTGACGCTCGGATTTTTTTCGATGGCGAAGGTGATGCGGCTGACGCGCGCGGCGTTGCTCGACGTCCTCGCGTCCGATTACTTACGAACCGCGCGCGCGAAAGGACTCGCGCCGCTGCACATCCTGGTCGGTCACGCGCTGCGCAACGCCTGGATTCCCATCGTGACGCAACTCGGGATCGAACTCGGGACGCTGCTCTCGGGCGCCATCATCACCGAAACCGTGTTCGCCTGGCCCGGCATCGGCCGGCTCGCCGTGCAAGCCGTGTACGATCGCGACGTTCCGGTCGTGGAAGCCGTCGTGCTACTCGCCGCGACGATCTTCACGCTCGTGAACGTCGCCGTCGACGTGCTCTACGCCGCGCTCGATCCCCGCGTGCGGTACGAATGATGGACGCCGTGGTGGAAGCGAGGAAACCCCTCGCCGAGATGCTCCGCTTGAAACGTGATCCTGCTGCGGTGATCGGTGCGATCGTGGTGCTGCTCACCGCGATCTGCGCGCTCGGCGCCCCGCTACTCACGCACGTCGACCCGAACGCGCAAGACCTGACCGCGACGCTCTTGCCGCCGGGCACGCCGCACCATCTGCTCGGGACGGACAATCTCGGCCGCGATCTGCTCGCACGGATCATCTGGGGTTCACGCATCTCCGTGATCGTTGGCCTCTGCGTCGTTGCGATCGGCGCGACGATCGGGATCACGCTGGGTCTCGTCGCCGGCTACGCCGGGGGCTGGGTCGACGCGGTGATCGCGCGCATCGCCGACGTACAGCTCGCCTTTCCCCTCGTGCTGCTGGCCGTTGCGATCGTCGGTGTCGTCGGCCCCGGCGTCGTGACGGTGATCGCGACGATCGGGATTACGTCATGGGTCCAGTACGTCCGCGTGATCCGAGCCGAAGCGCTGAGTCTACGTGAACGCGACTTCGTCCTCGCCGCGCGTGCCGAAGGTGCCACGCAGACACGGATCGTCTTCCGCCACTTACTGCCGAACGTCGCCTCATCGGCGATCGTACTCGCGACCTTCGAGATCGCGCGCGCGATCGTGCTCGAGAGTTCGCTCTCGTTCCTCGGCCTCGGCGTCCCGCCGACGATCCCGTCGTGGGGCGGCATGCTCGCCGACGGCCGCCAATTTCTCGACACCGCCTGGTGGATCGGCACCTTCCCCGGCCTCGCCATCGTAATCGCCGTCCTCGGCGTCAACCTCCTCGGCGACGGCCTCCGCGACGCCCTCGACGTGCGCCGCTAACGAGGCAAGCTCGTCACGACCCGCGCCGCTACGCGGCGCTGCGTTTCTTTTTCGGCTTGGCAGCGTTCGCGGCGGTTTTCTTCTTGGCGGCCGGTGCTTTGCGCGTGCCGGACGCGGCTGCCGGCTTCGCGGGGGCGGCGGGCTTGGTGTTCTTCACTTCTAGGCTGCGCTGCAGGATGTCCATGAGGTTGACGACGTTGCTCTCGGCTTTTTTCTTCGCCGGCGCTTCGGGGATGCTCTGACCGGCGGCGCGTGCGTCGATCATCGCCATCACGTCGTCGCGATACTGATCGTGGAAACGTTCCGGCTCGAATTTCTCCGCGGTCATCGTATCGATCAGCATCTTTGCGACCTTCATCTCCGCCGGCGCGACGTCTTCTTTGAGCGAAGGGAAATCGAAGTCGGCTTGATCGACGAGTTCGTCCGCGTAGTGCATGAGTTCGAGCACGAGCGCTTCGCCGTTGGGCTTGAGCGCCGCGAGATGTTCGCGCGAGCGGATCACCACCTTTGCGATGCCGACCTTGTTGCTGTCGCGCAGCGACTCGCGCAAGAGCGCATACGCATGCCGGCCTTTTTTCTCCGGTTCGAGATAGTACGGCGTATCGAAGTACATCGGATTGATCTGGTCGAGGTCGACGAACTCCACGATCTCGACGGACTGCGTCGCCTCGACGTTGACGCGCTTGAGGTCATCGTCGGTGACGGTGACGTACTCGCCCTTGGAATATTCGTAGCCGCGCACGAGATCCGCGTACTCGACCTTCTCGCCGCAGACCGTGCAGTGGCGCTCGTTGTAGATCCGCCCGTTGTCTTTCTTGTGCAAGAAGTTGAAACGCAGATCGTTCGAGCGAACGGCGGTGAAGAGTTTGACGGGGATCGTCACGAGGCCGAAACTGATGGAGCCCGACCAGATCGCGTGAGCCATAGCTACTCCCAGAGCGAGCGAGCGTTCTGCAATGCGCTTTCGAGACGTTGGGGGGTCAAGCCCTCGACCGCCCAGGGATCGCCGTGCTTGGCGACGAGCGCCGGCACATCGGCGATCGTCCAGCGCAGCATCTCCCGGCTCGTCTCCGGCGCGCGTTTGCGGGCCATCGCCTCGACCTCTGCCCAGCCCAGCGGCATCGAAACCGGCGCCCCGTCGCGCCCCCGAACGCTGTAGGGCGCAACGTACGTCTTCCCCATTCCCACCTGGACGTAATCCAGATAGACCGTGCCTTTGCGGCGCTTCGCGATCGTGCGCTCGAGGGTCGTGCGCTCGGGCTCGAGCCCGGCCACCCGGCGCGCCAGCAATTCGGCAAACATCTTCGCGGTGTCGTAGTCGTAAACGGGTTCGAGCGGGATCACCACGTGCAGTCCCGTCCCGCCGGTCGTCTTCACGTAGCCGCGCAGACCGATCGCCTCGAGCTCGCTGCGAAAGCGCAACGCGACCTTGCCGAGTGTCGCGAGCGTGCAGTCGAACGGGTCGAGATCGATCAGGATGAAATCCGGTACGTCGAGATTCGGGACGTGCGAATACCACACGTGCAGCACGACGGCCGCCAAATTGGCGACGTATGCGAGCGACGCTTCATCGTTGCAGAGCA
>Ga0116230_10008369_pt1 | contig 10195 bp, 9 predicted proteins | sample S1TSphfallax_3_FD_88678 | JGI IMG/M metagenome (GOLD analysis project Ga0116230, IMG submission 88678) | Host-associated microbial communities from peat moss isolated from Minnesota, USA - S1T2_Fd - Sphagnum fallax MG | ecosystem: Host-associated > Plants > Peat moss > Unclassified | place: USA...
TAATTGCCGACGCCGTATTTGTCCCAGTCCGTGGTCTCCATCAGCTCCTTGAACGTTTTCGCATAGCCTTCGCCGAGCAGGTAGCAGGGGCGCTGCCAGCCGAACACATTGCGGGTCGGGTTGCCCCAGGGTGTGCATTTATAGGTCTGGTTGCCCGCCAGAAAATCCAGAAACAGCGGGCTCTGGGTGAACTTCCAGGTCTTGCCGCGCTTTTTGCTCTCCTTGCCGCGCCGGAAAATCGCCCGGAACAACTCCTTCGTCCGGGTCCGGTTCAGGAAATGCTCCTGGTCCGGCGCCCGTTCATAGGCGTAGCCGGGGGAGGTCATCACGCCCTCGACATCCAGATCCGCCACCGTATCGAAGAACGCTGCGACCCGGTCCGGATCGGCGCCCTCGAACAACGTGCAATTGATACTGGTCCGGAACCCCTTCGATTTCGACAGCTTGATCGCGTCTACCGCGCGCTCGTACACGCCGTCCTGGTCGACGGATTTGTCGTGCATCTCCTTGTCGCCGTCCAGATGGATGTCCCAGCAGAAATTCTTGTGCGGCTTGTACTGGTCGATCTTCTTCTCCAGCAGCAGCGCGTTGGTGCACAGAATGACGAACTTGCCCATTTTCAGATAGGCGTCGACGATCTGCGGCATCTCCCGGTGCAGCAGCGGCTCGCCGCCGGCGATCGCGATGATCGGCGCCGGGCATTCCTTCGCGGCTTCAATGGCGTCGGCCACGGAAATCCGCTGGTTCAGGATTTCCGACGGGTAGTCGATCTTGCCGCAGCCCTGGCAGGCGAGGTTGCAGCGAAACAGCGGCTCCAGCATCAGCACCATCGGGTAGCGTTTCACCCCGGTCAGATGCTGCTTCAACACGTAAGCGCCGACCTTCAGCGCCTGATTCATCGGAACCATGGTTTCTCTTATCCTGTTACAATTTTACATTAAAGCAATAAAGCGGCACCAGAGCATGGTTGATGGAAAGCAATCATGCTCTAACCCACGTCGGCCACCTCGGCCGGCAGCTTGAATTTCACGTCTTCCGGGGTGCCGGACAGGGTCTCGATAACCACGCTGCCAAACCGCCGCATTCCGTCGATCACGCCCTGCACCAACACCTCGGGCGCCGAGGCGCCGGCGGTCAGCCCGACCGTCCGGACCCCCTCGAACCAGGACGCCTCCAGATGCGCCGCATCGTCGATCAGGTAGCTCGGCCGGCCCAGCTCGGCGCCGATCTCGCGCAGGCGGTTGGAGTTGGAGGAGTTGCGGCTGCCGACCACCAGAATCAGGTCGACCAGCTCGGCGAGATGATGCACGGCCTCCTGCCGGTTCTGCGTCGCATAGCAGATGTCGCGGACGTCCGGCCCGACGATCGCCGGAAACCGCTCCTTGAGTGCGGCGATGATGCCGCGGGTGTCGTCCACGGAGAGCGTGGTCTGGGTTATGTAGGACAGCTTGTCCGGCGTTTGGACCTGCAGGTGGGCCGCGTCCTCGACCGTCTGCACCAGATACACCGTGCCGTCGATCTGACCGATCGTGCCCTCGACTTCGGCGTGCCCGGCATGGCCGATCAGCACGATCTCGCGGCCCTGGCCGGCGTAGCGGCGGCCCTCCGCATGAACCTTGGCGACCAGAGGACAGGTCGCGTCGATCACCGGCAAATTGCGGCTGGAGGCGGCACTTTCCACCTTGCGGGCGACACCATGGGCGGAAAACACCGTCATGGCGCCCTCCGGCACTTCGTCCAGCTCATCCACGAATACCGCCCCCCGGGCCCGCAGATCCTCGACGACGTGGCGGTTATGGACGATTTCGTGGCGCACGTAGATCGGCGGGCCGAATTTCACCAGGGCCCGCTCGACGATGTCGATCGCCCGCTCCACCCCAGCACAGAAGCCGCGGGGCTGCGCCAGGATCACGCGCAGGCTTTTCTGGGGGTGGGAACCGTCCATTTCTTAACTCTTCCTGTTGCCAGTGTGTCACGCTGTCACGCTTTCTGCACCCAGCAATAGGTCATTGGCTCCCCAATCCGCAAGCATCGGCGTAAGGAGATCATTCACTTCCAGGCGTTTTCGGGTCAGCATACCTGACCTGCGGAGGCCAAGGCGGGTGCTGGCAATACCTCCGGCTCCTGCTTATGTGAGGGTTAATTGGGGGTTTTTCGACCCGTTGTTGTCGGATCGACACAGGTTGTGGAATTCTCGATAGGATATCGGTTAACGGATAAGGATGGCGCGAGAATGGTCATGTTGGCGGCGGATTGTCGGGTAGCTGGGGGACCAAAATAATGCCGCCGCGGACACCTCTGCTCGACCGGGTCAAAATCCCCGCCGATATGCGCAACCTCTCCACCGAACAGTTGAAGCAACTGGCGGATGAGCTGCGGGCCGAGACGATCGACACCGTCTCCGTCACCGGCGGCCATCTCGGCGCCTCGCTTGGCGTGGTGGAACTCACCGTCGCCATCCACGCGGTGTTCGACACGCCGTATGACCGGTTGATCTGGGATGTCGGACACCAGACCTACCCGCACAAAATCCTCACCGGCCGGCGCGACCGGATACGCACCCTGCGCCAGCCCGGCGGCCTGTCCGGTTTCACCCGCCGGTCCGAGAGCGAATACGACCCGTTCGGCGCGGCGCACTCCAGCACCTCGATTTCCGCCGGGCTCGGCATGGCGATCGCCCGCGACCTGCAGGAAAGCGAATCGCGGCGCAACGTCATCGCCGTGATCGGCGACGGCGCGATGAGCGCCGGCATGGCCTACGAGGCGATGAACAACGCCGGCGCCCAGCGCTCCCGCCTGCTGGTGGTTCTGAACGACAACGACATGTCGATCGCCCCGCCGGTGGGCGCCATGAGCGCCTATCTGTCGCGGCTGATCTCCTCCCGCAGCTTCCTCAGCCTGCGGGACTTCGCCGCGAAAATGGCGAAGCGCTTCCCTCGCCCGCTGGAACGCACCGCGCGCCGCGCCGAGGAATACGCCCGCGGCATTCTGACCGGCGGCACGTTGTTCGAGGAGCTGGGCTTCTACTATGTCGGGCCGATCGACGGCCATAATCTCGACCATCTGCTGCCCGTCCTGCGCAATCTGCGCGACTCGGAGGCGAACGAGCCGGTTCTGCTGCACGTGGTGACCAAGAAGGGCAAGGGCTACGCCCCGGCCGAAGCGGCGGGCGACAAGTACCACGCCGTCTCGAAATTCAATGTCGTCACCGGCGAGCAGGCGAAGGCCCCGGCCGGCCCGCCCTCCTACACCAACGTTTTCGCGCAGGCGTTGATCGCCGAGGCGGACGCCAATCCGAAGGTGGTGGCTGTGACCGCGGCGATGCCGGGCGGCACCGGCCTCGACAAATTCGCAAAAAAATTCCCGACCCGCAGTTTCGACGTGGGCATCGCCGAGCAGCACGCGGTCACCTTCGCGGCCGGCATGGCGGCCGAGGGCATGGCGCCGTTCTGCGCCATCTACTCGACTTTTTTGCAGCGCGGGTATGACCAGCTGGTGCACGACGTGGTCCTGCAATCACTGCCGGTCCGCTTCGCGATGGACCGGGCCGGGCTGGTGGGCGCCGACGGCGCCACCCATGCCGGCGCCTTCGATCTCTGCTACCTCGGCGGCCTGCCGCGCATGGTCATCATGGCCCCGTCCGACGAGGCGGAGTTGATGCACGCGGTCGCGACCGCCGCGGCGATCGACGACCGGCCCTCCGCGTTCCGCTATCCGCGCGGCGAGGGTCTGGGAATCGCCCTGCCGGCCCGCGGCACGCCCTGGGAGATCGGCAAGGGCCGGATCGTGCGGGAAGGATCGCACGTCGCGATCCTGGCCCTTGGCCCCCGCCTACAGGAGGCGCTGCGGGCGGCGGACGAGCTCGCGGCCCGCGGCCTGTCCACCACCGTCGCGGACGCCCGCTTCATGAAGCCGCTGGACACCGCGCTGATCGCCCAGCTCGCCGCCCACCACGAGGTGCTGATCACCATCGAGGATGGCGCCGCCGGCGGCTTCGGCGCCGCCGTCGCGCACCATCTCGCCTGGTCCGGCGCTCTGGACCATGGCCTGAAATTCCGCCCGATGGCGTTCCCGGACCGGCTGATCGACCACAACACGCCGGCCGCGCAGCTGGTGGATGCCGGGCTGACGGCGCGCGACATCGTCAACCACGCATTAACGGCGCTCGGGTCTGAAACGCTCCACGGTCTGGTCGCAATTCCGGCGCAGTGACCTAATTAACAGCGGTTATGAAAAAACTCTGCATCGCCCTCGCGCTGCTGGTCGCCTTGCCGATCGCAGCGCGCGCCCAGACGCCCGAAGCGGCACCGATCGCGGCCCTGGATAGCGCCCTGATCGCCGCCGCCAAGGCCGGCAGCGCCAACGCCAGCGTTCAATCCCGCTATGACCAGCTGGACCCGATCGTCCGGCGGGCGCTCAACATGTCGGTGATCGCGCAGAACTCTGTCGGGTTCCTGTGGTCCACACTGCCGGCCGCCCAGCAGCAGCAATTGCTGGCCCTGTTCGAGCAGTTCACCGTCGCCACCTATGTCCACGAATTCAGCAGTTTCTCCGGTGAGCAGATCAACCTGCTGCCGGCGGAAAAATCGCTCGGCGCGAAGAAGATCGTCGAAACGCAGATCGTCCCGGGCGACGGCTCAGCGCCGACCGAGGTGGACTACGTGATGGCGGACACGCCGGCGAGCGGCTGGCAGGCGACCGACGTTCTGCTCGGCGGCACGGTCAGCCAGGTCGCGGTGCATTCCTCGGATTTCAGCGGCCTGGTCAACTCCGGCGACGCCAGCCAGCTGGTCGCCGCGCTGAAGACAAAGATCGCCGCCCTGACCGGCAGCGGTTCGAGCGACTAGCGCATGTCGGTGGACAGCACCGGACAAAGTTTTGCCCGAACGGCACTGAATTAATTGGCCAACGCCCTCGCCTGGGTTGCCGCGCTGTTCGCCCTGATCGGCGTGGCGCAGCAATTTTTCGGGACGGTGCTGGTGGCGCGCTTCGTGGCGCAGCCCAATGCCGCACCCCTGAATCCGCCGCCGGTATCGGTGCTGAAGCCGCTCTGCGGCGTCGAGCCGCTGACCGAAATCGCCCTCGAATCGTTCTTTCTGATCGACTATCCGGACTATCAGCTGGTGTTCGGCGTGCAGAGCGCCGCCGACCCGGTGCTGGCGATCATCGAGACGCTTCGGGCACGCTATCCGGCGCGCGACGTCGCCGTGGTGGTGGATCCGACCCTGCATGGCAGCAACCGGAAAATCTCCAACCTCATCAACATGCTGCCGGCCGCCAGCCACCCCATTCTGGTGATGTCCGACGCCGACATCCACGTGCCGCCATATTTCCTGCACCGGGTGGTCACGGCCCTCGCGGTGCCGGGGGTGGGGCTGGTGACGACCCTGTACACCGCCCTGGCCGGGACCCCGCACCTCGCCACCACGCTCGGCGCCAACCAGATCAACTACACCTTCCTGCCGGGTGCGCTGCTGGCCCGCCGGCTTGGCCGGCAGGACTGCCTGGGTGTCACCATGGCCCTCAACCGGGAGACGCTGGCGCGCGTGGGCGGCCTGCAGGCGGTGGCCAATCACCTGGCGGACGACCAGGTGCTCGGCCGGCTGGTCCGCGCCCTGGGGCTCGCGACCACGCTGGCGCAGGTGGTGCCCGCGACCACCGTGCCGGAGGCGAATTTCCGGGCGCTATTCCACCACGAGCTGCGCTGGGCCCGCACCATCAGAGCCTTGGTGCCGATCCCCTACGCCGCCTCGATCCTGCAATTCTCGCTGCTCTGGGCCGCTCTGGCGCTGCTGTTTTCCGCCGGCGCCGCCTGGGCCTGGGGGCTGGCCGCCGCCGTTCTGCTGATCCGCTACACGCTGGCGCGGCGGATCGACGCGACACTCGGACTTGTCAAAGCCGGCGATGCGTGGCTTTTCCTTGTCCGCGATTTGTTTTCCGCCATTATATACGTGGCGAGTTTTGGTGGCGCCACGGTGGAATGGCGCGGCCAGAAAATGCGTGCCGACCCCGGCAAGACGCCGCTTAACCGTTGAGAGTTCATGCCATGATGAAGACCCTGTTCCTGCAACCCCCCTCGTTCGACGGCTTCGACGGTGGCGCCGGGTCGCGCTACCAGGCGCGTCGGGAAATCAAATCGTTCTGGTTCCCGACCTGGCTGGCCCAGCCGGCCGCCCTGTTGCCCGATTCCACGCTGATCGACGCCCCGCCGGCGCGGCTGACCATGGCGGACGTCCTGCCGCACGCGAAAACCCACGACCTTCTCATTATCCACACCTCCACGCCGTCGTTTGCCAACGACGTGAAGGTGGCGGAGGCGTTCAAGGCCGAGAACCCGAGCCTGCTGGTCGGCTTCGTCGGCGCGAAAGTCGCGGTGCAGCCGGAGGAATCGCTGGCGCGGGCGAAAGTGCTGGACTTCGTGGCGGGCAACGAATTCGACTTCACGATCAAGGAGATCGCCGAGGGCAAGCCGTTCGCCGAGGTGGACGGCATCATGTACCGCGCCCCAGACGGCGCGCTGGTGAAAAACAAGGACCGGGCGATCCTGCACGACATGGACCAGCTGCCGTTCGTGACCGAGGCATATAAGAAACACCTGCGGATCGAGGACTACTTCATCGGCTACCTGCTGCACCCCTACGTCTCGCTGTACACCGGCCGCGGTTGCAAATCCCGTTGCACCTTCTGCCTCTGGCCGCAGACGGTGGGCGGCCACACCTACCGCACCCGCTCGGTCGAGAACGTGATCGAGGAAATCCGGCAGGCGAAGGCCGCGTTTCCGCAGGTCAAGGAATTCATGTTCGACGACGACACCTTCACGGACGACCTGCCGCGCGCCGAGGCGATCGCGAAGGAACTCGGCAAAATGGGCATCACCTGGTCCTGCAACGCGAAGGCCAACGTGCCGTTCAAGAGCCTGAAAGTGTTCAAGGAGAATGGGCTGCGGCTGCTGCTGGTCGGCTACGAGACCGGCAACCAGCAGATTCTGCACAACATCAAAAAGGGCATGCGGATCGAGGTTGCGAAGCAGTTCACGAAGGACTGCCACACGCTCGGCATCAAAATCCACGGCACCTTCATCGTCGGCCTGCCGGGCGAGACCAAAGAGACGCTGCAGGAGACGATCGCCTTCGCCAAGGAGATCAACCCGCACACCATCCAGGTCTCGCTCGCCGCCCCCTATCCGGGCACCTTCCTGTACGACCAGGCGGTGCGGGAAGGCTGGCTGGATGTCGAGCACGCCGAGCTGATCGACGAGCACGGTGTCCAGATCGCCCCGCTGCATTACCCGCATCTCAGCCACACCGAGATCTTCGAATCGGTCGAGACGATCTACCGGAAATTCTATTTCCGCCCGTCGAAAATCGCGTCGATCTTGAACGAAATGATCCGCAGCCCGCAAATGATGAAGCGCCGGCTGCGCGAGGGCGTGGAGTTTTTCCATTTTCTGAAAGAACGCAGCGCGGCTTGAACCTTTCATAATCCCGTCATGCCCGCGAAAGCGGGCATCCACGGCTTTCGCTTTGGCCGTATGCAAAACGTCATTTTCTCAGCCGACGATTTTGGCCTTACCGCATCCGTAAACCAGGCTGTCGAGCTGGCCCACACAAACGGCGCGCTGGCGCAGGCCAGCCTGATGGTCGCCGCGCCCGCCGCGGCGGACGCGGTGGCGCGGGCAAAAAATCTCCCCGACCTGAACATCGGCCTACATCTCGTCCTGGTGGACGGCGACTCTCTCCTTGGCCACGAAAAACTGCCGCACATCACCGGGCCGGACGGCAGGTTCCCGAAAGATCAGGCGGTACGCAGCGTCAAATATTTTTTCTCCGCCGCCGCGCGGCGGGAACTGCGCGCGGAAATCCGCGCCCAGTTCGAAGCCTTTCGCGACACCGGCCTGCCGTTACACCACGCCGACGCGCACAAGCACATGCACCTGCACCCCACGGTCGGGAGATACATGATCGAGATCGGCAAGACTTTCGGCCTGACCCGCATCCGCATCCCCGCCGAACCGCCCGCGATCTTAAAGGCTTGCGGTGAAACCATAACAATCGGCGACCGCGCCCTCTACGCCTGGTGCAAAATCCTCCGCGCCCAGGCCCGCCGCGCCGGCCTCGCCACCACGGACCACGTCTTCGGCATCAAATGGTCCGGCCACATGACAACCGCGCGGGTGCAGACCCTGCTCAACCAATTGCCGCCCGGCCGCAGCGAAATCTATTTTCACCCGGCCAGTACGCGCGACCCCACGCTCCGGCAGCTCATGCCCGGCTATGAGCATGAGGCCGAGCTCGCCACGCTCCTGGCCTTACGGCGTCTGGGATATCCAATTAAATAATTGGATATCCTGTGAAGAGATATCGCCGCGCCAACAACGCAAAGCTGCTGTTCAAGGGCGACGATTTTGCAAGGACCGAACGCGGCGGCGTGAACCTATTTCCCGATCATCACGTCCGATGATTTGATCACCACTGTCACCTCGTCACCCACCACCAGCGCCAGATCGTCCACCGCCTCGTTGGTGATGGAGGACGTCACGATCTTGCCCCCGCCGATATCGACGCGGACATGCGCGGTGGTCTGGCCCTTCACGACCGCGATGATTTTCCCCGCCAGCTGGTTGCGCGCGCTTAGTTTCATTTTCTTGTGCCCTCAATGATGCCAGGCCGCACCGGTATAGAAAAACCGTCCGAGCCCGATGGTGAAAACCAGGCAGCCATAGAGCGAATGCTCGAGGCAGGAAAGCCATAGCCGGCGATGCCGCGCATAGTCGAAGGCGAACATCGCCCCGCCCGCCACGGTCAACGCGACCGCGATCCAATTCAGAAAAATTACATGCGCGAAGCCGAACGCCAGCGCCGAGGCCGCGATGAATCCCATCCCCGTACCAAAGATCGGCGCATAGCGCCGGCGCAGAAACAGCCGGAAAATCACCTCCTGCGGCCAGACCGAGAGCACCGGGTACAACACCATGATCAGCGCCCAGAACAGCGTATGCAGCCGGGGCAGGGCGAGGAACAGCCCGGGAAAAATGAGCCATGTCGCCGCCGTCAGCGCGGCGCCCAGCAGCAGGAACCGGCGCAAAATACGCCGCACCTCCGGACCAACCAGAAGGTCGCGCGGGGCATCGCCAACGCCGCGCGCGAGCCGGGCGCAAACCAACCCGCCGCCCCACAGCACCAGAAACAGAATTCCCGGTCGCCGCCACGCCAGAATCAACACGGGGCCAAGGCCGAACAGCAGCAAAAATTCGGCCCATAAAAAAACCCCGGCGCCGGCCGGGGTTTTTTCGGGCATCAGCGCTTGCTGAACTGGAAGCTGCGGCGGGCCTTCGCCTTGCCGTATTTCTTCCGCTCCACCACGCGGGAATCGCGCGTCAGAAAGCCTGCAACCTTCAAAATGCCGCGCAAATCCGGCTCATACAGCGTCAGCGCGCGGGAAATGCCGTGCCGCACCGCGCCGGCCTGGCCGGACAGCCCGCCGCCCACCACCGTGCAATTCACGTCGAACTGATTGTAGCGGTCCGCCACCAGAAACGGCTGGGTGATCAGCATCCGCAGCACCGGGCGGGCAAAATAATGCGGCGCCTTCTTGCCGTTCACCAGAATCTCGCCCTTGCCGGGCTTAATCCACACCCGCGCCACCGCGTTCTTGCGCCGGCCGGTCGCATAAGACCGTCCCTGCGCGTCGCGCTTCGGCTCGCGCTTCGGCGCCGCGGTCTCGGCGGTAACGACGCCGGAGAGGTCCTTCAGACCGGCAAAGCTGTTGGTTGTCGCTGACATCTCTCAAACTCTCCGATTCTTGGCATTCAGCGCGCCGACATCGAGCGGCTTCGGCTGTTGGGCGGCGTGCTTGTGCTCGGCGCCGGCGTACACGTAAAGATTCTTCATCTGCTGGCGCTGCAGCGGGCCGCGGGTGATCATCCGCTCCACCGCCTTCTCCACCACGCGCTCCGGATGCGCGCTGGCCAGCCGGTCCTTCAGCGTGCGGCCCTTGATCCCGCCGGCATAGCCGGTGTGATAATAGAACACGGATTGCTCGGCCTTCTTGCCGGTCAGTTTGATCTTCTCCGCGTTCACGATGATGATGTTGTCACCGCAATCGACATGCGGGGTGAACTGCGGCTTGTGCTTGCCGCGCAGGCGGGCGGCCACGATGGCGGCCAGGCGGCCGAGCACCAGCCCCTCGGCGTCGA
>Ga0116230_10008375_pt1 | contig 10193 bp, 6 predicted proteins | sample S1TSphfallax_3_FD_88678 | JGI IMG/M metagenome (GOLD analysis project Ga0116230, IMG submission 88678) | Host-associated microbial communities from peat moss isolated from Minnesota, USA - S1T2_Fd - Sphagnum fallax MG | ecosystem: Host-associated > Plants > Peat moss > Unclassified | place: USA...
AAATTCAAGCCAATATATGTGTACAAGTTTTTGTGAAATATATGTTGTGCCATGTGTGATTTCACATCTGAAAATTTGATCAAATTTTTGTCATCCTTTTAACTTGTGAGTTGCATAACTATTCTATTTTAACATCATTTGGACCTTGGGTGAATTAATTCACATTAATAATTTGGTGAAATTGTTATGATCATATTTTTAAAAAATTGGATCTTTTTAATGTTTCATGCTAATTTGTTAATCTAATAATATAATGGGGTCAATTACCAAAGGTAACTTATTTTGCACATGGGCTTTCATTATAACCTTGGATTCATTTTTCTTTTCAAAAGTGCTTGAACATTCTATGGCATCATGGGTTGCACTTTGATGACATGTTTAATGAATAAGTCATTAATTCTTTGTGAAATGAAAAAAACATTAAGAACTTTAATTTCAATGAATATAAGTTTTTTTAAAAATAATAATAAAAAATTAATTTGATTTTTTCTTTATGTTTATTATTTAGGGGATGACAAATAATCTTGCAAGGAATTATTTTGAACCTAATAGCCAAAAATGTTGAATGCAAGCTTCATGATAAGAAGGATATAATTATAAAACTTTCATTTTGTTGTTTCATTCACAAATTTACTTTCAACCTTGTCAAATAAATTTGGGATTTTTTCATTATGAAATTGTAAATGTTTTTTCATACTTCTCATTTATGGTCTTCTTTTTCTCGAACATTTGTTTTCCATTGGTTTTATGAGTTCATTTCTAGACATGTGTGAATCTCGTCAAAAGGTTTTGCAAACACTTCACATGTTGAAATTTTGATCATTGACAATTAAAATTTTAATTGAATTTTAAATATTAATGAAAATTTAAAGCTTTTGAGAAAAAAAAAACCCAGCCAATTTGTTCGTTTAAAATAACTATATTTTATGATGAATAAACTCCACAAATTAAAACCATCCATGAATAAATGTCAAATTAAACATTAGGTTAAAATCAAAGTAACATAAATAAACTTATCTTATTTTAATGAAAATTACAAGATTTCAAAACTATATTGATGACCATTAAACAAAATTCAATTGAATTCTATGTTAATGTTCATTTAATCTACTTTTCACATGTAACAAAAAATAATATTAAAGAATATATATCAATAGAAATGAAATCCAACAAATAAAAAATTAAAAAAAGAAAAAAGAATAGAAAATAAAGTTTCATATGCCTATAAAATAATTATAATAATATATTAAAAAAATAATGCATATATATATGTTGTTAATCATGTATCAATTTCACAATTCATTCTACATTCGTTACATTTTATAATGAATAAACTTCAAAGAGAAAAAAAAATAATGAAAAAAATAAAAATAAAAATAATAAACCATATTAATAATTTATAAACAAAATTCTATTCTACACATGTAACCAACAAACAATACCACATTAAAAATTTGTCAAATGAATGTCAAAAGATAAGTACTAAAAAATAATTATATTAAATCAACACTTATGCAATTATAATATGTCAATAATAATAACCAAAAAATAGTCCATTATTGTTGTCAACCTTGCACTAAGTTAAAAACCATCAAATTAAAATTTAATTAGATAATTAAATTATATATATATACAAATTTAGAATATCATTGATTACCCAAAAGAAAAAAACTTTGTGCATGTGCACTTTTCATTTTCTTTTTAATATTTTGTCCTCGTCTTCCTTCCATTTTTCCATAAAGTAACAAACTTTCATTTGTCTTTGGTGTTGGTGAGACTAATGTCTTGCTTTGTAGGAATCCATTGTCTAGGTTTGTTTAGGGTTGTAGAACAAACTACACCATTGATACTTGATACACTTGTTGTTTATGTCGTTAATCTCAACTCCAATAGTTTTAAGAATTGCAAATACATCTAAACATACAAACAAATGAAAAGATGCACAGACATAAAGTTGGTCATGAACTTTTAGCCTTTACACCACCAACAAAACTTGTTATAACTTATCTCCAAGGTATTTTCTTTGACTTAGTCAACTACTTGTTACCTTGCATTTCACATGGTTTTAGAATCCATTGTATAGGTTTTGTTCAAGATTATAAACCAAACTACTCCATTGTTAATTGTTACAATTGTTGTTTATGTCATTAATCTCAACTCAAGTAGTTTTAAGAATTACACATACATTTAGACACATAAACAAATGAAAATATGCATAGATAGAAAGTTAGTTATGAGCTTGTGACTTGTACACCACCCACATAGATTGTTAAAAATTATCTTCAAGATATTTTTTTGGACTCCATTAACTATTTGTTACTTTGCACTTCACATGGTATTCAAATCTATTGTGTAGGTTTTGTTTAGGGTTGTAGACCGAATTGCTCCATTGTTGATTGTTATATTCATTGTTTATGTTATTAGTTTCAACTCCAATAGCTTTAAGAATTGCATATACATTTAGACACATAAACAAATGAAAAGGCACATCGATAAAAAGTTAGTCATGAGCTTGTGACTTGTACACCATCCACAAAAGTCCATTAGAAGTTATCTTTGAGGTATCTTTTTTGACTCAACCAACTATTTTGTTATTTCACACTTCACAAGGTTTTTGGGTGGACCCATGATGAAACATTTTTCTAATAGGAAGAAGGTTATCCGTTTGTCCACAAAGAAGGCTTAGCCAACCATGGAGCACATGGGCGATCTTCAACAACTATTTTTTGTGGTTTGCGTTGGCAAAACTTCTATCAAGCACCCATACTAACTTGTAAGTCAATTGATTGACTGCTTACAACTTAGTTGCAATATTTTAAGTGACTTTCTTTGATTACATATGTGTGTTTGGAATGATTTAAAATTTGATTCAATGTTCATATCATGTGGCAATGTAACTTATGCCAAAGGATTATTTGACTCAATGCGTCAACATGAAACACACACTACAATGTAAATATTTCTTGAAAGTGAATTAGAGTGGACAAAAATAATAAACATCAATGCTACCATGAAGCATGTGAAAGGAAGGCAAGGCAATATTTTGATTGCTTGTATAAGGAAAGGTTGGAAGGAGTTCATGAATGAGAATAAGTTTAAGTTTGGAAATGAATTATTATTCATTTTGATTTTCACAAATTCTACTGATGTAGGAACTAGTTTATATGGGGTTATTTGCAAAAAGTTTTGTATGCTATTTCTACATGACCATTCCAGTCGTATAGTCATCCTTGTCCCATTCCAAAGACAATTTAAAAATAACTACCTCATTTTGAAGCCTAACTATTTTATAACTACTTCCTTTATAACTACCTTTTCTTATTAACTTTCATAATAACTATCTTTTACCTTTCCTAATAACTACCTCCATTTAATAACTACTTCACTCCTTTTTTTTATCCACCAACATGGATTAAAAAAAAATTAACTTGTGCCTTTTCATGTCCACGAAATGTATATTAATTAAAATTAAATTTGACATTGACATAAATATATGAAAACATAAGAAAAAATTAAAATAGTTGATCGTCACTGGTAGCATGCAACAATGTGGAGTTCAAATTTTTTTATGGCTACGTTATTTGATTTGTGTCCAAAAAAGAAAAACATGTGTGTGTACAATGCCATTTTTTCTAAACACATTCATAATGAAAACATGCACATCAACAATTCATAAGAACACACAACCATACAACTAAGTATGCAACCAACCATGTAACAACACAAAATCAAAACATAATACACATTTATGCCACAAACAATCAATATTTCAACAAAATCAAAATAATCCTTTCAAAAATAAAACCAAAATGTAACCAATAAAACTACAATAAAAAAATTTCAAAATATTATGATATGTTATATCCAAAAGTTATGACAAACAATGAAAACATGTCTTTCAAAAACTATGACAAATTAATGTCATTTATATTGAAATGATATTGTGAAATTTATTTAACCTAGTTGCATTATTGCATACAAAAACAATAGATTTTAATATTAATTCAATCTCATAATGTGGCTTGTGCTGTTGGCCCAAGTGTTATCATGTCCTCAACTGACTTTTACTTCCAAAACTTGGTTTTTTGAAATTTATTTGAACTTTCAATGAAAACATCATTCAATATTCAAAAACTTCTACACCGCAAGTTAAAATGCCATTAAACCAAGATGATGCACCCCTCCTCTTCAAGAGCTTTCCAAAGAGACCACAAACACAATCTAAAGCATCTTGATTCGATGGATCTCATAAGTATAAACAAATCAAAACAAAACAAACTACCTTACTTCATAGATAGATATTAAACAATAATGTTAATAGGTAGGGCCCACATGTTATGACACCTTGTTTAATACAACCTTGAAAGGTGGCATGTTTTTCTTCACTAAAACACCTACTAACCATATCAAAAATATATTTTTCAACTAAACATTGTTGCAAATACAAGCCAAGTTGTAAGATTTAAACCTTCACTCTCCAAGCAATGAAAAGGTTCATGAAATATTCAACTTCTTGTTTCAATACCCAATATGATAAGTAAAAATGGACAAACTTACTAAAAATTGTTGTTATGCAACTCATCAAGTTTCAACACCTATAAACATCCCTACAAGGTTTGAATTTTGATATACACCAACAAAGTTTGCAAAGAAAGGTTGCTAATAAGATATCCATAAGATTGCAAAGAGATCTCCATGACAACATCACGTACGTAGGAGCAAATCCATTCACACCCAATATGCAGGCCTCTACTTCTGTCCATAGCATCCAAAATAGTGTGCAAATTATTTCCCAATCTCCATCAATGCACAATTAGGATTAGGAAATACTACCAAATGTGCCAATCATTGTGACTTCCTAATCAAAGCTAATCATATTTCTTTATGGACCCTTCTGAGACCATTGTAACTAGTACATATTTACAAATCCAAACTCAATTTCACACCATTTAAAGCCGAATATCATCCAAATTATACTTTCCAGGCCATTATATTGCTATTCATAAAGTTCTAACATGCCAGCGAGTGTATTTATGACACTATGGAAGTCCACAAAGTATATGACATTGCCTGCATCATGGATAGTAATCACAAGTACCATAACTCTGCACGAACTTCATGAAGCTCCTGCTAGTGGGTTGAAACAAGTATATAACACTCAATCCAAAATTGCAAGCACACCATTCCAAAAGAACATACATACTAGTTGCTGATTAAAAAATTAGTACCTTGTATCTGATTTATAGTTAAATTTTGCTACATCTTCCTGAGGATGATCACCATTTTTTCAACATCTCCCTATGGATGATCACCACTTAGGCTACATAAAAAAATTACTATAAAAAACACCAAGACACCATTACAAAAGAACCTGCAGCTACATACTAGATACTATTGTGTTTCTACAAGTGATGGAGACTCACTCATGATGTTGCGTAGCATTCAAAAGACACAACTAGTCAAAAGTCAATAGTATCCTCCAGTGTTGGGTGGTTATCAACAACGTAGACAGACCCAGACCCTCACAGTTGTCAAGGCAGTTCTTAGGGTTCATAACTGCAGTTCCCAAAAAACTTAACAAACCGCACCCCCACCCCCCACCCCCTTTTGTGAAACTGCCAGTTCTCTCTGTGTTCTTTCATGAAAGCCATTGGTTCTCTAATGTTTTGAAATAACTGGAACCAGCAGTTCTTTGGCAGTTATTAACAAAATCAAATACCCACCCACCATTGGTATCCTCATACAAGCTGCAACAACCTTGTGAATGTTGCTAATTAAATGAAATCATCCAATATGTTCAAGATATTTTGAACTTCCAAAAGTTTGGTACACCATGGTGGGTTAGAAAAGGTGTAATAGACACTAAAAATATCTTAGGAATGATGAAGACCTTGCAAAGAAACAAACAATATGGAAATGAATCTAGATGCAAGAATCCTAAGAATGACCAAGTAACTTGCAAACACCTTGCCAAAAATAATCTAAAATAGAAACATACAAGATGTTTCTGTTTTCTATACCTGGCAAGTTTTCCAATATCCCTGCATGCTGCCTGAAAACTCTTATCACCATCCAAGTTCTCTGGCATCCAACATTCTGCATAGGTAAAACTAGGATTGAACGTAACTGAAACAAGGGATGAAATGAGCACAAAGATATTGCAAAAGACAAATAACAACAATTTTATACCTGAACAGTGGTCCGTCCCTCATCATTTGAAAGGGCATACTCTGGCCAAGGAACCTATAAAAGCCCAACTTCTTATGATAACAAATGTTCAACAACATAATGCTCTCTCCTGGTTCAGTATTATTGTTGGAGTTTGACCCCCATAGGTAAACCACACAAGCTCAAATATGTTATTTCAACCAATTGAGGACGCTCATGAAGCATATAAGGGATCATATGTCAGCCCAGAGAACTCATGATGCAGTGTAGAATATACCCAACAAAATCACTAATTCCCAACTAGCGATAATTCCAGCCCAAGCTATTGACATTAACTTGACAAAGCATGAGTGAGTCAGATAAGAGCAAAAGGTCTATTGGGCTAAATGGCTATGGAAGATTGAGAAGGCAACTGAATGGCTGACAAACACCTGCTGTATTTGATGTCCTTGAATACCAAGCCCTTCTATGAGATTATTCACACTAGTAACGTGTTTCAAAAAAAAAAAGAAAAGCTCAATGAGGCAAGCAAAAGGGAATCCTCTACTTTGAAGCAGTAAAGAAAAGCACACCTCTTAGTAAAGACGCTTCTCTGCTGCAGTCTAGCAAACACCTCTGGTGATTGGTGAACTGCTGGGCAAGGAAAAAGAATGAATGCAATGAATGGATTGATTACTTCTACTACTCCAGTGCCATTGTTAGTAACTGCTAGAATCTCTGTCAGATGTGGCCAGATTAAGTACTGATGCTTCAGGTTCTCCATGTAAAGTTCTCATTTATACACAAGGAATGAGCATCATGACTCATTCAAAAACAAGCTGCAAGAAATTGTCTTTACTTTACCTTCTGTCTGCTCTGATCTTCATCCTGACCAGCAAGTATGATTCTTGGCGAGTGTGGCACAAGAGACCTTGATAAGTTGGATGGCAATTGCACAACATCCAAATCACAGTCAGATCAAGGAATTGCCCATTGCTGCCAAAACTGTCTGTTTTACAACAAAGTGAAGCTACTCACCATCAAGCTAAAAATGGATAACAAACCCACATGTAAGTTGCTGATGTTCACAGCAATGCCTTACTGGAGTTCATTCATCCTAATTTGCAGACCTCAAAGTGATTGGTCGTCGGAGACCTGGAATCTGGAAACCCACATGATACAGAAGATGAGACATTTATCACTACCTAAAATCACATGACACTGACAAGAACTATCTCTCAACTCAGAATTGGAACCACAAATATATTGCAATCAAAAAACTTAGAATCTTGGAAAAAGCAAACTGGGACTCTACCTCCACACCATGTGCACCAATGTGGTTCCGGGAAACAAAGTTGAGCATCACATTAGCAAATTCATCTGGCACATCCTCCTGCAAGTATGGATATGTGATTACTTAACCAGCCAGATCCAGATTTAAGCTTATCGTTTAACAAATGTGATTTAGCATGAGACAGTGAACATGGAGAGAAGTCTCAAGTAAATAATATCAAACTTTAGAATGAGAGCTTTACCTGAATGGCATGGCCAGTATTACGGACAAAGATCATTTGAAACTTGCCTTGCATCGGCCTGACAGTGAGGTTTCTGTAAAATTAACAATACTTTAGGAAATCTTCACAGCTCTTCAGACTCTGAATCTCAAATCTTCCAGAAGAAAGAACACAGTATTTGAAATCAAGAACCTAACCATAGGACATGGGAGAACAGTACCTGTCTAGTCTGTCTGTACCAGCTAGGAGAAGCAGCTTAGGCACTGGACATGACAGAAAGACTTCAGACAAACCTTCATACCTTGGGAAGAGCCAAAGGACAAGTATTAGCTCATAAAACTCAGATACCTAACATCAAGAAAGTATAATCCAGCTTCACGGGAGACATCATTTGCAGCTAAAAGGGTTCTCAGATTCACAAAGAAACACTGCTGGAATAGAAATTATAGACAAAATTTACAAAATGATTTTTACTGTCCATGCACACAATGATGAGACGAACGGAGTGTAAGAATATACCAGCCTCTCCAATATGCTTCAGAGTGCTCCAAATGTGTCTGCCAGACATAACTGCAGCACCAATGCTGTGTATATCAGATTCCACCTAAGAAGCTGAAAGACAGAGCATTCTAGAAAAACAATAACAAAAAGGAGGAATGGAGAAATCAACCAGTGCCTATCCTCCTAATATCTCAGAGTGGAAGGTACTGAAATGCGGGCTGAATCAACGTTCCTCAGTGCACCCCCACCTCTTACGCTCCACTCAATCTGAGTGCCATACCCAAGTTCCACAATCAATTAAGATCTGAGTTAGTCTAACAACAAAGAAAAGTGTGTTGCATGAACTAGGACATGGAACCTCACACAATGATGATATATGTGATGCTTTTTACTTGCCCATCCTTGTAGAGGGCACAAGATGCACAAGATGCTCATAACTCACTCCTTCTGCCAGAAGCCTTACTATGTGATTCAGGCAGAGGTATATATGATCACCATTTTGAGTCAACAAAAGGGCATGATGAGACCTACAACTTTCTCAACAGATGGAAAATGGAGTTGTCGATGAGTGAGAACATACTGCATATGAACCGGTGATGCCATTGCTGTCCCCTGCAAACAGAAGGCTCCAGACATGTAAATTATAGAAAGAGGAAATTTGTTTCTTCAGTTTTTTCTGTAATAATTTGGCTATTCACTACCAGGAATGGTCAACTGGAGACAAGATAGTTGTCATGAGTTGATAAACGTACCTCAACTACATCAACCACAATAAGCCCTGCTAATGTGAGCAGTGCTCTCTTGGCTGCCACTCACACAGACACAGCACCTCCCATACTGCATTCCAGGTGTTGAGACCTGGATGCAGGGTAAGCATTTCCAAATTTCTTCTTTCACAAACCCAAGACCAAGTACCCAATTCCAACACTCTAAAGTTTTGCTTAAGCATGAAATGAGATCACTAAGAGGAAATAGGGGGTAACGTGTCCCTGCACAAGACAGAAGTGCTGAGCCTTCATCTCATAAACACTAGAGACCCATTAAAGAAAATTAATGATGCTTCTGTGAAAGAGGGAAAACCTGTGGCCAACAAGAATCATGGCAGGTGTTTCATGCCCATACATTTCCTTTATCACATTGAGCACATCCTGGCATTGTGTCTGCAAAAAATGCAACCATTCATCTCTAGTCATGACCACACATAACAAGTTAGAACTTCCAAATGAATCCTGATCAGTTTGGAAACATTCACCCTGATGTACAGAAGCCAGCAAGTGATCTATATTAAGATGTGGATGTTAAGATACTGAAACTCCCAACTGTTTTCAGAGCTCAAGAAAGAAGGCAGCACCATGCCTCAGCTGACAAGTCAGAGTCATCTTCAGTAGAGGAGAGGCCATGACCTGTCCATGGCCACCACTCTGACTTTCTCCCTCGTCTTTCCTGCAACAAGAGTGAATGAAAGCCTGCAAGCACAAACAAAAAAAACACACTGTGAGCTGCCGCTGATTCAACATTCTCAACTTCTGCAAGTGAAAGCATGCATGAGAAAGGTCTAGTTAGGTCAGAAATCTGACCCAGTGTAGCCACCATCATGAAGGCAAAACAGGACTGGACCTTGGGATCCTGCCAAATAGACATGGAAAGTCTGCACAGAAACAACTCACAACTGTCATGTAAGCAGCAAAGAAGAGAAGACATCATTCTTCTCTCTCAAGATATGTACAAAGGTTTGTATTATGGGGTTTGAGGAGCTTTGAAGCAAATGCTGCTTCCATGGTGACAATACAGCATGAGAATCATACATGAAAATCACAGAACAAACTCACTCCCTTCAGGATACAAGGCCACATATCCATCAGGATGTGAGGAACTTCAGAACCAAAACAATTCTGTGATGCTAAAATCACTGTGCATTTCATATGCATACAAACTACAGAACAGCTCACTCCCTCAAGGATGCAAGGTCCCATATGCAGCAGTTTGAGGGGATTGTAATATTAGAATCCTTGCCAGAAGAAGAAGAAGAAG
>Ga0116230_10008376_pt1 | contig 10193 bp, 6 predicted proteins | sample S1TSphfallax_3_FD_88678 | JGI IMG/M metagenome (GOLD analysis project Ga0116230, IMG submission 88678) | Host-associated microbial communities from peat moss isolated from Minnesota, USA - S1T2_Fd - Sphagnum fallax MG | ecosystem: Host-associated > Plants > Peat moss > Unclassified | place: USA...
ATGATTATTTTTTTGGTCATCACAAACTATGTCAACTAGAATTTATAGCTTTTGTCTTTCATTTCAAGGAGATTTAAACTACTACTAGAGTTCATAACTTTGAACTCTTGTTGGGGATTTGTTTTTTGGGGGTTGGGAAATGCCATGTTTCTTCAGTTGGGTTTTTGGTCCTTCTTCCACTTTGTTTTTAAGTCATATTTTTTTCCTTTTGGAAAATGGCCAAAAAAAAAAAAAAACCACATATTCCATTCTTCTTCCTTCTTTTTCTATTTTCTTTCCTTTTCTTTTCCTCCTTTCTTTCTTCTTTTGTTTCTTTGCAAGAGGAAAGGATGATGTTTTGCAATCTTTAACTTGATTCTTTATATATTATATATATAAAGAATCAAGCTAAAGATATATTTATAATATATAATATTATACATAAAAGGTGGCCAGCTACCTAGTATGGTGAAATTTATGATTTTTTAAATTTTTAACTTTATAAATAAATTAAATATAAAATATTAATTTTAAAAAAACAATGAACAACATCCATTGCAAAAAAAACTTCAAAAAAAAAACAGTACAGGCCAGGGGAGTGTGGTCACTAAAATGTAACAAGGGGTGTGTCACACTGTGGCCTTGCCATTTACATTAAAATATATCTTAAGGCAAAAGAAGAATTATGGAAACTCAAATATTTCACCATGCAAAATACATATAATCTTCAAAAAATCTTATAAAAAAGCCAAAATCCTTGAAGATATTATATAACTCTGATAACTAATCTCAAGTTTCAACACAAGCCAAAATGTCATCTTTCAAAAATCCTCACATAAAAATAGACCTATTATTATTATTACCTAGGGGCCAAAATCCATTAAGCTACTATACTCTATATAATGAATCTAAACACAATATCCTTGCCTTGGTAGGCAAGACCAAACAAACAAAACTAATCAAACAACATAATGGATGATGGTGTTGTAAATGGATCCTAAACTGCATAACATATTTAATGCATAACATCATGGATGATGGTGTTGTAAATGGATCCTAAATTGCATAACATATTTAATGCATAACATCATGGATGTTGGTTTAAGTGGGTTTTTAATGCATGCTCCAAGCAGACCTTGCTCTTTAAAAATCTTCTCATTCCTGTGGATCCACAAACACTAGATCACTAGGCCATTCAAAAGTGTTCACATTTGCAAATATTGGATGTTGGCTTCGGTAAGGGTTTTTTTTTTAAAATTTAAAAATTATGATTATTCATAAAGTCACCCTCTCTTCTTTCAGTGGTATCTGCAAAGTAAGGAAATTTTATTAAATCTCAGTATGAAATGCTGAAAGTCAGCATTTAATGCACAAGGTTCAAGAGTAATTGTACTAGTCCTAAATGTACGAGCAGTGAAAATCTTATATATAAATTCACTACGTCTGTCTGTGACGCAGCAGTGGAGGCGCTCAGGAAAAGGGAGAGAGGGAATGAAACTCAGTTTACAACCAAAATTGGTGGGAAAACCCGTTTGTGTCCCAGTTATTTCGTTTTGTAAAATTTTCATTCCCAGTTATGCGTTTGATGCCCTATTATGCCGAAACTGGCCATTCTCGCCTCCTAATCACTTGACTTCTTTACAGATAACTTTATTGCGTGAAGTCAAATATTTTCACTTTACATTCCACTTGTGGAGGATGCTTAAGTCTGAATATAATTTTAAAAATAATCCATAAAATAAGCTTGATTTTAGCTAACTTTGGCGCTGAGTTTCCCTCTCATCCACCCTTTTCGAGCTATCCATAAAGTGCAATAAAAGTGAAGACCCATCCTCAAAACACAAGGTAAAGTCCTCAAAAGTGTGATTACCATGGTCACTTTTCTAACCACACTACAGTCTATCCTTCATGGCCATAGACTAAAGGCTACCAAGTAGAGTGTTAACTACATTAGGCTTGCTTACCTAAATTATTTATAGGTTACCTACTTACCTACCCCCATGGATTACTTAGGAGATTTTACCTACCCATGGATAGTATTAGGGATTTTATTTAGGGAACTATTTAGGAATTATCTAGAGGTTACTTTATGGGGTTAAGTTGAGAGCTTTTTAAAGAGTTACCTAGGGTACTATTTAGGGTTTATTCAGGGATTATTTAGGGGATTATATTAAAGATTTATTTTGAGGTTACCTAGTGGGTTATTTATTAGACTATTTAAGAACTTACAAAGTTAGGGGATACCTAAGGAATAATTATGGGGTTACATAAGAACTATTTAGGGGCTACCTAGGGAGTTATTTTGAGTTATTTATAACATTATCTAAGGACTTTTTAATTAAAGGCTACTTGGGGGGTTATTTATACATTACATAAAGGACTATTTAAAGATTATTTAGGGGGTTATTTAAGGGATACTTAAGGACTATTTAAGGACTTACCTTTAGTCAGGGAATATCTAAAGATTATTTAAAGGACTACATAGGGCTTATTTAAGAAACTATATATGAACTTCATAAGTTAGGGGATACTTAGGGAGTTATTTAAAAGCTACCTGGGGCCATACTTAAGGATTACATAAGGCCCTACCAAAATTAGAGGATAATTAATTGTTATTTACAAGGTTATTTAGATGATGGGCTATCTAAGGTGTTACATAGGGCTTACTTAGTTGTATATAGGGGCTACCAAAACTTTAATCCAAAATCATAATCCAAACCTTTTATCCCCATCCCCACTCCTAAACCCCAAAACCAAAATTGCAATCCAAAATCTTAATTTTCAACCTCATGCAAAAGGGACTGCTTTGTCTTATGGGCAAAAATTCTAGAAATGGGAGCATCTTCCACTTACTTTTTTGTCATTTCTCACTCAAGTGGAAGGGTTTTTTCACTTGAAAATATGGCTTTGTCTTCAAGCCATGGTTCTAACTTTACAAAAGATAGTTATAACTTTTCATCCTCAAGTGATGAAGACATGATATAGGAAAAGTTTGCAAACATGGATAGATAGATGGAAGTAATATGTTTTTGCAATTGTAAATATTGTTGTTAATTCATTTGACATGTTCAATGCCCATGAGTTAGAAGAGGGCATTTGTCAGATAGTGGATCTAATTGTGAAAGTTTGGGATGAGCTTCTTAAATTATCTGAAAAACGGTAAGGTTGTTCAAAATAGTGAACAATTTCACATTGGTAGAATTCAATAAGCTAATGGCATTAACGGTGCTCACCATTGCTCACCATACATGATTTACAAATGAACACCACATTTTGGTTTTCAAATTAAAATTTTGGTTTTAAAGGTTTGGGTTTTGGGTTTTGGATTAAACATTTTGTCATAAGGTTTGGATTAGGGTTTTAAATTAGGGGTTGGGATTAAGGTTTGGGTTTATGGTTTTGGTTAGGGTTTTAGGGGTTTGGATAAGGCTAAGGGCTTGGATTTAAGTTTTGGTTTTAAGGGTTTGGATTAGGTTAAAGGTTTGGGTTTAGGGTTTGGATTGAAGTTTTAATTTAAAGGGTTTGGAATAGGTTTTGGTTTTTAAGTATTGGATTAAGATTTTAATTTTAAAGGTTTGGGTTTAAAGGTTTGGTTAAAGTTTTAAAGGTTTGGATTAGGTTTTGGTTTTTAAGTATTGGATTAAGATTTTAATTTTAAAGGTTTGGGTTTAAAGGTTTGGTTAAAGTTTTAAAGGTTTGGATTAGGTTTTGGTTTTAAGGGATTGGATTAAGATTTTAATTTAAAATTTTGGGTTTAAATTCTTGGTTAGAGTTTTAGGGGTTTGGATTAGGTTTTGGTTTAAGGAATTGGATTAAGGTTTGAATTTTAAGGGTTTGGATTAGGTTTTGGTTTAAGGAATTAGATTAAGGTTTGAATTTTAAAGGTTTTGGTTATAGTATTAGGGGTTTGGATTAGGTTTTGGTTTTTAGGGATTCGATTAGGGTTTTAATTTTACGATTTTGGGCTTAAAGTTTTAGTTGTAAAAGTTTGGGTTAAGGTTTTAAATTAAGGTTTTGGTTTTATGAATTTGGATGAAGGTTTTAATTTTAGAAATTAAAGTTTAAATTTGAATTAATTTTTGGTTTTAGAGTTTAAATTATGCTTTAACATTTAAAGTTTTGGATTTAGGTTTTTTTTTTAGGGGTTTTAATTAAGGTTTTGGTTTTAGGTGTTTGAATTAAGGTTTAGGGTTTGGATTAAAGTTTATGTTGTAGAATTTAGTGGATCATGTGTGGTTTGTAAGTGATCACCACATTCAAACATGGCATCTTTCAAAATTGACCCCATAACGTTATTGTTGTTGTAGTTAACAACCTTTTTTGTAATTCATTTTGTATATGAAACATGATAATGGTGCATGTAGTGTCACAACCCTAACCTTGGGCTCATGACCAAGGCAAGGGCATGGAAAGTGCCAGCCAAGAGTGCAATCCGAAAGCCGTATTCACACTCCTAGGAATGTGAGAAAGTGTGACAGAATGAGCCCACACACTCCCAAATGGATTCCCACTTTGGAAGTTGGAGTCGTCATGGAGTCTCGAATTTTTAAAGAGTCATTTAAAAAATCAAAATTCATTAGATCGAGGATATCCTTATACCATTGGAAAGTTCTTAAGATTTAAATGTTTAAAATGAGCTCGCATGATCCATTTGAATACTTACAACACAAGTTAATGGCCGAAAAAAAGGCCATAAGTCAAACTGTCTATTTGATTCTTGACCACTAAAAGTTGGGAATCGCCCTAAATTATGTGCATGCAGGTGATGTGCCACATATCATTGGAAAACTTTCGACGAAGGCCACAAATTATTTTGGACCTCATCTCAATCAAAGGTCTACACAAGAAGTTATGGGCGTCCAAAGTGGTGAAAATCTTAATTTAGGGAATTTCAAGATTCCTGACTTGGGAATCCGAGGAAAAATAACATTTGGGTGTAGCCCCATGGCTAATCACAAATAATACTATAAGAAGGAAGGTGTTGGCTTCCTCCAAATATGGGTTGTGGTGAATCTTGTAAGTTTGTGTATGCTTGTGGTTCGTCTATGCACCAAAAGTGTTCCAACTATGCACTAACCAACATGTTGTTTGGTTTGTGCAACTCCATATGAATAATTGGTCCGCTTGTCATTTGTCCTAGTCCCCATTTCAGAGCTCCAACTTGCCCTTTTTACCCCCAAAATGTTATGAACTAAATAATGTACCCCAACCCCTTCTTTTGTTGTTTTCGCTTTCAATCTCACATTTGAGTCTTTCAAGGAGTTTAGGGGTGTGTCATGTAGATTTTTTTTTTGGAACTAGTTAAATAATGTAGTTTGTGATGATGTCATTTTCATTACATCTTGCATCAATGTTGATATTAAAAATAAGATCCAATGGTTTATAGTAAAAGTTAAACTTATGTTAGACATCACCATACCAAAGTTATAGGGTTGCATTAGGCTGATTAATGGCACATTCATGAAAATTTGCAAACCATATAATAACACTACACATTAGGACCTAATTCAATGGGCACAAAAAGATTTATTTGATGATAAACATTATTGTTGTTGATCATCAAGGATTGTTCGTTTACTTTAATTATAAATATTTAAGCTCTTACCATGATGTCATCATCTTGCATTAATTTGAACTGCCTCAAAACTAACATTAGTTTTTTGTGCATGATGATGAATATTGAGGTGACTCCTCATGATAATTAAGATGCTATCAAGGCTTACAACAAAATGCACATTGGGTACAAAGTGTGAATGGAGTGGGGGATTGGTGGTTTGAAAAGGAAATGGAAACAATTGATGAAAAATGTTGATTCCACAAAACCCAAGTACACACATTTGTTTAAAGTTGTAACTATCTTTAAAAACTTTTTGCACATATATCAAATGGACTTCACATTTGAAGTCATAAATGAATGAATGCTTCACCTTATTGACCATAGTGAAGATAGATATTTTTAATTCTACAAGTCTAACATTTCCTTACCTTGTGTTTTGAACTCCTCGTCTCCTATAACTCCTAGATCCTTAATTATTTTCAAATTATTGATTTTAACCTTGTTTACCTTGCCAACATTGATTTAGATTTGTTCCTACATTATAAATAAACATTATTCTAAGTCCACCTCCATAATGGATGTCATCCACTCAATGTTTCATGATTGGTTTTAGAAATATTTTGCTTTCATCCCAACATTTTCTAATGAAATGGATGTAGATGTGAGGCCTAATGCCATAGTAGGCCCATGTGATGGTGCCTCGAACTCCACATAAATGGATGTAGGAGTAGATGCAAACACAAATGTAGGATTATATGGGGTTGATGGACTACCATAATACTTGAACAATTTTGGCATAATTCTTTTCTTAAAAAAATTGCCAAATTTTTGAAATTTTATTTATTGCTTGTGCCAAATTTTGTATAAAATTAAAAAACTATAAGCTTTTGATTGTTAGGTTTGAATCATAGAGTTTAAAGTTTGAGGACTTAAAATTGAAACAATATAAACACATTGGACTATCTGATGACCTTGAAAAAAATGACCTTATAATTATTTATACCCATTATTTACCGAAATTTTCAAAATAAAAAAACCAGGTGCCAAAGTTAAGATTTAAAATTTAATTAATCATTCAACAATTGGTTGCCAAATCCAATTAGGTAGTACAATAATGTACCATTAATTAAACTTTGCCAACATTTTTTGGTCATTACACATGGCATGGTTTTTTAAAATTTCAAACATGCTAAGACTTTTTCATTATGCAAAAAATATATATTTGAACCTTCCTTATTTAATATATGGACTAAAAGTTCAACAAATAACCATTGAAAGAGAATCTTGCATATTATATATATATATTTTTAACAAAATAAAGGCTCACCATATGGGTTTTATGGGAAGGGACGAACAAAACTAGTATAATAACTATCGTATGTTGTATATTTTCCATGATCATTTATGAACAACAACATACAATGATATGTTTCGGAGTATAAATGATCAATAAAAAAATACCAAACATTAAACACATTGAAGGTTTTGGTAATGGTACATTGTTATTTTCCATGACAAACCATTTTTTTTAAAATCTTAATAGTAAGTCAAAAAATTCATGTGATGACTTGCTATAAGACTATATTGTACAAACAATTGACTTGTTGCATAGTAAAACATTTGCTTGCAAATAAGATTAGTACCACATTATTACTTTGTTCCTCTGTTTTAAAGTATTTATCATTGATTAAAATATTTCAAGCCAATATAAAAGGTTATAGAAAAGAACAAAGACGGGGTTTATATTATTGTGACCAAACAAAGGGTTTACATTACAAAACCAAAAAAAGGTTTATAGTGTAGACAATTAAAAGCATCATTAATGTGAAGGTTGTAGTAATCGATATTTGGAGAAAGTGGTCTTTGTGATAGTACTGAACAATGAGGTAAAAACACAATCAAAGGAGCCACCCAAGTGAGTGGCATTCTTTAAAACTGCATTTTTATACATTTGAAATATCATAAAGGAAGCATAATAGTTTGAATTATCATTTTTTTTGGGGATTTTTTCCCATTAATTTCAAAGGTTACATTTTCAAAGTTTGACACAAATCAAATATGTTTTTTCCATTTTCAAAACACTCAAACTTCGAGAGTGGACCATCTTTATTTATATATATATATATCAAATATGTACAATTCCTTTTGAAAATTGGAAAATATTTTAACATTGATGATTAAAAGAGAAAAAGGACTTGAATTGATGATTTTTTTTAAGAGCCCATTTGAGCACATTTGGCTCAAAAGTGCTTTCGAACTTGAAAATTATGGATTTTGATAATGTGATTTAAACAAAAGTTGTTTATATTTATGTGATAGATGGCATGAATGTAAAATATACATGATATAAAATCAACTTGTAGTCAATTTTTATTTATATCTAACATGAAATGTTAAAATGGGTGTCCAAAATATAGAATTTAAAGTTATAAACCAACAAAAAAAATGATGTGTCATGTGTAATCCTTGGAAAAGGATTTGTACCTTGGCACCTCGAGCTCCTTTTACGATGTTTTCATCCAACAACATTTTATGTGTTTATTGATCCCATATTGAAAAGTTTTACAAAATAACTTTGTGGCTCAATCCATTGTTGTTTGCCATAATTACCTCAATGGCTAATTTGTTTTATTGGTGGGGATCTTATCATGTTTTTCAACTAAACGATTGAAATAAAGGTTGTTGTGCATGACACCTTGAGGTTCTAGAATACTTGGTTACATAACCATGGTTAAAAGTAGTAAGGTTTTTTGTGTGTTATGGGTAGGTGCACATGATATAATTAAAAGAAATTGTGGTTTCTTCAATGATAACAAAAAAATTATGATTGGGTAGTAAGGTTTTTTTTTGCTTATGTTCAAATTGCAAGACATTGATAATAAAGCAGCAAGGTTGTTGAAGCTTGGGATTCCTTGTGCCCTCTTTAATTTTGTGTTTTGGGGTTTTGATGGGATGGGCCCAAGTAAGGCTCATGTCATTTGCAAGTCTTTCAAGTTTAAAGATCAGAATGTTACCACTTATAACCCAAAAAAAAACATCTAGAATATTTCTAGATATAATTTTGGTTTGGAAGTCCATGAATAATTTGGATTACAAAGTTGTAGATCAAAAAATTTCTATCCATATCTATATATACATTTAAATTTCAAAATGGGGTTATTAAAGGATATTGTATACCTATTTTTCTATTTTTCCCTTGGAAAGATTATTGTTGATTTTGCTGCATCCATTGCAAAAGTAATGTGAGTTTATTTGTATTTTCTTTCTAATAAGACAAAGATGGTCCCTATGTTATGGGCAAATGACAAATAAAAATAAAAATAATTTACGTTGTGATTTGATTTGAGATAAACAAATTGTTCCATCAAAATAACCAAAAATTAACTTTCTTTTCCTTCATTCCTTTCATTTTCCTTGCCTTCCTTGCCTTCTTGTCTTTATGTGTTTCTATGTTTTTAACTTTTTGTTTATGTGTCTCATTGTGTTACTATCCCATAATTTTTATGTTATTATGTCTAAGTCTCTATGTCCTTTTGGATTATTTTTCTATGTTTCTATGGGTTTGTCTCTTTCTCTATCTTTGTTTCCATGTGTTTGATTGATTGGCCAAGTTATTTTCCCTAATTTTAAACCTAAATTGCATGCTACAAAAAAACGCAATAGGCCCATTTCATTTTCCCCAACCCCACTCATGGGGATCTAGATAGCTCCAAACCTAAACATAGAGAAAGTTAATAACATGTGAACTTGTTGTAGACTTGTTTGTGACTCTTGGAGACTTAGATTTAAGAAAATAATACTAACATTCAAAAGAAAGTTTTATGAGCACAAGGATATACAATTGACTATGAAGCATGATGTCATTGAGCTAAACCATAAGAAAGAAAAAAACTTTGAAAGGTTTTTCTCCTTATTATGACTCATTAAGGTTTAACTAACCCTAGACCCTAAACCCTAAACCCAATGTATTTCTCGCCAAGCTTGCCTCTAACCCTAAAACAAAAAAATACCGTAATTATGATGCAAAATCTAACTTGTACATTAATTACAATTTTGCTAAGTTGCTAAAAATGTGCTAGATACTTGTTAAGTTGTTGGAAACTTGTTGACTTGTTCTAGTTATTTTTTTGTTGCGAAAATCATTTGGATTTCAATTCTTTGGTTTGTGTATCATCTACCTACCTATACCAAACATAAATCATGAAACGTAAATCATGGCAGGTAACAAACAAACCAAAAGAATTGTTTACCTACATTAGGGGCTACCCAAAGCAATTTAAGGCTTAAAGGGATATGATGTGGTGCAAATTAGGTTTAGGGTTTAAAATTTTACTTAGTCAGTCCGAAAGCAAGGATTGAAATCAAGGACCAACATTAGTTCTTGTATCAACAAGATGAATTACATCAAACATAACCCATAAGACTTGCACCATGGTAAACAACATAAAACAATGAAATTTCAAATGCATGAGTTGTTGAAGTTTAGGGAAATTTCATTTGCATATGTTGTAACATATGGGAAACAATCATTAAGAACTCATGAGATTAGTATGATGCAAGCTACAAGCTAATATTGATAACATCAAACTCCAAATTGGGTCTATTGAATTTTCCAACTACACATTTGTAAATTTATAAATTTACAAAAGATTTATCA
>Ga0116230_10008377_pt1 | contig 10192 bp, 3 predicted proteins | sample S1TSphfallax_3_FD_88678 | JGI IMG/M metagenome (GOLD analysis project Ga0116230, IMG submission 88678) | Host-associated microbial communities from peat moss isolated from Minnesota, USA - S1T2_Fd - Sphagnum fallax MG | ecosystem: Host-associated > Plants > Peat moss > Unclassified | place: USA...
CCACAACTTTCTTGAAATGAGGAGAAAATAGTAAACTCCCAGGCAGCCAGAAATTTCAATATTTTGCACTAATTATGGTGCATTCACACTTGATGTTAAGTCAGTGTTAAATGAAATCTAGGTGGCATCCTAGGTGTCACCCAGTGTTAAATGGGCGATACCTTAACTTAACATAAAATGTTTATGGTAAGTAGGAGTAAGTCCTATTTGAGGAGCATGGTGTTAGGGGACTCAACATTAGAGTCCCTAACACCACGTGTGAATTGACTTACCTTAAGCATGTTTACACTTATTTATGAATGAAGTGGTGGGTCTCGGACTTGGATTTGTCTTAGCATTTTTGTGTTCATGTTTTAGAACTTCTTTTTTTTCTTTTTTGCTAAACACCTAATTTACTTGCACATGGCAAATCATGCATTGATGAGTTCCAATATTCATTTCATGAATATACTGAGATTTGAGCTAACTTTGACCTTTACACAAGTGGGACTAAAATTCGTCATACACTTCTCAATTGGTTCAAGGCCTTGTCATTTAAAATTATCACTTTTTTGTCTCATGACTTAACTGTAATTTTATTTATTTCAAGGACTTAATGCATCAGGGACATCTCCTCTCCTCAACCCCCTTCCTCAAAACTCTCACTACTTGCACCTATGTGGGTCTTGAGCTATGTCAAACAAAGAGTCAAACCCGACCCAACACTTAAATTTGTAACCCAATCCAATATAGGGACCACCTCACTATGATCCGGACTTGGGCCGCAACTAGACGAGCCACTCCATTGAAGGTTCGCCTAGAAGTGCATGTTACTGGGTTTTTGAGGGGTTTTGTATAAACCTTTTTATCAACGTGCAATAACTTGAGGTTATGTTATAAAGTAGCTACATGATAAATGATTCATAACTAGGTAATTATGAAAAAAAAAGAAAAAAATTCCAATTACAATTTGACTATATTCAAGTGAATTCCAATGTATATTAGTGGACCCTTTTGCCATTGGCCCAAAGGGCATCATCTTTAAAGCTTTAAAAGATATAATATTTATACTAAAAACCTTTTCAAACTTTTTTTTTCTTTAAAAACTCAATTGTGAGAAATTTTTATTCTCACAAGTGTGAATTCAAATATCATTGAGACTCAAATGTTAAGGTTTGAGATGTGAAAGCTTTTAAGGTAGGATGACCAATGAGAAATTGCCCATGTATTTCTTCATGACAGGAAGGGGCAAATGTAAATTCAAGTGTGAGTAAGATAAACAAAAGTCGATTGGTTGAAAATAATAATAATAATAATAATAATAATAAATAATTTCCAATGAAAAAAATCATTCTAAACTCAATAACTTTTGCTCCATTGATAAAAATTTTGTGAAATGACCTTTGCGCACACTACCTTATTCAAGGCTTTCCAACAATACCAAAACCATAACAAGAGGCCCCACGTTTTGAGAGGAGTAAACACAATCATAAACAATCAACACAAAATAAAACAAACATCTATCTTAATATATAAATATCCCATATACTGGTCTCAAATAAGAGTTTTATCAAAGATAAGAAATAAGAAATCAATGATAGTAGTATATATGAGGTTTAATTACAAAACCTCTTCATTGCCATCTTGTAGACCTAACATCTCATGTTCAAATCCATTTTTAATGTCCCAACCAAATCGGCGTCTATGTCTGCAAAACTCCTCCATGCCGTTAAGCTGCAGAGTAATACAACCGTGAGAGAGATCACATCTTAGAGACATGGTGGTGGTTACGCAGAACTGGGTTGGCAGTACGTCAAAATTCACGAGTTTCTTGGGTACCCTCCCATCTGACAGTCTGCAATGCTTCGGACAGACTGTCTCGTCAGCCGGCCGTTAGATGACAGTGGACAGGGATAGGGTTGGTCGTATAACCGATTCTGATCACCTGTTGCCTCAGTTCCCTGTTATGTTCTCGTTCAACTGGTTTCTAGTAGCCTTGCCTTCCCTACCCCCAACCTAGCTAGTGGCATCTTCGGGTGGCTAACTGTACATAGTGGGCAGGATGTTACCCATTCTGGTGTCCCCTTTCTGACCAGTAATAATATACCTTAGCCTAGGGCCAGTTTCCACATCGACAAAACAAATAATTTTCTTTTCAAAAAATGAATTCTTTTTTTAAAAATTGAAATTATATATATATTTCATCATCTACTATAATATTGTGATATGAGTAATGAAATTATTCAGAATGTGGCCTACGATAATTATGATGATTTTCAAAATGTCAACTTCAAATTTTCACAAAATTTCATTTCACTATTTTGAGGATTATTTAATGACAAAACTGACCTTAGGGTAAGATAATTACCTTAGCAAGTAATCAATTCGATTGGGAAAAGCCCTGTTGCCCATATGGAGGGAATTACATTTTATAGAAATCTAATTAAGATATAGATATATCAATACCCCATATATACATGTACATTCAAAGCAAATGTTGTTAGTGAAGAGAGACATGCCAAAGCTCAACAATTTGTAAACCTAACCCTAAATAAGGTCTCAGAACCACCTCTACTGAACCAAAACACCATGTTAATTGGACTGTGTAGTGCTGGTTTTTAGTCCTATTTCATTTCCTACAAAGTGCACACAACCATGTGTAATGCAAAAGGTTAGAAGTGATGATGTAGAGAGCTTAAGGTCTCATCTTTGTTGCTATATTTCACATGAACAAATGTGGTTGGAATTCACAAGGGATTTGAAAAGAAGACATTGATGTTCAAGTACATTGCATCTTGATGTAATTTCTATCAAACACTACCACGTTGACATTTACAATTATTGTTGTATACACACACATAAAAAAAATGACACATCACATTCAAACTATCCCCTTATCTAGAGCTAAGGTTTCCTTAACAACCAAATAACAACATACGAAATTTTTCGTGTGAATCCACTAAACATGAACATCTTGGTTCTAAAGTGAAAAAACCAATAAGTTGGGTGCAAATGTGAGTACCATCATTTGTTACCTAACTACAATCCCCCACATCCTTAGCAAAAACATGTATCACAATGGGAAAAAATAATTATAGGTTTATTTTGTGCACCAAAAGTAAAACCAATTTTCAACCATTTTTTTTTTAATGGTGGCATAAAATATCCCATATGCCATCCTTTGAAACACCAATCACAAATCAACATAATGGATACCCCTAAAAATTACCCACACAATATACACCATAAATCAACAAGCACAAGACCTAATGATGAGTCAATTTGGCCATCCACATTAGAAAAATCACATAATTTGTAATTACACACATGGTCCTTCCATGTCTAACCGTCTTGACCTGCCAACAACAACATTTTGGAAGGTAACACCTTTAGCATATGCAAAATAATACATCCCATAATCACATCACTAAACCAATACATGTTTTAGTTCATTAGATTTAAAATGAACTTGAACAAATTTACCATGATAAAACAACCCTTTAATGAACAAGAATTGGTTGGTATAGACAAGTGAATTCATTAATAGCTAATCAAATTCATTAATAGTTAATTCATTAATATCTAATTGAATTTTTTAATGTTTAATTCACTAATAATTAATTCATTATATTAACATATTAGTTCATAGGTAGGCTAGGGACCTAAGAATTTAGGCCATCTATACCACCAACTTAAGGTGTGTATATGAATCTTTCACCTCTTTTCACCTACATGCTTAAAGGACAATTCTTTAACCATTAGACCATTATTTAAATAAGTGAAATGATTTGTCATCAGACATTATTATTCATATTCTTTTGTTAACCTATGTATAAATTACCATAGGCTAGGTTCCTAAGTTATTCTTAGGTTAGTGTATGTTTTTCTAAACTATTCCTAGGCTAATGCAAAATACCCTAAGCTACTATAAGCTATGATCTTAAACTAATCTTAAGTTATTTTATTGTTAATCCGCCTTAAAATATTTTATGTTATTTTACTCTAAGTTATTTTTGGGCAATCCATATTATTTTAAGCTATTGTACTTTAAGTTATTATCAGTTAAACCACCGTTGGTTTTTCTAGGCTATTATATTTTACAATATTTCAAGCTATTTTAAATTATTCCATCTTATGTTTTTTTCTTCTTCTAATGTATTCCACCTTAGGCTATTTCAAGTTATTTTCAACTATTTTATATTATTCCATTTTTATTTATTTATTTTTATTCTATATTATTCCACTTTAGAGTATGTTTCATTATTCTAGGTTATTCCACCATAGGTTATTCTACATTATGTTATTTTAAGCTATTTCACCCTATGTTTTTTTAATGTTATTCCAAACTATTATAGGTTATGTAACCATAGGTTGGTCTAGGCTATAATTGCTTAAGGTCTAACCTAAGGTAGAATAACTTAGAATAATTTAAAATAAAATAACCAATAATATTTTAAAATATAATAACCTATAATAATAATAAATAGCCTAAGGTATAATACATTAAAATACCTTAGGGTGGAATAAGCTATAATAATTTATAATAACTTAGAATAAGTAAAAGTACAATAACCTATAGTAACTTATAATAGCCTAGGGTGAAATAATTTAAGAATAAAAAAATAACATAGTGAAAAATAAGCTAAAATAATTTAAACTACAATATCTTCAAATAACTTAAGGTAAAATAACATAAAATAACCTAGGGTATAAAGCCTACAATATTTTTGTTTGATTTTGGTCTTTGAAGGCATGTAATAACATAAAAAAAACATTTATTCACTACAATGAATTATTTCAATTAGAAGTGAATTATATCAATTAACATTGAAACATGATGATTACATAGTCATTTTATAGTGACATAACTTTAAACAAGGTGAAATGACTAGGGTGGCGATAACCTATTTCATTTTTAAAATCCCATAGTGAATTAAGTTAATGAATTGCATCTCACTTTTGGACTAATGCAATCACCAACACCTAACAACCCTTCTGTAAGAGTTTAATTTCATAATTACATGGTGTCAATGTTTTTTTGGGTAGTATGGTCTACATATTAATGGGAAGTGTTAAAAGGACCCAATATAAGAGCTTTTACTTTTGTTAATAGGATTTATGTTTCATTTTTTTTTGTTAAGTGATAAATAACATTCACTTTGGCATCTTAGACTATCAAATGTATTTATTTTATAATTGGCTACATAATTTTCCCCTTAGTTGAAACTTGGGAACCCAAATTTCATAAAAGCAATGTTTTAAGAAAATGTTATGACTTGTGTACCAATGAAAATGTTGAAAAATCCTTCATACTATCATGGGCATTAAGTTTTTAGTGGCATTTTGTTTTTTTTAGTGGACAACAACATGTAATTAGGTTATTTGATTGTGTCATTGGATAATTAATTTAGGGTTGGATGCTTTATTTACCCCCACCAATTTAAACTTGGGGCCCAAATTTCATGAATGCAATTTTTATAAAAAAATGTGATATATGGGTGAATCCCAAGTGGGGAAAAAACCCCCTACAAGAATTTAGAAATATAAGTTAAAATAAGGATTTTTTTTAATAGTATGATAGGTGGAACAAAAAAAAATGTTGAAGCCCTCATAATTTCATGGGCAATTAAGTTTCGAATGGTTTTTTTTTTGGTAATGGATAGTAGCATCTAACTAATAATTAGATTATTATATCAATATGTTGGCCAATTAATTTTTTTTTTGTTAACTCACAATTTAACCTTGCCAATTTGAATTTGGAGCCCAAATTATAGGCATGTAGTTTAAAATTTTAATACTACAATTTGTGAACCAATTGCAAGTGCCAAAGAACACATTGTAATAAGTATATTTTAGGCATTGTATATTTAGTTTTTTTTCTCATAATAAACAATAAAATATAGTTAGGTTTCCTAGATTATGTCATATTTAATAATTAAAATAACATGGTCCCATTACCCATACAACCCCTATTTGTTGGCTACATAACACCAAAAAATGAAATAAAATATTACAAATGCCAAAATCAAATGCTCTTTAATATAACCATAATTTGATGAAACCTTATGAAATGTTTCTAGGTTTTTTTAATATATGGTTCAGATATATATAGTAAAAAAATATGATGATGTTTTAAAATGTTTAGTTGCATATTTAGCTTCTAGTAAAATTTGACTAAATATAAAAATTAATTTACATTAATTACCATAATGAACTTACAATAATTCCCGTAAAAAAGTTATGGAAAAATCACTAGCAAAAAAACCTCACATTTGCAACTATGTTTTCAATTTGTTTTCAATTACAATTTGTTGTTGGAAATAACAAATTTAGTTGATTTTTATTTTTTTGCAATTAATATATATTTTTTCCAATTGAGAACCACCAAAATCAATAAGTACAAGGGCATATTCACAATCAGGGTACCATTTTTTTGCCATAGGACTGAAGAACTTTGTGTTTGTTATTTTCCAAATACAAAATTTAAATGGAATAAATTTAAATGAGAGATATTGGATAATTCAAATTATGATATTTTCATGGTGGTGGTGGTTTTTCACATGCATATGTAATTATGCATAAATATTTTGTTAAAAAACAAAAAATGTAAAACATGAATACATAATTTTTTATATACAACTTAACATGTTTCCTTGCATGAAAATTTCATGCACATTTTATTGACACTTGGGGCCACAAATTCTAAGCCTAGTGAGTAGAAAAAATCAACCAAATGAAAAAAAATAAAAATCATTTTGCTTGTAGGCCTTTTAAAATGGATTATGTAACCTTTACAAATTTTATATCCTACATTATTTAATTAAATGCATTATATGAACATTGCTAAACATAGATGTATGCATTACTTATCCATGAAAAAAAATTTGAAATCAATTTCATTGTTTAATACATTCCATTTGATTCCTTTAAAGTGAAAATTACAATTAAGACAAGGATTCAAATTTTTTAAAAGGATTTAAAAGGACAACAATATTATATCCAATATATTATTGGATTTTTTTATTAGATTAACATGACATCATTCTAGTTATAGTCATATACCAATCCATTATAATCATGAAATAGTAAATGTGATAAAAATCTAAAATAATCCATTTCGATCTTTTTTCCATTATATCATCCTTTTAGGTACCCTAATTGTGAATATGCCCACAAATAAAAAATGAAATATTAATTGCAAATGTTAATAATGTTTCAACACCACAATAATAACCACTTTTAACCACTTTAGTTAGAAATGACACTTACCATTATAATTGAAGGTTATTTTTAATTGTAACCCTAGGGTGGATGAACCTTCATCCATTGATGTTTGCATGATGTCATCAATTTTTCAATTGTAAATTCAATTTTGTTGCAAGTAAGTTGAACAAAAGGTTTAACCAATAGTTCAATGACAAATGGCACATCCATATCCATAGGCTAAACCATGAGACATTTAGTGTTGTAACCTTAACCTTGGGTTTGCAACCAAAGCAAGGGTTTGCAAAGGTGTAGGCCAAGAGTGAAGCCCGAGAGTCACATTTCATGTTTTCGAAAGTGTAAGAAAGTGTGAGGGAATCCCCACACTCCCAAGTGAACTCCCATTTTGCGAGTTGGAGGCCTAATGGACTCCTGAATCTTTAGAAAGAGATTGAAAAAGGTCAAAAATCATTGAATTGAAAAGTTCATTATACCATTGGAAAGCTCTTGAAACTGAAAATGGGCTTACATGACCCATTTGGGCACTTAAAATATAAGTTCTGGCCAAAAGAAGGGTTGGGAGTCAAACTACCAATTTGACTCCTAACCACTAAAAGTCAAGAATTGCCCTAATTTCCTTGCGTGTAGGTATTGTGTCACATATCGTTGAAAAACTATCGACAAGGGCTACAACTTTACTTTAGATTTCACCTCAATTGGAGGTTTGCACACAAAGTTATGGGCTTCCAAAGTCGCAAGAGTCCCAATTTAGGGAATTTTGGGACTTCAACTTGGGAGTCCCTGGACAAAATGACATATGGATGCTAGCTTTTTGTTTAGGCATAAAAAATATTGTAAGGGGGAAGGTGATGGCTTCCCCCAAGTTTGGGTTGTGATGAGTTTTGTGAATTTGTATTTGCCTATGGTTCGTCCATGCACCAAAAGTGTTTTAGCTACACACTAATTAACATATTATTTGGTTTGTGCAGGTCCATGTGAATAATTGATTTTCTTGTCACTCATCTTAATCCTCATCCTAGAGCTCTGGCATGCCCTTCTACCCCAAAGTGCGTCGAACTAAGGAAGGTGCCCCAATTCCTTGTCCTTTCACTATTTTCACATTTGGACTCACAATTGAATCCATCCAAGAGTTTGGGGGTGCGTCACCTAAAATAGGCCACATGGCATCAAAACACATGTTGCCTAAACATAAGGTTAAATTAAACCATGTGGCACATAGGCTACGTTTAAAGATAAACTATTTAATTTATGTTATGTGATGCCTAGGCTAGGTTAAGATGCAATAACCTATGTGGCCTATGCTAAGCATAAACCTAAACCATGTGACACTTATGTTAGGCCTAAACCTAAACCACATGGAACTTTAAATAAGCTTAGACTTCTAAACTATGTGGTGCCTAATTAGGAAAATCTTATTTCATTTTTGGTTTAACTTTTAAGGTCGACCCTTTTTGATTGTTCATCGCAAATAATAATTCCATTTTCATGTTTTTTTTTGTCTTTCTCCAACATTTCTAATCCACCTTCTTACATAGTTTAAAATTTTGAAATGAAAAAAAACAATATGGGATAAACATTTTTGTTACAACCTAGTGTAACGTAATCACAATTGCTACCTACTAATTATGTACCTCTTTATAAAATTGTGACATTTCACCACTTGATGAAACAAAAAATGCCCCCCCCCCTCCCCCGCCCCCCAAAACTTGTCCTATCAACTTTGTTAGACAACTTTATGAAGTGTCTCCCCAAAGCTTCTTGACAAAACCAACAAATAACCAACCAACCTTCCTTCATAGATTAATCCTCATAAACTATTCACTAACAGAATGACTTTTACAAGAGTCAAAAGCTAAGATTTCTTACATGTGTTTTATTGCTACAATTCACCCATGTTGCTTTAAAGATCCACAAAGAATCTAACACATGTTGGCATATATAGCTTGTTTTCTTATGGTAGAATTCTATTATCCTTGACAACATTTTCCTAAACCTATAGGAGTTTCATTTAGTTTTTGTGTCCCATATTTCAGGGATGACCTTCTTTCCTAAAACCCTAAACCCAGCCTTAAAATTTGCCTTGTAACTGTCCCAAATAATATTTTGAAACCAGTCCCCCATTTGAACATGGAACTGACAATTCTTATCAAGACAAGAACTAGAACTCAAATTGTTTTTGACCCTGCCCTAAAACAGATGGGTTTTTTTTTTGAAAAATTTAATTAAACCTGAAATGGGAGGTCCTTGGATTTAATGAAAATGCCTAAACCTAAACCCCATGGTTCCCTTAAGTAGACCCGAAATAAATCTGGGTCTTTCCTTAGGCAAATAATCCTCAATAGATGGACCTTATGTGGCACCTCCTTGCACCACCAGGCTCAAGAGGGAAGTTCTTGCTTGGGAATTGTTCCCAACAACAAAAGCAAAAATCTCTGAGGTGGTTGCAAGTTACCACAAGAAATAGACATGACTTTGTTGCTTCGGAACAAGGCTAAGTAATTTTCAACCTTGTCGACTCAACAAAGTAGTGTGTAGTCTAGGATGTTGAAAGAGGGTTTGACCTGATCCTCGTAAAGAGCTCTGAACTTTATTTGCCACAATATGGGGCTTCCCATGGTGTGGGCCAAGCCCTCTCCCTATAGGGCCTGACCCAGCCACTTTATCCTTTCCCTCTTGCAAGCGTAAAGCTTTGGTTATGCCCTCCATTTAATCTCCTTCCGCACCCTAAACCCTACCCACTTACATGGACATGAAAAAACACATGAAAAGATAAAAGCTTTACAACTATTTTTCAAAATACCCTTTCAAAATCAGCATAAAAAATATTTATTTAACTATTAAAGTACATACCATACTTTTTAGAAATGATTATATATTATATATTTTTAATTAAAAAATATTACATTGATTATAAACCTCCACCTTCTATACCATTATTCTTACCTCTTTCTCATACAAGTGAAACTAAAATAATCATAAAGTTAAAAAA
>Ga0116230_10008378_pt1 | contig 10191 bp, 8 predicted proteins | sample S1TSphfallax_3_FD_88678 | JGI IMG/M metagenome (GOLD analysis project Ga0116230, IMG submission 88678) | Host-associated microbial communities from peat moss isolated from Minnesota, USA - S1T2_Fd - Sphagnum fallax MG | ecosystem: Host-associated > Plants > Peat moss > Unclassified | place: USA...
CCTTCGGATCTCGGGGACAGGAACTGTCTCAGCCGCATCCCTGTCGATTGGTCACAATGGCGGGGTCGGCAGCGTCATCCAAACCGGGGGAACCGTGTCCGCCACCAGCGGAGTCGTGTTCGGCCTCAACCCCGGCGGAAAGGGAACCTACAACCTGGCCGGCGGAACGCTCGACACCAGCGCGATCACCCAAGGTGCCGGCAACGGTACAATCTATTTCAATGGCGGTGATCTCACGCCCACCGGCAGCTCCGCCACCTTTCTCCAGGGCCTTACCGCCGCCGACATCCAATCGGGCGGGCTGGTCTTCAACACCGGCATCTACACCGTCACGGTCAACCAACCGCTACTGCACGATCCTTCCGCACCCGGCATTGACGGCGGGCTGACCAAGCTGGGGACCGGTTCGCTTACAATCGGCGCCTTGGAAACCTACACCGGCAACACCACCGTCAGCGCTGGAACCCTGGCCTTCGCGCCCAACACCACCGCGAATGTGCTGATTCGAACAACCGGCGCGATCACCATCAGCGCCGGGGCGACGCTGCTCGCCGGCGGATTTACCAAGTCGTCCAATGCAGCGAAAACATTGCTGGTTGCACAGGGAACGGTCTCGGCGGCGGGCGCGATGAAACTGGGCGTCAACGATCTGGACGTGAAAAACGGCGACCTCGCGTCGCTGACCCAGCTGGTTCACCAGGGGTACAACAATGGATCGTGGAACGGTACAGGAATCTCAAGCTCATCCGCGGCAAATGATTCATCCCGCCTGACGGCCTTGGGGGTGATTCAGAATTCAACCGGCAGCGGACCGCTCTACTCTGGCTTCGACAGCGAGCCGGTGTCGAGCACGGACGTGCTGGTAAAGTACACGTACTACGGCGACACCAATCTGGATGGCAAGGTGGATGGCAGCGATTACAGCCGGATCGACGCGGGATTCCTCGACGGCACCACCGGCTGGTATAACGGCGACTTCAATTATGATGGCGTCGTCAACGGCTCGGACTACACGCTGATTGACAACACCTTCAACAGCCAGGGACCGCAGATTACCCTGCAAGTTGCGAATTCGACCGCCCAGTTCGCCGCGATAACCGATACATCCGCAGTTCCCGAGCCGGCCGGTCTGTCATTGGTGAGTGTATGTGCGGCTCGTCTTGGGCGCCGGCGCCAAACCCGAAACCCGGTAAGATCATTGGCTATCACATGATTCTCTTTCGCTACGGTCAACATGCTACATGGTGTCACCTCTTTTTTCGGTGAGGTCCCTGATAGCTGGGCTGAACGAGCGACTGGCGCGGGGAATTTCACCCCCGCGCCACTCACCCCCGCGCCACTCACCCCCGTCCGGAGCCATCAGGTTCGCCTTTGCACAAAGTCCACACTGCCGTACAATCATGGTCGAGCAGTCTAAGCCAATGGTCCTAAAGCACTCGTAGCTCAATTGGATAGAGCATCGGTCTTCGGAACCGAGGGTTGGGGGTTCGAGCCCCTCCGAGTGCAATCAGGCAACTGCCGCATCAGGCGGCAGCTAAGAGACCACTGGCTTTGCTCGATCATTCGGGTTCGGGAATTTCAGGTTTCACCCCGGGCTATTGGCTTTCCCGATCTTTCGACTACGCTCCCGCCATGGGCGCTGAGGTCCGCGTTGTCGATCTGGTCAAACATTACGGAGCCGTAACCGCCGTCAACGGCATAAGCCTTGACGTTCATCCTGGTGAAATCTTCGGCCTGCTCGGACCCAATGGTGCTGGCAAGACCACCACGCTCGAGTGCATTCTGAGCCTGCGAACGCCCGATTCGGGCAGCATCACGATCGACGGCATCGACGCGATCAAACAGCCGGAGCGGATCAAGCAGATCCTCGGCGCGCAACTGCAGGCGACGGCGCTTCAGGACAAGCTCACCCCGCGCGAGGCGCTCAAATTCTTCGGCAGCTTCTACCGCACCGCCATCAAACCCAGCGAACTGATCGAGCGATTTTCTCTGACTGAGAAAGCGGACGCGCCGTTCGACAGTTTATCCGCCGGTCAAAAGCAGCGGCTGGCTCTGGCGCTGGCGTTTGTGAATGATCCCAGGCTGGTCTTTCTGGACGAGCCCACCGCCGGGCTGGATGCGCAATCCCGCCGCGACCTGCACGATGACATTCGCAGGCTCAAGACCGATGGCCGAACGATTGTCCTCAGCACCCATTACATTGAGGAAGCGCATCAGCTCTGCGATCGCATCGCGGTCATCAATCACGGAAAGATTGTCGCGCTCGGCACACCGGCGGAGTTGATCGCCGACGCGGGATCGTTGCAGCAGGTGATCATCCGCACGGAACCTGGGTTGGCAGTGGAAACGTTGAGAACGCTGCCCGGCGCGGATGATATTCGGGAAACGCCGGATGGATGGCGAATCAATACGTCTGACATCAGCGCGCTGGTTATCGCGTTGGTGAAGCAGATCGAAACCATCGGCGTAAAATTGGTCGATCTGCAAATCCGCCAGCCCTCGCTGGAAGAGGCGTTCCTGAAGCTCACTTCGGGAGATTCGAGTGACGAAATTCAAATGACGAATCAATGACGAATGCTCGAATGACCGAAACTCAGAGGATCATCAATCACGGGGAGACAATTTTCGTTTCGTCATTGGAGTTTCGTCATTTGTCATTCATTCGTCATTCGAGTTTCGTTATTCGAATTTTCCTTCAGTTATGCTAAACGGAATTCTCCATCATCTCCTCTTCACCCTGCGGCTCAACTTCCGCAGCAAGCAAGCCCTCGTCTACGGCTATCTCGTACCGATCTTTTTTCTCTTCGCGTTCGGCACGCTGTTCCACGGGGAACAATCAATGGGGCAGCTCCTGACGATCAGCGTGCTGGGCGGTGCGTGTTTCGGCATGCCGACCAGCATGGTCGCCGAGCGCGAGCGCGGCGTGTGGCGGCGATACCGCCTCCTCCCTACCGCGACCGGAAATCTGGTCGTCAGCACGATGATCGCCCGGTATTTCATCGTCGCCTCAGCTGCGGTGATGCAGATCCTGCTGGCGCGATGGATTTATAAAACAGAGTTTCCCCGGCATCCGTTCCAGCTTTTTGTTGCATTTTCGTTTGTCGCATTCGCATTTGAAGCGATGGGTTTGGTAATCGCCGCCGCGGCGGACAATGTGCCAGCCGTGCAGGCTCTGGGCCAGGCGATTTTTCTGCCGGTGATTATCATCGGCGGGGTGGGGGTTCCGCTTTCGACGCTTCCAGGCTGGGCACAGAAGGTCGCCGGTTTTTTCCCCGGTCGATATGCGGTCGAGGCGATGGAGCCGTGCTTCACGCACTACAGCGGATTGAATGACGCGGGCTTCGATTTGCTGGCATTGACCGTGATCGGCATCGCCGGCTGCATCGCCGGGGCGAAGCTGTTCCGTTGGGATGCGAATCAACATATCCCCGTCGCCTCTCGAGGCTGGGTGCTGCTGGCGGTGGCATCCTGGATCGCGATCGGTCTATCCGCTTTCAAGACAGGTCATCTCAAGCCTGTTCGTCATGCAGTCAGCACCACCTCGCATGGAGAAACTCATCCCTGGGACAAGATCACCGACGAGCAAAGCAACTCGTTTAACTTTGCAAAGTTATCGCGCGATAGTGATGTAACGATGGCACCGCTTGCTCCGAACGCGACCGGGGTGGACGATCCGGTCGCTGAGAAGCGCATGGAGATGATCGTGCAGAAGCTGGAAACCTGGCCGCTGGGTCGCACAGCCGACGACGGGCAAAACGTGCGGAACCTGCTGTCTGCTGCCGCCATTGCCGATGTATCCCAAGATTCTATGGAAGGGCAAATCGCCCGCGCGGTGTTCGATCGGTTGCGCGAAGCGTATCCCCCGGACCAGCTGGTGCGTCTGCTGACATGGGTCGCGATTGCACCTGACCAGGGCACCGTCATTACCGATGCCCCCGAGTTGGATATCCACGGCCCCGTCCCCGAGGACATGATCCGCCGTCGCGATCTGATCTACGCGCTGAAACTGCTGGGCAGACTCCTCGGAAAACTCCCGGATGTGCAGGAAGATCCGAACTGAGCCGTGCGGAGCAGAGCGAAGAATCGCAGCACCCGCCGGCGTGGCCGCGGCGGGCGTGCTGCGCCAGATCGGGTGGGATTCAACCGCAAGAGCGAATCAAACCCGCGTCTGCAACAATCCATCACGAGGTGCAATAGATCGAGAGCAGACGAAGGCGGATTTCGGTGTTGTCCAGGAAACCATTGTTCCCAAATGCCTGGTCCCCGGTCTTATTGTAGGGTGTTGATCCGGCCTGTCCGGCTGGCACCGGGACCCCGGTGTTTCGCAGCGGTCTTGGTGTGGCGTGATTGAATGGATCGACCGACCCTACCGTGTACTGAATAACGTGGGAAGCTTCACCCAGCGGAGCAAGCACTTCCGTCTGCGACAGCGGAAGCCCGTAGAACGGAAAGTTGCTGGGGACGTTTCCAGGCAGGTTGGTCGGCAGCGTCACCCTCGGGTGGGGGTCATTGGCAACCGTCGGCGTGTAGCTGAGGTACTGAACATGCGCGCGTTGCGGATAAATATCCGGCAAAGTCGGATCGAGCGGGGCCAACTTGTACCGAAGCCCAAACTGGCTTGCGGCGGCCTCGAGAATCGCTTGACCGCTCATGAAAACCAATGTTCCGGTCGAAGCCTGCCCCTGGGCATTCAGATCCGGTTTGAATGGAATAGACTGGCGAAAGTGGATGCCGACACAATAAAGATTGATCACTGGAAGCCCTCTTAAAATGAGAAACCGTGCCCCGATAAAAAGAAGTGTCACCCCAGCGTGACATGCTGGAAAAGTCACGAAGCGCTTCTCAAAGACAGGCCCCGCACCACCCCTTTTCGGCTTGTGTAAGATAGAGAATCTTGCCGCAATGTCAAGAAAAAAATTCCGGGATCGGCTCTCGGGTGCGTACCCGGATTTCCGGGGAGCGCTCGGACGCGTGGATTTCGACCATAAATTCCATCGTGACACGGTCCTCTGGACCGTGCGTGAGGTCTTGCCATTTGCGAATCGCGCCGATTGCAAAATCCAAAGTCCCCAGCACGGGATGGAAGCCCTTGTCACGACTGAGTTTACCGGTCCCCGGAAAAACGGGGCGCCCGATCTCGGGGTGCGGGGGATGGCGGCAGGCGTTTATTTTCAATGCGAAATTCTTACTAACGAGAGAGTCTTAATAAACGCCACAGGCAGTTCTTGGGACATTGGGACCCAAACAGCGCTTTATTATCAGCACTTCGAATTCAGCAACAGTTGGGCATGGGCGTGCAAGTTTCGATCGTCATTCATCGGCTATCCACGTAATGCTGGCACTCTCTTCAGCCGATACAAAGATTCACGGATGTGATCTTGTTGGCATGATTACCAACAGAAGAACCGGCAACCTTTATCTGGGAGACGCCCATGTCGCTGATGATTGAATCGATGGAATCGCGTGTTCTGATGACTGCTTCAGGCGGGGCGATCGAGTCGGATCTGAAAGCGGGCGCTTTGGCGCTTAAGGCCGCCAAGTCTGACCTCCACGCAGCCCTCGCGGAGGCGGCGGTAGACGTGAAAGGATTCAAGACTGACATCAAGGGCTTGAAGCTGACCGCGACGCAGAAGCTGGCATTGGCAACGCTTGAGAAAACCGAGGCGATCGATGCCGCCAAGGTCACTGCCGGGATCGGCAAGACCCTTGCGTCCGGTATTGTTCGCGGACTGCAGCTCGAGGCTGACCTGAAGAGCCTGGAAGCTCATCCCACCAAGACCGCGATTCAGGTAAAGGTTGCAGCGGCCCTGGTCAAGCTGGAGGCCGTGTTCTCCAGCACGGTCATCAGTAACGCCGAGACAGAGGCCGCCACCGCGGTCAGCACGCTCGACACGGAACTGGCAGCCGTCGGGACCGCAATTCCATCAACGCAGACCACCGTCACCACCAGCGAATCGGATCTGGCCGGTGACCTGACCACACTGTCCAACGATTCAACGTCGATCTCCAGCGCGCTCACCGCGCTGGCGTCAGACTTGTCCTGAATGATCGTATGATTTCTCCGGGTCGAATTTGAACCGATGACCGACCCGGCAGGATGAAAAACACAGCTGTTCAAGCCCGGGAAGGGGACATCATTCGATGTTCCCTTCTCTGTTTGATAGACTGCACCGCGAACGGAGTTACACATGCAGAAGAAAAAGATCGTGGTGACCGGAGGCAGCGGAAAAGCCGGCAGGGCTTGCGTGGACGACCTGCTGAGCCACGGATATGACGTGTTTGTCGTGGACCGTGTTCCACCGTCGCCGGTGAAATGTCCCTGGATCGTCGCGGACCTGACCGATTACGGACAGACCATTGACGCACTGTCGGCCAGCGACGGATCAACCAACGGCGATGCGGTGGATGTTCATGCGGTGGTGCATCTGGCAGCGATCCCCGCTCCAAGGCTGCAGCCCAATGCCGCGACTTACCGCAACAACACGCTGAGCGATTACAACGTGTTTGAAGCATGCCGGCGGTTGGGCATCAGACATGTGGTGTGGGCGTCGAGCGAAACAGTGCTGGGGTTGCCGTTCGATCAACCGCCGCCTTATGTGCCGGTGGATGAGGAATATCCGCCCCGGCCCGAGAGCGCGTATTCGTTGTCAAAGGTGGTCAGCGAAACGATCGCCCAGCAGTTTTGCCGATGGAATCCGCAGCTGAAGATGATCGGATTGCGCTTTTCCAACATTATGGAGCCGGCGGATTACGCCAGCTTTCCGTCGTTTGAGGAAGATGCCCGGAAGCGGAAATGGAATCTGTGGGGTTACATTGACGCGCGAGATGCAGCGCTTGCGATTCGACTGTCGATCGAATCGGAACTGCGCGGGGCGGAGGTGTTCATCATCGCCAATGCCGACACGGTGATGACCCGGCCCAACGATCAACTGGTGGATGAGATATTCCCCGGCGTCGAGCGAAAGCGTCCGCTGGGCGTCAACGAAACTCTTCTGTCGATCGATCGCGCAAAGCGGATTCTGGGATATGTCCCGCGCTATTCCTGGCGGTCGAACCAACCCTGAAACGACCGCGAATTGTTCGGATTGCGTTTAACGTCTGGTCGCTTTTGTTGATGGCGTTGATCGTCCGATTTTTCCAAGATGGGTGTCGGCAAATCCCGAGGGCATTTTCAGACCGTATCCCGCAAGACGATCAAACGCGATGTGAGCAACCCAAACCAGCGCAACCGCCTGCAGGGCTGTATTGCCCGTGATGATCGCAAGGAACCCAAGCGCCAGCGGGACTGCGTAGATATGAGCAATGTTGTAAGTGACCGCGCCCAGGCGTGGCCCGACGAGATAACCCAGCATGCCCAAATCCGGTGCGAGCGCCATCCCCGCAAAAACGTACCACCGCGCATCGACGCCAAAACAGCCGATTACCGCTCCGAAAAAGATCCCGGCATCTTCGAGCTTGAGCCACCAGCGGGTATGCATTGAGTCAAATCTCCAATTCGAGTGACGCCCCCGATCCCGTGCCTGCCCTCATGTCGAGCCTTTTTTTTCGGAATGACAGGCCCGGCAGCGACGCCGAATCCCTTGCCCAGGATTGTTTCCGGCCACGATCACGGAAAACGTCCTGGGCTGCGGGAATTCGGTCGGCACGTTCTGCCCATCGGCATAATGTCGTCGCGCGAGTAACGCAACGCTTGCAGCCGGGTTTTCAGGCGTGCCTGGCCGTGGTCTCAAATTCCGCGAGTGCTGTGTCATGGGCGCGTAGCGGGCGTCTGCTTTCGCGGGCGGAAATCCCGGGTCTGCTCCCACAGCCTGGCCGCTTCCTCGTGTTTCGCCTCGGCGTCCAGCACCTGCGCCAACTCCTGCAACGCCCCTTTCTCGCGCTTGCCGCCGGGAGGATCGCTGGTGTGATAAAGGTCGACTGCCTTGCGGAGCATCGCTTCGCCCCTGCCGCGGTCGCCGGTGTTGGACATCGACAGCCCGAGCATCTCGAGGATCGGGGCATCATCCACGTCGTCCCGTCCGTGCTTGAGCCGGCGGTACATTTCCAGCGATTTCTGAAACAGCGGGCGCGAATCCACATCGTTTCCAAGGGCAAACAGCGCCACGCCCAGCTTGTCCAGGGCCGCTTCGTTGTTGATCGAATCGGGCAGCGGGTCGGGCTGCAGGGCAAGATATCGGCGCAGCTGCTGGATCGTCTGCTCGGATTTGGACATCCGCTGATAGGCCGTGGCAAGACCCAGGTGAAGAGTGGACAGCACTTCCGGATGGGCAGAAAGAAGCCCCTTGCTCGCGATCTTTGCCAGGTAATCCAGCATCTGCAGGGGAGCGGCGTCCTCGGGTTTGTCGATCGGCGTCACCACCAGATCGTAGATAAACTGCTGCGCGGAAAATACGCGGGCCGCATTGGCCTCGGCGGCGCGGCGCTGCACCGCCTCGCGCTGCTCGGCGGCCAATGCACGATCCCGTTCGTGCCTGACAACCACCAGCGCATCCGACGCCCGCGCTTCGGCGGCGGTTGCGCGATCCCGCGCTTTTGCCGCTCGCACGAATCCGATCGACGCGGCCGTCATTCCCCCGGCCAGAGAAAGAAAGACCACCACGGCCATCGCCACCATCCGACGATGCCGGCGAATGAACTTGCTGATCTGATATCGCGCAGTCGGCGGCCCGGCCTCAACGGGTTTGTCGGTCAGGAACCGCAGCACATCCGCCGACAACGCCTCGGCGGTGGCGTAGCGTCGGACCCGGTCTTTTTCGATCGCCTTCAGCACCACCCAGTCCAGCTCGCGCGGCGTGCGGTTGGCGGGGGTGCGCACGCTGGGCCGGGGCGGTTCCACCTGCGTCAGAATTCGTCGCACCTCCCCCGCCGCCGCCGATCGAAGCGTCCCGGCATCAAAGGGCGGAACATCGGTCAGCAGTTCGTAAAGCACCGCGCCCAGCGCATAGACATCCGCCCGCGTATCGATATCGCGCGGGTCATCGCCCACCTGCTCGGGACTCATGTACTGGGGAGTTCCCAGCAGTTGCTGATCCTGCGTCACCGCTGGATCGTCGCCGGCGCGATGCGCATCGACCAAAGTATCGCCGGCACCGGAAACCGCCTTGGCGATGCCGAAGTCGATCACCTTCGGAATGAAAAGGCCATCCCGCTCGCACACCAAAATGTTGGACGGTTTCAAATCGCGATGGATGATCCCCTTCTGATGGGCATCCTGCACGGCCGAGCAGACATCGCGGAAAATAGTCAGCCGGCCGGGCAGATCCAGTTTTTTCGCCCTGCAAAATGCGGTGATCGGCTGACCATCGACCCATTCCATGACGAAGTAGGGCCGGCCATCCGCGGTGGTGCCGGCGTCGAACACGCGCGCGATGTTGGGATGGTCCATCCGCCCAAGCGCCAGCCGTTCCAGGTCGAACCGCGCGAGGGTTTGGCGCGTGTCGCGCCCTGCACGTATCACTTTGATCGCGACCGATCGCCGCAGCGGTTTATCCTGCTCGGCGAGATAAACCGTGCCGTAGCCCCCTTCCCCGATGACGCGCTGGAGCTGGTAAGGTCCGATCCGCCGGCGCGATTGATCGATCAGCAGCGGATCAATGCTGACCAGCGGGTCGGAAAGAAACTTTCCCGCGCGATCGTGCGCCGACAGAAGCTGCTGAACCTCTGCCCATAGGTCGTGATCGTCTCGGCAGGCATGGGCGACAAAATCATTGCGATCCGCAAGCGGAATCTCGACCGCTTCGCTGAAGACATCGTGCGAGCGGGCTCGGCGAGTGTCTGCGGGAGGATCTGGGCGGATGGGATCACTCATCGTCAATATTCATGGTCAATCATCATTGTCAGTCATCATTGTCAGTCATCATTATTGAGCAGCCGATAAAGCCACGCCCGGGCATAGGTCCATTCGCGATTGACCGTGCGGGACGACACACCCAGCGCTTCGGCGGTTTCATCGACACTCAACCCGGCGAAAAATCGCAGCCTCACCACCGCGGCGGCAAGCGGGACCTCCCCCTCCAAGCGCCCAATGGCGTCATCGAACGCCAGGATTTCTTCAAAGTCCGGCGCAGCCGCAAGATCCAGCACGTTGACAAACTCCCGCCGCATCCCACCGCTCCCGCCGCGCTTGATACGGTTTTTGCCCCGGGCGTGCTCGATGAGGATCCGCCGCATCGCCTCGGCGGCGGCGGCGAA
>Ga0116230_10008382_pt1 | contig 10190 bp, 8 predicted proteins | sample S1TSphfallax_3_FD_88678 | JGI IMG/M metagenome (GOLD analysis project Ga0116230, IMG submission 88678) | Host-associated microbial communities from peat moss isolated from Minnesota, USA - S1T2_Fd - Sphagnum fallax MG | ecosystem: Host-associated > Plants > Peat moss > Unclassified | place: USA...
CGTGAGGACGGGAACCGTGATGCGATCGAGCCGGTCGACGATGCTCCAGCTGCGAAAACGCGGATCGAGCCAGATGTCGTTCCAGCCGCGGAACGTCGCATCGACGTCGGCGTGGTAGCGGCCGAGGCGCTCGCGAAAGCCCGGATACGCGTCGCGCGCTGCGGCGATGCTCTTCACGGAAAGATCTTCGACGAACACGTGCGGCGCCTCGAGGATCAGGCCACGCGTCAGCTCGGGGAAGTGCGCGGCGAACACGAGCGCAATCGAACCGCCGTCGGAGTGCCCGAAGAGAATCGGCCGCTCGATGCCGGCGGCGGCAAGGACATCGGGGAGCACGTCGGTCGCTTCGCGCTCGAGATAGTCCGGTTCGCGCGGCAACGCGGCCGGAGCGGACTGCCCGTGTCCGGCACGCGAGTAGGCAAAGATCCCGCACCCCGTCCGCTCGCCCAGGCGCGCCGGAAAATCGCGCCACATCGCCACCGATCCGAGCCCCTCGTGCAGCAGCACGATGGCGGGCGCTCCCGCAACGGCCGGAACCAGCCACGCCGATTCGAGCGCCAGATCGCCGATTTGCAGATGCATACGAGGACGATGCTCCCCGCGGCAGGGCTCAAAATCATTTTCGAAGCCAAAAGGTGGGAGCGGTGCATATGCACTATAGTGCACGACGATGACCGTATCTGGAACTGATGTGCAGGACACGGACGATTCGATCCTCGCGGTGTTTGGGGAGCGGCTGCGGGTGCTGCGCGCCCGGCGCGGGATGAGCCGGCGGCTGCTTGCAAGCGGCGCCGGGCTCTCGGAGCGCTATCTCGCGCAGCTCGAAGGCGGCACCGGGAATCCAAGTTTGCTCGTCCTGCGGGCGCTCGCGGACGCGCTCGACGTTCCGCTCGACGCGCTGATCGCGCTGGGCGACGAGCCTGATGATTTTCAGCGCATCACGGCGCTCGCGCGCAGTTTGGGTCCGGCGCAGCTGGCCGAGGCGCGGATGGCGCTCGTCGAGCGCTTCGGCGCGGCCGACCCGGTCGAACGGCGCGGCCGGATCGCGCTGATCGGTTTGCGCGGCGCGGGGAAAACCGCGCTCGGCACGGCACTCGCCGCCGAACTCGGCGTGCCGTTCATCGAACTCGATCGTGAGATCGAACGCGAAGCGGGGATGCCGATGGCCGCGATCGTCGAGTTCGTCGGCCAGTCCGGCTACCGCCGGTTGGAACGTGAGAGCCTCGAGCGCATCGTCGCGGAGCGGCCGCGCTTTGTGATGGCGACCGGCGGCAGCATCGTCTCGGAACCGGCGACCTACGAGCGGCTCTTGGCGGCGTGCTATACGGTCTGGCTGCGCGCGTCGGCGCGCGAGCACATGGAACGCGTGATCGCGCAAGGCGACCTGCGCCCGATGTCCGGCAACGCCGCTTCGATGGACGATCTCAAACGAATCCTGGCCGGTCGCGAACCGCTGTACCGTCGCGCGGACGCGATCGTCGACACCGAGCAGCGGCCGTTCGCAACGAGCCTCATGCAACTGCGCGCGGTCGTCGCATGAACGCGACCGCCGAGGCGCGCATCTTACGCGCGACCGTTCCGCTCGGCAGCGTTCCGGCTCGCGTCGGCGACGATTTGATCGCGCACGCGCGCACCAAGCCCGACGCGATCTTCCTTGCCGAACGTTCCGGCACGGCATGGGCTCGCGTCTCGTATGGCGAGATGCTCGAACGAACGCGGCGCGCGGCGGCTGGGATCCTGGCGCGCGGCGGCTCCACGGAGCGGCCGGTGCTCGTCTGCGCGGACAACGGGCTCGCGCATGCGACGGTCGCGTTCGGCGCGCTGCATGCCGGCGTTCCGTACGCACCGATCTCGTTCACGCTCGCGCGCGCGGACTCCGCCGGCGCGCGACTGCGCGGATTCATCGATGTGCTGACCCCATCGTTCGCCTTCGCATCGGATCCCGTTGTCGTCGCGAACCTGCGCGCGGCGGCGCCGGAGCTCCCGATCGTCACGCACGTCGACGCGCTCGACGGCGATCACGCTCGCGCCGACGCGGCGTTCGCGGCCACGACCCCCGACACGATCGCGAAAATTCTGTTCACCTCCGGTTCGACCGGAACGCCGAAGGGCGTGATCACGACGCAGCGGATGCTCGCGGCGAATACCTCGATGTACGCGGCGGCGTGGCCGTTCGCGATGGATGCGCCGGTGATCCTCGACTGGCTGCCGTGGAGTCATTGCTTCGGCGGCAATCACAACATTGGAATGGTCTTGCGCGGCGGCGGGACGCTCTACATCGACGACGGCCGGCCGGTCCCGGGCGCCTTCGCGGCGACGCTGCGCAACCTGCGCGAGATCGCGCCGACGCTTTCGTTCAACGTCCCCGTCGGTTGGGCGCTCCTGTGCGATGCACTCGAACGCGATGACGGGCTCGCCGCGTCGTTCTTCTCCCGATTGCGCCTGATCTCGAACGCCGGCGCGAGTTTGCCCGATACGACGCGCGCGCGGCTCGAAGCGCTGATGCGCCGCCATGCAAGCGCGCCGGTTCCGGTCGTCTCGTCGTGGGGCGCGACGGAGACGGCGCCGCTCGCGACCGGGTCGTGGGGCGATCCGATGCCCGATCACGATACGATCGGCGTCCCGGTCCCCGGCGTCGAGATCAAGCTCGCGCCGATCGACGATCGTTTCGAGATCCGCGTTCGCGGCGCAAGCGTCACGCCCGGCTATTGGCGCAACGCCGAGGCGACGGCGCGCGCGTTCGATGAAGACGGCTTCTACAAAAGCGGCGATGCCGTCGCGCTACGCGATCCGCGCGATCCCGGCCGCGGGATCGAGTTCCGCGGCCGCATCGCCGAGAATTTCAAATTGAGTTCCGGCACCTGGGTGAACGTCGGCGCGCTGCGCTTGCAGCTGCTCGACGCGCTCGCGCCGTACGCGCTCGACGTTGCGATCGCCGGCGCGGATCGCGACGCGATCGGCATCCTCATCTATCCCTCGCCGCACGCGGCCGCGCCCGGCGAGATCGCCGCAGCGCTCGCCGCGCACAATGCGGGCGCGACGGGCAGCTCGACGCGCATCGCGCGCGCTCGCCTCTTGCACGAAGCGCCGGATCGTGCCGCCGGCGAGATCACCGACAAGGGCTCGCTCAACCAGCGACGCGCGCTCGATCATCGCGCCGCCGACGTCGCGCGTCTCTTCGCCGTTCCCACTGACCCTGCCACCATCGTCCTCGAGACGGGAGTTTCCGCATGACCACCACGCTCGCACCGCCGCCGGCACCGGTCCTCTTCGATACTGACCCGAGCCGTTATCGACACTGGAAACTCTCGATCGACGGCCGCGTTGCAACGCTCGCACTCGACGTCGACGAAGACGGCGGCCTGCGCCCCGGCTACGCGCTCAAACTCAACTCCTACGACCTCGGCGTCGACATCGAGTTGAACGACGCCCTGCAGCGCATCCGGTTCGAACATCCGGCCGTGGCGTGCGTCGTGATCACGAGCGCGAAAGACCGCTCGTTCTGCGCGGGCGCGAACATCTACATGCTCGGAACGTCGTCGCATGGCTGGAAAGTGAACTTCTGCAAGTTCACCAACGAAACGCGCAACGGGATGGAAGACTCGAGCCGCAACGACGGCCTCGGCTTCATCGCCGCGGTCAACGGCGCGTGCGCCGGCGGCGGGTACGAGGTCGCGCTCGCGTGCGACGAGATCGTAATGGTCGACGATCGCTCGACCTCGGTCAGTTTGCCGGAAGTGCCGCTGCTCGGCGTCTTGCCGGGGACCGGCGGGCTGACACGGCTGGTCGACAAGCGCGGCGTCCGCCGCGACCTCGCCGACGTCTTCTGCACGAACGCCGACGGCGTGCGCGCGCAGCGCGCGCTGGCGTGGGGGCTGGTCGACGCGATCGCGCCGCCGTCGCAATTCGCCGCGCTCGTCGCGCAGCGTGCGCAGGCACGCGTCGCCGCATCGCCGCGCGATCCGCAGGCCATGGGGATCGCGCTGCGTCCGCTCGCACGCCGGATCGAAGCGGACGGCCTGCACTATCCGCTCGTCGACGTCACCATCGATCGCGCGGCGCGGCGGGCCACGATCGTCGTGCGCGGGCCCGGCGCGGGCGAACCGGCGACGCTGCCCGGTATTCGCGCCGCAGGCGACGCCTGGTGGCCGCTCGCGCTCGCGCGCCAACTCGACGACGCGCACCTCTACTTGCGGACGAACGAACCGGAAGTCGGCCTCTTCGTGCTGCGCAGCGAAGGCGATCGCGCGCACGTGCTCGCCGCGGGCGAGACGCTCGTCGCGCACGCCGGCGATTGGCTCGTGCGCGAGACGATCGGCCTGTTGCGCCGCACCTTCGCCCGGTTCGACGTCACCTCGCGCAGCCTGTACGCCCTCGTCGATCGCGGCTCGTGCTTCGCCGGGATTCTCTACGAACTCGCGCTCGCGGCAGACCGCATCTATGCGCTCGCCGTCGAGGGTCCGGATGCACCCGCGATCGCCCTCGATGCGACGAACCGCGGCCTCTTCCCGATGATCAACGGCCGCACGCGACTCGCAACGCGCTTCGGCGAGCGCGCCCTCGACGCCGCATCGAACCATCCGTACACCGCGTTCGATGCCGAGGAACTCGGCCTCGTCACCGTGGCGTCGGATGAATTGGATTGGGACGACGAGATCCGGCTTGCACTCGAAGAACGTGCCTCGCTCTCGCCCGACGCGCTGACGGGGATGGAAGCCTCGCTGCGCTTCCCCGGCGAGGAAACGATGTGGACGAAGATTTTCGGCCGGCTTTCGGCCTGGCAAAACTGGGTGTTCATTCGTCCCAATGCGACCGGCACGAACGGTGCCCTCAAGAAATTCGGAACCGGAACCAAACCTCACTTCGACTGGGAGCGCGTCTAAGATCATGGCCATCGACTACACCGAACGGATCCCGAATAACGTCGACCTCGGCGGCAACCGCACGTTGCAGCGCGCGCTCGAACAATGGCAGCCGGCCTTTCTCGACTGGTGGAAAGAGATGGGGCCGTCGGATTTCCAAGGCGACGACGTGTACCTGCGCACCGCGATCTCGGCGGATGCAAAAGGCTGGGCGCAATTCGACTACGTGAAGATGCCGGATTATCGCTGGGGCATCTTCCTCGCTGAACCGGAAGCGGATCGCCGCGTCGGCTTCGGCGACGCGCTCGGCGACCCGGTCTGGCAAGTCGTCCCGGGCGAATACCGTTCGATCTTGCGCCGCCTCATCGTGACGCAAGGCGACACCGAGCCGGCCTCGGTCGAACAGCAGCGCGCGCTCGGCCATACGGCGCCCTCACTCTACGATCTGCGCAATCTCTTTCAGGTGAACGTCGAGGAAGGCCGGCATCTGTGGGCGATGGTGTATTTGCTGCACGCCTACTTCGGACGTGACGGACGCGAGGAGGCGGAAGCGCTCTTGCAGCGCCATTCCGGCAGCGCCGACAACCCGCGCATCCTCGGCACGTTCAACGAGCCGATCGACGACTGGCTCTCGTTCTTCATGTTCACCTTCTTCACCGACCGCGACGGGAAGTTCCAGCTCAAGTCATTTGCGGAGTCCAGTTTCGACCCGCTCGCGCGCACCACGCGCTTCATGCTCACCGAGGAAGCACATCACATGTTCGTCGGCGATACCGGCATCGGTCGCGTCGTGCGCCGCACGATGGAAGTGATGGACGAGCTCGGGACCGACGAGCCCGAAGCGATCCGTACGGCGGGCGCCATCGATCTGCCGACGATCCAACGGTACCTAAATTTCTGGTTCAGTTCGTCGCTCGATCTTTTCGGCGCGGACACCTCGTCGAATGCCGCCAACTATTTCGCAAACGGCATCAAAGGCCGGCCCGACGAGGCGAAATTCGCCGATCACTCCGAGCTCGGGACGAGCTACGATCTCGTCGTTCCCGACGGCCGCGGCGGAACGCGGATCGAAACCGTCCCGATGCGAAACGCGATGAACGAAGTCACCCGCGTCGGCTACATCGCCGATTGCGAGAAAGGTCTCGCGCGCTGGAACCGCATCATCGAACGCGCGGGGCGCAGCACCCGCCTCGTCTTGCCGAGCCCGCGCTTTCGCCGCACGATCGGCTCCTGGGCCAACGTCCCCACCGACCCCGCCGGCAACCCGATCGCGCAAGACCTCTACGACCGTAACGTCGCCTCGTGGCTCCCCACCGCAAACGATCGCGCGTTCGTGGCAAGCCTCATGCACCGCGTTACCGAACCCGGCAAAATCGCATCGTGGATCGCGCCGCCGGACAAAGGCATCAAAGAACTTCCGTTCGAGTACGAGTACGTTCGTTTCGCATAAGCGGCAGCTACGAGTGTCATCGTACTTTGGAGTGTCATCCTGAGCCTGTCGAAGGATGGGCGTGCGATCGAGACGCCAGCCCCGGCCACGATCGCGGCGTAACGCGCCATCTGACTGCCAGGCCCATCCTTCGACAGGCTCAGGATGACATTGTTACGATTGTCGCTTATTACACGGACGGGGCGTTGACGTTTGAGCCGAAATACTTCTCGCGCAGCGCGGTCTCGGTGCCATCGGCTTCGCGAGCCGCGAGCCAACCATCGACGAACGCGATGAGATCGCTCGCGTCCTTCGGGGCATAATAGACCTTCGCGACCGACGTAAACGGGGCCGCGAGATTCATCACCGTGAGGCGAGGATCCATGCGCGCGTCGTATGCGGCCTCGATGCCGTCGGTGAACATCACGTCGTAGGTTCCGGCGGCGACCATCGGTGCGATCGCGAGGTTCGTCGCAACCTCGGTGACGTGCGCGTGGCGGATGTACCCGGCAACGAACGTGAAATTCGTGCCGCCGGGATTGACCGCCACGCGCGTTTCGGGGACGTCGAGATCTTGTACGGTGTGATACTTGTTCGCATCCGCACGCCGGATCAATGCCACCTTCCCGTCGCGACAATACGGCTGCGAGAGCAATCCGGCGGCGAAGCGTTCCGGACTCACGGAAATCCCGCCGACGGCGAGATCGAACGCCCCGGCGAGCAAATCGGCCGTCATCGATGGCCATGTCGTTTTCACGAGCGTGAGTTTCACCCCGAGCGCCGCCGCGAGCGCGCGCATCGAGTCGACGTCGAAGCCGGACCAGGTGCCGTCGGGGGCGAGAAACGTGAACGGTTTGTAGTCGCCGGTCGCGCCGGCACGGAGCACGCCCGCGGCGTGGATCTCGGCGAGGCGGCTCGTCTGCGCTCGCAGCGGAAGCGGAACCGCGAATGCGGCTGCGGCTGCGGCTGCGAGAAACGTGCAACGATTCATTACCGTGCATCTTCCGCTGCGGCAGGATCGTTCCCGGCGCCGCATTCAAGGAGCGACGACCATGACACCGTTCATCCCGCACCGGTCCGACGACGAGGTCGACGCGATCGGTACCCGCTTCCTCGATCGCACGCTTCCTCGACCCCGATCTCCAGCTGCTGCCGTTCTAAGACGTGCGCGCGCGACCGCGGTCGGCGGGGATGCTCTCGCGCGCGCGATCGAGTGCCTCGCGTAGCGCGGCCGTCACGAGGGGAAGCGCGGCTCGCGCGGCGGCGCTCGTGCGCGCGTCGACGGCGTCGATCGAGCGCGCGGCGAGACGGGACGCCTCGGGGAACAGGCCCGGATCGGCGCGCTGATGCGAGAGTTTTTCTTCGGCGGCGGTTGCGCGGTGCACGGTTCCGTCGAAGTCGAGGACGATCCGCACATCGGAGAATTTAAGCGCGTGGATGCGTAGTGCCACCGAGACGCCGAGCGAATAGGATGCGTCGCCGTCCGCGGTCGCCCGTTGCCGGTCGCCGAGGCCGAGCCCCGGCTTGGGTCCGTGGACCTCGATCGCGATCGGCACCTCGTGCGGCTCGAGAACGAAATCGGCGAGCGCGACGCGCCGCGTGCGCCCGCCGCCCGCGATCGTAACGTGTGCGCCGAAGAGCGAAAGCCGCAACCGGACCGCGTTCGCCGGCGCGCCCGGCGGCGCGATCTCCGGCGCCGCTGCTGCGAGCGCCTCGAGCGTGATAAACGGCCCGATCGTCTTCCCCGTCCGTGTCGCGGCGACCGCGGTTAACTCCGGCAGTGACGTGACGTCGACGATGAAGCCCTCGCCGCTGCGCGGTTCAAGTGAAATGCCGAGCAATGCGCTCGTGCCGGCGCGAAAACGCGCACGCTTCCCGTGAAGATATCCGAAATTCGTCACGTCTCGTAACGTCACGGATGCATGCCTTCTGCCGCTAGCCGCCAAAAAACTGCCGTCCGCTACCTTAGAGCGTAACCGCTCCAGCGTAACCCGTGAGCTCGACGTATCCGACGCCGAGTTCGCGGCCGGTGGCCGTGTCGCGGACGTCGACGGCGCCTTCCCAGTACGAGACGCCGCTCGGATCGGCAAGTTCTTGATCCTTTACGGTCGGTACCAGCGTGAGATCGAGGTTTGCGCGCGGCACGCGCACGCGCCAGCCGCTTGGGTAGGTCGCATGCGTAACCGGTGATGTCCATCTCCCGTTCACCGAGATCGCGAAGTCCGCCAGCGGCACGTACTGCACGGTACCGCGTGGATCGATGACCGAACCGCTCGATTGCGGTGTAACGCCGCCGTCTTTCTGGCGCAAACGGTAGAGCATCACTTCGCGCCGGTCATCGAGCTGGAGCGAGAACCAATCCCAGCCGGCTTGATTCGTTTGTAATTCGTCGGAACCGAACTCGTGGTCCATCCACGACAGGCCGCTCACGGCGAGGTGCGCGCCGCGATACACGAGCGTTCCCGTCGTGCGCAGCCGCGTCATGGAATAATAGTGCGACGCGCAGGTCGCGCAGCCGGCTTTGCGCGAGACGCCGTCGTGGCCGTGGATCGCCGGCGGCTTCTCCGAACGCAGCGCGAAGTCGATCGCGGTCCCGTCCGCGGTGCGGGCGTGTAGCCGGAACGGGGCGCTGCCGCGCAGCGTCCAGCCGAAGGTGTGGACGTCGAGCGTGCGCGTCGACGCGCCGCCCATCCCGAGCGCTTCGCGCGCGACCGTCTGCACGTGCATGAAACGCTGTCCATTTTCGTCGGTCAGCGCGAAATGCGCCGGATAGAGCTCGTTGCCGCGCCAGTCGCTCTGGCCGCGCGCGGGACGCGGATCGCCGGGCGCAAGGCCGACGCGAAAGAACGTCAACTCGTAGCCGAAGCGCCGGCCGTCGCGCGCGCGCACGTGGCCCGTATAATACCACCATTCGCTTTGAAAGCCGGCGTGCGCCGCATGATCGCGCGGGAACACGAACTGGTACGGGACGTTGGCCGAGGTGAAACCGGAAAACGCGAGCACGAGCACGCTCGCAAGGGCGCGCATCATTCGGTTCGCACCGCTTCCGCCGTGCGGATCCGCGCCGCCACGGATGCGGGATAGATTCCGGCGATGATGGCAACGACGATCACGAGCACGAGTGCTTCGGCGAGAAAGTCGTAGGGCATGTGCAATTCGATGAGCCACCCGAAAGCCTGCCGGTTGATGACGAAGATCAAGAGCAGCGAGAGCAGTACGCCGATCCCCACGCCGAGCAGACCGCCGAGCAGACCGATGAAGCCCGCCTCGGCGTAGACCATCCGCCGTACGTCGCGCGTCCGCAAACCAAGATAGCGCAGGAGCCCGATCTCACGCCGCCGCTCAAGCACGAGCGCGAAGAGCGTCGAGACGACTCCCAGCACGGCGATCGCGATGGAGATGATATAGAGCGCGTACGTGATCGCGAAGGTGCGGTTGAAAATCGCGATGACGAGCGCGCGCAGCTCGCGCGTCGTTTCGGCGTCGATCCGCAGCGGAGAGACCGAGCGTACGACCGCCGACCGCAACGCCAGGAGATCGACACCCGGCCGCGCGTAGACGGCGACCGAGTTGATCGAATCGTCGTGGAACTCGCGCACGAACGTGCGAGCATCCATCAGCACGATGCCGGCGTCGGACGAGTAATCGTTGTAGATCGCCGCGACCGTGACGCGCAGCGGTCCGCTCGGGGAGGGGATGGTGAAGCGGTCGCCCTGACCGATCCCGAAACGCGTCGCGAACGGTTCGGAGATCAGCACGCCGAGCGTTCCCGGCAGCGTGCGCGCGAGCGCCGCGGGGTCGCGCACGTCGAGGAACCGCAGATTGTTGTGGACTTCGAGCACGGAGAAGTCGGTCGCAGCGAGCGTCGTGATCCGGCCGCGGAACGGGATATCGATCGC
>Ga0116230_10008384_pt1 | contig 10189 bp, 11 predicted proteins | sample S1TSphfallax_3_FD_88678 | JGI IMG/M metagenome (GOLD analysis project Ga0116230, IMG submission 88678) | Host-associated microbial communities from peat moss isolated from Minnesota, USA - S1T2_Fd - Sphagnum fallax MG | ecosystem: Host-associated > Plants > Peat moss > Unclassified | place...
GTTGGGCCTGAGTTGCACCCCACAATGAAAAAAATCCTCCCCCTATTCCCCCCCCCCCAAACTTAAAAAAAAAAAAACCAAGGCACTTTGAATACATGCTGAGCCTTCCATTGGCTGCATGAAATTTCTGTTTTCCAAAACTGGTCATCACCATTTTTGGCCTGGTATGAAATTCATCACCAGAATTTCATACCCTCTTTATAAACTGGGGGGGGGTACTTGTTGACAAAGTCATGAAATTTTATTAAATAAGGGTATGAAATTCTGAGACTGGGGGTTAAATACACGAGGCTTGAGAACATTTATAGCTACAATACATAGACCAACAGCTGTGATTGGTTGCATTATTTGTTATTTATTTTCTCCATTTTTCCATGTTTAGGATGAACTTTCAATCTCTTGCTCAAAAGATATTCCATCCATACCTATCCATCCATACCCCTTATAAGGATTATCTCCTTATATGGATTTTCGAGAAGCAAAGAGTCTTAGATGATCGGATTGGCCCTTCCTTGGGACCCCCCCAATTCCCACAAGTGAATGGAGTGTTGGATTTCATTAGATCTCATCCGAATGAATGGAGTGTTGGATTTCTTTTAGATCTCACCTGAATTGTCACCCCCCATCCATCATTCTCTTTGAAAAATTAAAAAAAGAAGTTTCAAAATCCTCCATGAAATAGGCGTAGTATCCCTCGATTTCATGGGTGAAAACCTTATATCCAAGGTTAGGATGAACATGCAAGGAAGGCTTTAGTACCCATGTGATCAACGTTCCTAATGGACTCAAGTGATCTATCTTGGACAAAACCTTCCTCCCCACTTTCCCTCCCACATGAGAATTTGCCTTCGAATTTGCCCAAGTTACCAAGCTTGGTGAGTGTGCAACATCAATTCGAAAGAGCAAAATGAACATGAAGAAAGCGAAGCATATGCGGCCAAGCCAACCAACGTCATTGCCAACGTCAATTCAAGAGTTTGACAAACGCAAATGAACATGAGTTGAACACCAAGCGTGGGCAACGTCATTGCCAATGTCAATTCAAAAGTTCGAAAAAGTGCAAACGAAACATGTGAATTCTTCTTGAGGGGGAATGTATCTAGTTGAAGTATGGTTTCATGAAGATCCGGATTTTGCAGGTGGGTGACTCCATGCTCCGCTCACCATATGCGTAAAATTTCAAGTCATTGACTTTTAATGTATAAGCCAATGAGAAGTTTTTTAAACATAGGGGGGAGGGCGGGGGAGGGGGGGAGGCGCAACATAGAATGTGCGGAATTCTTCTTACCTCACGGAATCCACCCCGGGTGGCCTTCTCTCTAGTAGGAAATTTCTCCAAGTGCTTCATGTTGGGGACGAGGGTTTCTCTTTCTCAATTTTGTCAAGTAGTTTGACTGGCAAATCAAGCACAAGAGAAATGAGCCAATTCTGGCTAAAGGTCAGGCTCAAAATAATAATAAAATAAAATAAAATAAATTCAAAATACTGCTTTGTTGTGGCAACCTCCATGAACTTGGCCTCTAAAATGTGGCTATTTCTGATTGGTTTTTCTCAAAACGTGGCACTTTTGCACCCACAAATCAATAATTCAATTCAAAGCCTCTTTACATAGTTCTCAGGCCAGTTTTGACATAATAGGGCATCAAATGCATAACTGGGAATGAAACATTTTCACTTCTTCTACCCGTACAATACTAGAATTAGTATCGAACCTTGTGCACTAAAATGCGGAGTTTCAGCATTTCGTACTGAGATTTAATAAAATTTCCTTACTTTGTGGGGGCGGGGGGGGGGGGGGGAGGGGCACCGAAGAAGGGGGGGGGGGGGGAAAAAGCAGGCACAAAAAGACAAGGTGACTTTACGAATAACTCTAATGTCTTCTGTTTCTTCCAAGAGTCACCTTTCACGCAAACTTTTGTTTCAGATGCAAGAATTACACATTTTGTCTGTATCATACAAGACAATTAGGATGACGTTCTAAGACATGCAAGATGATGTTCTTGGATATTGTTGACACCCTAGTACCTAGACTGGTTGGGCACAAATTAATTATTCTTGGAATCGTGAAAATTAAAAAATAAATAAATTTATGTACCATGCCAAAAAAAGAGAAGAAAACCCTCAAGCACATTGGAATCGTCAAATTTAATTTTTTTTTTTTTTATGTACCATGCCAAAAAAAATGAAAAAAACCCTCAAGCACATGAGCTCTTCATTATTTAGTATAGTTTTCTAATTCTAAATTACTATTATTTTCACTACCGAAAGTAAATAACCCCAAAAGACAAATTTTTTAAATTATTATTAAGGGACTTGCTACGGAACTAGCTAGCCCAGGTACTACAACATTGTACAAAGATAGTTCTACAACATATGTGAAGGTTGAATCTTGATGGTCCTCAACTAGTTCAACGAGGGTTTGAGGAGGAGTACGGAATTCCATTGAGGGTGTCATGGTTGTAAGCTACCTACTATGTAATCGGTTTGTGTGTTCTATTTAGGCACTACTTTTTTTCCAACCTTTTTCCTAGGTTGCTTTTGCCTTTTGTGCTTAGTTTTTGTGTGAATGGACATTGGAGAACAACAAGTCTGGTGAAGCTTCACATCCATAAGTGGAAAAACCCCATTTTCCTTTGGATTAGAAGAAACCCCATATCACCTAAGAGAATGGTGGCTCCCCCCATATCCAGCTAGCAAGTATTTAACCCCAGTTTTATTACCCCTTCCAGCATGCTAAGTTTGAGGCCCACTTTAGACTAGGAGTCAAGGGCCAAGGTTGAACTCAAATTGAGCAATCCTATTGGTGCAATCACTGAAAAAAGGACTTTATATTAGTGCTTTACACTAGGAACAAAGGCTGAGAAAAAGAAAACAATTTAGTTAATATCACTTTATGTTAAACCATATGGGGATAATACAGAGGTGCTATTGGGAAGGTTTTGGGAGAACTTGAGAATCTCATGGGAACACATAGGGAACATGATGGGAACTAGGAAAGAAATGCCGAAAATTTACTCCCCACCGCACCCCACTCCTTCTCAAAAAGGGCAAAACTGGACCCCTCATGAATCCATCCTGAGCCTTTCATTGGCTGCATGGAAACTTTTGTTTCCAAAACGGTTTGCCGCCATTAAGAGTGGGGCGAGTCTTACACCAACTTCTCGAGGGAAGATCCCTCCCACTCTTAACCCCCCTAAATACAAGGGACAACAACCAAAAAATACATTGAAAAGCAGACCAAATTGGTTCACTCAGATGTTTCTAGGAGTTATATTCTACCACAGAATGGTCAAGCTCTTGCTCACTAAGTTGGGTAGGGCACAAGCAAGTCAGCATGTTAGGACAAGAAGCTAGGCAACAAACCTAACATAATTTGCAAGGGCAAGAAGCTAGTCAACAAACCTAACATAATTTGCAAGGGCAAGAAGCTAGGCAACGAACCTAACATAATTTGCAAGGGCAAGAAGCTAAGTCAATGAACCTAACATAATTTGCAAGGGCAAGGTCATTCCACGACACTAAGGTTAGTTAGGGGTGACAAAATTCAACGATTTAAAACAAAATTCATGTTTGAAATGGACACATTTTGGTCAATATTACAAGTGCATGATCGTCAATGGAAGATTATGTCCCATAATGCGATCAAGGAAAATGACATAAATCTGCCACCTTGGAGTTTAATACTACTATGGAATAGCCAAAACATGCCCATTATGTTGGGAAAGGTGCCAGGCAAGTCCATTATGTTAGGGTGAACAGAGTAAGCTAAATTTTGTAAGTAAATAATTCAATTTAATTTTTTAAAAATAAAACTTGATACCTTTAAAAATCCAAGTTTTGAGATTTGTTATAAAATTCAATTCCTATACAATTTCTAGCCTTGGATAGTGTGGTGTAATGTGTGGATTGAATTGGACCCTATTTTCAAACCAAGCCCAAAGATTCTTGAATTTGGAAAAGTAGTGTCAAAATCAAAAGTGCAGGAATTGAAAAATGAAAGAATCGGGCTTAAACCTGAACCCAAATAATCAATAATGTTTTTTTCTTCTAATTGTCAAAGTTGAGACTTAAGCTTCTTTGAAAAAGGGAAAATTGGACAACATTTGGTCCATACCAAGGGATTGGTTAGATTTTCAAGTTTGTCCTCAATGGGAGAATTGGGTATCCACTCGATATTTCCTAATATGCCAAAACTAAATGTAGATAGAATGAGAAGGAAGAATGAAGAAAAAAAACCCAAAATTGTTACAAATATTGTGAATTGATACTCAGTGTCATGAAAGAGTACTCAATTTCACTTATTTTCTAGTTATACACTTACATTATGGATAGGGAAAGGCATTGTTATTAGTGTCTTCCCCTTGCATAATGGTTTGAGGGCCCAAATGCACTTACACAAACTTTCCCTACACAATAATAACAACATCCCCAATTAGCTTACAGAAAAATTTCTTGGTTTCTTATGGAAAAAATCTCTTGCTCAAAGATGGCTAAAGAATTGCACCTTGTAAGATGTCTTGAAAATACACTACGCTCGTCCACTGAAATCATAATGAATAAAACAAGGGTAATGTTTAGAAACTTTGCTTAAGTTTGTTTAAGGGGGTGGTTTTTCTCAGAAACACTGAAGCTTAACCAAAGGGGTGACACCGCAAAACATTCAATGAAAACCAAACTTGAAGGGACTACCAAGTTCAATAAATTGTGCACAAATGGGTTGAGTGGAAAGATGTGGAGCCCTAGTGGAATCTTATGCAATTTAATAGTCCTCAATATTCACACACATTTGCATGTGCACCCAAAACTATATATATATTTTACAAATTAAGTTTTATAGCCCTGATAAGATAATATAGGCAATTCTAGAAGCAAGAATAATTCTGGGATGTAATCATCATTATTCTATGGAAGACCGAATGTTAGTCATGGAGTGCAAATGGAAAAAAAGGTTGATTTTTCTGTTTAAAAAAATTTACAAAAAAAAAAACCCAATTGGAGATCCCAATCAAAACCCAAATAAAATCAGGGGAAAGGAGAAAAAGATGATAATGGGTGGAACACTCATATTGCTCTCTAAAAGTGGGATTTGATGTGATTTGAGCATTTCTCGCAACAACACTTTCTTTTTTTTGACATTGTGGTCCCCAGAGGAGAAAACCCAGGATTCTCTCTCATCATGATTCAACAGTAAGCAAGTAGTAAGTTGCCTACTTGTTTTACTTCAAGTTTGTGCTTGTATTACTGTTCAGCTGAATTTTTTATACATTTATTAAAATATTTAATATAAAAAAAGGGTACCCATTTTGAGGAGAGAGAGAGTGCAGGAATTACTATGCAATTTTGTAGATTTTTTTTGCATGGTGAGCAAGCATTTGCAGGAACATGAAGGTTTTTTTTTCTTTTTTTTTTTTGCATTTGAACATCCAAAACAAAAAAAGCGCCCCCTTGTGTACCAGTATATAAGTTGAAGTTCAGTCCACACAGTTTTGAAGAGAAATCGGGAAGTAGTGCAGTGCTTTCCTTCATCTTCTTGTTTGGCATAAATTCCTTTGTCTATGGTCAATCACAATTTTGCAACTACAAGTTTGGAACACACACACTAGTGTGCAAGATCTCGTTGAACCATCATGGTATGTATGATGCACTTTGCAAGCCTCCGATTCTGTAAAGACCCGCTCTAATCCCAATTTCATGTTTTCTGAGAACCAGAATTTTTCAGTACTGATTTGAGCACCGACAGCTTTTGATTTTTGTTAATGAAATCGGTCTCTTTCTTTTTCTTTTTTCTTTTTCACTGCACTTTCCTCATTTGTTGTTGGTCTAAGTTTGATAACCCATCATGATCCCAAGTCTTTAGTATTGCAACCACAGTGTCTGCTTATGTCAAGGATCAATCTAACGACAAAATTGATTTGTGGGTTTGAATGGATTCTATGAACCAGAAGAACTCATTGAAGGAAGAGAACAAGCAGGAGGAGCGAATTGATGTGGGAGGAGATCAAGTCTCAGAGTTTGTGCAAGATGACTCCGTGGATTTCAAAGGCAGGCCATCTGTCAAGGCCACCTCAGGTCGTTGGAGAGCAGCCTACTTCATCATGGGTAGGTACTAATGGGTGCCATTCAAACTTGATTCAAATCATTTACAAGTTGGTAGACATGTAGTTTTGTTTAACATACAAAGTTTGGTCAACTTATTATTATTATCATGGCTTAAATTGATAGTCATGGATTACAGCCGTAAGGTGAACCTACTAGGGCATTATTGTTTGTGGCTCATTTGTGGACTCTTGAGATTTGAGCAACCGAATTGGGTGGATGTCCACTTTCTCAGAAAAGAAGCAGTATTGATCAGTAGCCAGTTCTTCATGTTGAAACTGCAAAACCCATGTTATAGTACTTGATGTTGATTTATCAAATTTGCTGCATTTGGAGTGGGCAGGCACTGAGCTGTTGGAGCGGTGTGCATACTATGCAATTTCACTGAATTTGGTCATATACCTTGTGGAAGTACTCCATGAAGGCACTGGACAGTCAGTCAAAAATATTTTCAATTGGGGAGGTATGTCAAATCCACTCTTCAAAAGGAGGAGCTGTGTGAAAGTTTCCCAACCCCTCCCACACAAAGGAAAAAAAACAAACAAACCAGAAGAATGTTTAAAAATGTAAGTGTTTAACAGGCAATGAAATTACAGCTTCCAACAAAATTAACCAAGTGATATGAGAAGGAAATTAAGCAGGCAGAAAATGCATGTTATGCATAACTAAATTCACATTCAAGCTTGTCACTCTTTCTTCAGGTCTGCTCTGATGGATGATCAATTCTATCATCAGTTAGGTAAGGTAGTAGTTCTTATTTGAGGAGTAAAAGCACGAGCTTGCACAGAAAACGAAAAATCAGAAATGATCAAACCACCACCCACATGTTCTTTGCACACAAAAGAAGGAAAACTGTGTGAATTTGCTAAGTTCTAGAGGAACACATAACACAGGTAGCCACCACCTCACGCAATTCTTGCAACAAGCTGCCTCATATAAATACTGGAATTCAACAGGTGTGTCATGGATTCTGCCTTTGCTTGGTGGGTTCCTTGCGGATGTGTATACTGGCAAATACCGAATGATCATAATTGGGCTCTGCATTTACTTTCTGGTACATGTTCTTTACACCTCTGTGAAAAGAAAAACCTCTCAAAGATTTCTTCTTTAGATACATGTTTGGTGGTACTAGGAGGAGCATGATCACACTACCTATGACTTTTGTATGGGATTTTTTTGGTGCAATTCAGGGACTTCTCTTCTTGACATTGGCAGTCAGTCTTCCTTCAATGAAGCCACCACAACAGCCTGCTTGTGCTTCTTCAGAGAATTGTCAATTTCTTTCAGCAACCCAAACACAGATTGGGTTCTTCTATTTTGCCCTCTATCTGGTATCTGTTGGAGTGGGGGCGGTGAAACCCTGTCTTTCAGCACTTGGAGGTGACCAGTTTGATGAGGATGACGAGATTGAGAGGCCCTCAAAGCGATCCTTCTTCAATTACTGGTGGTTCCCGATCATCGGAGGCAGCACAATTGCACTCACATTCCTTGTTTACGTGGAAGATCATGTGAGCTTTGGGTTGGGTTATGGAATTCCCACTGCTGGTCTTGCAATTGCCATTCTCGTCTTCCTTTCTGGAACTCCTTGGTACAGACTCCAGCGTGTGCTCCAAGGAAGCCCTCTTACACAAGTAGCCCAAGTTCTGACTGCTGCAGTTCTCAATTTCAGAGTGGCAGTACCCACTGATCCATCACTGCTTCATGAGACAGATATGCAGAAGCAGACCAAGAAGAATCTGAAGAGGAGACACCTTCTCCACACTGATTCCTTAAGGTAAAAAGATTGTTGCAACTTCTTTCATAAATATTGGGTTGATGTGTTTTCTTGTGGGCTACCTTGCATTTTGGTAACTTGTTTTCTTCTTCTCAAACCTTCGCTTGGTGTGTTTGTTTACACAGTCATGAATTCTCAAAGCAGTGGTCAATCAGTTCAATTCTGAAAGTGTCAGAACTTGGGGGTGATTCCAACTTTGAATGCAGGTTTCTTGACAAGGCAGCCACTCCACGCAACTGGAAAGAAGAGGATCAACAACCAGATTACTCCACAAAAGTATCACCAGACATTGAGAGAAGAAGTGGTAGTAGTACATTGTCAAATGTCAGCACCAGCAAGTCTAGTCCATGGCGTCTTTGCACTGTAACACAAGTGGAGGAAGTGAAGCTACTTGTCAGAGTGATGCCGATCTGGGTATTCACTCTCATGTTTTTGGTTGTGGTTTCCCAGTCATCCAGTTTCTTTGTGTCGACAGGAAAAACAATGGACTTGTCAATGGGTCCTCATTTCAAAATCTCTGCTGCAAGTATGGATCTAGTAGCCAACATCACTGCTCTTCTTATGATACTTGTATATCAATTCTGCTTCGTCCCACTTGCTCGTCGGTTCACAGGCAATGAAAGAGGAATTTCAATGCTACAGCGGATTGGTGTAGGACTGGTGATCTCTATCATTGCCATGATAGTAGCTGCCATTGTCGAGAGGAAGCGATTGCAGCTGATCAAAATTCATGGGTTGCAGAACAACCAAACTGCACCAGTACCTATGTCTATTTTCTGGCTCACTCCACAGTACAGCATTCTTGGACTTGCTCAAGTGTTTTCCTACTTGGGTTTGCTTGAGTTTTTCTATGATCAAGCTCCTGATGGCATGCACAGCATAGGCTCAGCTTTATTTGCATCAAACACTGGAATTGCCCATTTCTTGTGCACTGCCATTGTTGACATTGTTACCAGTGCAAGCGGCAGTCAATCTGGATCAGGTCATCATCAAAGCTGGATTGTCAACAACATCAATAAGTGCCGTGTGGACAAATACTATTGGACACTTGCTGCCTTGAGTGCAATCAATTTCTGCATCTACCTTGTTGTTGCCCATTGGTACACTTACAAAAAAGTACAAGTTCATGAGGATGATGCAGAGTCAAGAAAAGTGGTGTTGCAATTGACCAACGAACCAAACCGGCTTGTAGAGGCTTGAACAAATTACTAAATCCTTTGCAGTGTCTGGGGTTCAAGATCTACTTCAATAGAGCTCTCTCACAATCAAACACAACAACAAAATTGAACAACACCCGACCACTTTCTTCTTGTGAGCCATGTTCTTGTAACCCACCCACAACATGGCTCACAACATGGTTTTACGATCAAATTGCTTCAAGAAGAATTATGGGTTTAGACTACAACTGATCCCCAACAGAAACACATTGTGTGCTGCCGTTTCACGATTCTCAAATCATCTAGTAGCGAGTCTTTATGTGACAAAAACATTAGGCTTAGAGCATAACAAAGTTGATAATGAAATTGCCTTTGTTAGGGTTGGATATAAAATAGCAACAAAACCCATTGTAAAATTGTGGAACATGAATGTTTTTGGTTGGATGGTTCCATGCTTTCTCTACCTATTAGCGCTCTTCACTCAAATGGGAGTTCACAATCAACACGAGTTGGGTAGGTAGACACAAAGAAAGAGTTGGTGTGCAACAATCCCAATGTAAACACTTGATACAATAATGTTTTTATGTTGTGTAGTATGTGGACTTTTTGGAATTATGTAATTACGTAGTTTTGAACAAGGGGAAATCTACATTACATGCAATAAAACATAACTAAAAGTATATTCATGAGAATATGGGCAATCAAAGGACCGGAGTAATCTGCATTGCAAAAGATCAAAAGGCTATGTAAAGATGTTACATTTAAGTATTGTGTGTTCATTTTCCTATCTCTTCTTAACATGAAGGAAGTAGGAGGTACATCAATCACTTCCTACTTTCAAGGAATTCCAAGGGATGGGATGAAGTGGACAACATAAAGTTATAGGTGAAAATTAGGGAGAGGGGAGGGAGAGGGTTGGGTAGTTAATTTCTTCTCTTTTCCAAAGGGGTTGAAACTAATTCCAAAGGGCAAGGGAGAAGGTTGAGGGGGGAGTTTTTGGACATGGGAGGGGGAAGGTTTGGATGTTTCTAAGGGTATGGGTTGAGGTCTTTTCTTTCTTCTTTTTCCAAGGAGTTGTTCCTGGGGTGGGGTGGGGTTTTCTCCCTTTTTTTTCCCCCTCTTTCCAAAGGGGCATTGCATCTTTTTATAATATTTCATAAAA
>Ga0116230_10008385_pt1 | contig 10189 bp, 4 predicted proteins | sample S1TSphfallax_3_FD_88678 | JGI IMG/M metagenome (GOLD analysis project Ga0116230, IMG submission 88678) | Host-associated microbial communities from peat moss isolated from Minnesota, USA - S1T2_Fd - Sphagnum fallax MG | ecosystem: Host-associated > Plants > Peat moss > Unclassified | place: USA...
GCGCCTGAAGATCGAGACGGCGCGGCGCGCCATCGGAACGGCACCGGCCCGGGTCTCCGCGCGGACGGTTCGGGCGCGGAACCTCGCGGTGCTGCTGGAGACGGCGGACATGCTCTTCGCGATCACGCTGCGCTGGCGGGAACTGGCAGAAGACGAGATCGATCCGGAGTCCGAGGATGCGCTGCGCGGGCAGGCGGCAGTCCGTGAGGCAGCAGCCTGGCTTAGCGGCGCGGAGCAGGCAGTGGCCGATGGCCTCCGCAACCGGCCAGAGGACCGCGCGGCCTCGTACCTTCCGGAAGGATCGCACTCCATGGAACACGTCCAGCCGCGGCTGCACCGGCCGCGCTGGCCGTATGCCGCGGGAACCACCCTGGCCCACCTCGCGCGCGACGAGCAGGAGGCCCTCGAAAATATTCAGATCGCGTTCGAGTCGGTGCGCTCGATCTGGACCGGCCTCGAGCTGCGGACTTCGCCGTCGTCTCGGCCGGGAGTCAATCCTGCAGCCAATCCCGCTGCGGCGCGGGAGCAGCAGTTCCAGGTGCAACGGGCGCACGCTGCCAAAGCCCCCGCAGGGAAGAATGGTGCAACGAAGGAACTCGGAACCCGCGCGGCTGAGGGGCCGGAGACAGCGGATTCCGATCTGAGGCTGCTGCCGCTCTATGGGCGATGGGTCGAGGCGCTGCGTGCGAATTGGACGAAGGACTCCGTGATGATGCGCCATGCGCTGCGCATGGGCGTGGTCGGCGCTGTCGACATCGTGCTGATGCGGCTGACCCATGTGCGGCATGGGACGTGGCTGGCGATGACATCGATCATCGTGCTGCAGCCGTATGGATCGGGCACGGTGCGGAAAGGGATGCAGCGCGTCGGCGGTACCATCGCCGGCGGCCTTCTGGCGGCTGTACTGGCCACCGGTATCCATGGGCAGGCGGGGCTTATCGCAATGATCACCGTCGCCTCCATGCTCACGCTGGCAACCTATGCGGTGAACTATGCCTGGTACTGCTTTTTCCTCACGCCGACCTTTGTCCTGATGTCGATGCCGTACTTCCGCGACTGGAGCTACGCCGGGGTGCGGATGCTGAACACCGTGCTGGGCGCGCTGGTGGCGATTGCAGCCATGCGTCTGCTGTGGCCGGAGCGGCAGGAAGCGGCTCTCGGCCGTCTGCTGGGCCGAGGAGCAAGAGCAGACGCCGAATATCTGCGGGCGATGCTGCGCTTCTGGAGGTTCACCCCGGAGGGACGGCTGGCGGTGGACCGCGAGATGCTGGCACCGGCGCGGCGGCTCTCTGGCCTGGCGATCAACGATGCGGAGGAGTCTCTCGACCGAATGATGCTCGAGCCGGGAATCGGCAAGAGGGCAGCGGCCGGCGACCTCCAGACCGAGGCGCTCACCTTTGTGACCTACCTCCGGCGGCTGATGCGAGTCGCGACGACCTTGACGGCCGTGGGCTCCGGGCGGCAGTCCATGGCGCGCCGCGTGGCGGCCGCGGCGGCTCGGCTGGAGGCGATGGCCGCTGCGCTCGAAAGCGGGAATGCGGTCTGGATGCCGGCGCGAACTCCGGAGACGGGCAGTCTGGGAACCACCGTGGAAGAACAGCAGATGCGCCGGATGGAACGGCAGTTGGGTGTCTTGGAGAGGGCGGCTGCGGAACTGGTAGGGAAGACAGGGGGGTAGAAGGGCCCTCGTCGTTTGCGAGTCTTTCTCAGTCTTGCCTGATCCGCGCTCACGAAGAGGGTTAGCGCACCCCGCTCTTCGAGCGGCTCAGGTAGCGGCAGTGCTAGGTCGCAATGGCCTTCACGGGCGCGGTGCAAATGCCTTCATCAGCCGGCGGCGGAGGACCTTCTTCAGCCCGTTGCACGGCGGCCCCAGCAGCACACAAACCACGATCAGCGAGGCAAGGATGATGGCGAAGTCCCTCCTGCTCGCAAGATCATAGTGCCATATGGAGCGAATCAGGAAGAGCATCGGCAGGTGGAAGAGGTAGAGAGGAAAGGTTCCGTCGGCGATGAAGCGCAAGGCGCGAACGGCCCGGGAACCGGGCTCTACGTGGAGCCGTTCCACGAGCAGCAGGGCGGCAATCAGAAGAAGACCAAAGGGAAACGCGGCGAAGAGGAACAGCGTGTGTCCTTTGTGCATGCCCCAGAGCTCGGTCTGGCGGTTGAAGCCGACGTTCCAGTTATGGAAGGCGAGCCGTAAGCTGTGCGGCAGCGCGGCGGCGAGTGTCCCGCCGACGAGCATGATGGCGAGAACCGCAGCGAGTGTGCTCCTGGAGTCGCGGCTTGACCTGCGGCAGCGCTGGTAGAGATCGTGCAGCACACAGCCAAAAAACCAGGCCGGCGCGAGGAAGAGGATGCTGGGGCCGCCCAGCAGGCAGACCGCGCTGAGCGCGGCGATCCGCTTCCAGCCGCGAAGGTAGAAGCCCAGCCCATACATCACGTAGTAGAAGGCCTCGAAGGAGAGCGACCAGAAGGGATCGTTCGATCCCGGAACGAGGTAGAGCGACCACATCTGCGAGGTGAAGGTGAGCGAGGCGACGATGCGCAGGGCGTAGTCGCTTATCGGCGAGGGAACCAGCGCGGGGTCGATGGAGCGTCGGATGAGGTCCGCAACGATCGTGAAGCAGAGCGCCGGAATCACCACGGAGAAGAGCCGCGAGGCCCGGTCCACGAAGTATTCGGTCAGCGTGGATTCACGGGACTTCGTGACATAGCTGATGACGAAGCCGGACAGCACGAAGAAGACGCCCACCGAGGCTGCGGCGGCGGTAATGAGCTGGGGCAGTCCGGAGGAAAAGAGCGGCAGGGTGTAGTGGCCGACGGCAACGACGATGGCTGCGAGAAAGCGAACGATATCGAGGACCAGCGAGGCAGCGTGCGAGAGCTTCACAGGGGCTTGTTCGCCATCCTGACTGAGCGGCCGCGCTGCGTTGGGTGAGGTCTCGACCGGCATGGAAAGAAACGCTCCCTGGTGGCGGCCCGTTTGCGGCCCTGCCACAATCGGGCGTCAGATTCTGAAGTTGCGGGCGCTGAAGTCGGCGGTCGGTCTGCAGCAGAATGACAAAAGTATATCCCAGCGCAAACAGCGGACCAGTCCCGGCAAAGTTGCAGCGATCTTTCCATCCTGCGTGGTGTCCGTTGTCGCTCGTTCGGAGAACGGTGGAAGAACAACCCGTTCCCGCGTGGTATTCTCCGGGCACTATGGCGAAGACGATATGGATGGTCCCCCTGCTGTTGGCAGGCTGTGGCGTCTTTCACGGTCAGGCGTCTCTTGCTCCCGTCGAGAGCACGATGGTGCGCTCGGTCGACGCGCAAAATGCCGCGGCTGTGGCGCTGCTCGAAAAGCTGGTGAACATCAACAGCGGCACGATGAACATCCCCGGCGTGATCGCCGTGAAGGATGAGATTGAGCCGCGGCTGCAGGCGCTCGGGTTCACGACGCGCTGGGTGCCGATGGACGAGGCCCACCGCGCGGGCGATCTCGTGGCCGAGCATCCCTGTCCTGTGGGTGCCGGGGCATGTGGCAAACGCCTGCTGCTGATCGGCCACTTGGACACGGTCTTCGAGAAGGAGAGCAACTTCCAGGTCTACTCCGTGCTGCCGACCGCCGACGGCAGCACGGCTGGCAACGTCGCGACGGGTCCGGGCACGAACGACATGAAAGGCGGCCTGGTGGTCATGCTGGTGGCGCTGGGCGCGATGCAGTCCGCCGGGGTGCTGGATACGGCGGAGATCCGCATTGTGCTGAGCGGCGACGAGGAGCGTCACGGTCAGCCCATAAGCCTGACCCGCCGCGACCTGGTGGACGCCGCGAAGCAGAGCGATGTGGCGCTGGAGTTCGAGTCGGGCGTGCGGTTGCGGGACCGCGGCGGCGCTCCCGGAACAGGCGTGGATACGATCAGCATCTCAAGGCGCAGCTCGATCAGTTGGCACCTCGATACGACGGGCAAGAGCGGCCATTCGTCGCAGATCTTCTCGAACAACATGGGGTACGGCGCGATCTACGAGATGACCAGGATTCTCGACGCGTTCCGGACCCAGCTTCCTGAACCCGGGCTGACCTTCAACGTCGGCCTGATGCTGGGCGGAGCGACCGCGGCGCTGAACGAGACCCACCTGGGTGGGGCGGCGACGGGCAAATCGAACGTCGTGCCACCAATGGCGATGGCGATCGGCGATCTGCGGACGCTCGACAACGGGCAGACGGAGCGCGTGGAGCAGCGAATGCGCGAGATCGTGGCCAAGCACCTGCCGCGCACGGGCGCGACGATCTCCTTTGAAGAAGGCTACCCGGCGATGCCCGCGACCGACGCGGGGCACGATCTGGTGCGACGGTTGAACGCGGTGAACGCGTCGCTGGGATTCCAGGCGATGCCCGAGCTTGACCCGATGCTGCGCGGCGCGGGAGATATCTCGTTTGTGGCGCCGTATCTTCCTGGACTCGTCGGCACGGGAGCAATGGGCGAGGGTGCCCACGCGGACTCCGAGACGGTCTTTCTCGATTCGATTGCGAAGCAGGCGAAAAGGAATGCGGTGTTGATGTATCGGCTGAGCCAGGAGAAGTAGACTCCGCGAGTTCGTGTCTGGCTGCCCTGCCCTACGGAACAATCGCGAAGGCCAGAGTGTCCCAGCGGGAGACCGTGACCGGGATGCCGGTGCTTCCGCCTCCCAGCGTCACCTGGGTGCTGGTGTTCGCGAAGAGGTCCGTGACGGTGTAAGTACCCGCGGCCAGGCCGGGCAGGTTGATGGTCCCGGAGAGTGCGGTGGCGTCGGGGCAGGGGCTGGGGTTGCTCACAACGACGATCAGTCTGCCGTACTGGTCGTAGAAGCCGAACCCCTGGAGCTGAGTCGTCGTAAAGGTGATCGCCGAAGGCGAGCCGAACCCCGCGGCGTGGCAGGCGGCGCTGATCGCCACCGGGCCGCCCGTGGTGGTGAACGAGAGCGGCTGGTTCTTCGCGGAGGCGAGATCGGCGGGCGAACGGACGATAGGCGCGATCTTCGTAAGCGCGGCGATCTCGCTGGCCGGCATGGTTGTGTAGGGGTCTGGCGTTGTCGAACCGCTGACGTCGGTGTAGGGGCTCAGGTACCAGTCACGGGGAACGATCCAAGCCGATGGCGCGCTGGCCGAACCCGGCGTGATCTCCGCGAGCGCGGCGTCCGAGACAAAGTAGTTGCCGTTGCCGCCGCTGTCCAGAAAGCCTTCGATCGCGTTGTTTTCGTTGGCGCAACCCAGCATCCCTCCGCCGCACAGATGGTATGTGTTCTGGGTCTGGCCGAAGTAGGTCTCGGCCGCGCGCATCGCCCTGTCGGAGTAGTAAAACGCCGGCCCGAACGGCCGGGTGGGAACAATGCTCTGAATCAGCGACTGCAGCGGCCCAAGCTGCTGCGCGGTGAGCACACCCAGGTCCGAGTAGTCGCGCGAGGTGAAGGCGAGGGCGCGGCGGACGTTGCCGGAGCGGTCGGCCAGGTGCGCCCAGGCGTTCCACAGCCAGAGCCGCTTCATCAGCTTGTAGCCGACCTCAACCTGGTCGCCGGTGACGGTTACGCCATACAAGCTCTGCGGCGCGCCGTTGGTCAGGCCGGGATAGAACGACGTGATGGCGCTCCAGTAGTTATCGTCATCCGATTCCAGGTTCGCGCCGTAGCGCACGATGGGCTCGAACGCAGCGGTGAGCACGGCACCGCCGAGCGACCACAGCACCGGCCGAGTCACAGGGCCATAGCGGCCGGCCTGGATCGTCTGGTCGTCCCAGGTGCAGATGTAGTTGGCCGAGGTGGCAGTGCCATTTACGCGCATCTCGTTAGTCACGAAGCGTGGGTCCTCGGCGCGGTCGCGTTCGGCCAGCGGGCTTCCGGAACACTGGTCGGAGACAAGCGCGGCGCGGCCGGAGGCGGTGCCGATGCGGCTGGCAAGCGTGTTGTCCCAGCGGCCGAATCCCCTGGAGAGAAAGTCGACCCAGGCGCTGTATGCGTTCGCGAAGATCCACGACGACTGTTGCGAAGTGGTCATCGTCAAAAGGTTCGGGTGGTTCCAATCGTTGGCGAAGAACGCGACGACCCGCGGATTGAAGCCGTGCAGGTCCGCGCCTCCGTTGGGAAAGCTGTCCGAAAAGTCTGACAGTTGGACCGAATAGCTGCCCGTTATGGCCGCGATGAGGCTCATCTTGTAGGCGTAGACATCGCCCCAGGTGCAGGAGCTCATGCCGATCGGGCAATCGGCGGGATCGAGCGGCGTCATGGGAGGGATGTAGCCCTCCTGCCCGTAGAACGTCCGCTCATCCGGTGTGACCGTGCCGCCGTCGTTGGCCAGGTCCCAGTACTGCGGATGGTTCTGGATGAACTGGCTCCAGGCGAGGTACTCGGGTTGCTTGGGGAGGTTGAAGACATTGCGGTCGAAGGCAAAACTGCTGGGCTCGGTCGCCGAGACGGGAACGACAAAGGAGGCGTCGAACGTGTCTTCCCAACGCTGAAGGCCCATCGACGGCACAATGCCCCTCTGCTCCAGACCGACGACATTGCCCCGGGCACCGGCGATCTCGTATGCGTTCAGGTCGTAGCCCGCCGGGTTGAAGATGCTGAAGATGGACAGGGGATTCGCGGAGAAGTAGAGCGAGGCGGGTTCAAGCCCGTTGGAGCAATTGCCGCAGTCCGTGTTGATCTGGCTCTGAAACGGCAAAGTCTCGTAACTGGTTAGACCGACGTTGCCGTTGGCGTCGAGCGGCGACGATCCAGGCCGCGTGGTGTACGCGGAGCATTGCGTGGACGCGCCGCCCCTTTGGCCGTTGCAGGACCAGAGCCACAGTCCGGCGTAGTCTCCCGAGCCGGCGGCGGCCGCAGTCGCGCTTCCGGCAACGCAAAGCTGCGCCGTTGGGGCCGTCGGAGATGCATTCACGGCCGCAAGGCCGCACTCTCCGTCGACGCTGCCCTTTGGTTCCACGATGAGCACGGTCGCATTCGAGATGATCTGCGAGCCGTCCGTTGCCAGCGCGGTAATCTGCGCAGTGCCCGCGGAGACGCCGGTGACGGTGCCTGAGGCGTTCACCGTCGCCACAGCCGGGCTGCTGGATCGCCAGTTCACGGCTGGGACGCTGGCATTGAACGGCAGGACAATCGGAGTAAGCGATGAGGCGGAGCCGACTTTGACCGAGGCGGTCAAGGGAATCTCGATCCCGGTGACCGGAACAGACTGGCCGAGAAGTCTCCCCCTCCCGAATGCGGAGAGCGACAGAAACGAAGCAAGCAGGAGCGAAAGAGTCGCGACGCGGCCAGGAAGTCCTATCATTTTCCCTCGCATGAAGCGGCAGTGGCGCTGCCGTTGGCTACGGGCCCGATTTACGGGAACATTATATGTCAGCTATAGAACAGTCCGGTGAATGCGCGAGATTCCTTGTCGCTAAGGTGCGGGAGGCGATCTGCCAACTGCGCAGCAAGGCCGAGGCGGCGACGATCAGCCCCGCGCATAGCCCGATCCATAGCCCCACCGCGCCCATCTTGTAGTGAAATCCCAGCAGCAGGCCGACCGGCATCCCGATAACCCAGTAGCCGCAGAGGTGCACGATCAGCCCGATGTGGGTGTTGCCCGCGCCGCGCAGAGCGCCCGAGGCGGTGATCTGGACGCCATCGAAGAATTGAAACGCGGCGGCGACCAGCAGCAGCGGCACGGCGGCGCCGATCACTTCGGGGTCGAGAGTGAAGGCGCGAGCGATCAGGCGCGGCGCCAGCACCAGCGCGGCCGAGGCGCAGAGCATGAAGCCCGCACCGAGGGCGATGGCGGTGTATCCGGCAGCGGAGGCCTCGGCCGGAGCCTTGCGGCCGATGGCCTGGCCCACGCGGACCGACGCCGCCGCCGAGATGGCGAAGGGAACCATGAAGGTGATGCTCGCGACGTTCAGCGCGATCTCATGGCCGGCCAGCGGCAGCGGACCGAAGGTGCCGATGATCCAGGTGACTGCGCCGAAGATGGATATCTCGACAAAGATCTGGCCGCCGACGGGCGCGCCGAAGAGGGCAAGTTCGCGGATGCGGGTCGCCTCGATGCGTCGGGAGATGCTGCGCAGCCCATAGTCATGGCGGCGGTCGAAGTACCAGATTGCCGCAACGAAGAAGAGCGCCATATAGAGCCGGGCGAGCGAGGTGGAGATGGCCGCGCCGACGACTCCGTAGCCCGGGAGTGCGACCGAACCCCATGCATGCGGGAAGAGAAAGAGCCAGTCGAGCGCGGCGTTGACGATGTTGGCCGTCACCGCCGTGATCGCGATGGCCTTGACGTGGTTGAACGCCTGCAGATACCGGCGCAGCGTGAGGGCGAGCATCAGCGCGGGCGATCCGGTGTTCAGCACGCGGAGGAAGGCGGCGGACTGATCGCGGATGACCGGGTCGACAGGGAATCGCAGCAGCGCGAAGGACGCGGCGTGCATGATGGCCATGAGGATGGCGCTCAGGATTGCCGCGAGCGCGACGCCGTGGAGCAGCCAGCGGTTGGCCTCGTCCAGTTTGCCCGCGCCGTGCGACTGCGAGAGGTAGGTGTCCAGGCCGAAGAGGATGCCTCCGATGCCGAACGCGAGCGTGTTATAGAGGACCTGCGCGAGCGCCACAGCCGAGATGGTGATCGCCGGGCGGGGCAGGTGGCCGACCATGATCGTATCGACTACGGCCATGAACATCCATCCCACCTCTGCCAGGATGAGCGGCAGGGCAAGGACAAGCATGGAACGAATTTGGCTGCGGATCAGCGACATTGGTTGTCAGGTCCTTCTTGCAGTCACAGGAGAACCTGATTCTAGTCGTGTCTCACTAATTGGTTGCGAGGCAGTTCATGTTGAGATGGTAGAGGCGGATGCGCTCCCCGATGTAATTGTTGTTGGGATCGTCGGGAAAGAGGTCGACGGCTGCGTCGATGCAGCGATGCAACCTTCCGTCCGCGTAGCCCCCGCGTCGCGGCATCCAATCGTAGAAGATCTGGGGCGATTCGAGAATATAGTCAATGTGCCGCTCGATCAGATACTGCGCGAGATTTCCGCTGCGGGCATAGACCAGGATTCTGTCGTTGACGAGTCCGTCCAGGTTCGTCACGTTCCGATGAGCGAAGAATCCGACGATGCCGGCATTGAACGCGCCGGCATGGTCAATCTCGGGATGATTATGCAGATATACGCCGGACCGGTACAGCACCTCCCCGTATTCAAAGGTGGGGGTGAGGCTGAAGACAAATCCGGTCGCGCATAGAATGGCCGCGGCTGTATAGACGGGCCGCGGCTTCCGCCCGACCAGGTAGGCGACGGCACAGCCTGACAGCAGCGCTGCCGGGGCCGCGAGGTTCGCGACGTACCACTCCTGCACTGCGGCATCAAGCGTGTAAAACGCGGCGTAGAGGAGAAGGGAAGCGATCAGACCGAACAGAAGACCATTCGCTGCACTCCCTTTGCCATTTCGGAGCGCGCCGTAAAAGCCCCATCCGATTGCCGCCAGAACCAGAAGCCTGACCGACAGGACAATGATCTGCGCGGCATGGGCCGAGCCCAGGGTATTTGCGAGGATCACCTTCTCGTTGAAGAGCGGGTTGAAGATGGTGGCAATCACATAAAGCGTGTCCATCAACGGAAGTCCGTGCGGCATGACGGACGTCCAGAAGATCTTTTGCTGCGCGCTGGACTGCACCCACTTTCCCGACACCCAGTGCGTGTGCAACAGCGTCGTCAGCAGCCCGGCGACCGACCCGGCCAGGACCAGAACTCCCGTACCGGCTATGGAAGCCTCCACCTTGCGCCGCTTCCACAGAATCACGAGCGTGAGAGAGAGAACCAGCGCAAGGAGACCCGAATCGCTGCGTGACATCATCAGGAAGAAGCCCAGCAGGGCCGCTCCCGCCATCACGCCGGGTCTGAGGTCGATGTGCTCCCGCGCCAGCAGCCAGATCACCGCGGCGGACGCCAGGATGGTCACCGCCGACTCCATCAGCCAACCGGCCTGCGACAGGCATGCGGCTGAGAGGAAGACGATCGCGACCCCGGGAACGATACTCTGCCGGAGCATCCGGCGTCCGGCGTCCGCGACGAGATACGCGGCAAGCGCAAGACAGCAGACCTGAAAGAAGCCCGCGACGGCAAAGACCATGTGCAGCGTCGAATTCGGCACGATATGGAAGTAGAGGGCAAGCAGATAACCCCACAGAACGTGCAGGCCGCTCGAC
>Ga0116230_10008390_pt1 | contig 10186 bp, 4 predicted proteins | sample S1TSphfallax_3_FD_88678 | JGI IMG/M metagenome (GOLD analysis project Ga0116230, IMG submission 88678) | Host-associated microbial communities from peat moss isolated from Minnesota, USA - S1T2_Fd - Sphagnum fallax MG | ecosystem: Host-associated > Plants > Peat moss > Unclassified | place: USA...
GCCTGCCTGGGGCAGATCAGCTTTGACAGCTGCCCGAGCATCCCGCCGGAGATCGTGTTCCTGCCGCAATGGGTGTACTTCAATTTGTACAACGTGTCGGCGTGGACGCGGACAATGATTCTGCCGTTGGGCATTGTCACCACGCTGCGGCCCGTGCGGAGACTGCCGGATCATCTGGGCATCCGCGAGCTGTATCTCGACTACGAATCGGGAAACACGCTGGGTGTTCCTGAGCCGGGATTTCCCAAAAACTGGCGCGACTTTTTTCTGCGGTTGGATCGGCTGCTCAAGCGGTATGAGGAATCACCGATGCAGTCGCTGCGCGATCGGGCGATGCATGCCGCCTCGCAGTGGATTTTTGAGCGGATGGACAACTCCGAAGGGCTGGGCGCGATCTTCCCGCCGATGGTTTACATGCTGATCGTGATGAAGGCGCTGGGCTATGCCGACTCGGATCCGCGCGTGGTGAAAGCGCATAAGGACCTGCGGGATTTTTACATCGAGGAAGGGGACACGATCCGTCTGCAGCCGTGTGTATCACCGGTGTGGGACACGGGCATCGCGCTGCACGCGTTGGCCGAGACGGGGCTTTCACCCGAATCGGATGCCGCCGTCCGAGGCACGCAGTGGCTGCTGGACAAAGAGGTGAAATTCGCCAGCGACTGGCAGCGGAAAGTGCGGAAGATCGAGCCGTCGGGCTGGTTCTTCGAGTTTGAAAACCCGCATTATCCCGACACCGATGACACCGCCATGGCGGTCATGTCGCTCAAACGCCTGGGCGGGGAAAAAGCCGGTTCCGCTGTCGCGCGGGGTGTGAAATTTCTGCTGGCATTTCAAAACAGCGACGGCGGTTGGGCGGCATTCGACAAGACCGAAAGCCGGCCGATTCTCGAAGCCATTCCTTTTGCCGATCACAACGCGATGCAGGACCCCAGTTGTCCGGACATCACCGGGCGGATTCTGGAATCGCTGGGGCATAACGGGTTCAGCACGAAGGACCGGCTGGTCCGCCGGGCGATCCGCTTCATTCGCAGCCAGCAGGATTCCAGCGGCGCGTGGTGGGGGCGGTGGGGGGTCAATTTCATCTACGGCACCTGGCAGGTGCTCGCCGGGCTGAACAGCGTCGGCGAGGATATGCAGGCTGACTACATCCAGCGCGCGGTGGCGTGGCTGCGGAGCGTGCAGAAACCCGATGGCAGCTTCGGTGAAACGTGCGGCAGCTATGAAGATCCCAGCCTGAAAGGCCAGGGTGAAAGCACCGCCAGCCAGACTGCCTGGGGCGTCATGGGGCTGATCGCCGGCGCAGGCGCGGACGATCCTGCAGTGGAAAGAGGCGTCGACTGGCTCATCCAACACCAGGCTGACCACGGCGGGTGGGATGAGGAACCTTTCACCGGCACCGGATTTCCCAAGGTGTTCTATCTGCGGTATCACCTGTACAGGCATTACTTCCCGCTAATGGCGCTGGGCCGGTATCGCCGCCTTCGGCGGAAATCCGAATGACGAAATTCGAATTCGGATTTCATCCAGCGGATTCTGCTTTTCTGAAATTGATCCCCTATAGCCTATCTCACCGTTGATCCGATAAACTCCTGTTCCGGGGCCAATGATTTTGCAAGGGAAATCGAAATATGGAATCCACATACAAACGGCCGGCCACCAAGGGCGTCAGCGTCCTCGGTGCTTTGGCGGGGATGCTCATCACGTTCATCGGCGGAGTCTATGTCGGATTGCATCCGTCCTGGATTCCGATCAAAGGCGTCGGCCCTTCTGCTGGCGATACCGGCCCGATGAAGTCGACCCCCTCGACCGAACCGGCGCGGGCCGACGTTCGCCCGGCGACGATGCCTTCCACCATGCCCTCAACGATGCCCTGAATGTCGATGCCCGCTTCTCATGCGGCGCTTGGCTGAAGACAAGCGCGATTGCGATGAGGATTATCCTCAACCGTAATCGAAATCGACCGTTGGCCTTCGCACGGGCGCTTGGAAGCTCCCCCCAATTTGATAATATCTCGTTTCTCATCGCCTGGCGGCGGATCAATCCTCACGGAACGGAGCAAAACGAGAATGACGCGTCTGACAAAAATCTTTTCTGTTGCGGTCGCTGCACTTTTCTGCTCAACACTTCAAGTTTCCCCCGCCCTCTCCGCCGAACCGGACATGCCGGTCTTCCGCCCCTCCGCGGTTCCGTTGGTGACGGCCGATCCTTACCTGAGCATCTGGTCCGAAGCCGATCATCTTAATGAGGATGTCACCCGCCACTGGACGCGAAAACCCCATCCGCTCACCAGCCTGATTCGCATTGATGGCAAACCGTTCCGCCTGATGGGCAAACCGCCGGGGGCGGAGGTTCCCGCTTTTCCGCAGAAGATGCTGGATGTCACCCCGACCCGCAGCATCTATGAATTCGATGACGGGCGTGTCGGTGTCACGCTGACTTTCATGACCCCGGTTTTGCCCGATGATCTGGATGTACTCACCCGGCCGCTGACCTACCTCAATTGGAGAATTAGATCAGTGGATGGAAAACCGCATGCGGTATCCTTGTGCATGGCGGTCAGTTCGTTAATTGCCGTGAACACGGCAAACCAGCCTGTGACCTGGTCGCGGGAATCCATCGACGGGGTGCTGGCATTGTCAGCCGGCACCGTTGCCCAGCCAATCCTCAAGCGCAGCGGCGATGACACGCGCATCGACTGGGGTCGGGTGTATCTGGCCACCGCGCAGGGGGCGGGCGAAACCTCCACCATGGGGCCGAGCGACGCGATTCTGAATGCATTCACATCCGGGGCCGCCCTCCCGGCTGATACCGCTGCCACACCGACCGCACCTGCCGATGGCGAGCCGGCATTGCTGATCGGCTTCGATCTGGGTTCGGTTGGTACTGATGGAGTCGAGCGGACCGCCGTCGTTGCCTACGACGAAGTGAAAGCAATCCAGTATTTCGGCCGGGCGCTGCAGCCCTTCTGGCGGCGAAACGGCGCGACCCCCGCTGATCTTCTCAAGTCCGCGATTCATGATTATCCAGCGCTTGCGAAACGCTGCGACAAATTCGATATCGAACTTTGCGAGGATCTAATCAAAGCCGGTGGATTCAAGTACGCCCAGCTGGCGGCGCTCTCGTATCGGCAGGCGCTGGCGGGTTGCGGATGGGCGGCGGATGACAACGGTCAACCGCTCATTTTCACCAAGGAAAACACCAGCAATGGCTGCATCGCCACGGTGGATGTAATCTTCCCCGCCGCGCCGCTTTTCCTGTTCATGGGGCCAACTTATGCCAAGGCGCTGGTGCAACCCGCGATGGCATATGGCGCAAACAAAGAGCATTGGAAATACGACTTTGCCCCCCACGATCTGGGTGTCTATCCCCAAGCCACCCGGCAGGTGTACGGCATGGTTCCGCCGGACGCGAAAAACTTTTCCAACATGATGCCGGTTGAAGAAAGCGGGAATCTCATTCTGCTTTGCGATGCAATCTCGCATGTGGATGGCAATGCCGATTACGCTTCTCAATATTGGGAAGCTCTCACGCATTGGGTGGAGTATCTCTCCAAATATGGTTTGGACCCGGAAAATCAGCTCTGCACCGACGATTTCATGGGGCACCTGGCTCATAACGCAAACCTGTCGGTCAAGGCAATCCTCGCCATCGCGGCTTATGGTGACATGGCCCGCATGCGCGGGGACACCGCGACGGCCGACAAATACCTGGCACTGGCCAGGACTGATGTCGCCAACTGGTTGCAGCAGCGCGATGCCGATCATTCCCGAAATGCCTTCGACAAGCCCGGTTCCTGGAGCCAGAAATACAACCTGGTCTGGGACCAATTGCTGGGCTTGAATGTGTTCCCTCACGAAGTGTCGCAGCAGGAGATTGCCTGGTATCTCAAGCAACTGAAACCCTACGGCGTACCGCTGGATTCACGCAAGCCAATCACCAAGAGTGACTGGGCCCTGTGGACCGCCACGATGGCCGACAAGCAGAGCGACTTCGAGGCGATCGTTTCACCAATCTGGGACTATGTGAGCCAGACCACCGCCCGCGATCCAATTGCCGACTCGTACATGACCGACGATGTAAAAAGCAAAGGCATGCACGCCCGCCCGGTGATCGGCGGGCTGTTCATCAAGATGCTCGCCGACCCGGCTGTGGCAAAGAAATGGTCATCCCGTGACAAGTTCAACGCGAAGAACTGGGCGGCTGTAGTAGATTTCAACCCGGCCAAATATGTAGTCCCCATCAGCGGGAAGGGCACCATCACCTGGAAATTCACCACCGAAAAACCCGCTGACGGATGGGATGCGCCCGGCTTCGATGATTCGAAATGGACAACGGTCACCGGTGCAATCGGCACACCGATCGGAACTCCCCCCAACGTTCAATCGGGAGCCGGCCAATGGGAAACCCCCGAGGTATGGGCCCGCCAGGTCTTTACCATGCCCACCGACGCCAAACCCGCCGAGCTGAATCTCTACTGGCAGCATTACGGCGCGATCGATGTCTATCTGAACGGCAAATCAGCAGCAAACGATCGCGGCGGGATCTGGGAATACATGCCCGCATCCATCAAGAACGGTGCAATGGAAGCTCTCAAACCCGGCAGCGAAAATGTGCTCGCGATCCACGCTCGCGGTTCGGCCGGGCATCACTTTGTTGATGTCGGGGTTACCGAAGGCAATCAATAAAATCACAAAAAACCGCGCACGGAGTCTACTCACGAAGTAAGCGGGGATCGCCAATGCCCATTACTTGATGGGTTCATTTCATGCGCAACGCCGTGGAAGTCGCGCAAGGGGAAGCCTGATGATCAATCACCGGCATCGACCGCGTCATTGTTTACCACGATGTCGCTGCCGACGACGGGAAAGTTCTGGCGGTCGATGTTCCGCATGGAAGCAGCAGGACCATCGATCTGCTGGTTTAATAACCGGCGCTTCCTGAAGGAAAAGATGCCCTTTGCAAAAGTCTCCATCGCTTTGATCATTTTTGCTGGCTGCTTTGCAACCGCTGTTGCGCAAGCAGCGCCGGCAGACTATTTCGCCATCCACATCATCGACGATCAGACCGGGCGCGGCGTGCCGCTGGTGAAACTCCAGACTACCAACAAGGTCCGCTACTACACCGACAGCAATGGCTATGTCGCGTTCGACGAGCCGGGTCTGATGGATCAGAAGATTTATTTCGAGATTTCCAGTTGGGGCTACGAAGCTCCCGAAATCGGATTCGATTATCACGGCGCAATTCTGCATACAACCCCCGGCAAAGAGGCGGAAATCAAGATTCACCGCAAGAATATTGCCGAGCGGCTCTACCGGCTCACCGGCGAGGGGATCTACCGGGATACGGTTTTGTTAGGCAAGAAGCCTCCGATCGCCCAGGGCCTCTTAAACGGGAAGATCATGGGGTCCGATACCGTGGAGACGGCCATCTACCACGGCAAGATGTATTGGTTCTGGGGAGATTCCGACTGCCCGTTTTTCCCGTTGGGCAATTTTTCCACCTCCGGCGCGACCTCCGCGTTACCGGCTGAATTAAACCTGGATCGCGGGATTGATTACACTTATTTCGTCAATAAAGAAAATGGCTTTGCCCGCGGAATGATCTCTGTCTCATCGAAACAGTCTCTCCCGATCTGGATCGACGGATTGATGGTAGTTTCGGACCGCGCCGGCCATGAGCGAATGCTCTGCCGGTTCGTCCGGACAAAAAATCTGGCCGTCGTCGAGCAGGGCCTCGCCGAGTTCAATGACAGCAAGGAACTGTTTGAGCAGATCAGCACCTATCCCCGGGGAGCTCCGCTCGCGCCGCAGGGGCATCCCATGCGGGCAATCACCGGCGGGAAAACTTATTACTATTTCCCCAGCCCTTATCCCATCGCGCGGGTGCTGCTGGATTACGAGCATGCCACGGATCTCAAGAGCTATGAAGGGTTCACCTGTCTGAAACCGGGAACTGCATTTGCAAACGAGCATTCGCAAACCAACCGCGATGACAAAGGAAACTTAGTCTGGGCCTGGCAGCAGGGTGCCGACCCCATCGGGCCCGGTCAATTCAACACGCTGGAAAAAGCCGGGCTGGTCAAGGCAGACGAGTCTCCCTATCAGATGCAGGATGCCGCCACCGGCGCATTGCTGCATGTGGTACAGGGAACGGTCGCCTGGAATCCTTATCTGAAAAAATGGACGATGCTCTTCGGTCAGCAGGGGGGTGAAAGCAACCTCGGCGAAATCTGGTTCGCCACCTCAAACGCCCCCGAAGGTCCCTGGCGAGCCGCGAGAAAGGTGGCAACCCATGCGATGAAGAAAGACAACAACGATTTCTACAACCCCATGCAGCATCCTGAATTCATGCAGGCTGGCGGGAAATTTATCTACTTCGAAGGCACCTTCGTCACCACCTTCTCCGGCAACCCCGCCCCGACCCCGCGTTACGATTACAACCAGATGATGTACCGACTCGACCTGTCCGACCCGAATCTCGCATTGCCCGAGCCTCCCCCCGGGCTAACCCAAACCGACCCCGTTCCGCAGTAATCCTGCTGACCCATCTGCTTGACCCGAAATGTCAGGCGATTAAGATGATTTCCCCGTTCAACCGGGGCGATGGTCTAACGGCATGACGGCTGAATCGCATTCAGCAAATCGGGGTTCGATTCCCCGTCGCTCCAGTCCTTTAGGGCAAAAACACAGGGGCAGGGGACTGGCGAGGAAATCGACCAGGCTGAGCATCTTCGAAGTTCGGTCGCCTGACGTTAGGAGCGATGTCACCGGTTTCCAATCTGCTCAATGATGGAATTGTCTCTGCGCCAAATCGTTTGCTCTGGCTCTGCGCGGCCGCCCAAGCAAGCCGGTTGCGGTGAGTGAAAGCACGGCAGTAATCGATACAGGCTCGGGAACGGAAGTCAGCGCGCCAAAATACTCTACCTCGGAACTGCTCCCTTGCTCCAGAATGGCCGCTACCGCAACATTTCCATCGGGGCCGGGGAAGACGGACACCGCCTGTGCCCAATCAGCAACGCCTGAGGCGAGTACACGGTCGGTCATTACTCCGTTTACAAGTTGGTCAAGGTGCAGGTTGCCATCGGTACGGTCTAGATAAGCCAAGGTTGGGATACCAGCGATCACTTGGAGGTCGCTTCCGACAATACTCGCGTTTGTGCCTGAGGGCGAGATCGCTGTGGTGGAGAGGGTGGAGCCACTTAGCGTGTTGTAATAAGCGCTTCCCGTGGAAGAGATAAATGCCAGTGTACCGCCTTCGTTCGCCAGGTTTCCTGCTGCGTCATTCGTGAATTGATTGAAGAACTGGCTACTCCATGTGCCGCCGTATCCACCGGCTCGGCTCATAAGCAGGTCGCCAAAGCCACCGTCTGTGGTACCAAGAAAATCAAGGTTATCGCCAACTTGAACGGGGCTGAAATGGAAGAAGCCAGCGTTATATGGCACGGGAACATTCGTTGTCTGCCAGTTGGAACCGGCGGTTCGCTCCACCAGAACTGCATTTGGGCTATATGCTCCGCTCCAAGGGTACGGACCGTCAAACACTGCGACGGGCTGATTGTTGTAGATTCCCATCGCAATGTTCACGCCAAGGTGGTCGTTCGGGGTCGGCGACTGATAGACCGTATTCCATGCACCGCCGTTTGACTGGGATACAATAGTTGCGGTGCAACTCATATCGGGAATGCCGCCGGCGACCTCGTAGGCAACGTAGGGTGTACCGTTGACAACCGTGGCGCTCGAAAACCCCAGCAGGTAATTTGTGGCAATGATGGACGTAGTCCAGGAATTGTTTAAATACTGCGACTCATAAATGGCCACATTTGGCTTCTGTGCGGGCAGAAAACCCTGGTAGAAAATTGTGGGAACACCGTTGATCGTGAACCCATTGATGGATTCTACTGTTGAGGCACCGGAGTCAAAATTCGACTGCACGATACTCGGAAAAAGTGCCTGGGCGGAGGCTAAAGTGGACGAGCAAAAGACAGTGACGCCGAAGAGAAAATGCTTAATAACCATATCCCTACCTCCAAGACTGCACCCATCAATAAAGCCAGCGTTAAATTGAGATCATTTGTCACCGAAACTGCTACCCAAGGAGGATATAATTGCGTTTCGCACATTCAAAGTCAACCCGAAGAGCAAAGAAGAAAACAGGGACAGCCGCCCATTTACAGGTGGATGGCGGTGAAACAACATCGCCGGCATGCCGCGCGTTGGCCGCATCGCTCCCGGCGGTATAAAGGTGGGCTATCCGCCCGATGGCTGGTTCTTTGCCGCCAATTCAGTGTTCTTGCCTCGTTACCAACTCTTATTTAATAACGGGCCGCTCCATTTTCTCCGATCATCACACTTAGCATAGTCAATACAGACGGTCTAACTGCAAGCCCGGTCGTCGTTTCGCAGAATACGGATCTTGCCTGGGGCGAGTCCTGTTTTTTCATGCGATGAATGATTGGACGCGGGCGTTACTTGGTGAACAGATGGAGATGCAATCAAACCTACGGCATTTATTATGGGCGGGGGGTCTGCTGGCTGTGGTGGCAGCGGGGTGGCCAACCCGGGGTGAGGCGAGTGGACCGTCGTCTCAGCCGGTTACAACGATGCCGTCCGATGTTTCGTTTGATTGGGACCACCTTCCAACCACCGACCCCGCGAAGCCCGCGTCAGGTCCGTCGGCAAGTGCAGGAAATGAACTGACCGATCTGAGCCTTGAAGACCTCATGAACGTGCAGGTCACCAGCGTAAGCAAAACCAAAGAACCGCTGTCTCAGACCCCCGGCGCGGTTACCGTCATCACCCAGGCGGATATCCAGTCCAGCGGGTTGAGTTCCATTCCCGAAATCCTCCGTCTCTCGCCGGGGTTGTTTGTTCAGCAGGGCAACCAATTCACCGGCTGGAGCATTTCCTCGCGCGGCTTTGGCGCATTGTTTTCGGACAAGTTGCTGGTGGTGCAGGACGGTCGGACGCTTTACACGCCGCTGTTTTCGGGTGTGTACTGGAACACGGTGGACTATGCGATTCCCGACTTGGAACGCATCGAGGTGGTGCGCGGACCCGGAGGCAGCCTGTGGGGGGCAAACGCAGTCAACGGCGTGATCAACATCACTTCCAAGGAAGCCAAAGACACCCAGGGCTGGCTGGTCGATTCGCGCGTGGGGACCGATGAATCCGACCTCACATTGCGATACGGCGGCAAGATCGACAGCAACACCTACTACCGGGTCTACGGCAAAGGCCGGTCGTATGGCGACTCGGATTATTCGCCCGATCCGATTGGTGAAAATGATCAATGGCAGGACACCCGCGGCGGATTCCGCATCGACCACTACAACGGCAAAACCGACACGCTCACGCTGCAGGGCGACACGTTCTACCAAAATGCCGCCGACCGGCTTGTGACGGGCCACATCATCAACGATTACACCTACGACTACCGCAGCGGTGAAAACGTGCTGGGCCGGTGGACGCATGTGCTTTCGGACAAATCGGATTTCACCCTGCAGGCGTATTACGACCGCATCGATCTTCGCGATGCCTATTCCAAATACGAGGGGAACACCTTTGACCTGGATTTTCAGCAGCATCTGGAGTTGGGGTCGGTAAACCAGGTTCTGTACGGGCTGGGCGTCCGGGTTCAGACCGACAACATTGGAACGCATGACCTCGCGGCCCCCGTGGTGTCACCAACTTCGCGTGACACCTATGTGGTCAATGGTTTTCTGCAGGACACGATCACGCTGGTACCCAGGCGGCTGCATTTCATTATTGGCACCAAGATCGAGGACAACAGCTACACTGGTCCGGATGTTCAACCCAGCGGCCGCCTGCTGTGGACCCCCTCTGATGAAACCACGGTGTGGGGAGCCGTCTCCCGGGCGGTTCGAACACCGAGCCGAATTGAATGGGACGAGGACGTTCACATCGTCATGCCCATTGCCGCGAACAAGCTTGGCCAGCTTGTGAAATACAGTGACCACCCGGATGACGAAAAGCTGTTGGCCTATGAGATCGGCGCGCGTCAGCAAATTACCAAGTCGGCCTCGGTGGATGCGACGGCGTTCGTGAATTCCTACAACGATTTGATTGGGCTCCGCAGCCAGGGGACGATCGTGAATCCCACTGCCAATCCACCGACCGAGATTCTCCAGCAATATGCCAACGACCAGGGTGCCACCACCTACGGA
>Ga0116230_10008391_pt1 | contig 10185 bp, 8 predicted proteins | sample S1TSphfallax_3_FD_88678 | JGI IMG/M metagenome (GOLD analysis project Ga0116230, IMG submission 88678) | Host-associated microbial communities from peat moss isolated from Minnesota, USA - S1T2_Fd - Sphagnum fallax MG | ecosystem: Host-associated > Plants > Peat moss > Unclassified | place: USA...
GGCCTCATGCGCCGCAAGGGCGGGTTCGACGGCATCATCATTGAGACAACGGGCCTGGCGGATCCAGGACCGGTCGCCCAGACCTTCTTCGTCGACGACGATGTGCGCGCCAAGACCCGCCTCGACAGCATAACCACCGTCGTGGACGCAAAGCATGTGAGCCTGCGCCTGGCGGACTCTAAAGAGGCGCGCGAGCAGATCGCCTTCGCCGATCAGATCATTTTGAACAAGACCGATCTGGTTTCCGAAGACGAACTGCGCGCCCTTGAGCGGCGCTTAAGGACCCTGAACCCCCTGGCCCCGATCCATCGTGCGGTGAACTCCGACGTTCCCCTTGACCTCGTCCTTGGGCGGGGCGGGTTTGATCTCGACCGCATCGTCGATCTGGACCCCGCGTTCCTTAATCCCGCCCACGGCGAACCGGGCCATGTCCACGACGAGGCCTGCGGCCACGATCATGATCATGATCATCACGCCCATGGCCATGGCGGGCACGCCCACGAGGATCAGGACATCAAGGGCGTGGCCCTCACCCTTGAAACGCCGGTGGATGGAACCAAGGTCACCCAATGGCTGAACGGGGTCCTTCAGGCCCAGGGCCCTGATATCCTGCGCGCTAAGGGCATCATCGATGTCAAGGGCGAGAGCCGGCGTCTGGTGTTCCAGGCGGTGCACATGATCCTGGATGGAGACCTGCAGCGCGAGTGGCGCGACGACGAGCGTCGCTACAGTCGTCTCGTCTTCATCGGTAGAAACCTTGACGCAGACGCCCTGCGCCAGGGCTTCGAGGCCACAACGCCTTAAGCCTCCAGTGCAGGCTGGCCAGGGCGCGGCTTTCCGGCCCCCGTGGCCGGATCAGCTCACATCTTCGGTGATAAGGCCGACTTTGTAAAAACCGTCCGTCTGGAGCTGGTTCACTACCGCCATGAAGTCCTTGTACCTCACGTCGCGGTCGGCGCGGATGAGGACGACCTCGTTCTGCGGATTTGGCACGCCGAGGGCCCGGGACAGATCCGCGCCCAGTCCCTCAAGGGTGGTCTTATTGGTGACGACGAAGATCTGACCGCCCTTTTGCAGGGAGATGTAGGTCGGCTTCTTGGGGTTCGCGTCCTTGGGCGGCGTGGCCGGCGGCAGGTCCACCTTGATGGACACGGTGGCGAGCGGGGCGGACACCATGAAGATGATCAAAAGCACCAGCATCACGTCCACAAACGGGGTGACGTTAATCTCCGCATTTTGCCGAAGATCGAATTTGCCCTCACCACCGGGGCCGGCAAGCTTCGCCGCCATCCTGCACCATCTCCCATGGGGCCCCTTATGGGCCGCGACCTCTCACGAGCGTAGACATCGCCTCGATCATTCTCGAAGTAAAGTGCCAAGATGCCGTATCGCCCTCTCCCCCCTTGGCGATCGGTCCCGGCGCCTCTAATCCGACCGCATGCGCCCGCCATTCGACGCCTTTGTCGCCGCCGCCCTTTTTCCGCCCGCCGGCTCCGCCCTCGCTGGTGAGCCTGCCTTCGCCCTGGGCGATGGGACCGTCAGGTTTTCCGGCCATGATCCCATAGCCGCGCATGACGGCGCAGTCTTATGCGCCGCGCCCCACCCCTCGGGCGAGGGGATCCTCACCGGCGGCGACGATGGGCGGCTCGTGTGGACGACGCCTCAGGCGATCAAGGAAATCGCCGCCGTTAAAGGGCGGTGGATAGACGCCTTGGACGTCAGCGCCGAAACGGGGCTGATTGCTTTTTGTGCAGGTCGCACCGTCCATGTGCGGGATGCGGCCGATGCAGCCTTCACCCGAACCTTTGAGCACGAGCGGTCCGTGGCCGCCCTGAGGTTCGATCCAAAAGGGCGCCGCCTCGCCGCCGCGAGCTATGGGGGCGTAGCGCTCTGGTACGCGCGGATCGCGGAGCAGAAGGCGCAAGTCTTACGATGGGCGGGGTCCCACATCGCCCTTGCCTTCTCGCCGGACGGCCGCTTCTTGCTCTCCGCCATGCAAGAGAACGCCTTGCACGGCTGGCGTCTGGCCGACGCCCGGGACCTGCGGATGGGGGGCTATCCGGCCAAGCCTAAGAGTTTCGCCTTCCTCGCCAAGGGCGCTCTCATGGCCACCTCAGGAGCCAACGGCGCCGTGGTCTGGCCCTTCGCGGGCGCGGGCGGTCCTATGGGTAAGGAGGCGGTGGAGATCGGCGCTGAGGACAATGTCCTCGTGACCCTAGTGGCGGCCGCCCTTCCAAGCCGGAGGATCTGCGCAGGACGCAACGACGGACGGGTCTGGACCGCCGACCTTGCCGGGTCTGGGGTTAGGTTTCTGCGTGAGGAGACCGGCGCGCCCATCTCCGCCCTTGCGGTCTCGCCGGACGGCCATCGCCTGGCCTGGGGCGCCGAAGACGGAGCCGCCGGGGTGGTCGATCTGGGGCCTTGACGCGTAACCGGTCGCCGCGCGCGCCGGTTCAGGCGGCCGCGGTCAAAGCGCCGCCCGATGTGGCCCGCAGGACCGCGCTGATGGCGGCGAGGAGTTCGGCGGCGCGCACGGGCTTTGAGATATGTCGATCCGCTCCGGCGCGAAGGCTTGCAGCCACGTGCTCGTCCATGGCGTTGGCCGTCAGCATGATCAGGGGGGTGCGCTCCAGCCCGCCTTCCGCTTCCAGGGCGCGCAGCTGAGCTGTGGCTGAGAGGCCGTCAAGCTCGGGCATCTGCATGTCCATGAGCACGATGTCGAACTTCGAGCTCGCGAGCGCATCAAGGGCGCGGCGGCCATTATCCACAATGACCAGATCCGCCCCGACCGTATCGAGGATGAGCTGGATCACCTTCTGATTTGTGGGATGGTCCTCGGCGAGGAGGACGCGCACGCCCTCCAGGCCCTCCCCCTCCTCCTCTTGAGGCTCTGCAGCGTGGTCCTCCACCTGCGCGCGCCGCTCCAGGGGCAAGACCACGCTGAAAACCGAACCCTCGCCCGGCGCCGAACAGGCGCTGATGGCGCCGCCCATGAGCTCGACGAGGGATCGGCAGATGGCGAGCCCAAGGCCGGTGCCGCCGAAGCGGCGGCGAATGGAGACGTCGGCCTGCTCGAACCGTTGGAAGAGGCGGGTCCTGGCGCTCTCGTCAAACCCTATCCCCGTATCCTGAACATTAAACACGACGCCGCCGTCCATATCTGACGTCACCGTCAAGCGGACATAGCCCGCTTCGGTGAACTTGACGGCGTTGCTCAGGAGGTTGGAAAGGACCTGTGTGAGGCGGACCGAATCTCCCGCGTAGTCCCCCTCCAGGGACGGATCCACGCTCCAGCTCAGGCTTATGCCTTTGGCGTCGGCGGAGGCGCGGTGAAGCTCAGCCACCCGGGCGACCGTCGTCTCAAGATTGAACCGGTGACGCTCTATCCGCATTTCGCCGGCCTCGATCTTGGAGAAGTCGAGGATGTCGGTCAGGACCTGCTCAAGCAGACGGCCGGAGGCGACAATGAGGTCGGCCAACTCGCGGTTGCGCGGGGTGATCTGCTCTTGGGAAAGGTTTTCAGCCAGGGCGATGACGCCGTTGAGCGGCGTGCGCAGCTCATGGCTCATATTGGCGAGGAAGCGCGATTTCTCGGCGTTGGCGTGCTCAAGCTCCGCGGTCCGCTCCTGAACCCGCCGCTCGAGGGAGGCGAGGAGCTCATCCGCCCTCTGGCGTTCGGCCGACAGGGAGCTGGCGAGCACTCCGATTTCGTCCTCCCGGGCGGAGAGATCGCTCAGGGCCTCAAGGTCCCTCGACTGACAGGAGGCGGCCAGGGTGCCCAGGGGTTTGACGATAGTGCTCCGCGCGAGATTGAGCACGACGATGGTCTGCAGCGCGGCGCCGAGAAGGCCCAGAACCAGGACCCAGGAGGCGGACTGGACGGCTGACCAGGCGACCGCCGCCGCAGGATAGGTGATCAACAGGTACCAGCCCGGACCCTTCAGGCGCCCGTAAGCGACAATGTCGCGGCCGTTGGCGCTGCGCAGAACTCCAAAGCTGCGCCCTTCGCGACCGATGCGGGCGGTGAGCGCGGTCAGGCCGAGCTTGTGTTCGTACGCCGCGACGGCAGCCTCGGTGCGGGTGGCCGCGAGGGGCGCGCCTGGGGCGGCGATCAGCTGGCCGTCCGCGCGGACGATGAGCGTATCAGCTCCAGCGAGCCCCTCGCCGACGACGCCGTTGAGGAAGTTGTCAAGGCGGATGGAGGAGCCGAAGGAGCCGACGAACCGCCCATGGACATAGGCGGGCGTCATGCAGGCCGTGGCCACGCGCTGTTTGGCCGTCGTGTCCTGAGCCAGGTGTTGCAATGATGTGCAGCGGGTCTCGCCAAGGGGATCGGCCTCGCGGGTGATGAACCGCGACATCTCCTCCTTGCTGACGTCAAAATCTGCGGGCGCGTCCTTGCGATAAAACATCAGGTGGTCCGGACGATCGGGACCGAACATCACAAGTTTCGTGTACGGCGCCACGAAATAGAAGTTGTCGTAGTCGCCGTGCGCAGCCTGGCCGAAGCGCGAAACAATGGGAAAAGCGGAGGCGAGAACGACCTTGTCTTGGTCGCTCAGCGTCTTCGCTTTGGGGATGAAAACCGCGACGCCATAGATCCGCCCGCCCGCCCTATCCGTATAGCCGGTAAAATCACGGTCGCGGCTGCGGCGCGTACCGTCCGGCAGGAGGCGGGTCTCGCGCTTGAGGATGGCGTCCGCGGCCTGCGGCGTGGTGCTGTCCATCTGCGCGGCGAGGGCGTCGATGGCGCTTCTTTGGAGGGTGATGAGGTTGGAGAAGCGGCGCCCGACGTGGAGCGTGCGAACCTCAACATATTGAGAAAGAAATTGAATTTGGCGGTCTTCAAGCTGACGTTTGAAGACCGCGAACGCGCAGACAGCGGTCACCAAAGTGAACGCCAAGGACGTCAGTCCAAGGCCGATCAGGAAACGTTGGGATACTGAACGCCGCATGAAACAAGAGCGTAAGGGTGTTCGCGTTTATATTGTGTAAGCGGCCCGTCTCCCGGGAACACAAACATGTCGCGCTAAACCTATAGGCGAACCGCGGCGCTCCCGTCCCACCGCCGGTACACCTCGGTCATCCGAGGGCGAAACCGGTTGCGAGAAACCGCTGCGCGACAGCGGCGTGGAGCGCCGCGCCGCGGACCATCACCGTCTCATCGAGGATCATGTGGTTGGAGTGCAGGCCGCAACAGGCGCTCCAGTCTTCGCCCGCTTTTGCGGCGCCGAGGAAAAACATGGCGCCCGGCGTCTGCTCGAGGACGTAGGAGAAATCCTCAGCGCCCATCATGGGCGCGGGCATGGTGCGCCAGGCGGAGGGGCCGAACAGGTCCTCCACAACCCTCTTGCCGAGGTCTACGGCCCTGGCGTCACAAACCGTCACCGGAAAACCCTCCTCAAACGCCACATCTGCGCTCGCGCCGTGGGCCGCGGCTATGCCCATAGCCAGGCGCCGCAACCCCGCCTGGACGGCGGCGCGCGATGGCGCCGACAAAGTCCTTATGGTCCCGAGCAGAAAGGCGGTTTCGGGTATAACGTTATCGGTTGTGCCCGCCTCCAGCTTTCCGAAGGTGACCACGGCCGGGTCGACTACAGACACCTGACGGGTGACGAAGGTCTGAGCGGCGAGGACGATCTCACAGGCGATGGGGATAGGATCCAGCGCGTCGTGGGGCATGGAGGCGTGACCGCCCCGACCGCGAACGGTGATGCGGATCTTATCGGCTGAAGCCATCAAAGGTCCGGCCTTGCTGGTGAACACCCCGTGGGGGGCGTTGGGCAGAATGTGCAGGGCGAATGCGGCGTCCGGTCTAGGGTCCAGCAGTCCGTCCCCCATCATGTATCGGGCGCCATGCCAGCCTTCCTCCCCGGGTTGAAACATAAAGAGCACGGTGCCGGAAAGGGCGGCCCGACGGGCGCATAGGAGCTTGGCCGCGCCCGCAAGCATGGCCGTGTGCGCGTCGTGACCGCAGGCGTGCATGGCGCCCTTGACCCGCGAGGCGAAGGCGAGGCCGGTATCTTCCGGCATGGGAAGGGCGTCCATATCGCCCCTCAGGAGGACCGTCGGTCCAGGATTCGCGCCCCGAAGAACGGCCACAAAACCAGTCGTGGACGACCCCCTCCGATAGTCCAGCGGCAGGCCTTCAAGGGCTTTGAGGGCTTTTTCCGTCGTCCGCGGGGTCGACAATCCAAGTTCAGGGTCGGCATGGATGGATCGTCGCAGGTCGATCATCTCGTTTAGGAGATCCTCCGCCCGGGAGGGCCACTCAGTTTGAAGATCCATGACGGCGCTCCTTGCAGGCGCAACCGCCCGATGGCCAAGGCGCCGGGGCGTGCGGGCGCTAAGGATGGCGCCGGGGCGGCGGTTTGCAAACCGCGTTTCCCCTCGCTCGCCGATCCCTGTCTTAGCTGTCAGGTCCCGGCCCCTGCGGGCCTATGCCGACCTCGGCCAGAAGGGATGATCGCATGGCGCGACGGCGACGCACGTAAAGGAAGGTCCAAAGGCTCAGGCCGCCCATGACCGCATAACCCAAGAGGGGTCCCACAATCAGGAACTGACCGATGGAGAGGATGAAGACCAGGGCCATGGAAAGCGCCGCCTCGCCAATTAGGCCGAGGCCCCAGACCAAGGTCATCAGCCGCATGGCGCGCCTAAACCCCGCATTGTCCTTAAGCCCCTCGAACGCGGCGAGCTCGGGGCTCGCCTGACGCTTCATAGAGGCGCGGGCGAGCTCGTAGATCAGCGGCCGGTCGAAGACCACGGACAGGAGAAAGGCTGCGCCGATAATTACCGTCACCAGCTTTTCGCGTAGCTGCAGGAACTTCGCCGATCCGCCGCCCAGAAAAGCCAGGAGGGAGAGGATGATGCCGGCAAGAACCAAGAGGGAAAGGGCGTCGATGCGGCGATGGCGCGCGAACTCCAAGACAGCCCAGATCATGGGCGGCGCCGAGGAGGCGAGGAGCGCCTTGACCTCACCCAAGGCGGGTTTGGCCAGGGCGTAGATCACAGCCGGGAGAACGAAGTTCACCAGGGCTTCAACGAGCAGCCCTGGCGCCTGTTTGCGGGCCTGGACGAGGATTTTCGCGCGGTCGAAAGCCATGAGCCTGATCCTTCGCAGCGCCTCTAGGCTATAGGCCCCCATAGGCTTGGCAAGACATGCCGATCCCCACGGAGCTGCAGCGGTCCGCGGCGCCTGTCGCCGAGGCGAAAAACCCTGGGGAACGCGCCCACTGCGTTTCCAGCGCGCCCCGCCTAACCCCGCAGCAGCCCCGCGCCCAGAGCGAAGACCGTCATAGGACGCGCTTTGGCCTTCTAATGGGGGCGCCATGGCCAGGCATGTCGCCCTCAGCGGTCCTTGAAGGTTCACTGGCCGCCTCGCTGGCGGCTTCTATGGGCAGGAACAAGATCAGGCCGCGAGAAACCCAAGATCTTGCCGTACGCCTTGACCCAGGACGGCTTGTCCAAAAGCCTGGATTTAGGCACTCTCTCAACCTCAATAGGGAGGGAAGGCTCATGAGGTGGCGTACCTTTTGCGTGGCTGCTTTTCTTGCGGGTCTCAGTCTGCACGCCGCCCTGGCTCAGACGACGACGCCATCCACGCCCGCCCCTGGCGCGACGGCGGCGGGCGCTGTCGATCCGGCGCGCCTCGCCCTGGCCAAGAAGCTCATCTCCCTCAATGGGGGCAACGAAGCCATGACGGGAGTGATGCGGAGCGCCTACCTCGGCATGGCGCAGGCGGTCTCCAAGCAGCTTCCCGCCAGCCAGACCGCGCTTGCGGCCTCGCTTCAACACAATATGGCCGACGCCCTCGGCGGCATCGCCCCGGCGCTCATAGACGCATCGGCGGAGATCTATGCGCAGGTCTACACTGAGCAGGAACTCAGCGACATCATCGCCTTCAAGGAAAGTCCGACCGGCCAGGCGATGACGCGAAAACAGGTTGAGCTGATGCAGGTCACCATAGCGAAGGTCATGCCGCTCGTCGCCCAGGCCATGCCGCAGATCTTGAAAGCGGCCGTTGAGAAGACGTGCGCGGAACACAATTGCTCACCGGCGCAGCATGAGATCGTCGCCACCGCTGTGGAAAAGGCTCTGCATAGCCAGGGGTCCTAAGGCCGACGTCGGCAGCGGCGTTTGGGCCGCCGTCAGCCCTTTGCGCTGCAAAATCCCGCGCGCAAGCAATCGGGGAGCCGTCTTTAATCCGTCGAACGGCGCGCCGTGGACGCATTGGGTCAGGCCTGTCCCCACGCGCCACGATGCTGACGCGGATGCATGATTTTTACACCGTTCCTGACCTAAAGATGGTGCTCCCGCGCCCCTTGATGCCCTGGTCCATGTCGAACTCCGCCGCCAGCGTCGCCCCGCGTTGCGCACGGCGACTGTGTCCGCCGTGATGGACATTGCGCGGCTGATCCGTCGCACACGGCGCTGGCTGCGCCGACGCGGGCGTCAGGTCAGCCTGGCCTGCAGCAGTCTTGTCCATCTGGCGGTGATCCTTCTCCTCTTTGGACTTCACCGGGACGCGCCCAAGCCTTCACCGCCGGCGGTGGAGATCGCGCTCGCCTCCACCCCAACCCCGCAGCCCGCAGCGCAGGCGTCTGCAGGCGGACCCCCCGTGCCTACCCCGCCCAAACGGACCATCGTCAAGCCCAAACCGACGCCCGTTTCGCAGGACACCCGGCAGTCGGGGCGCGCATCCCACCCTGGCTCAGGTCCCGGCCTAAGCGCCGCGGATATTGCTGGCGCAGCCAACGCCGACGAAGGCCCCACAGGCCGGCAGTGCGATATGGCGCGGTGGATCCAGGCGGCTCTCAGGCGCGACAGGCTGGTGTTGGCGGCCCTCGCCGGCACTGCGGGTAAGGCGCTTCTGGTTTGGAACGGCGACTGGGTGCGCGACGACCGCGAAGACGGCAAGGGTCTCGCGGCGGTTCGCGAAGCCATCATGTGGGAGGTGGGTTTCGCACCGGCGCCGTGCCGCGCCGAAGAGGTGCGTGGGCTCGTCCTGATCTCCCTGCCCAGCGAGTCCGGCGTCTCGCGCTTAGCCCTCGGGGCAGGATATTGGCGCTGGTCGGATCTCTTGAACTCGCAGGGCGCAGGCGCAGAGCCGCCTGGCGCGCATCGTTGACCCGGTTCGGCCAGGAGGAGCCGGGCCACAGGCCCGGCTCCATACGGCGTGACGCGCCGTCGTTTCTGCCTTTAGTCGAGGACCACGACGACAACACGCCGGTTCTGCGCCCGACCCTCGCGGGTCTTGTTAGACGCGACCGGCTGATCCTCGCCGTAGGAGATGGTGGACATCCGGTTAAGCGGCACGCCCTGACGGTTCATAAACAGACGGACCGCTTCCGCGCGCTCTTGGCCGAGGCGGCGATTGAGCGCCTTGGCGCCGCGGTTGTCCGTGTGGCCCTGTATCTCAAGGTAGACGTTCTTGTTTTCTGATTTCAGCTTGTTCGCGAAGTCCGTGAGGCGGGTCTCGGCCTCCGGCGAAAGCTCAGTTCCGCTCACGGGGAATTTCACCGAATCGTCCGACAGAACCACCGTGTAGAGGAACTTGCCCTCCGCCAGCTTCCCCGCAGCGGTGGCGCGCTCGAGGGCTTCGCGCGTCGTGCGGTCAAGCTCGCCTAGATGAGCCTCATGCGCCTGCAGCATGCCTTGTTGATTGGTCACCTGCGCCTGGGTGGCTTGGGTCTTGGCGTCCACAACGCCCACCTGCTGGCGGACATATTTTTCTGTGGCGCATCCTCCGAGGCTGAGGGCGCTGGCCGCCATGGCTGCGACGGCTATGGCCGACGGTCTCAGGGTCATCATCGTTTGCTCTCCGGCAAGTCGTTGTCGCAGCTATAAGTCATAAACAAGGGGGCCGAAGTTTGGCGATTCCAAGAGAACGCCTAAAGGCCCCGACAGGGAGGTGAGACGACGCGCAAAATTCCGCCAAGACTAGCTGCGCCTCAATAACGCGCCGAGGTTCAAACATACCCCTCGAGGCCCGACCTAACGCCGGTCAGGCCCATGCGACAACTCAGTCTCCGCCGCCGTGTGCAGGAATATCTGACCGCGCGCGGCTCAAGCCTCATGGCCCTTCATACGGGGCCGGCCCCTGCGCCAGGGGACTTTCAAGAGGCTTGACGAAGGCGAGGGCGACCGGCCAGGATTTCCGCCATGATCAAACTCTGGGGCAGA
>Ga0116230_10008392_pt1 | contig 10182 bp, 9 predicted proteins | sample S1TSphfallax_3_FD_88678 | JGI IMG/M metagenome (GOLD analysis project Ga0116230, IMG submission 88678) | Host-associated microbial communities from peat moss isolated from Minnesota, USA - S1T2_Fd - Sphagnum fallax MG | ecosystem: Host-associated > Plants > Peat moss > Unclassified | place: USA...
CATGATGGGTGAGCCCATTCCTCAATCTGTTCCCCATGGCACCACACTTTATGGACCATTAAGCATATTTTGCCCAATTTTTTTGCCTTTGTACTTGGATGGAAAGCAGTTCTGATTTTGGTTGTTTTCTGTTATTTTCAAGTTAAACTGCTTCCAGTTTTTAGTTCAATAATCATTCGTTTTGAATAACCTCGGTTTCTGGTTCCAACATCCAAAATATCAAAATGGACAATCCAAAAAAAAAAAAGATTTTTTTTTCAAAAGGAAAAAAATTAATGGATAATTCAACTAAAATTATTTCAAGGAAAAATAATTTATTAAAGTGTTTTTAAATCCTCAACTAGTACAAACTAGCCTATTTGATAACCCTAAATTTAGCTTGAATGTCTTAGAAGTTCAGAACCTTTTTTCTTGTCATTACCATGTGGTTGGTTCCATGTCTTGGGTTTCCAAAATTGTAACCATCACCTTGAAAGGCTTCTTGCAACCCTTGAAGACCCTCAATTATGCTCTATTTTAAATCCCAAAAAACCTTACTTCAACGTGCCAAAAACCTTACATCCAGCCCCAAAAACCTAATTATAGACTCCCAAAAAAAACCTTCATTGAACTCCCATAAAACCCTTCAGCCCCCAAAAAACTTGTTTTAGATGTTAAAAAACCTTTTTCAGACTCCCCAAAAACTAATCATCCAGCCCCCCAAAAAACCCTATTCTAGTCCCCTAAAACCCCTATTTCACACCCACCCAAAAAACCATAATCTAGCCCCTGAAATACGCTGATTTTAGACTCATAAGAACCCCATTCCAACCCCCAAAAAAACCTTAATTTACCCCCAAATTTCAGACCATAAAAACCCTAAATCAAGCTACAAGAAAAACCCAAATCAAAGTGGCAATAAAAAAAGGAACCCCAGACATGAATGATAGCAATTGTTAAGGGGTTCATCATTTCTTAGGGTTAGGGTTTAGAATTTAGAAGTGCCAATTTTCATTGCTCCATTGTTCAAAAATCTACAACAAAGAAAAAATCAAAATTTAGCACCAAAATGTGGCAATGTGGCTTTTAACTTTCTAATAACCTCTTTGTTTTGCCAACAAAACCCATTGATCATTTAGGTTAATGGTTGATGTATTTTCAACCATTGTTATTTATGCATGAACTTTAGGTTTATAAGTAGATCCACAACATTTTGTTTCCAATCCAAGCTCAATTGGAAAAATCGCATATGTTGGAATCTCTACAAACCTTCCATAAACTCCAAACATGCTAAAGAAAAATGAGCAATAATGTAAGGGTTAATAGTCAAGAATCCCATTAAGAGCAACAAAATTAGAAACATGACAACCATGAGCTAGAGCATTAGAAACATGATGACCATTGCTAAAGCACTAAAAGCAAGAAAATTAGGAACATGATGGCCACTACCAAAGCACCAATAGCAAGAACATCATAAACATGACAATTAGGAGCAAAAACATTAGGAACAGGCTAACCAAGAACATGAACATCCCGAACATGACGACCATTGCAAACACACCAAGAGTGAAAACATAATGAACACAATGAGTAGGAACAAGAACATTAAGAACATGAAAACCATTGCAAAAGCAACAAGAATAAAAACATCAAGAACATGATGACCATGTGCAAGAACATTAGAACATGACAACTATCACAAGAACAATAAGAATATGAACATCATAAACCATGATGACCATTGCAGGAGCACTAGGAGTTAAAACATCAAAAACACAATGACCACCACTAAAACAAGACCATTAAGAACATGATGACCAAAACCAAAAGAAAGAGCACCAAGAACATGATGATTAGGAAATGGACCATCAAGAAAACAATTATCATCATGAGAGCATTGGGAGTAGGAACATCAAGAATAAGACAACCATTGCAAGAGCACTAGAAGCAAGAACCGCAAGACCACAACAACTATCACAAGAACATCAAGAGCAAAAACATCAAGAATAGGATGACCATTGCAAGAGCACTAATAGGAGCATCAAACCATGACAACCATCACAAAAGCACCATAAGAATAAACATTAATAACACAATGACCATTGTGAGAATAGAGAGTACTAAGAGTAGGAACATCAATAACACAATGACCATCACAAGAACACCAAAAACAAGAACATTAGGAACACAAGCACCATTGCCAAAACACCAAGAGTACTTGAACATCAAGAAAGTCAATTCAAAGAACAAAGAACATGACAATTGTCACAAGAGCATTAGCAGTAGGAACATTTAGAAAACAAGAGCCAAAAAACAATGTACCTAGGAGGAAAAAGATTATCACATGTTGAAAAAACTTCCAAGAAGAACCTTAACATGAAGTTTGTTTTGAATAACATGAAAGAACACAAAAGGATGGCAATGGTGAAGAAATAAGAAAAAATGAAACAAAAGAAGCAAAACCTTAAACCACATCATAAAAGAAATCTAAAAACTTTATCCTTAATTTGGAACCAAAATTGGGATTTTAGAAAAAATATCTAATTTGGTTTTGGTTAAATTGGTATTTAATAATTAGACCTTTGGTCTAGTTTCAATTATAAGAAAATCCAGAATTGGGGGTCGATTCCACCTTGGTTCTGAAACCTAATCCCCACCTTTTAATTCTAGTTCCACCTTGGTGAGAATATTAGGCTTGATTTTGGGTAGATTTTGAGTATCTAGATTTGGATTCACAAGTTCCTACCTAGCTAACATTGGTTTACACCTATCAATATATATAAGGGCTATTTCATACCTTTGGGGTGATGGTGCCAGTAGTGGTAGGAGGAAAAACAATGGTAGAAAAGAAAAAAAAATAGGAAGTATGCGTAGTTAATTGAGAGTAGCAACCACAAGGGGTATTGTAATGGTGCGTGTGTCAAGAATCTAACCATGGTGAGTAATGGTGACAAGGAGTAACTCCTATCCCAAGTCCTTTTTCTTTTACAAACAACATTTTGAAACTAGAAGCTGAAACATTGAGTTAGTTAAAGTTTTGATTTAAACTGTACAAAAAAACTTATCTATGTGTACTTAAGTTTCAAGCAAAACTTGCAATGCACATTATGAAAACCTTAGCCGAAGTTGTAAAATGTTTTATAAGTTTAATGGGATTGCATATGGAACATGGGAAATTCGTGCAACAATGCAAATGGTTTGGCATCTTCTCTAATCACAAGCAAAGGTGGCTCCACATGTTATGACAATGTTGTAACATTGCTTTTTGGAGGTGTTGGAGATGAAGAGGAGTTATTTCAAGAGAACTATAAGAACTTCCCTAATCTTCTATATGTTTTATAAGAATATTGGAGAATGAGGAGGTCTTGGAATTTCGAGGCCTCGAACAATCATCAAGGACCATAGATTTGGGGGCCTCTTTCAAGCCCTAATTTTTTGAGGTTCTAAGGGAGAAGGGGCCATATTTGGGGGTTGTGGGCTTGGAATTTTGGATTTTTGAATTTTGAAGCTTGATTGGATTAAAGGTCCTATTTGGGGGTCTTCATTTTGGAGGTCCTAAAGGTTTAGGGCTTTACTTGGGGAATTTATATTTGGAGGTTTTAAAGGTTTAAGGCTTTATTTATGGTTCTTTGGTTTTGAGGTTTTAAGGGAAAAAGGGCTTAAGGTGGGTGATTAAAACTAAGTAGGGCCTTTGAATGCATCATGAAACATCATCAAATGTTTGTGGAGTTTTGAGGAATGTTGGTGGAGCATGGAAGAACATTGGTGGAACATTTAAGAACGTCACCAAAACATGTAAGAGTGTTAGTGAAACATTTAGGAATATTGGCATAATGTCATAAAACACTGTCATTTGGTTGTTCACATATTTTTGTGGTGTTGGAGACCTGCATTTTGGAGGTTGTTTAAGGATGTGGGATGAAAATTTCCTTTCAATTATTTCATTTAATGGTTTGCCCTTGTGTGGAAGGCATTTTTGGGCCTTTTTTTTTTCTTAGTTTGTGGTGTGTGGGTGTTAATTTATCTTATGGAAGCTCCTCCCTTTAAAGAGATGTGTCCCCTAGTTTTTTTCCCCCACCCATGCCCTTAACAGAAGCCTTGTGGCCTATTACTTTTCCATGGGGTCCTCATTTTATAGTTTTGATGTTTTTCGAATCTTCTTTTAGGTCATTATGATTTCTAATTTGATTTTATCTCATCCAGTTAAGGTGTCTTCAACCTATGGGTCGACCATACCTTCATTGCATGTTGGAATTATGAATCAAGCCCCCTTTAGTGCGATACCCCATGTTTTGGTTGTGGTGCATTATTTACATGTTTTGGTTTGACTTGCCATCCAAGGTAATGTTAAATTTTTAGGCTAGTTCTTCAAGTGGTAATGATGGTGCACCCCACCTTCCAAGCCCCTTGCCCCCTTCTAGTAACTTGGTTGTGGATATTGAATTTGGATCCTTTTAAAGCTTTTTTTGTTGGGGTTCCTTAGGTTTCGATGCATTCATACATCCCAATATATTGCTTTGAAGCAAGAGGCGCAATTGGCTTTCAAACTCCCTTTAAACTACATTGTGTGAGACCTGAACAATGTTGTTACATGACATTTTTTTATACTTTTTTGCTAGTGTTATCTTCCTTTACCTATTTGGGGGGAAGGTTGGGCATAGGGAAATTAGGATTTGGTTATGAAGGTTTCATTTTGGCAATTGGAAAAAACTTTAGATGGAGCATTTGTTGCGCACATACGCCTTAATGGTTATTTTACCTTCAGTCCTCCCTTGTTCAAATGGTGCCCTTCTTTTGGAGGCCCCATCCTTCTTTTCCCATTCGGGGCCCCATTGCTTTTGTCAAAGTTTAACCATAGGGGTGAGTAGGGGAATATGTTCATGCTATGAGGGCTTTTGCTCCTTTGGCCCCAACTTCAACCTTTTCAAAGACCATTGTTTCTTTACGAGCTTTTCATCCTCTAGATTCATCCTTGCCATGTTCAAATTCTTTGATGGAATTCTAACTAAAAATAAATTTGGATTTTTTTTTAAACATGTTCAAGATGACATTCATCCATTTGATTCACCTTTCAACTTGTGGGCCCTTAAGCATGGTATTCAAACAACATTGGGATTCATTTGACACAAAAGATTCAATTAACGATTTTTCCAAATTATTCTTAGTTTGCTCTTATGTTGCTACAAGGCGTATCCTTGGGAGTATAGTCTAAGCCTTTGGTGCTGTGAGGCTATTAACTTTAACCAAACCTTTTGGTGGCATTCAACTAGTTGTAGGCAAAGTTTAATACCAATTCGTGAATAGGACCCTTTGTTTTTTAATTTTGCAATGCATGACTATTTGGCCCTCCCCTAATTTGAGGTCGTAGTTAGTGGAGGTTATGGGGCAATGGTGCAGGGTATTCAAGTAGCATTAAATGTTCACTTTGATTAGGTGATGCTATAGGTAGACATTGCAAATGCTTTCAACATTATTTCCCATAGGGTTATATTTTAAGAGTTATGTGCTGTAGGTGGACAATTGTTTTTGTTCATACTTTTCATCCATTCTTATTATGCCCCATAGTTCCTTTTATTTAATCACCACTTTTTTTAGGGTGATCTATTTGTTATTTAATCCTCCATTGGCATTCATTAGTGGCATCCTTTAGGTGGTTTTCTTTTTGTTCTAATTCATTTTCATGCCTTTTTATAACTTGGGTAACCATTTCCATCTTGTTTGTTTCCTTCCATTATAAATGACATTCACATCATTGGGCTTGTTTTAATTATATATCAAGTTTTTTATCATTTTTTTTCATGATTAGATTTAATAGGCCTTGTGATTTAGCCTTATAAGTGTATTGTTTGGTTTCCTTTAAGGAACCACCTTCAGGGTTTTAACCTTCTTTAAGTTTCTATACCTTTGTTGGAGGCATTAGGGTTTTAGGTGTTCTTTTGGTATCTTTTTCCTTCACATCTTCTTTTCTCTAAGATGTTTTGGATGATTATGTTTAACACATAGATATTGTTTTTAAGTTCGGGGAGGTGTAGGTTGCATTTAAAATTCTCATTCATTATTTCATCCAAAGGTTTTATTACACCTTTCGTTCTTTCCCCCTATTCCGAAAATTTTAACACTAATTAAGCCTCCTTTATTCAATCGTCATTCATGTATTTGGGAAATTTTGAGGGCTAATTTTTTTGGAGTGTTTAGAAACTCCCCTAGTTTGTTGACAAACTTTTTTCCCCATTTCTAGATGCGAGATAGGTTTTGTTTTTGTGGAGGTTGTTGCCCTAGTAACGTAGTTGGGGAGCGAGGGGCTTGTCGTCCTAGTCATTACATCTAGATTTTTGTAGGATGACTACCCTTTTTTATTAGGGGTTATAAAGGCTAACAATTCAAATGCACTTTCATTTTAGGCTCACCTTAGGTGAGCTTGTGACATTGTACTTCTAAGTACTTAGGCTTCCATCCTTCCATTTGAGCAGTTGTCATAAATAGGAACACATCATCTTTTGGAAAGCATTTCGAAAAACATGCATAAGCATTCATTTTTAGCATCATCTCATGGTTGTCTTTGGATTGTAATTGCACTTAGCTAAAATCTTGTGCAAATTTAGGCTTAGGTGCTTAACTTTTTGTGTGTCCAACATTCCATCTTTTAGAATGGCCTCTAATTAGTCTTTTCATCATTACACATTAGATTGGGCCTCCTTCATCTTACGATTCATGGTTTTTGTCAATGCATATGTGACTAATAGGCATAGATTTGATATGGACACACTTCTTATGTTGTGTTCATGGGGGAGAATGCACTGCCACACATGATGCAGGTTGGGATTCTTTCACCACCATTGCTCGGGATGTTGGGTTCCATGTTTTACATTAACAAATTCATGTTTTCTTGACACCATTTTTCTAGTCATCGTGGTGATGAGTGAATATTGTGCTTATAGCAAATGGTATTCACATTTTGGTAGATGTAGTCATTATTGATTCGATTTGTGTAAATGTTGTTTTACAAACTGCTTTTTCTCAAGGAATGGCCATGATGATTGTAGCTCATGCAAAGGTTGTTCATATCATGACCGACACTTTGAGAATGATTTCATCCTTTTAACAATATAAATATTTGGATATTTACATTAACAACTTGATGATTTCCTTCATTGATGTGCCAACATGGCATGGTTGGCAAAGGGCTTAGGATGTCTACCTCTTTTGATTTTATGTTCATTTTATAAATATAAAGTGTTGGTGGCCTTTTAAAAAGTTTAGGTTGCCATTATATTGCGACATATAGTTGTGGTAGCATGAGAGGCTTCTTCTAGGCCTAGTGTCCTTCCAAGTTTTTCGTTCGTTGCCTTGCACGACTTGCTTTGTGCTACTAGTGATGGGTTTAGGTCTTAAGTTTTTTGTTTTTTCCTTTTAGGACTCCCCATTGTGTGTTTTGCTCTTTCGGGTGTGGTCTTTTGTTTGGACTTCGATCCTTCCTTTTTGTTTTTTTTTGGTTTCCTTGTTGGGTGTTTTTTGTTTATTTATTTATTTAAACATATGGATAATTGTAGATGATTGACACTTGCTTGATAAATCACATACATATCTTCTGTTTTATACCTTTGTAAAAGTTAAAATGAGATATATATTAATTACCTTACCTTTAGGTCAGTTTTGTCATTAAATAATCTTCAAAATTGTAAAATGAAAATTTGTGAAAATATCAAGTTGATATGTTGAAAATCATCATTATTATCATAGGCTACACTCTGAATATTTCATTACTCATATCACAATATTGTAGTAGATGATGAATATATATATATAATTTTAAAATTAAAAAAGAATTCATTTTTTGAAAAATAATAATTATTCTTTTTGTCAATGTGGAAACTGACCCTAGGCTAGGGTAGTGTTCACAATTAAATCAAGTACACTAATCTCCAACTAAGAACATTGAAGCTCCAACAAAGTGGGTATCAATTTTAGGAGAATGTGCACCCATCAAGGAAAATTAACATTGAAAGTACATGAGATGCTTCTCCAGAACAATTTGACCTACCTAAACACTCTTGTGAATTTGAATGAATGTGGAAGATCTACATTGCCAAATGAGCAAGAGGACACCTACAAAAAAATCATATCTAATCAATGTTCATACATGTCAATACACATGTGAACTCTTTGTACTAAAGAGCAGCTCCACTGGTGCTACATGGCCTTGCAAAGTAAATTCAATGAAGAAAAGTCATAACATTCAGGTTTTGGCTCAGGAAAATGGTTTTGGCCCTGTGTTTTGGACATCTTTCATGGTAACCTTTTGAGTACATGAACAAAAACTCTAACAAATAGAAGCTGGACTAGCCATATGCAGCCTAGTTTGGAAACAATCTTGGAATCATGATTTCCATATAAAAAACTTTTCTATTCTAGGGGGACATGCTGGCACTGGGGGCCATGGCAAGTCACACAAGGAAGAGTCCTCATGTTGGAAAACACCAGTTCCTTCAATTTTGGCTCTTGTATATTAAAATTCCAATTGTTTATACTAACATTGCCACTAAGTTGTCAATTTGCTGGTCTCTAATCTCAATTGATCTAAATTTCTTTCAAACAATTTAAAGTCTGCCATTATAAGCTCATGGTTGTCTTCAAAAACAGCATTTTTGGGATTAAGGTGAGTTTCTACGATTCTGAAGCCACCACCTAAACACTGGATCCTCTAGTTCTTTCATGATCAAAATCAACTTGCCTAAAGTTTTTATTCTTACAAAAGTGTCTTAAACCAGGGATGACCACTGCCATACTAAGTATCCTTTGAATTTCAATTCGTGAACCTATAAATACCCACCACTTGACCTGCAAGAAATCCTGAGTGATCTGGAAACTGTTGAAAACTGTTGCTCATTTATGTTATGCACACCAACTCAAAGGACCGAATGGTTTTCTTGGGACCATAAGAGACAATTTTGATCTAAGAAGCCCAATGTTGCAGTTTCCTTAATTGAAACTAAAGATCCAAAGATCACCCAACTGAAGCAAAACAACAGCAGCAGGTTCAACATTTGGCGTATTATACAATACAATATAAGGGCATGTTAAAATTTCATGGTGGTACTCTAGTGTAAGACCATATATATGAAGACCCATGTGATGTTTGTTGGAGAAGTTGTAGGTTCTGAAACCAAGGGTCTAACATAAGGAAAGACCATGTTATAATGTGCACTTGACAAAGCCTGCTGCCTTATGCTTTACCTTACATGTAACTTTTAATCCATGAAGGGTAGGCATTTCAAAAAAAAATGTATTGCCTATGGGTGCTTGTGAGTGTTTCATTTTTCGAAACTCCCATGCTTGTTTTCATTTCTTTCATGTATACCTGTTTAGTATCACAAGAATTTTTTAAGAATTTTGCTGCATGTCCTTATGCTCAGCAAACTCCTTGTTGGCAGTGGGTTTTACTAGAAATGAGCCTATACCAGGCTCCACCATGTGCAGGCCCTGAAAGCCTACTGCCTTGGGCTTTACTGTATGTACAAAAAACTTAACTATCATCACAAAACCATGATCCATTAAAGGTTACACTGTTGATACAAAACACATAACTGCATTAAAGTTCATGCAAACATGGTAATATCTCAATGGTATGTCAATGTTAGCAGATTGCAATTTCACTTGCATTGACACATGCAATGTGAACTAACAAAAACTAACAAAAAAATGGCATCCTTGTTGTCACCCAGTGATATCTTAATGTTAGGGTCAGTGTTTATTAACAAAATATTTACTAAAAACATAGATTATGAGATGTCAAATAGTGATAACTTAAATACCCAAAAAAAAAAAAGCAAATAAGTTTATGGTAATATATAACCATATTCTTCTTAATTGTGTTCCTTATCTTTTATGCTACATTCCCATGTTCATTATCTTTTACCTTACATTCTCATGTTCCCTACTAGTTTTGCATCGCACAAGCCTTGTTGAGAGAGAGAGGGGTCATGTGCACGGAATGAGGTCACATTTAGAAGCATTTTCAGAAAAATCCTTTCCACATCAGACATCAAGATTTTTCCAAAGTTCATTACTCTGGATTCATAATTTTTTTGTAAAATGTAGGTCATTGTTCCTTTTGTGGGCCTGAGTGCATTCAACAATGGAACCACAAGTAATGTGCACAACAGAAAAGTAGACACACTCAAAAAACAAGGCAAAGAACTACTA
>Ga0116230_10008393_pt1 | contig 10181 bp, 6 predicted proteins | sample S1TSphfallax_3_FD_88678 | JGI IMG/M metagenome (GOLD analysis project Ga0116230, IMG submission 88678) | Host-associated microbial communities from peat moss isolated from Minnesota, USA - S1T2_Fd - Sphagnum fallax MG | ecosystem: Host-associated > Plants > Peat moss > Unclassified | place: USA...
CTTCTTCTTTAATTAGTTTGGTGGCCATTGTCAATGGTTTGATTTTCATTCATAGTTTTCATCATAAGAGCTTCAATTTTGTAGTGGAATGTTGTGTAACATCCATGAATTTTTGTGTGTTTCATGGATTTTACAATTACTACTTAATGGAAGTTGGAACCTAACATATTGTTGAAGCTTGTTTTGGGGATGAATCATGACATATAGGGTTCATAGTTCTAAAACCACAAGATATTGGCTAGAGTGAAATAACATCCACTAATGCACCAATTGGTCATTCTATGCATAGGATGGGTTGCACTTTTTCATTTGGCTCTTAACCTTACATTAACCAACTTTGTAGCATAGCTGCTAACTTTGACCTTTTTTGATTGGCCATTTTTTTTCCAACCTTCACCTTCATACTATCTTGCCACCTACCTACCCTACTAACCTACATTTTGGCCTTGCATACCAACTAACAACCATCCCCCCTACCTACCTACCAACCTCACTTACCTTATATCTTTTCTTCATTAAACCTCTACCTTTTAACAAAACCTCTATCTTTTATTAGCTAAAACTATCTTTCAACAAAACCTTTATCTCTTCCTAGTTAAACCTCTACCTCTCATCAAAGCTTTTATACTTGTTAGCTAAACCTTTACATATTAACAAAACTTCTATAAATCAATTTCAAAGGTTAAAATATATGTTGTGATAATTTCCACTTTATTTTTAAAATGTGAATGCCTGATGTTTCATATATATATGATTTCAATGTCTATAAATTATGTTGTGATATTTGTCCAATTAAATAATCATCATCTTTCATATTATTTTTAAAGTGTGAAGGTTTAATACTTAAAATATATGTGATTTCATTTCCTAATTTTAACATATTTTTATATTACAATTTCAATCTTTTATATTTCCATGTCACAATTACAATGTTCAAAATAAATGTGATACCAATTCTAATAAAATGTAATACAATAGTATATCCAGAGTTTTATTTATAGTGTTTTGGTGTAATGAAAAAATAATAATTCCAATTCATGAAGTCCAAATTTTTCGTTATTATTAAAACAAAACAAAAGAAAAAAAGCCATACCATCTATGCCAATAATCTCTATTTATGGGTTCATCCCATTATTCGCACTAATGCTTTAATTTTTTTTATAAATGAGATTATATAACTTTCAAAAAATCTAAGAGTCATGAACCCAACTTCAACTCTCCATATTGTCTCTACAAATAATTAAGGCTTCCGAATTCACCTCATTATTGGCACTATTGGCACTAGTATCATAAAAAAAATTAAAATGAAAAAATAAAGTTTTCAAAAGATCCTAGGAGTTGTGAACACAACTTCAGCTCTTCATGACATCAAAGTATTTGACATTTGTGATTAGGGATGCTTCATAAAATGTCATCATGCAATTGATCCTCATTTAAAAATCTTCAATCGACAATGAATGCACCTAATGGCCAATTCACACACAAGCTTTTAACTAACTGTGATGCAACCCCAAGTCCCAAGTTAGGCCCAAGATGGCCTAGCTTCAAGAATGTGGAAGTTTGGGGACTTGAAGGTACGCTCCCAACTTCCAGCACTAAAGGGGGTGAGAAGGGCGTGTTGAAAGCTTCGGGATTAAACTAAGAAGAGGGACAAGCTACTTAGTTATTCGGTCTTGCATCCAAAACCAACCAACAAGTTGGTTAGAACTCATTTTGCACATTTTTGATGTTGGGACAAGCCACGGGCAACCTTGGACTCACTTAATTCACCACGGCCCAGACTCGGGGGAAGCCACCACCTTCCCCCATATAGTATTTTCTGCGTTACTCCGCCGCACCCGCATCCAAATGGCTTTTATTCCCATGACTCCCAAGAAGGAGTCTCGAAATTGTCCCAGTTGAGACTCCCGGGACTTTGGGAGCTCATAACTCCCGGCTCAGACCTTTGATCGGGATGAAGTTTAAAGAAAACTTGTAGCTCTCATCAAGAGCTTTCCAACGATGTGTCGGACTCCATCTGCACACATCGGAATCGGGTCGATTCCCGACTTTTTGTGGTCGGGAGTCAAATTGCCAGTTTGACTCCCGGCCCTTCTTTCGACTATAACTTGTCTTGTAAATGTCCAAATGGCTCATGCGAGGCCATTTTCGACATCTACACTTCAAGGCCTTTCCAACGGTATAAAGAACACCTCAAGGCGAGGTGTTTGGCCCTCTGCTGTCGAGCTCTGAAGTTGCGGGAGTCTCGGAGGACTCCAAATTCCCACTTTTGAGAGTGTGAGTCTCATCCTCACACTTGCCTCAAAGTGGGGTTGCGACAAACTTGGATTTCATTATGTACACACACCCACAAATTCAATCCTCTCATTAACCAAAGAAGCACTTTGAATCTCATTGAATTCAATAGTTGCAAAAGAAATGTTAATTCACTAGTGGGAATAAAAGGTTTGAACAAACAAATTAAAGGATGTATTGCTTGAAAGTAATAGGAAGGGTGTCGTTTCTTCTCATTGTTGAATGAAATGGTAACTAGTGAGTTCCTGTCACAATTCCCAGAAGCAATGGGGAAAGATTAAATCATAACATGTACAAAATTGAGTTTTGATAACAAATCCCAAAATCAATGAGAATGAAATCATGTCATGATGTAAGGGTGCAAACAAGATATAATGAGCCAACATGATTACTTTAAAAAAGGATTACATGTCCTTTTTCTCCAAATTGTTTTTTTCACACAAATCAATTTTGGAATAATGTTTTTTGCAATTTGTTATAATAAATGCTTATAGTTGTCCCTATACATGAGATGTTTTTTTGTTTATCATTTTTGAGTAAATATGAATTTTTTAAGTGTTTTGATTCTTTATAAATTTAGTTTTTTGTTTGTAAAAATGACAACAACTTCAAATCATAACGAAAAATTCATTTTTTGCATTTTTTATGTTTTGTTGTATAATAAACTACAACTTTTCTTAACATATCATGTACATTTTACCCCATTTATATGTCGTAAAGGACTTTTGATGTTTTAAAAGTTTGGATCAATTTTGGAAAGTTCTTTGAATTTTCAAAGGTTTAAAATTCCACATATTTTAGGATATGATTTTTAAAAATGTGGTTAATAGGTTTTTATCTTCTTAAATTTTTTTCTCATCAAAATTATTTTTATTATATGAATCCTTCTTATAGTCTTTTGCAAAATTGAATCATGTATGATACCATAGGTGTTCACTTTCAGAAATTCTAAATCAAAACTTAAACTTAAAATTTCATAAAATGGATTTTTGATTTGAATTTTTTGACATTCATATGAATGAAAAGGCAACAACTTGCCATGAATGCCATGTTTTTAAATGGCAAAACACAAATATTTATCCAATTTTGATTATTTTTCTTTACTATCTAATACCCTTTTTGGCTTGTTGGATTGTCTCTGCACCCATAATTTCACCAGCTCACAACATGTAGGGAAAGATTTGAAAAGGCTAAAATACATTGAGATCTTCATAATAGAATCAAGACTTGGTCAAAATCGTGATGTTTGTTTGAGACTATAACTTCATGGGAAAAATCTTTAAAAGTTTTTTATGAGCAACAATTTAACTTTTGAATTTGGCCAATGTTTGTAAATCTTTTAATAAGTTCCACCCTAGTAGGTTGATGTGCAAGTTGAACTTTAGGCAACCTTTTTCTTGCTTCACATGCACACCAATGTTACTTTAAAGCAATCAGACACACAAGAGTGATATTAAAATGGTGGGTCCAATATAAACCATTGCACAATTCTCTCAATAATGACTTCACCTTGGTTTTTTGCAAACAATAAAGAATTATGGACATTGAGATATATATATATTGATGAAGCATAATAATTTCATAGAAAAGCTCATTCACATTTTGTGCATTCTTTGTTGAAATCATGTATGTAATTAATTTCAGACTTTTGAAAAATAATCCATGTTCATCCACATATGATTTTCCCTCTTGCAGGTTTAGTTTTTTTATTATTAGCGGACATGTTTGTTTCTTAATGAAATTGAAATGATCATAAACATCACATCAAATTAAGTCTAGCAAATCCCTAATTGTGTCAATTTAATTGAGATGTAAAAAACAACAAAATGTTGTATAAACATCCTATTAATTACACATAAAACTAGGTGGTGGATGGTGCATTGAAAACACAAATAACTTTGAATTAGATTGTCAAGTATATGCCAAAACCATTAGATTAACCATTGGTGGTGAATAAATGATTCTTGCACAAAAAAACCATTTCTACAATCAATAGTCTACTAATTTCCTTGAATTGGAACCATGAAGGAGCTAAATCTTACAAATATTTAGAAATGAAGTGGAACAAAGTGTCAATTAAAAACATCCTATCAAGTTATAAATTCAAACATGGGGCCAAAAAATAAAAGTTCCACCTTAACTTCAATCTTTCATTTTGAATCCAAATCTACTTTATTTGCAACAAGAGCCTTTCCAAGATTTGGGTTGCCTACATATTGACAACTTACAATATTGAAAACATGATTGCCTAGAGAGCTCACAATACCCAAGCAAATGTAGTTCTTCCAATAATATTGTTGAAACAAACTCAATCCTAGACTCATACTTTGCCTTTGAAGCTCTTGCACCTAATTTTTAGTTTGATTAAAAGAGTCATGCCACACCATTGGACTATTATGTAGATGTGTAAACAACTTTGACATTGAAACCTACTTTCAACTTCAAAATGTCAACATTAGGCAATTTAACCATGCTTGGTTTCTCACAAAAATAAGGTAGTATAGTCTTAGAGATAAGAGATTCACTTGATCTTATTGGAAAATTCCAAACATGCTATGGTGAAAAGGGAAGAGAAAAGAAGCAAAAATGTGCCATTGAAAGTGGGTATCTTTTCAACAAAACTTCTCAATGGAAACCAAATAAGATTTTTTTTTAAAATGGAGATATGAACTACTTACAGTGGCATCCAAATGGTGATATTTTTCCATTTCAAAATGAATTCTATTGATTCCACTATCTTGCTTTACAACTATGACTGATGTCACAAAATGTAAGCAACAAAAAACAAAAAATTTGATTTTTTAATAAAAGCCTAACTTTCAAAATGTCATGCATTTTGCCAAATCGAGATAAAAAGTCATATCATGATGACAATAACTATTTGCTAATGTCTATTTGCCATATTTTGCCTCCTTTAGTACAAAACAAAAAATAATGGGAAATTTTGTGCAATAGTACAATAAAACAATAATTTTGCAGATTAGAAACATCCAAGACAAGAAAAATCACCTAAGAATCTTATAATAAGGCATTCCTTCTCAATGGTGGTGTTGAATGTTTTTGCCTTCGTATTTGCTCAACCATTACCCGTTGAAAAAACCCACCCAATTTGATAATTCATGTATGTTATGGTTTCAACACACACATAATACTATCTATCCTTATACAAATGGGAATTTGGATCATTCAAATAATTTAGCAATAACAGCACCCTTGGAAAAGGCGATGTGTGATCCATTGAATTACAAAATGTGTATTCCACAATATTGCAAAAGGCGATGGCCTAATCCATACACAATAATGGCTCGTTCATTGAATGTTACCCCTTTCAACTAATTCACAAATTGATTAATACCACCTCTTAGAAGACTTGAAAAATTGGATATATAACCTAATCTATCCTAGTTGGGCTCAAATTTGTCACTTTTTCATAATGTTTTGAATTTCTAGATTATAATAAAACGTTTTCATCATTGAGCATGGTCAAATTAAGAAGATTTAGGGTGCATTTGAAACTCTAATTAATAGTGGGTATTGGTTTTGTGATTCAAAGGTGCAAGTTTTTCATGGTAGATTAGGGCCAAATTTCATGGCATAACATATATAACATTGAAACACATTAGAAATAGACACCCAACAAAAATTATAAATGTGCAAAGGTTATACTTATTTTCATTTCTTAAATTTATTCCTACCATATTATGCATTCCTCCAAAGTGGCTTATGTTTTGGGCTTTGGGAATTCCAACAAAGAAAATAGGGTCTTTTGGAGTTTTCTTGTCATGGCACCATGCTTTTCACAAAAACAATTGTCCACAAAAATCTAGTCAAAATAGAAAAAAAAATTTATGACATGATTTGATTACATTAGGGCCCAACAATAAGTTAGATGTCATAAATTAAATTTTTAACCAACATACCAAATTTTTGTGATGAGAATATAATAATAGTAAGATTCAACCTCAATCCTAACTAGCCCAAAAAAAGGTACAGATGCAAGTTGAGTGTATCACCATTGTATTTTTCAACCTAATCAATAAACCAATACAACAATTTACAAAACATCAAGACCTTATCATAAACAAAACCTTTAAATCAAGAATCTTCAAGAAAAAGTAATAATAAAAGGTAGAATTGTGTAACCATCATTGCTTAGATCAAGAATTGTGTGTCATTGATCCAAACCCCAAGCAAAACTCTAGAAACATTTAGGACAAAAGAATGAATGAAGGAGACATCGATGCAACTATGACAAAAATCCATTGTTTAAAAGTTGAAGCATATAAAATCAAATGTCCAAAATGGAAGAGGAAAGCCAACCTTCAAGAAATGAAATGGAAAAAACATTTTCAAAAGTAATTGGAATAATAACGGCAATCACACCCTTGTTGAAGGACTTATGGTAATGACCAGCTAACATAATATGCCACTCACTTCATCAAGGCCTAAGAATAAAATATAGCCACAATGTTGTTTAGTTCAAAAAACAATATAGATATTGTTAACATGTTATTATGTTAATTGAGATAACTATTGAATGTGTCAAATGGTTTCATGAATAAAATGTTGCTTTCCCATTCTTGTTGTAATACTTGTTTCAAATGCACGTAGGGGGGACATTAGTAAAAACAACTAAAATATATATGAGTAAAAATTTAAGGTGCAATATATTGGTTGTTGGGTAAAAATTATAAGTTAAATAGTTAAAAATAAGGTACATTTTATTCAAATAATCAATTCAATTATAATATTAGGTATGTAATAATTAGAAATAATAGATTATAATTAATATAGGGTGGTTTTAATATGTGTATATTAAATAATTAAGTAATAATAGGGTGATGAAAAATAGGTTGGACAATTATCACCAGTAGAAAAACTATTTTTTGCAACTTGTTTTATACAACTACACATGTTAGATGCAAATGAAATATAGTTGCATGCGACATTTTTTAATTGCATACAACATACATAGTTGCATAAAACAAGTTGCAAACATTAGTTTTTCTTCTAGTGTATTTAATACCCCCCTAAAAATGATTGTTTGATGCATGTAAATCCCAAACTTTACATTAAGTGCCCCCTCGAGCAAATGCATCAGCATATGTTCTTTTTTGTGCAAAATTCGGGCTTTGCATCTTGTAAACACAAGCATAATACTATAGAAACACACACACAAGGACCAATCCAAACAACATGAAGAGCTAACCATTGAAACTACATTCAATGGAATACATGGGTAATTGTTGAAGGCGGAGCAAATGCATAAGAATGCATGCTCTCAAGATGGATGAAAATATGGGTAATGATCACATGGCTCAGCCAAATATCGTTGGCCTCTAACTTTAAAATAGAACAATAAAACAATTTAATTTTAAAATACAAATATACATAAAATAATAAAAAAGGAAATAATAATAATTATTATTATTATGTACTTCATGAGTATAGAGGGATTTACAAGACAACACCTTCACTCTTAAAATTTCTTGCACAAAACAATAACACCAAAAATTTCATCAAAATAATGCACATTTAGACTTTCTATTTTGTTCAATTTGTTTTTTAACAAATTTCTTCTACTGAAATCTACTTGTCCCATCAATAGGGGCAATGTGAAAGCAACGCCAACATAATTGTTAATTACCCCAACTTCATGACCTTGAAATTAAGCCTTGATTTTGACTTTCTTTTTGCTTCTTCCTTAATATCATCTAGTTTCAATCTCTATGATTACCAAATTTTGATAAGAATGCACTTGGAAAAATCCAAGATAGAATGCACAAATGAAAGGAAATTAACATATGCTTGTTAATTTTATTTCTCTAGAAAAAAAATCAAAAGGACAATAATTGTTTAAGAAACAAACAAGTCAATGCTTCCCTTCAATTCCTCTTATCATCAAAGTTTCTATCCTAGGAAGAATGAAATTGGTTATCTTTTTAAAATCAACCAAGAACCATGTTGAATGGAATAGATCATAAGTCTCACCTACTGGATTGTTTTAAATCTTGACACCTGATGAATGAAACATCTAAACTTTGGAAATGGGACACATTTTACCTACATGGGACACACTTGTACATGACAAGACTTATGAAATGTTGTGGTGGTATGACATAATCAATGCCAAGTCATGAAAAAATTACTTTGGTTGAATTGGTATAACATTTTAATGCAAATTCTAAATATTGAATGGACACAATTGACAAAAAGGGATTTGTAAAGTTTAACATGAGTTTGAGGACAATGAAATGTGACAAACTACCCCTTGGAAACACTCATGCAATGGCAAACATGAACATAACAAAACTCATAATATTTTAAAGCAAATAACATTATGCATCAAATAAGTATCAACATCCAAATACACATCATCCAATATGCAAAGACAATAATGAACACATAGAAAAGTTGCAAACCTATAGACATCCTCAAGAACATTTGGACATCTTGGGTCCAAATTGAGAGATTGAATGATTGTTGGATCTTCAACCGAAGGAAACATGACTGATGAACCCCTACTAATGGTATGGTGACCTAGAGCTCACATGACAAACCACAAATAACAAGGTGCAATCATATTAACATGAGTCACATCAAGTGTAATGTATGTTTCATTTTTCACATTTAGAAACAATAATTTAATATAGTGTTGGAAGCATAAGATTTTTTTATATAATAAGGTTCACAATATATGATTGGAACATGTGAATTAATTTCCAAAATATCTAAAGAATAAAAAGCTTAAAAAAATGCACTTGTTAAACATTGTAACCTTTTACATAAATTGTATCATAATAATATAAAGAATTTTTTTTGAAATTAAAAAAAAAATTAAAATCTCCCAAAAGGAGTTCCCTACGTATGCAAGTGTTTCTAATGTTATCTCATTTGCATCATCTCATTTGCATCCAACAATGAGCAAAAACATTAGCTCAATGACATATTCATCAAATGGTTCTCTTTATGGGGAAATGAGGGATATGACAACTAGGAACATTTTGTGTTGTCTACCTTTAATTTCACATGCAATCCTCAATCCCTCCCTTCCCTTTCATGCATTTGTGGTCCCCTCTCAAGCTTGCTGATGTAAAGCTCCTCATTGAATGTGCTCTCTCTCACACCAAATAAGGTTTTGTTTGTTTGAAATTTAATCCAACTTCTGGTTAACATAACATGTAAAAGGAAATTCTTTTGGATTTTGAACTCAATAGCCATCACAACTTGTGTAACTTTCTTAGCTCACATCGACAAGAGACAAATTGACTTGACACCTAAAGATATCAAAGAGATGAACCAACACAAAGAACCGTGGAGCTGACAAACCTCCTCTTCATGCCCCTCTGGACCACCAATCAAAATAGAAAAAAATTCTCCTTTGTCAGCATTTGCCACATGGCACAGGGCAATCCAGCAGCATTGTATAAGGTAGTCAAGGGAAGGCACTAGTTTCTTTATATTGTGCCTTTGCGCTTTTGTTGGAGAACCACCATAAAACTTTGCTAGAACTTGCACTACACCTTTCTGTGAGACAAATCAAACTTTCACCTATGAGAAGAATAACAAGTGTAGACTTTGCAACCATGGAACCAGCTTCAAGCAACTAGTGTACAAAAGCAACATCTGCTTTATTCCACACCATTCCCTTATCCAATGAGAGTATACATACTCCATCCTTCATATAAGGCACACCAGAGTCTCATCATGACCTTTGAATCCCAAATATCCTCAAATAAAACTGTGGGCAAAACTGGCATGCATAAAACAACAATTTACTTCACCATACTATACTCAATACAATGTGCTTAGTTGTTCTCTAGAGTTTAGTTTTCTGGTCACACACAAATAGTCATAGTAACTCTAAAATGACAAAGAGATAAAAA
>Ga0116230_10008394_pt1 | contig 10181 bp, 7 predicted proteins | sample S1TSphfallax_3_FD_88678 | JGI IMG/M metagenome (GOLD analysis project Ga0116230, IMG submission 88678) | Host-associated microbial communities from peat moss isolated from Minnesota, USA - S1T2_Fd - Sphagnum fallax MG | ecosystem: Host-associated > Plants > Peat moss > Unclassified | place: USA...
AAGAATTCAGGACTTATTTGAATAGGTATACGATTATTTCTTCACAATCTAAGTATGTGCTTGGAGAAGAGCAGCGGAGCACGGTGGTGCTCATGATCTCTGTAACCTCCTTCTTGCGCCTTGAAGCGTTCAGGATCTCACGTGTAGATCGTCCAGATGTACCGCCGCAACAGTAGGAGCAGCCATGTCCGGTTGTGGGCATAGCTATTGAAACGAGATATGAAGAGGTCTGTTTGCAATGCGTACATTATCCACTCGCGACGACCAGTCGCATATGAAGCATGAAGAAATCCACTAACTTTTAGGTTTTGCTCATCGCTTACGCAGTCGAGCGCTTTTCATAAAAAGTTCTAACGACAGATCTGAAAAAACCCACGCACTAACTCGAACCCATCGATCAGGGAGCGGTAGCTCACTCAGAAGTGGCAATCCATTTCATCTTCGATCAAAACGTGCTTATGATTGCTTCTTCTTCTGGCTCTTGTTCTTTCGCAAATGCCTATGTTGGAATTACGATGGTTGCAAGCGAGGTTGAATTGAGGTGAGGAAAGAAGAAGGGAGAAAACTTGGGTTTTTGGAAAATGGGAGAAAGTTTGGGTTTTTGCAAATGCCTGTGTGGGGATTACGATGGTTGCAAATGAGGTGAGAGGGAAGAAGAAGGGAGAAAGCTTGGGGTTTTTGGAAGAAGGAAGAAGCCTTGGGGTTTTGGAAATGCCTATGTTGGAATTACGATGGTTGCAGAAATAAGGTGAGAGGGAAGAAGAAGTAGGGAGAACGCTTGGGTTTGTGGAAAATCGGAGAAAGTTTGGGTTTTTGCATCGACGCCAGATGTGTCCTTTTTTGAATGTGGGGAAATGGAAAAAGAGAGCTGGAATCGGGAATCTAATTGATGAATCGGGCAATGCTGTTTGCGAGAAGTTCACAGGTCTTTTGTTTTGATGAGAGTGTGAAGAAAATTTCGTATTTCAAACATCGGAATTATATTTGAGGATTTCATGTTTGTGATGAGTTGAAGATATTATTGACCGGTGGGGAGTTCAAATTTCGAAGGTTGAAAGTTCAAGGTTTGAAGAGAATTTTTTTCGGTAAAGCGATCCGATTTTTGCTGATTGGAAAAGGTGAAGCTGTCCATTGAGTTTTGTAGAAAACAGTGTGATGGAGCTTGGCTAGCAATTTCTGAATAAAATGATGGATCGAAGGCTGGTCTCTATCGCCTCTCTATCACGTTCTTCCAGGTACAATTGCTCTTCTGACTCCTACCGTTCGTAGTGTTTGGAGACGATAACGATCTCTTCCCAAGAGAAGAGATTCGTGATGATGCAAGATAGGATAGAAGTACTCTGGAGAGTGCTATCACGGAATTTTCTATGTTGTCGTAATTTCGTATACAGACTGAAGGAGTCTTTTCCCTCTCTATTCTGGCTGTAGAAAACAACTGAGATAGTTGGTAATTGTTTCCTTCTTGCAGGTTAAGGTGTTCTATGAACTGTAAAGTAAGTCACATAGTTGTCTCCTCCTCCCGACCCAAGGTTTCATTGTCAAGAATTTGTTGCAGGGGTCAAGGACATCAGCATGCTTTTTCTGTATACAATTTACAAAAGATCCACAGTTGTAGAAATAGATACCATGCTGTATGTGCAAAAATGAGAGATGCAGCCTCCACAGATGATGGTTCAAGGTCATTGCAAATTCGATCAAGAGATGGAGGCTTTAATGGAGCTTCAAATCACAACTCCTTTAACAGACTGGAAGCTGACATAGCTGAGGTTACACACAAATCAAACCTCCTTGGCATGAAATCCTCATTTCCAAGTGGGAGTGCACACCAAATTCTCATGCAATACACTAGTGTTATTGTCAATGTTTCTTTTTCAGTATAGTTTGACAATTCTGACTAAAGCATGGCTTCCTTAGTCACCGAGTGGAACCACATATGTAAATTGAAAATGGTTTTCAACCTTAGAAAGCCTCAGGATTTGAAATTCTCCTGTCCAGATGGAAGCTTGTCAACTATCTTAGTTTGTAACTAAATTGGAACAAACCTCCATGGTGATCATGCAGTTGGCATTGATTCGAGAAAGTGACATGCGATCAAAGTTGGTGAGAAAATTGAGTGAGGCAAACCAACACATCCGTCAGCTGAAAAAAGAGGTACAAGTATCCCTTCAGAGTTGACACATTGACTGCAATGTCCTGCATAGTAGTGCATGAGAAGTCACCAATGTCTGACATTATATGATGGCAGGTTCAGGAGAAAGACAACACAATGTTCAGATGCCAAAGTGAGCTTTCAAGTATGGAGCTGGAGCTTCAGGTCTGATTTTTTCATCTAATTCTGCAGGAAAGAAATGGCATAAAGCACAAGATTGTCATTTCTCACAGAGCTCAGTATCCTGTTTCATCCTAAGGTCTTCAAAATATGCATGTTTGGTTCCAGGTGCTTGTGAACATAGCTCAAGAAATTGCCAAGGAAGGAGGCAAACCTGGAACCCCAAAAATCAATGGACGTTATATTCATTCCCATCTTGCATACAGACTTGAAGGTGATGGCATCTGCTCACCTCAATTTATCTTTATGTGAAATCATACATACTTCTGTCAAAGAGGAGACTGAGCCATCTAGAATTATCCTTTGATGGCAAAGTGATGGGGGCATGTTGCAAATCAGAGATGCAGAAGTTGATATTTGCACGCATCAAGGATGTGGATATGGTACGGACACGTGAGGTTGACCTAGTATACTATGGCATGGCTGAGGTAAGTCCCCTTGTGAAATCTTTTGTCACCTTGTACCCTATGTTTAAATGATATGGAAGTAGCATGCTGAAAGTTTATGCTTGGTTTGTCAAATTGTTGAGTGGTGGACTGATTCTGGTCACTGTTATGTTGGAAGGATGTGCGAGTGATGGGTTCGTTTGATGGCTGGACTTATGGAGAACAAATGTCTCCTGAGAGCACTGGCATGTACACCAGATTCACTTCAACAGTCAAGCTCCGTCCTGGCCGGTGAGATCCTAGATCAACTCTCAAGGTCTTACAAAGTTTTTGTCTAACTGTTGTGAGTCAATCTTGAGAGCATGGGAGATATTCTTTATGGCTACTGATTGTGTAATTGAAGGCTGTATTGTGGTTCCTCTGCCTGGAATCTTCATCATTTCTGCTAGAGGATACTCTTGAGTTCATTGTCTCAGTTTCTCCAGGGTGGAGGATGGGTTTCTGAATCAAGGTACGAGATTAAGTTTCTAGCGGATGGAGAGTGGCAAGTGTCATCTGAGCTACCAACATTAGGCGAAGGGGTTACCATGAACAACTTATTGGTAGTGGATTAGCCTTTCCAAAATTCAGGTTATTTCTTCCTTGGTTGTGTTCCGCACCTGAGTTTACCACATTCTGTAGTGTATTGGTTGGATATGTGAGGTAATGTCTTTTATGACATGCCATGCAGTGCCACCCTTGCATCTTCACTGTAGGTGGAAGAAATTTAAACTATCTGAAATCAAATTTGAAAATTCAATTTTGTGAGGGATACTTTTTCTATCTTCTTTTGAACTGGGTCTCAATCACACATCTTGTTGGGGCCATTGGTATCATATTCCAGAGCTGAGGGCCAACACCACATCTGTAAAGAATCCTCATGTGGCTGTGGACTTCAGGGAGTTCTTATTTCCCAATTGTTTTGATAAGGCTATGACTGCACTCATTCTTGTCATGCTAGTTTTGGTTTGGCTGGAACTGAGAGAACAGTGACCTTTGGAGTGTTGTTGTGGAGTTTTCCCTGCAGTCTCACAGATATGTTTTCCAGTAGCTTCAAGATATGTTCTGCATGAGTGATGTGCTTAATTATTTGTTTTGGGTGCAGGAGGCCTTGACCACCACCCTCTCTGTTCAGGGTTCTCTATGTCTTATAGGCTCAGATGCTTGCTTGTTTAGGGACAAGCTAAAATGAGATGTAACTTACCCTCACAAGCTTGTTGCAGCTTCAATGAGGATTGACTTTTTGCAATAGCACTGTCTCTTGATTGCCAGCCAACATCATGATTGAGTCTTCCTTCTGCTTCTGGAGATGCAATTGAAAGTCAGGACAGAGATTTTTCTATTATTCTTTGCTCAAAATTACGCATGGATTAGTAGATGTTTAGCTACACCCACTTTTGGGAGCTGATGAAGTCAGTGAGCATCATGCAGCTAGTCAATGTTGATTGTGATGAAGGTGATGTTAGTTTTAACACTCATAAGGTCATGGCTGCACTGCACTCATTCAGATTGTGTTAGATTTGGTCTTGCTGGGATTGACAGAACAGTCACCTTCAAAGTGTTGTTGTGAAGTTTTTGCTACAATCCCACCTGTCCTTGATAAAGCAAATTGCATGTGTTATTACCAAGTCTTCCAGACATGGCATATATGGTTTGTTTCTCTCATGACCTCACTTGCATGAGATAATGATAAGGACTGAACTCAAGAAAATCTAAGTAGGATTCACATGAAACTCTTGGGACATCTGGTAACTTCTGTTGCAAGTTTCTCACTTCTGGAGCATTAGCATTCTCATTTTGAGTTGTTGATCCAGAACCATCCTGTTGACTTTCTTACCTTTGTCAGCCTTTTGGCTAAGATCAAATGTAATATCTGTTCTTGTCAGTTTAATATCTGATACAAGGCTCTCATGATGATAATCTAATTCTTCTCAGGGCCATGGCTGTCTGGTAGTTTGCTACCTGGCCCTGTGCATGTCACCTTGGTCTTGCTTCCTTGGTGTGCACTCCTTCCCCCCTAGGAAAGTCAAATATTACAAGCAGGATATCTCTTCTGTAGCTTCACAGAATAGCAGCAGTTTTTATTTGAATACCTTCCTTGGAAAGCAACAACATCAAATTGTAGATTGCTGCAGAGGTGATGCTCATTATCATCCTGTACTTGCAATGCTTGCACTAGTAATATGTAATGTTGTACTCCAGGGCTTGAGAGCTTTTAGTTTAATTGTGCCTAAAACTTTGGAGTGATACATGACTTTTGTTTTGTTTTGGATTTTGAGGGCTTTGGGTTCAAGGTGAACACAGTATAGTGAACCTCTGTATCTCTTCAACCTAAGCATTTGATTTGATAGGTTTTACACAGATACTCTCTTTTGCTTCCTCAACTCCTTGTTGTTGAATTATGATATCATATTTGGATTCCAAATCCCTCAATTTTTTTATGATCTTGTGAGTTTTATAATATGTCAAAATCTTCATTAGATTAATGTTGTAGTTTTGTAAGTGACTCCCTTCATTCATTTACCTTTTTTATATCTTGGTGATTTTACAATTCAAAATCATCATCGTTTGTTTATGTTGTTAAATTTAATAATAGTAATAGTCCAATCCTTTGACATAACAAATGAGACTTTGGAAAAGCCCACTCATTTCATATGTTTTATTTTTCACAAATATTATAAAATTATCAATATGTATGAACACCTAATATTTTTCCTAGACTAACAATAAATTTTCAATATTAATATGACAAAGTTGAAATGACCTTATTTCAAGAAATTTCAACCCCTTTATTTTCAATTTGTAATAAAATTGCAATATATCAACCAAGGCTATTACTGTTGAGCTTCCCATGTCATGATTAGGGCAACCTAGGGTCAACCTAAGAAAAACTTAGGTTGAGTATAGTAATTTTTATATCAAAGGTCAAATATTTATCCTTGCAAACTCACACATATGCAAATTGTGTAAAAAAAATTACCCTTGAAAACCTAGCATGTGTGGACTTCACTAATCATTTCTGACAACATTAAATGTCACTACTGGAAACTCTTTAAAATAAAAATTAATTGTAATCATCCATCGAACCACTTAGATTGATTTCAACCGTTAATGAAATGGTGAGAAATAATTTAATCCAAATTTAATCAAGATATCATTTAACCCTGTCCATGGATTGACCAAATTACAATCGCTCTCTCCAAGGGACAATTGGCCTTGTCTAGGGAATGCAATCGAATCGTGGTCACCCCTGTCCATGGACCAAACGCCCTTGTCCAAAACGATCGCCCTTATCCACAGAGCGTGACTGAATTGTGGTCGCCCTTTTCCAAGGAGCAATTGCCTTTGTCTAACGAACATGATCAAATTGTGGTTACCCTTGTCTAGGGAGCAATTGCCTGGGTTTGGCTACAGTAGTAATCAATTTCATGCTTTCTCTAGAAAGGCAACACCCCACGACCACTTGTAAGGGGATCATGTGGCCAACCCCACTACAACACTCACAGGATGCTTATAACTTCATGCCACCTGCAGTATGTGAGCTCTTTCTTATACATGAGAGGAGCAATGCACAACGTAACAAGCTGCACAGACGTTTCCAGTTGGATGCCGGATCAGTCCACTTTCAAATCTTTGTTTTCTGCCATTAAAAATTGAAAGCTTTCTATCTGAATATTCATCTATTTTTGCAGAGGAAAGTGATTTCAAGGGTATTGTCCCAAAGTTTTGCTATTGTGATGTTTTTGGGAAAAACAATATAGGACTAAAACACCAGACTTACCTTGCAGTTGAGTTTACCGAACATTCTGCTTAACACCACACAATTAAGCACCAAGCCATCTGCTACCAAGACATGCACAAAATCAAAGGTGCCCTTCATTCTTGTGGAACTGTTTGAAGCCCTTGGCAAGCAATCCTTTTCTTCCTGATTGTTGCATTCGTTTGAAGTGTCACCATAGCCTCCTAGCTGCAACAGTTTGGTAGTGGTAATGAGAAGCCATGTTCCAGTAATGCCAATTGTCATTAATGTTGCATCAAGGTTAGGGAGATGCCTGGAGTCTTAAACACTTTTTGCTAGGGCAAATATTCTTAGAATCAAAGCCTTCAGATATAGATATTTCTAGAGACATTCATTCCTGGAGTGGAGATATGCTGTGTTGTAGGTGTCATTGGTTTGGATCTGATTGCAAAGTAGCTGCATAAGTCCTCAATGCTAGAGTTCAACATGAAGCAAATTAATATGGCTGCTAATTGAACTTAAATGATTCCCTTGACCCAGTTGATGTCACAATTCATTAAGTAGTAGTCAGAAATTCAACTATAGAAAGCATGCCTGGGAAGTATAAGCACCAAGACTGGAGACCGGATCAAAATCACATGCAGCAGCGTGGAGAGCACACTTTGATTGACTCTGAAAAACAAAACATAGTCCAGAAAACCACCATATCCATATATCTGAGCATCAGATTTGTCAATAGGGATGATAGCAACAAGCCATCAAGCAGCTGAGTATGTTTTGTGAAAGAGCAACATCTCTTTGCTTTCTGGAATGCATGGAGAACACAAACAAGAATAGTGACAGGCATAGTGAGGTGTTGAGCAACAAAATTGCCCACAAGGACTGCCATATATATGTAAAAAGACCATGTTGCTATTCTAATACTGGATTACTAGTCCTAATCTTGATAGCTCCCCATGAAAATGAGCATGTTACTAACATGATAGTTTGCAAGCACACATCTAGGTCAAACCTATGTTCACATTATATCTAATTAGTCCCTACAGACATTAAAAGTCATTGGTGAGTGAACATCACCTCATTTCTTGCTACATCAACAAGGAAGCACACAATCATGGAGTCCCAAGCCAACTGTCCAAAATTGAAAGCCCTTTGAAGTTTGGAACAAGTTCACAGGAGATTTGGTGCTCATGTGTGTGGAACAACAAGAAATACTAATCATCTACATTTACAAGGCATACAATTTGCATACAACGAAAAATCTCTGATGTTTCCCATAACTTTTAGCAAAAACTGGTACCAGGAGGATGAGGTCTTGACCTTTGTGATGTCACGACCATAGTTCAAAACCAGTTCAATGGTCTACAAGTAGATGACACTTTTTAGGATGTGAGTTAGCAAGCTAATGCAACAATTTGATAGATGAGATATTTTCTTCTCCTGACAAGGAAGAGCTGACCAAAGCTTTGAGACTACAAATAAAGTTTATTCAATTCTTCTGAGGCCCCAATTGAAGGAACCAACTGCAACACAGAGCTACAAAGAAAAAAAGGTGGCAGTGAACACAAGAAATGCAATTGTGTGCAATTCCACCTTTTGTATCCAAAGAGGATCTGATCATCTGTGGTAGGTTGGAAACAAGTCAACAAATCAACACCATTGTGTAGGCACAGAGAAGTATAGCACATAAAACTGTGAAGGACTACCAAAAACATAACCCTGCAACTGTTGTGATCTCAGTATGTATTGGACACTAGTTGAGATAATGGGGGAGTGTTTTGGTCATGAATTCATATGTACACACAACAGGAGTTCACTTCAAAAGCATTTTTTCAGTTAGAAGGGCATAAGCTTGTTATGGAGAATTGAAGGCAAACCTCATCGAAGTAATTGATCATACTTACAGTGAGTTCTTCCACAAGCTCTGATCCACGTCTTGATGTCAAGGCACGCTCAGTAAGTGGCGTGAATCCAGTTACATCAGGGAAAGTACAGCTGCTTGAAACGCATCTATCGCTGGTTGTGTAGCACAGCATCTGCAATGATGAGAGATGAAGATTTGTTTGTTCAGAAATTGCAAATTGTAGACAAAACTATTATGAATTCTGTATTGTGGGGGGAGCTTAAAACTGTATAAAGACAACAGTGGGTTGTACTAAGAATATCCGCAGATAAAATGTAAGTTAACGACCAATAGTTATTCCAGTGGTACATGAAATACCTCAACCACGTAGAACAGAACGGGTTGTGATCTAAGGATTGTGATCGTCACAAAGTGTGAGATCTTCACATATATATATAGACATCCTGGTCAGGACCTATTGCAGAGAGTGTTCGTACATTGTCCTTGCAATAGCTCCTGACCAGGATGTAAACAGAGAAACGTGAATCCTTCTCAACCCTGGCACAAAATGGGATCGAGAAATGCGGACATAAACCTCTTCAACGTTCATGTCAAAAAACGCTCGGGTATTTTTACATTGTCCGCAGCAGAATGGGTTTCATCTGGGCTGCAGAAGAAAGTTACTGTCTAAGCAACACGGCCAGAGGGCCACCTTGGGTCCAATAGTGCTTTTCGGAGCAGCAATTTGCGGAGATAACGAATTAATTCTTCCAGTTTCTGAGATGTCTCCTCAGTTTCTATGCCTGCAGGGGTTGTCGGCGAATTCTGCATTTTCCAAAGAAAGTGCCTTTCCCGTCTGAGTGCATAGAAATGTACCTCTTCAAACAATATCTTTGAGTAACTATACAGCACTTTTAAACATAGTAGAACCAGCCAAGGACTTCAATGTGTAGTAGAACATGCTGAAACATGTTTCTACGATAGTTTAAATAAAAACAAAGTCGGGTTTATTCTCTTTCGTAAGTACCACAATTGCGAATTCTGGCCAACTATCCCAGCGCAAAGTCTGTCCTATGGGAGTCTCGCTGCACACGGAGGTGCTTACGCGATCCAGGTTCACAACCAGCGTCCCGGGTCGGACGTCCTTCTTTTTCTCCCCACTATACAACTAGATGGGCTCCGCATCGAATATTCACGAGATGTTAGGTTCTCGATCGTGAGACGTTGCGGCACGTTACATTTGACGCACGCTGCTTTAGTGCAGCTGGTTTTGAAGGCACATAACTCATCCGGTCTTTTGCGTCTCTTGACATCCCAGTAAATTGTCTATTCTCCGTCGTCGTCGAGGAAGAAACATCGTAATGCGCAACAAGAGGAGCTTGATTACCAACTACTTGGGGAGATGAACTTAAGGTATCTCGACTTTAGACATCATCGTCAATTGCCAAGGTATTTGCAACATGTGATGTGTCGTCGAAAGTTTCGAATCCACCAGATTGTTGATGCCATAAATCATTCCAAATCTCTTCTTCTGGAAATAATGAAAATGTGCGAGACAAGTCTGAAAAATGCCTTCCTCGGTCCTCTTCTTCGGCTTCTTCATTATTATCGTTTGACGATTGCCCTTCTTCTTCCCGGCAGTAGCTCTGTTCCGACCATTGCGATGCTTTCTCTTGGACGACAACCATCTCAACGAGGTTCTTGCAATTAGGTACTCCTCTTCAGATCTGAATCCAAAAAATGCCCGGGTTGTTGTTGTTCTGCGCCTTCAAGAGACAACGAATTCGTCGGCCGTTCGAGCTCTCCACCGTTGTTGAATACTTCTTCCCCTTCTCGTCTCCGTCT
>Ga0116230_10008395_pt1 | contig 10180 bp, 9 predicted proteins | sample S1TSphfallax_3_FD_88678 | JGI IMG/M metagenome (GOLD analysis project Ga0116230, IMG submission 88678) | Host-associated microbial communities from peat moss isolated from Minnesota, USA - S1T2_Fd - Sphagnum fallax MG | ecosystem: Host-associated > Plants > Peat moss > Unclassified | place: USA...
AGTTCCCCACGAGAATGATGCGATTGTACGAACCAGCCATGTTTGGCTCCCCTTCTGCGGCTACGCGCGTTGGCGATTGACGAAGCGATCGTATCTCATTCGCGTGCCATATGCCTGGCACGGAGACCGTCTAACTTCAACGCCCACATCACGACGCACCCTGTGAGTAACAAGGGGACCGTCGCGCGATCGCCTCAGTGAGTCCATGGCTGAGCCGGGCGCCAAGCCCTAGGCCCGTCACCGAGCCGGAAGCCTTCGGCGAGTCCGTAGCGCGCAGGAGCGCGCCGGAGTTACTCTTCCAGGCGGATGAGGAGGTGGCGCATCACGTCTTCGTTCAGACGGAGTTGCCGCTCGAGCTCTTTGGCTTGGGCGGCGTCGCCCTTGAACTTCATCGTGGCGTAGAAGCCCTCGCGGACATCCTGGATTTCGTATGCGAGACGGCGCTTGCCGAGCTTCTCGATCTCGCCGACGACTTCGCCGCCGTTGGTCGTGAGTTGCTCCGCAATCGCGGCAATCTTCGCCTCGACGTCCGCCTCTTCGAGTTGCGGCTTGAGGATGTAGGTGACTTCGTAATCGATCGGAACGGGCATGAAAGGATCCTTCTTCGGACTCGGCCGAGCCGGCGGCTCGACGCAAGGCCCACCGCACGGGCGGGCAGCAGGATGGGCGCGCCGGAGCGCGCCGCCAACCTGCGAACTATATCACGCCCAAACCTCGGGAAACAAGGCGAAGCGGCCCCCCTCCTGACCCGGCCCGGAAAACCGCTCGCTCAGTGCGAATCGCATACGCCACCGTGAATGACGAATCGACGGTCGCGGCACTCCGAGAAGCCCTCGCGCTCTCGCCCGAGAACCTCCCGCTGCGGCTGCATCTCGCCAACGTGCTCCTCGCCGCACGCCGCACGCGCGAGGCAGCCGAAGCGTATCGCGCGGTCCTCGCCGTCGACGCGCACCATCGCGAGGGCCGGTTGGGGCTTGCCAAAGCTCTCGAATCGCTGGGCGAGGACGCCGAGGCGCTCGCCATCATCGACACGTTCCAGGACGAGCCGGAGCCGCCGGCGGCCGCGACGCTGCTCTACTCGCGGCTGAAAGCGCGCGCCGGCGACACCTCCCGCGCCGCCTCCGCCTACCGTGCCGCCATCGAGGCCGATCCGGCCCTCGCCGACGAGGCCTTTGCGCTCTCGCTGCGCGTGCGCGAGGCCGACGAGCATGGGGCCGAGCCGGTACCGCCCGATGCCGTCGTCGAGAAGCCGACCATCACGTTTGCCGATGTCGGCGGGATGCAGGCAACGAAAGACGCGATCCGAGCGAAGATCATCGCCCCGCTCGAACATCCCGACCTCTATCGCGCCTACGGAAAGAGCACCGGCGGCGGGATCCTGCTCTACGGTCCGCCCGGCGTAGGCAAGACGTTTCTCGCGCGCGCCACCGCCGGTGAGGCAGCGGCGCACTTCATCTCGGTCGGCATCGAGGACGTCCTCGACATGTGGTTCGGGAGGAGCGAACACCGGCTCCACGCGACCTTCACGGCCGCGCGCCGGGCCGCCCCGTGCGTGCTCTTCTTCGATGAGGTCGACGCGCTCGCCGCGAGCCGCCTCGACATGCGCGGCTCCTCCGGCCGGACGCTGGTCAACCAGTTCCTCGCCGAACTCGACGGCGTGAAGGACTCGAACGACGGCGTGCTGGTCCTTGCCGCGACCAACGCGCCGTGGCACCTCGATGCCGCGTTCAAGCGTCCGGGCCGGTTCGATCGGGTGCTGTTCGTTCCGCCGCCGGATGCGCCGGCACGAGCCGAGATCTTGCGTCTGATGCTGCGCGACAAGCCGCTCGGCGCGGTCGACTACGCGGCACTCGCCAAGCGCACCGACGGCTTTTCGGGGGCCGACCTGCGCGGCGTCGTCGATGTTGCGGTCGAACGCAAGCTCGAAGAAGCGATCGCGGCCGGCGCGCCGCGACCGATCGTTACGAATGACCTCGCAACCGCGATCGCCCACGTGCGGCCGAGCACGCGCGAATGGCTCGCAACCGCCCGGAACTACGCGCTCTACGCGAACGAAGGGGGCAACTACGACGACATCGTCGCGTACCTGAAGCTGTGATCGACCGTCATCGGCAGCAGCGGGCGGCCTACGAACTCGTCCGGCGTCACCGCTTTCGCGACGCCGCTCGCCGGCTGCACGCGCTGCTCGCGAGCGATCCGGAAGATGCCTACGGACTGCAACTGCTCGCTTACGCCGAGGTCGAGCTCCGCAACTACGACGCCGCGCTGGTCGCGGCGCGGAGCGCGGTCGGGGTCGTGCCGTCGGGCGAGTCGCTGCGCATGCTCTCGGGCGTGCACTACATGCGCGGCGAATATGCCGAGGCTGAGCAGGCGGCGCGCGACGCGCTCGCCGTCGTGCCCGACGATCCCGACGTCCACTGGGGACTCGCGCGGGCGGAACTTGCGCGCAACAAGCCGGCCGCCGCGCTCGAGACGACACGTGCCGGACTCGCCATCGCCCCGCACAACGTCGATCTCCTCGACATCATGGCCCGCGCGCTCGTCCAGCTCGGCAGTTACGAGGAAGCAGCGGCGACGATCGAACGCGCCCGTGCGCTCGATCCCCTCGATTCCGCACCCTACGACGTGCTGGGTGAGATCGCGCTGAAGACGGATCGCACCGATGCGGCACGAGCCGCCTTTCGTGAGGCGCTGCGCCTCAATCCGAACGATCGCTTCGCGCGAAACGGCTTGATCGAGGCGATAAAACGCCGTTCGCGGATCTACCGCTACGCGCGCAAACCGCTCGCGCGCGCCCTCCTTATCGCGATCCTCTTGGCCGCGCCCTTCATCGGCCCCACGCCGGGCGGCACGGCCCTCATCGCCACCACGGTCCTGACCTTCGGCATGGCGAACAACATCGCCAAGCTGCACCTCGCTCTCGACCGCGACGGCCGCCACATGCTCGTCGCAACGCAGCGCCGCGATGCGTTCCTCTTCGGCACGGCGCTCGCGTTCGCGCTCGCGTCGTTCGCCGGCTATGCCTTGACGGCGAGCGGTGCGCTGGCGCTGACCTCACTGGCCGGCTTCTTCGGAATGTTCGCGCTCGTCGACGCGATCGAGCGCAGCCACGGGCCGAGGCGCGTGGTGGAATTCCTCGCGGTCGCTCTCTGGTACGGCTTGGCCGTGCTCGCCGCCGGCATTCTCGCGGCCAGCGGCCGCACCGGCTGGGACGCACAGCTGGCGACCGTATCCGCAGGGAACGGTCCGGCTGCGACGGCGCTGCTGGTGGCCTTGGTCGGACTCGCGCTCGAGGCGATGCTGTTCGTCGGCGCCCTCCTCTCCCTCCGGTTCATCGACGAGATCGGGCGGGTCGGCGGCTGGCCGCCCAAACCGCTTGGGTAACCTCTGCCTGCGAACCGAGCCGCGATCGGGCGAACGAACAGCAGCGAGGCATGCCCAAGGGCGACGGATCGTTGGCGAGAACGGCCTACTCCCATGAAGCCGTTTGCGCCCGTCCTTGCCGCCGCTCTCGCCATATCGGGGGTCGGCGCCCTGGCTCCATCACCGGCTCAGGCGAACGTCTTCTGCCCGGTCACGATCGGGGCGATCGAGGCTCTCGCGCCCCTCGGCCAGCCCAGCACGTACGGGATCCGGCTTGATTTCGATGCCGGGCTCGCCTCGAGCGTCCGGGTGCGGATCGACACCGAGAAGACCCGCTACGCGGTCGATTTCGACGACGTCTACACGACCGGGCCCGACCCCAATGCCGCCTTCTCGGCAAATCGCTACTTCGCGCTGCCCGACGGCGAGCACGTCCAGTCGGCGTGGGTCCAGGCGACCGGCACCGCGCCGAACCAGCGTCTCGATTGTCCGATCACGCTGCCCTACGATACGACAGCTCCGGTGGCGAGCGATCCGCATATCGTCGCGGCGCGCATCGCGTTCCGGCGCGCGGTGCTCGACGCGTTCTCCTCGCGCACGAAAGTGCTCGCGCCGATCCCCTTCGGACCCGTCGAACCCAAGACGTGCGCGCAGCCCTATGCCCCGCCGATCGCCGTGATGCCGGCCCAGCCGGTGCTGCCGGTCGACGCGCGCGCGCTGCACGTCGGCGGCGCTGTGCTCGTGGAAGTGGATCTCGATGAGACGAGCGCGATCGTCGATGCGCGCGTCGTGCGTTCCAGCGGCTTCGCCTCGCTCGATCGCGCCGCGCGCGAGGCAGCGTTCAAATCGCAGTTCCGCACCGAGACCTACGCCTGTCGCGCGATCGCGTCGACGTACCGCTATGTGGTCACGTTCGGCATCCAGTAACGACTCGCGCGTGCGGCTATGAAAAACGCCGTCCCGGAATGGGGCGGCGTTTTTCTTTGGCGCGTCGGCGCCGTCGGATCAGCGGGGACTAGCGGTGGAAGCGGAGGTCGAAGCTGATTTGCGAGGAGAGGTTGGCTTCGCGCGCGTTCAGGTTTTGCACGTCGAAACGCGTCAGGCGGCCACCGTGGCGCGCCATGTCGCGGTCGCGTTGCGCGCGGATGCCGTTGAGGACGTCTTGCAGATGCCCCGCCGTGCGCGGGCCGATTTGGCGGTTGTTCACGGCGGCGTTGATGCGGGCTTGCTCGTCGTTGATGCGGTTGGAGACTTCGCCGGCGCTCGCCGCGATCGGCAGCATCGCGGCCGCGAGGGTGACGATCGAGAGTCCGGTGATGATGGCTTTGTTCATGATGATACCTTTCGGAATGATTTCGGCGGTCGGATCGGCCGTCTGAAATGAGTACGAAACCGACTTTTCCCGCGTTCGCGAATCAATCCAACTCTCATGAAGGGGCGTCGTCGCACGCCCATCCTTCGACAGGCTCAGGATGACACGGTGGCATGGCGCGGCTCGTACGTACCTGGTGGCGCGGCGCGGCTCGTACGGACGATGGTGGCGCGGGCCGAGCACCGTTGCGCTGCGGCGCGGTTAGCTGGAGGTGGAGACTCGGGCTTCGCGTTTGGTTACGCGGTAGACGGCTTTGACGTCTTTGAGGTTGGAGAATTTGCGGAGGAGGGTGTGCAGATGGTCGAGGTCGGTGATCTGCGCGGTTAGCGCGATCAGCGCGTTTTTGTCGCGTTTGACGCGGGCGGTGACCGTGGAGACTTGCGTCTTTTGCTCGGAGCAGACACCCATGATGTCTTGCAGGAGGCCGCTGCGATCGCCGGCTTCGATTTCGATGTCCACCGCGTGCGTGATCTGGCTCGAGTCGGCCCAGGTCGCTTCCAAAATGCGTTCCGGTGCGTGGTTCATGTAGGCGACGTTCGGACAATCGGCCCGATGGACGGAAACCCCGCGCCCGATCGTGACGAACCCCATGATGGGGTCGCCGGGCACGGGGCTACAACACTTCGAGAGCCGCACGAGCACGTCGTCGACGCCCTGAATCCGGATGCCGGATTTGCTGCGCGCGACGCGCTTCGGCGGCGGTTTGATGACGGTCGCGAGATCCACGACGTTGTCCGTCGTCTTGAGCTCGTCGCGGAGCTTCGAGGCGATCGTGGAGGCGTGTGCGTCGCCGAAGCCGATCGCGGCGTAGAGGTCGGCCGGCGTCGCGTAGTTGAGCCGGCGCGCGATCTTCTCGAGCGCCTCGCCGCGCGCGACGTCGGGACGTAGGCCCTGGCGCGCGAGTTCCGTTTCGAGCGACTCTTGCCCGAGCACGGCGTTCTCTTCTTTTTTCTCTTTGCGGAACCACTGCTTGATCTTGTGCTTGGCACCCGAGGTGCGCACGATCGAGAGCCAATCCAGCGACGGACGGCCGCTGGACTTATTGAGCAGGATCTCGCAGATGTCGCCGTTCTTGAGCTGATAGTCGAGCGGCACGATCTTGCCGTTGACCTTCGCGCCGATACATGCGTTGCCGACGTTCGTATGCACCTGATAGGCGAAGTCGAGCGGCGTCGCGGCGGCCGGCATCGAGAACACATCGCCCTTGGGTGAGAAGATGAAGACCTGATTGTCGAACAGATCGAGCTTCAGGTTCTCCATGAACGCGCGCGAATCGCGCATGTCGTTCTGCCACTCGAGCAGCGACCGCAGCCAGGTGAGTTTCTGCTCGAAGTTGTCGGTCTTGGAGCCTTCTTTGTAGCGCCAGTGCGCGGCGATGCCGTACTCGCTCGTGCGGTGCATCTCGACCGTGCGAATCTGCACTTCGAGCGGATCGCCGCCCGGCCCGACGACCGTCGTATGCAGCGACTGGTACATGTTGGGCTTGGGCATCGCGATGTAATCTTTGAAGCGCCCGGGGAGCGGCTTCCAGAGGCTGTGCACGATCCCCAGCGCCCCATAGCAATCCTTGACCGTCTCGACGATCACGCGCACCGCGGTCAGATCGTAGATGGTCGAGAAATCGCGGCCCTTCTTCATCTTCTTGTGGATCGAATAGAAGTGTTTGGGGCGGCCCGTGATCTCGCCCTTGAGGCTCACGGAGGCGAACTGCGAACGCAGCTCGTCGAGTACGCTCGTGACGGCATCTTCGCGCACCGCGCGTTTGGTCGAGACGCGCTCGGAGATCTCGCGGTAGGCGTCGGGATCGAGATAGCGCAGGCAGAGGTCTTCGAGATCCCACTTGATGCGCCAGATGCCCAGACGATGGGCGATCGGGGCGTAGATCTCGATCGTCTCTTTCGCGATGTTCTGCTGTTTCTGCGGCGGGAGCGAGCCCAGCGTACGCATGTTGTGCAGACGGTCCGCGAGTTTGATGATGATGACGCGGATGTCTTTGGCCATCGCGAGGAACATCTTGCGCAAGTTCTCGACCTGCGCGTCTTCCTTCGATTGATACGGGATGCGGGTGAGTTTCGTGACCCCATCCACCAGCGCCGCGATCTCGGGCCCGAAGAGTTCGTTGACTTCCTCGCTCGTGACGACCGTGTCTTCGACAACGTCGTGCAAGATCGCCGCGGCGACCGTCGCGCGGTCCATTTCCAAATCCGCCAGGATGTCGGCAACGGCGAGCGGGTGGGCCACGTAGGCCTCGCCCGAGGCGCGCAACTGTCCTTGGTGGGCGGCGTCCGCGAGCTCGTAGACCGCCGTCAACCAAGCCCCATCGAGCGAGGGGTCATACTGCTGAACTTTGGCGACGAGATCGTGAATGGTCATGGGCGATTTGGCCTATAATGCCAGAACACGCCGCCGGCTCCAAGCGTTCCGGTCAATACGTGATGTACGATTTCACGTCGACCCCGGTCAGCGCCGCCCGGCCGTTCAAGGCCGCAAGCTCGATCAGCACGGCAACCCCGACGACGTCCGCGCCGAGTTTCTTCAGCAGCCGCAGCGTCGCGGCGACGGTGCCGCCGGTCGCCAGCAAGTCGTCCACGATGAGGACGCGCTGGCCGTGGCCGACCGCATCGTCGTGGATCTCGAGGGCGTTGGTGCCGTATTCCAGCGCGTATTCCTCGCGAAATTTCGTGCCCGGGAGCTTGCCCGGCTTGCGCACCGGCACGAAGCCGGCGCCCAGCGCGTACGCCAGCGGCGCGCCGATCATGTAGCCGCGCGCCTCGATCCCGACCACGTAGTCGATCTTCAGATCGCGCGCTCCCTCAACGAAGAGGTCGATCAGACCCTTGAACCCGGCCGGATCCTTGAGGAGCGGGGTGATGTCCCGGAAGAGGATCCCAGGGATCGGAAAATCGGGGATCGCGCGGATCAGGGATTCGAGGTGTTGCGTAGCCACGGCTCGGCGGGTTCGCGCCCACCCGGTCGGACCCTGGTTTTCCGGCCGCCTCGCCGCGCGCCGCGCGTTCCGGGGTGGCGTCCGCGGCGCGTGGAATGGGATCGTGTTGACCAGAGAGGAGCGGCGCCGGTGGGTTTTGGCTCTCGCCATCTCCATCGCGCTCAATGAAATCGTGATCGGGCTGCTCCACCGCAGCCCGCCGGCCGTCGAGACCCACGTCGAGCCGACGATCATCACGATCGCGCATCGCACGCCGGCGCCCACCCCGCCGCCGACTCCCGTGCCCACGCCACCGCCCCGCGTCGTTCACTTCGTCCCGCATGTCGCCATCGCGCGCTATGCGCAAGTTGCGGCGCCGCGCACCAAGGCACCGAAGGAAACGACTCACGGCGGCAGTGTGTCACGCCGCGCGACCGCGGTCGCGGACGTCTATGCGGAGCTTTCCCACAACGCGCTGGGCCATGGAACCGGCATCGCCGGCAGCGGAACGGGCACGGGTGTCGGGCCCGGCAACGGCGGCGGCGATGCGGGCAACGGCCAAGGCAATGGAACGGGCGGGAACGGAACGGGCGACGTCAACACCAGCGCGGAACCGTGCGGTAACGTGGATTTCAATACACCGGCCTATACGCCGCAACATGGTACGACGTACTACGAAACCGTCGACGCGACCGTGCACTTTCCCGACGGGCATACGGAGGACGCGGAATTCCCCTACAAATGGAAATTCCCGAACGGCGAGCGGACCGACCCGTGGTCGGCGACCAATTTGAAAGAACATCCCGACGACTTTCCCATCCCCGCACAGACGCCGCCGCCGAACGTCGATCCAAGTTCGCTTTCCCCGGTGCTTCAGTACATTCTCCAACACACGGACGAGCGCGGACACACCGTGCTAAAACCGTGTCCGAAAGCCAAGTGAGCGCGTTTCATGTCGCGGTCGACGCACACGATCTGGTTCGGGACGAGCGCGGGATCGGACGCTACGCGCGCGCCGTGCTCACGCGCTGGATGCAGCGCGACGATCTGCGCGTGAGCCTGATCGTGCGCGATCCGCTGCCGTGGCGCTTTGCGCCGGCGTTTGCCAAAGCGCTCGGCGTGGAAGAGGTCGCGGTGCATTCGCGCGTGCCGCGCGACGCGGATGTGACCTGGCATCCGTGGAACGGCACGTTCACGTCGACCGACGGGCCCGCGGCGGCGACGATCCACGACGTCGTGCCGTTCGCGTTTCCCGAACTCGATGAACGCAAGCGTGAATCGCAGCAGACGCCGTTCCGGCGCACGGCGCAGCGCGCGAGCGCGATCGCGTGCGATTCCACGTTTACGGCCCGCGAGGTTGAACGCTATCTCGAAATCCCGACGAACCGCTTGCACGTCGTCCCGCTTGCGGCAGACGCTCAGTTCTCGCCCGGGGACGATGACGATCTGCCCGCCGAGCTCGTCGGGCGTCCGTACGTGCTCTACGTGGGCTCGCACGACGAACACAAGAACGCCGGGACACTTGCAGCGGCGCATCGCCTGGCGTTTCCCGATGACGAGGTCGCGCTGGTGTTCACCCGCCCGAATCCGATCATCCCGGAGGCGATCGTGATCGCGCACGCGCCCGATACGCAGCTCGTGGCGCTCTACCGCGCAGCGACGATCGTTGCGGTGCCGTCGCTCTACGAAGGCTTCGGCTTGCCGGTCCTCGAGGCGATGGCGTGCGGCGCGCCCGTGCTCGCGTCGCGCGCAGCGTCGCTACCGGAAGTCGGCGGCGATGCGGCGCACTACGTCGACGACCCGGCCTCGGTTCACGCCTGGCGGGCCGCACTCGTCTCGCTCGCCGGCGATGCGGCGACGCGCGCCGATCTCGCACGGCGCGGGCCGGTGCGCGCGGCGGCGTTCTCCTGGGAACGCTGCGCCGCTGCGACGCTCGATGTGGTGAAGTCCGCGCGCGCATGATTCACATCGGACTCGACGCCTGGAACCTCATCGACAATCGGCGCGGAACGGGACGCTACGTGCGATCGATCTTGCGCGCCTGGCGCGAAGCCTACGCCGATCGCGTCCGCGTGACGCTGATCATCCCGGAACGCTTCACGCTCTTCGCGCGCGGTCGCTATCGTGCAGAAGCGGAGGGCGTGAACTATCCCGTCCGCTCGCGCGCGCATCCGGGCACGTTCGATGCGTGGTGGTTTCCGTTCAACGGACCGAGTTGGGAGACGTGGCGCGGGAAATCGGTCGCGACGTTGCACGATGCGCTGCCGTTCGGCGAGTCGTACCCCGAGAGCGAGCGCATCTCGCTGCGCCGCGCGGCACGCAGGTGCGATCGGCTCGTGACCGACTCCGTCTTCTCGGCGATCGCGCTCGCCGGACACCTCGATCTCACACCCGATCGCATCACGCCGATTCTCCTCGGAGCGACCACGATTGCGCCTGGGTCATTACCGGCGCTCCCCTTTGCTGAGTTCGTGCTCTACGTCGGCGATACCGATGAGCGCAAGGACTTGCCGACCCTC
>Ga0116230_10008396_pt1 | contig 10179 bp, 8 predicted proteins | sample S1TSphfallax_3_FD_88678 | JGI IMG/M metagenome (GOLD analysis project Ga0116230, IMG submission 88678) | Host-associated microbial communities from peat moss isolated from Minnesota, USA - S1T2_Fd - Sphagnum fallax MG | ecosystem: Host-associated > Plants > Peat moss > Unclassified | place: USA...
TAAGGAAAAATCTGTGGGTTTGCAAAGATTGCCACACTTCCATAAAGTTCATTTCAAAAATAGTTGGGAGAGCCAATCACCATGGTGAGGGATGCCAATCACTTTCATCACTTTGAAGATGGTGTTTGTTCTTGCATGGACTATTGGTGATGCCAGTAGCCTGGCTTGTCAAACACTAAATCAAGTTCATTTTGTTTACAGTAGCATGTCTAGTGGTCTTTTCACACGATTAAAGTTCAACACTGTATGAAAAGGTGGCCATGGACTTGCCTCCCTGGATTTTTGGTTTGATGCCTCTGCCATCTGTAGCACTTAGGTCTGGTGCCTCTTTCTTATTATGTACGGACAGAGTTATTTTGGAAACTGAGTGAATGTTGAGACTAATGAAATTGATGATGACCAGTTTCAAGTGTGGACCAACAAAGGTTGGAGGTATTAGAGGTTATGAAGAAAATTATGATAACCAGCCGACACTGGTTCCACCATGCAGGCCATCCTGTGTGTTCCAATGGAGAATCCCAATCTCTGGAGATCCCATTTCTTCATTTTTCTGCATGCTGCAGGAATTAGCAATTGATCAGTTGATTCTGAGATTTGTTGTTATCCATGTTTCCAATTCCATATTTTTATCAATATCTTTGATTATGGAATCTGATCAGATATTGAGTGAGGCTTGTTCTTCCTGGTTGGAATAGGTTATACAACAATTTTACATATGGATTATGCAGAATTTTACAAGCTCTTTGAAGCAGATGAACATTGTATTGGACTTTTTGTGGGGCCTTGGTTTGATCCCTATATACCACCAGTGGACATCCTTCAATTATGTCTGTGCATTTCTCAACAGAGAGTATGCTGGCAGTTGCTAACAGTATACCTTTCCAGAAGCCACATTGATGAATTATCCTGATACTGTCAATGGTGATCGCTGGTATCATGCAAGTCCGACAATTGTGGTTTAATTCTCTTAAATTTTTTATAAACCCCTCCTAAAAGCAAGCAAGCATGCCTGCAACACAAAGCAATGACAAAGAAATTCTCATTGTCAGCTCTATTTGCATTTTGAGTGTGATATTATGCTACCTTCAGTGTTTAAAGGCCCTATGTTTATGCAAATCAATCCATTCTGAATGCACCCAATGTTAGTGCTGAATATTGTGCATCTCCAGAGGTGGAAAACCCTCTGGGATCTTACAATTTTGCCAACACAAACAAGTCTTGTGATTCACACTAACATCACCTACCAGCACCAGTTCCTTGTCTTTGTTCTAGACCCAAGCATGGCAAAGTTTTTCACATTATTGTGGTAGCTTTTCACACAGTTTTCATGCTTCCAAACTGTACTTTTGAGAGCAAAATACTTGTGACTTGTATTGTAGGTGTGTGTAGGTACAAAAACAACAATCCTTGGTACATCCTTTTGATTTGCACTTGTGTACCAATAGTACATGACAGGCACCAATGGCACTACCACACCTCCCACTCATTTCTATCTTTCTGTTGCAATTTCAAGTTTGAATCCAAGGTGAAAAACCCATCTCATAACTCTGCGTTAACACTGACATAACTCCAAATTAACACTGAAATTAACTCCAGGCTTGGCTGGAGCTTTAAATACAACTGATTATAGATGTAACCCAGCCAAGCTGTTTTAATAAAGGCACCAATCTGCATAGGAACTGGAAGTATACAAGTAGAAGACCTAAGTTCAAGTTGAATTGCCTCAAGTCACATGTTGGTGGTTATTGATTTGGCTAACTCTGGATGTTTCATGCAAGTCCTCCTGCAACTCCCACAAACTTGTGACCAATGACCCACAAAAATACATTGGGTTCATGGGATGGCAGCAAACCATACACAGTTCTTTGGCAAGGGATCAGAGGTGGGGTGCAGCAAATCATGTAACAGGTACACTGAGGGTGTAGCAATTTCAATGCACTTCACATAAGATTATGGCAGTTCCATGAAAGCTTCATAGCAGATATATAACTACTGTGGGAATGGTGCAATTTAAGCAAAGATATGGTGACCCATAAAGAATAAAATCGAGTTTCAAAGTAGTTCCAGAGAGAGGACCAAGAGGATAGAATTGGGTCCTCAGCAATCAAAATTTGAGAGGTGCATGATGGAACCTATCCAGGACATCTTCTAAGCTGAGGTTTAGAGTCATTGTGTAGCCATGTCCTTGGCTGACCATGTCCCCACCTGCACTAAACCCACCCATTTATGGATACCTATCAGCAAAGAGTCTAATGGATTTTCCATGCAAGGTTTTTTCACAGTGTGTTTTGCAGAAAATCGTGAACAAAACATCTATTTCACACAAAAACCACAGGTAGAAATCAATTATTTTTTCATTAAAACCTCTCTATCAAATGTGACAAAAGAGATAGTATACTCAAATCTGCTGTATATTACTCTGCTTATTGCAAATTGGATCTCAACATAATAATCCAAAACTAACTAAAGCCCAGCATTGAACATAGTGCTCCAAAAATCCTATAATGCTACAACCCATGAATCTGATTCTTCCACAAGACAGATCACAAAATAGTTCCCAATACAAGTGTTTAACCTGGCTGTAAAACATGCTATGCACATTTTGTCTTCACAGTTGCTCTACATTCCATCACCTTAGGTGAGGCCACATGGGGGCTATGAATGTGGTGTGTGCTGTTGAAACTACAGGGATGGCTAGCCTCTTGCCAAAATCCCTCACACAATGTTGCCAAATTGAAGCATTTGTACCAGGTAAATAAGAAATGAGTGGCATTGTCATGCCACACAGGGCCAGTATACATCATCAATACCACTTGTACCTGAAATTTTAGATTAGGATGTACCACAGCTATAGATGCTAAGCTTTGCATCATCTGATCTTCTAAATTCAAGCTTGTCAAAGGAATGGGAAGTGGGCTGACAAACTACCAGCCCACAAATATTACACTAAACTGCCTTCAAGCATCTCATAACATGAAGGTAATTTCTAAATGAGTTAGAGATGGAAGAACTCAAAAGAGTATGAAAACAAGGTTTGCCAATAGAATGAAAGTCCAAAACAATAGTGTTGGTGTTGTCCTTGTTCACAAGTTTTGTGCCTTGTTCACAAGATGTTTTGCTCTCCCTTGTGCACTCTGAGGAAAAGACTTTGTGCCATCCTCCAAACTTTTTCCCTCACATGCTTGACAACATCACAGCCCAACAAATAGTTAACCATGTCAAGACCCAAAAGAAGATGTGGACAAAATTCTCACACTAGTAGTGACAAAAGAGTTGGAGTACATGCTTAACTTGTTAGCTTAAAGAAAAGAAACTAGCTTCATACATAATGGAAAACAAGCAGCGAATTTAAAGAAAAACTAATTAATATTATCTGCAATCCTATTGGACCATATATTCATTATTAATACACAAGTTGACATCTAATTTTATGTCCAACTTATCTAACCGACGATGAATGAAAAGGTGACCACCACTAACCCCGAATGCTAAAAACTGTAGGACATCATGCATGGGTGTGCATATTCAACACATCCTTACACAACCTGCATGTACTACAATCAAAACACTTTGAATTGTTCTACCTAACTTTGTTTTTTAACATGATCCCTAACCCCTAGCATATTTATGAAGTCTTGGAACTTCATTTTTCCAAAATTTGGTCAAGATATCTGCTATTTGTTCATTTGATGGAATGTGAAACAAACTAATTTCACCTTTCAAAACCTACTCTTTAACTAAGTGATAATGAGCTTCTATGTGTTTGGATTTTGCATGAAAGACCGAATTCTCTACAATCTTGAGTGCACTAATATTGTTGCACCATATTTGAGTTGGTTCATCACTCAAAACATGCAACTCGATTGATAATGTCTTAAGCCATGTAGATTCTTTTAGACCTTCAGCCAAGGCGCGATATTTTGTTTTTGTTGAAGATAGGGCTACAATTGGTTATTGCTTTGAACTCCACATAATGGGACATCCTCCAAACTGAAACACATATTTAAAGGTTGATTGTTTGCTTCTACATTCACCTACCCAATTGGCATTTGTGAAGCCGGTTATTTCATTCCATATTCCTTTTCCAAAGTGAATGTTGAGTTCAACAGTTCTCATAAATATCTTAGTATTTGCTTAACAACTAGGTGAGGTGTTCGTGGTCAATTCATACATTGACTTACAACTCCAACATGACAACAACTAGGTGAAGTGTCAATGGTCGATTCATACATTGACTTATAACTCCAACAAAGTATGAAAGATCTAGTCTAGTTATAGTTAGGTGAATTAGTTTCCCAAGAATCTTCTTATAAATTATAGGATCTACTTCCTTTGAATCCATGTTTGCTAGAAGTTTGACATTATCGCGCATGGGGACTAAGCATGGATTACACCCATCCATGCTAAATTTTGTCAATATATTTGTAACATAACCTTGTTGAATCGTAACAATTTCTTCTTTTGAATGCACAAACTCCACTCAAAGATAATATTTCATTTGTCTTAAGTTTTGACATATCAAATTTCTTTATGAAGTTGTTATTTGATGCAACATATCTTTTGAACATGGTTGTCGATTATTAAAAGATTACCTACGTAGAATACTAAGATCAAATTCTTGTTCTCCTCCTTTAATTAATAGAAATTACAGTCAACATTACTTCTACATAATCCCTATCTTTTAAGTAAGAGTTTATATTTTTGTACCAAGCCCTAGGAACTTGCTTCAAACCATATAAAACTTTGTTGAACTTACAAACTTTATTTTATTTTCATGGCACTGTGAAGCCTTTAGGTTGATACACAAAGACACTTTCATTGAAGTCAATGTTTAAAAAAACTATCTTTATATCCAAATGATATAGCTTTTAGCCATTGGAAGCTACAATAGTAATCAAAGTTTGAACATTTGGCCATTTTACCACTAAAAGATACATTTCTTTGTAGTCAATTTTAACCCTTTGCTTAAAATTGAGTGTGACAAACCTTGCCTTGAAAGTGTTAACTTCTCTTGGACCTTCCTTGATTTTATAAACCCGTGTTTGGCTAAAATAAATGATTTTCCTTTTGGACAATCTACCAATGTCCAAGTGTTTTTCTTGTCAATGGAAGTCATCTCTTTCTTCGTAATAATTATCCAGCTTGGATCTTGAACAACTTCATCAAAGTTCATTAGTTCATGGGTTTTTGCTACACCTACAAAATCTTTTAGATAGAACGGTCTTTGTCTTGGTCGATTTGACCTTTGAAGTTCCATTGTAAAAGCAACTGATGTTTAGGCATGCACGTTTTGAAAAAAAAAAAAAAGATGATGTTATGGTTGTGTTAGATCCATTAACTTACAATAGAATAATGAATAATAATTTACAATAGAATAACCAATAATAGCCTACAATAAAATAATCAAAAATAGCCAAAAATAGGAATGAAGCTAATCACACCTTAATTTTGGATGAATGTGTCAATTTTATTATACCACGTGTGTGGGGCTTGTCGTAAGCCATAAAATGCCTTTGAAAGTTTGCATATTTTTGTTTCTTGGTCAAGAATTATAAAACCTTTTATATAGGAGAAGGGCATGAGTACATGCCTTTCCATGATTTGAGATTTGTGCTCAAGGCTAGTAAGCCGAGGGAATAAGTCAAAAATCATCAAAGGCCACGTACTTAGGTCCTTTTCCTACATAAAGCATAGCTAGGATTTTTTCACTTTTTAGAAATGGTGACAAGCTAGCTAATACCTTCCACTAGTTAGAAGATCCCAATACATCTTGGTTAATACCTTTCATTGCAAAAGATCTTGCTTGCTAAAAACATGTTTTTTTAAGCAAGTAAGGGAGTTGAAAATTCAAAAGAAAATTCCAAGTATTGTTTTATGATTGAAACAAGTACATTTCATTGTTGAGATTCTTGTTTAGGAACATTGTTTTTATGCCAAGATGAAAAACCTTCCAATTATTATGTATTGCAAAAACAATAATTGTTTGTATGGTTCCCCATTTTATAATAAGGGCAAAAAAATAAAAATCTATGCCCTCCTTTTGTTGAAAACCATGTGCCATTAATTGTGCCTTATGTTTGAAATTAGACCCATCAATAGTAGGTTTCAATTTAGCGACCCATTTTGCAAAAAATGTAGTTTTGTATGGTGATAACTTCATTAAGGTCCATGTTTGATTTTTGGAAATAGATTCCATTTCTTGCACATAGCTTTGCACCAATTTGGATTAGTTACAACTTCTTCATATGTGGTAGGTTTTGAAGCCATAGGTGATTCCAAGACTTCAAGTTGTAATGCATAGTTGATAACTTGCCATAAACTTTTAGAAACAACATCAAATGATGAATCTTCTACTACAGAGACAAATTCCTTCAACTAGTAGGGAGCACTTTCTAGTACTAGCCTATACAATTGGTTGTTCAACTTCATCCTTGGATATATTCAATTAAAAAAAATGCAAATATGACATTGATTCATTTCTTGCATGTTTTGTGAAGGAAACAAATTTTGAATCATTATCAAGTTCTAAATCAATGGATGGCATTGATTATTGATAAGTAAGTGCATGTTGTTAAGGTGGACCAAAAAGCAACAAGAATTTAGAAATTTGAAAATCCATTTCCTTTGTATTTTTTTGGAGCTTCAAAATGTTTTTTGTAATTAGGTAGCAATAATGCATTGATTCGAAGCAACTTTTTCCCATTAGAAATTTTATTATTGTAGAGCTCATTAATTAAAACATACTTGCAAAATTTCAAAATAAATCATGTTTTTTTTCAAAATGAAATGGACTTATGAGAAAATGTGCATGTTTTTCACCAAATAAAAGTCCATAGATCATAAAATTCATTAGATGTGAATCAAACCATTTCAAGCTTGATTTCATTATTACATTTTTAAATAAAAACTAATTCCTTAATTGTTTTTGAGGTCCATCATAGAACCAAACCAAAGCCCATTCACTTCATTGTTGCTAGCATTACATACCTTGATTTTCAATGTCAAAAGTCCATAGCTCCTATAATTTTATATTTTTTTCATACTAATCAATTTCATTACATAAATATTGAAGTTTATAATTTCAAAATGAGTCCCATTTAACAATTCCATAATGTACAAAATAATATAGTTAAATTTAGGTGGTAGAAAAATTGATTGTGTTACTCCAAAATTGGTCCACCCTACCATGCATCCAAAATTGATGTTTGGTGATGGTTGCAATATTGAAGTTGGCATTGAATTTTGTTACATGCTTGGTGATATCGACCAACCATTAAGTTGTTGGAATGTTTTATCTCCAATGGGGTAGTAGTTGAAGGATCTTCACAAGTGAGAGCGATTGGAGTAAGTTATAAATCTAGTCTTAACATAAATATAGCCTCATCCACCATGACATTATGGCTTATATTCATCACCTTTCATTTCTCAAGAATATAACATCAATAACCTTTACTTGTTTCATCAAACCCAACAAGAATTCTTGTATGAGCCTTAACTTGTAACTTGTTTTGTTCTTGCTTGGATATGTGGACGAATTTTTTGCATCCAAAAATTTATAAGTGACTAAGATTTGGTTTTATTCCAAAAAAGCTTCCTCATGAGTAATACATGGATTAGACCTTGTAAGCAATCTGTTTGAAAGATGTTCAATTGCATTTATAGATCTTGTGCAAAAAAACTTGGACACATTGGCTTCTAGCATAACGAGCCTTTTCAAGAAATGACCTATTATTACACTCAACAATGACTTTGTTTTGTTGAGGTGTGCGTGCTTGTGTAAGTTGACACCTGATCCCTTATTGCTCACAATATTGTTGAATTTAGTTGATAAATATTCACCTCTTTGATCTATTCAAAGCACCTTGATTTTTCATCTTATTTCATTTTCCACCATGTGCATGAACAATTTGAACTTTTGAAATACATCATCCTTGTGTTTCATAAAATATGTCCTAAATGACACCTTCTTTGTCTTATTATCAATGAATGTAATAAAATGTGGTGACCTTGATAGTGACGGAATAGGAAAAGGACCAAAAAGATTTGAGTGGATGAATCCTAATTAATGATTTTGTTGTTTTGCTTTGATTATTCTTAAATTGCTCCCTATGTTGTTTGCTAACTTGGCAACCTAGACAAATTTCTTTAACATTTGGAAGCTTTGGAATGCCTATTGTCATCATTTGTTTTTGTCATGTGATGAAAAATTTGATAATTCAAATGTCCAAGTCTTTTATGCCATAATCTAGCCTTTTATGTTTCAACAACATTAACAACTATTTGGGTTGTGGCAAGCTAAAGTCTTTACAATTCATTTTCTCTATTTTTCAATGCCTTTGCTACTACACAACTTGACTTATTATTCATGATGAGACATGCATCAATAGTAAATACAACAACATGACCTCGATTAGTTATGGACCCAACTAATAGTAAGTTTTTTCATTAGGTTAAAAACATAAAAAACTCGTTTTATACTCTTTATTTCTCCAATTAGAGTTTGAACATTAACAATACCTTTCCCAAGTACATGATGTGCATGTCCTCCTTCTAATCATACCCTAAAGGTGTTTGGTGTTTTCTCTAAGTTTTGCACTAAATTTCCAACAATAGTCACATGTTTAGATGTTCCAAAATTGGAGTATGAATTTGGATCTCCTCTTTCCATGTTGATGGAAGCTAGTGTTGCTTCGAAAAGTTCTCCAATCAATTCTTGAGTTTGTTCCTTTTTAGGTTCTTCATCATTGCCTTCTCATACCATGTTTACACTTTGGGGTTGTTTCTTTTTTAATTTGGCACATTTGTTAACTTCAAGCTTGTAGATGTTAGATTCTTTGTCAAGACATTCCCACATCCAATGACCTTATTGACTATAATAATTGCAGGGCCCTCATCATTTATTGTAAGTGTCAATCTCATCACTATTTTTAACAATGTGTTGGTTCTAATGAATAAAACTTCTTCATGTTTCTGGCCATGGCATAAAAGTTGTTGATTTTTTTCATGAATGTGTTGTCCCACAAGCTCATCAAAGGTTGGATACTCTTGTCTTGCATAAACAGATTGAATGAAAGCATCATAGTTATTAGGAATAAGCATTGAGAATAATTTGAATGAGATTTTCATTGTTTATTGTTACACCTATGGTTGCCAACTGATTAAGTATGATTCTGATTTTTCTCAAATATGATTTGACACCTAAATCTTCTCCCATACAAAGTTGAGTAAGCTTGTTACAAAGATACATTTTTTTACTCACATCTTTGATCTCATCAAGATTTTATAGAAGTTCCCATGCTATTCATGGATGTTCTACATTTGCAATGATGGTTAAAAGTTCATCTCTCGCTCATATTTTAATAAGGATTGACATAGTTCTTTATTGTTTGTAACATGATCAAACTCAAGTGGAACTCTAGGTTGATTTGTTGCTGAAGATGGTCAATAACATTAGGAGTAATAACTATAATTGTTGATGGACTTGACACACCACTACTAAGTGGTAAAAGCTGTGGTTTGAGATCATTTAGAACATTTAATGGGACTACCATGTCCCAAACTTTCTCTCTCTTGAGATAATCTTTCATTCTAATTTTCCAACTATAGTAGTTTGTAAAACTTTCAAGTTTGCTAGATTCTAGAAACATGTTGCGTGACAAGTTTGACATTTTTATTTGATGATAGTCTAAATATAGAAAAAAAATCAACTCATGAGTATTTTATCCGACCTTAATGAACATGAAACAACCATCTACTTAATCTTGCCACTAATGGAGTTATGTTCACATATATTTAGATATTAGATTAAAACTTTAGTGTAGCTACATTCAAACTAACATTAGATACAAGCGTAGATAATTTCTAATAAACTTATGTACATGGAGCTATGTTCACACTAACTTTGATCAAACCAAGGACTTTTGAGCCTAGAGCTTTGATACCATGTAGAAAAATAAGATTATCAACATGTTACATTGATCCAGAGTAAAAAAAAAAATGAGATAGCTAGGACTTAAATAAAAAATCACAATGATATGATTTAAACAAATTTAACTGCAAGTCATATCCTAAAATTAAGGGATGATGCACCATATCTACTAAAGTTAAATATTACGGTGGTGGGGACAATGAATAACTATGGTGATGATGGGGTGAAAGCATGGTAAAGTAGACCAAAAA
>Ga0116230_10008397_pt1 | contig 10178 bp, 9 predicted proteins | sample S1TSphfallax_3_FD_88678 | JGI IMG/M metagenome (GOLD analysis project Ga0116230, IMG submission 88678) | Host-associated microbial communities from peat moss isolated from Minnesota, USA - S1T2_Fd - Sphagnum fallax MG | ecosystem: Host-associated > Plants > Peat moss > Unclassified | place: USA...
TCCGTTCCTCGCGCAGCCGTACGCGCCGCGCACGTTCAGCGTCCGTTATCGGCTCGCGTTCGGTAATTCGTACGCGGACCGGAACGCCGTCCTCAATCCACCCATCTCCGTCAACGATTCGCACACGATCATCTACAGCCCGAAGGATTTCGAGGACGCCGGTCATCCCGATTTCCTCACCATCGACCGAACCAGCCCACTCTGTGGACCAGAGTTCGTCGCGCGTGCGCAGACGATGCTCGCTGCGATTCGCGCCTACGCGGCCTACGTCGAGCGCGAACATAGCGCGGGCCGCGTCCCTGCCTCACAAACGGCGGGCGACATCACGTTCAGCGTTATACCGGCGCGGATCGGCTACACGATCCGGATGGAATTCCCGCACGACGGGCGACGCATCTCGCCGTTGCTGCGCTGTGCCACGACGCACATGGGTGACGTCACGACCGCCGAGAAGCTCGGCATTTACACACCGGATGCGCGTACGCGATATGAGAATAGCATTTGGGTGCTGTACTACGCACCGCAAGCGGGGATCTATTTTGCGCCGAACGCGACCGACGAAACCGGTGTCGCGCCGACATTTGCGCCGTTCCCGTCGCGCGTCCCGATCGAACGGGCGACGATCGACGAGCATACCTGTCCCGCGACGTATCGAGCGGCCGTCGGCGACGTGCTCGCGGAACTTCAAGCGGCGATTCCGTCCTACTACGGTGGCCGTGCACCCTCCACACCGCCGCGCGATTTTCGCATCGGGGCTCACCCGGCGAAGGGCGGTACCTGGCTCGAGATCGCGTTCGATGATCCCTATCTGGTGAACGCCGTCGCCTCATGTCTCGACGCCCGGTACGCGACGCAAAAACAACTCGCGGACGATGGGCTCGGTGCCACGACCAGTTTCAAGAGCATCAACTACGCGCCGTCGGTCGGGCTCTACCGCCCCGGGTTCTAGCCTAAGGGCCACCCTGACGCGAGCCAGCTCACCCGCGCGGCGCGAGACCGTCGAAGGCCAGCGTGACGATCGTGGCGACGAGGTCCAGCGGCGCGAGCGCCCCGCCCGCACGGTACCATTCGACGACCGAATTCGACATCCCGAAAACGAGCCGGGTGATGACGCGCGCATCGAGATCGGCGCGCAGCGCGCCGCCGGCCTGCGCTTGGGCGATGAGCTCGGCGACGTGATGATCGAAGGCGCGCCGGCGCGTGAGCGCATCGCGCTGGACCTCGGAGCCGCCGCGAATGCGAAAGAGCACGGTGAGTTCGGGCTGCAAGCGGAGCGTCGTCTCGGCGACACGGCGCACGATGTGACGCACGCGCTGCTCCGGTTCGCCGTCGGTCGCGCCGGGCTCCGCGAGGATCGCGAAGAGCGCGTCCAGCGCCCGGCCAAGGCCGCGTTCGAGCAACGCTTCCTTGCCCGCGACGTGATGGTAGATGGAGGCCTTCGTGATCCCCGCCGCGCGCGCGACGTCGTCCATCGACGCGCCGTCGTAGCCACGCTCGGCGAACACCGCGAGCGCGACATCGGTAAGCGAGTCGATATCGTAGGGTTTGCGCGCCTCCATCTTCTCGGTCCGACGTTCCCAAGAATGTCATCCTGAGCCTTGTCGAAGGATGGGCATGGCAATACGGGGCGCTGGTAGGGAGGGCGGCGGCGGTTCGCGGAAGCGACCGGAATGGCAAAAACGCGCTCTGCCGCTCTGCCCGAGGGCGTCACCACCGACCAGGCGCTAACGCTATTTCGCTCGATGCTCTTGCAGCGCGCGGTCGACACGCGCGGCTTCCAGCTGAACCGGCAAGGCAAGATCGGAATCGCGATGGGGTCCGAGGGCCACGAAGCGGTGCAGGCCGGGACGGGCCTGGCGTTCGTGCGCGGGACCGATTTGCTCTACCCGTACTACCGCAATACGGGCCTTATCCTGGCGTGCGGGTTTCCGCTGGCCGACGTCTTCCGCTCACAGTTTGCGCGCAAGACCGACCGCACCGGCGGGAAGTCGATCATCAACCACATTACCGGGAAAGAATTCGGGATCGCATCGATCTCGTCGATCATCGCGGCGCACTGCACGCATGCGGTCGGCGCGGCGTGGGCGGTACGCTCGCGCGGGGAAAACAATCGCGTCGTGTTCGCGCAATTCGGCGAGGGTGCGACGAGCCAAGGCGAGTGGCACGAGGCCGTGAACTTCGCGGCGGTCCACAAACTGCCGGTCATCTTCTTGTGCGAGAACAACCAATGGGCGATCTCGACGCCGATCTCCAAGCAGATGGTCGTGCCCGACGTCGCCGCAAAAGCGGCGGGATATGGCATCCGCGGCGTGATCTGCGACGGCTTCGATCCCCTGGCCGTGTACCAGACCGTACGTGACGCGCGCGAATATGTGCTCTCCGGCACCGGCCCGATCATCGTCGAGGCCAAATGCTACCGCTTCCTCTCGCACACGACCGACGACGACGACCGCACCTATCGCACGCGCGACGAGGTCACGGAGCAGCGCACGAACGACCCGGTGCCGAAATTCGAAGCGTGGCTGATCGAACACGACATGATCGACGCCGCTGCCGCGGCCGTCTTACGCAAAGAGATCACGCGTGAAGTGAACGAGACGACCGACGCGATCGAGAGCGAGCCGTGGCCCGGCGAACACGAACTCTACGAGAACGTGTACGCCGACGGGCCCGACGCCTGGCGCACCTAGCACCGGTGTCCGCGGAGGTTGGCGGCGACGTCGCCGCCTTTGGCTACAAACAGGAACTGAAGCGCTCGCTCGGGCTCGTCGATCTGCTCGCCTACGGGCTCGTGTTCATCACCCCGATCGCGCCCGTCGCGGTCTTCGGCATCGTCTTCAATGCAAGCCACGGCATGGTGCCGCTGGTGTACGTGATCGGCCTCGTCGCGATGATCTTCGTCGCCATGAGTTACATGGCGATGGCCGAGGCATTTCCGGTGGCGGGCTCGGTCTATACCTACGCGGCGCGAAGCCTCGGCCCGGCGGCCGGCTTTTTTGCGGGTTGGGCGATTTTGCTCGACTATATCTTGATCCCGACGCTGTGCTACGTTGCGTGTGCGATCGCGATTGCATCGGTGTTCCCCGGACTCTCGAAGCCGCTATGCGTGATCCTGATGGTGGCGGTTGCGACCGCGATCAACTATCTCGGTATCGAGAGCACGGTGCGTACGAGTTTCGCGCTGCTCGCGTTTCAACTCGTGATCCTCGCCCTGTTCGGCATCTTGGGCCTGCACGCGCTGGCCGCGCATCTCGGGGGCGCGCAGTTCTCGTTCGCGCCGTTCTACAATCCGGCCGAACTCACACCGGGACTCGTCTTCGGCGCGCTCTCGCTCGCCGTCTTGAGCTTTCTCGGCTTCGACGCGATCTCGACGCTCTCGGAGGAAGCGCGTAACGACTCCCGGATGATCGGGCGCGCGACGATCCTCGCGCTGTGTTTGTCGGCGCTGCTGTTCATCGGACAAACCTGGATCGCGGCGCTCTTCCTGCCAGGCCGAACCAGCCTGCCGGCGGGCGATGCCACCGATGCCGCGTTCTACAACGTCGCCGCGCTCATCGGCGGGCCGGCATTCAAGGTTCTGCTTGCCATTCCGGGCGCGTTCTTCTCGCTCTTGGCCGGTGCGATTACGGCGCAAGCCGCGACGGCGCGGCTGCTCTTCAGCATGGCGCGCGACGGCGAGCTGCCGCGCGCGCTCGCGCACGTCGATCCGAAGCGGAAAGTGCCGGGACGGGCGGTTTTTCTCGTCGCCGCCGTCACCGTGGTCACGGGCGTGTTCCTCGTCGACCGTCTGGAGCTGCTGACGTCGATGGTGAGTTTCGGTGCGTTGCTAGGCTTCTTGCTGCTGCAAGTGTCGGTGATCGCGCATTTCATATGGCGTCAAAAGAGCCGCACGTGGTTGCGTCATCTGGTAGCGCCGGCGATTGGACTCGTCATCATCGCCGACGTTCTGGTCAACGCCGAACCCAGCGCGAAGATCGCCGGCGTCTGCTGGATGCTCGCCGGCGCCATCGTGTTCGTGACGCTCAAGCGCCTGCGACGACCGGCCTCGCTGCCGGTGTAGCGCACGGCCGGAAGGTCGTGATCCCACCTCGAACGGCTCGCGCCGCAACGTAGCGCGGCGCGTACGCTAGATCGGCTCGACGCGGATCGATCCGTTGACCGTTTTGATGACGACCGACGGTCCGCCGCGGCCGTACTGACCGTCGACTGTTGCGCCCGGACCGTACTCTGGGCGGTTGACCGGCAAACCGAAGGCATGGATGTCGCCGTTGAGTGCCTCGGCGCGCACGTGAGCACTTCCCGCGGCCATGCGGATCGTAACGGCGCCGTTGACGGACTCGGCGTGCAGGGTTCCGCTCGCGCGCGGATCGTGCAACGTCGCGACGAGCTCGCCGTTGATGGTGCGCAGCGAATCGGCGGTCGCCGCGTCGACGGCGAGCCTGCCGTTCACGGTTTCCGCGGTGACGAACCCATCGGTTCGCACATCCACGTTGCCGTTGACGTCGTTTGCGATCACGCGCGTATGCGCCGGAACCGTTATGGTGAAATCGACGGCGACGTCGCTGTGCGAGTGGGAAGAATAATCGCCGTTGCAACCGCTCCCGTCGTCGGTCGGGTAGCGCACGCACACGCGCGTCTCGCCGCTGCGCTGCTCGCTAAGCACCCGCACTCCCGCGAGGTCGGTCGATCCGTGCTTACGGTAGCGCACGGCAAACTCGGGGCCGCTGCGGACCGAGACGTCGCCGTTGATGTCTTGCACGTTGAACGTCGCACCGGGCGCGAGGCCGATCGCAACCGTGCCGGACTCCTCCGCCGCATCGGCCGATCCGATGCCGGCGACCGGCGAAAGCGCCACGGACACCATCACGGCGAGACTTACAACTATTTTCATAGTTATACTTGTACCGCAGCGGCGGCGCGGCGTCAAGCGTGCGGGTGCGGATCCATACCGGCGTCGCGCGCGGCGCTCGAGGCGACGCGCTCCGTGTAGAGCCGCATTTCGGCGATGTCGCGCGGGAAGATCAGCCCGAGCGCCCAGTCGAGCCCGACGCGCACCTTGCGGTCCCAGCCCGGCAACCGGGCGAGATAATACGAGCGCCACAACACCCAGGCCAGGAATCCGGTGAGGATCGTCCCGTTCGGAAACGCGCACACGCCGCGGCGCGCGCCGAGCGAGGCCATCGTGCCGAGCGATTGATAGTCGAACGGCTTGGTCGGCAGCCCGCGCAACGTCGCGATGATGTTGTCCGCGAGGACGGGGCCCATGCGGATCGCGTGTTGCGCGGTCGGCGGATAAAATTCGCCTTCCTTCTTGGTCGGGACCCACGCGCAATCGCCGATCGCCCACACGCCGGGGCGATTGGCAACGCTCATATCGCGACCGACCATGATACCGCCGTTGCGCGCGTGCTCGAGCGGTAGCCGTTTGAGCATCGGCGCGGGCCGTACGCCAGCGCTCCAAAGCACCGTCGATGAGGCGATCTCGCGTCCGCTCGAGAGCCGCACGACATCGGCGTCGATGCTCTTCACGCCGTCGCCGAGCACGATTTCGACGCCGCGCTCGCGTAGATTCTTCGCGGTGTATTCCCCCATCTCGGCCGGGAGATCGGGCAAGAGTTTGCCGCCGAGCTCGACGAGGATGACGCGCACGGCCGAGAGCGGGATCGTCGGATAGAAGCGCACGATGTTGCGGAAAAAATCCACCAGTTCGCCGACCGCTTCGCAGCCCGTGTAGCCGCCCCCGACGGCGACGAGCGTCAGCAAGCGTTCGCGCTCGACCGGATCGTGACTTGCGTCCGCCAGTTCGAGGTTGGTGATGATGCGATTGCGCAGCGCCTCGGCATCTTCGACCGTCTTGAGCGGCAGCGCGCGCTCGGCGACGCCCGGAATGTTGAAGGTCGAGGTCACCGAGCCGAGCGCGATCACGAGCTGATCGTATTCGAGATGCTGAAGGTCGCCGGTGATCGTGTGCGCGACCGCGACGGTCTTTGCATCGAGGTCGATCGCGGTGACTTCGCCGAGCATGAACTCGGTGCGCGTGAGTTCCGCCCGCACCGGCGTGACGATGTGGCGCAGTTCGATCCCGCCGGAGGGAACCTCGGGCAGCATCGGCGTGAAGAGCGCGAAATTATCGCGGCTCACGAGCGTGATCGTCGCCTCGCCGGGACGCAGCCGGCGCTCGAGCCGCTGCACCGTACCGAGGCCGGCGAAGCCGCCGCCGATGACAAGGATGCGCCAGCTCATCGGTCGATCGCATGCCTCATCACGCCGTTCTCGTTCGTCACCCCTATTCGACGCTTCCTCGATCCAGGCGTTCCAACTCGGCTGCGATCCGCGCGCGAAACCAGTCGCCGGTCAGCGCCGCCTCGCGCGGATCGAGCGGAGCGTCGGATGGCGCGAGGCGCGCGATGTCCCACCGTTCGTCCTCACCCGCGCCGAAATACCCGTCTTCGCAGGCCGCCTCCGCATGCGTGCGAACGGCAGCGAGCGGGATCGCATAGTGCGCGACGAGCCGCGCGCTCACGGCCACGAGCCCGTCGCACTGCGCCGCCGTCAGCGGCGCAGTGCCGAACGCGGCGGGGACCGCGTTCGCCATGCCGCACGCGGCGATGCCGATGGCGTAGCTGTTGCGGTTCGCGGTGTGCGCCGCATAGGGCAACCGAGCATCGACGCGGACGTCGCGCATGTTCGCGCACAGATCGTGCGTCGCGTGGACGACGATATCGTCGGCTCCGGCCAGACAAAAGTGGTACGCGTCGAAGACACGTGCATAATCGGCGCCCGTCCAATGCAGCCAGATCGCGTGCAACTCGCCGGCAGGGAGCACGGGCGACCACTTAGGGAGCCGGACGGGCGGAGGGAGAACGTGATCGCAATGCACGATGATCGGCCCCCTTCGCCCAGCCCGGGCGAGTATCAGCCGCCGCCGCAGTTCACCCAGCCGCGCGCGACGGCGACGAACAAACCGGGCTGGAAATCGGCCGGCGGCTTTGCCGCCGCCGCGGCCCTCTTCGCCGCGAAGTTCAAGGCGCTGCTCGTGCTGGTCCCAGGCCTCAAGTGGCTGATCTTCTTACCGAAGTTCGCCCTCAGCTTCGGGACCGTGTTCGCATCGATCTGGTTCTACGCACTCTTCTACGGCTGGAAGCTCGGGATCGTCTTCGTTCTTCTGATCCTGGTCCACGAAATGGGGCACTGGGTCGTCATCCGCGGGTTCGGCGGCGCGGTTTCGCTGCCGTACTTCGTCCCCGGTTTGGGCGCCTTCGTGGCGCAGAAATCGCCGCTGAGCTCGGCGGATCAGGATGCCTACGCGGCGCTCGCCGGGCCCATCGTCGGCGTCGCGGCGTCCGCGATCTGCTGGGGCTTCGGAGCGGCGCTGAACGACCCGTTCTGGACCGTCGCGGCCTACCTTGGCTTCTTCATCAACCTCTTCAATTTGATCCCGGTGATGCCGCTCGACGGCGGGCGGGTCGCGGGCGTCGTCGATTCACGGCTCTGGATCGCCGGCGTCGTCGCGTTCGGCGTGTTTCTCTTCGCATTCCACAGCTTCGGGCCGATCAGCATCATGTTCCTGATCATCATCGCGCTCGCAACGATCCCGCGAATTCGCGCCGTCCTCCGCGGCTACGTGGATCCGCGCGTCGCGGCGCTTGCGCCCCGCGTGCGCGGGACGGTCGCGCTGGCCTATTTTGGAACGATCTTCGTCGCCGGCTTCGGCGCGTTTGCGACCTATCTGCAGCGATGAGCGACGCGAAGCCGCCGCCCGATTTCGCGACGATTCGCGCCGTCGAGATCTTGGCGTCGATCGCACTCGGCGCGCGCAAGGATCCGATCGTGCCGCCGCCACCGATCGACCGGCCCGTCGTCCTCTTCAACGAGACGCAGTCGTTTCAGATCGGTAAGACGACCCGCGCCGAGGTCGAATTTGCGCTCGGAACGGGCTACCCGTTTCCCGGCAAGGGCTGGCACACGTACGCCGTCCGCACCGGTAGCGGACGTCGATTGCTGAGCGTCGTCTACCGCAAGGACGTCCTCACCGGCGCGGAGTTCTACATCCCGAAGACGGATAAGGTCCCGCCGCTTGCCCCGCGCAACTTCGGCGATTTCCGGTTGATTCCGGGTGAGATCGCGATCGGCAAGATGATGCGCGCGCTCGACCGGCGTTACACGGAGGCGGTCGGCGGACCGGGGCAACTCATGTACTCGATCGTCTACGAGATCCGCTTCCCGGGCGGCCTCGGCTACGTGATGGGCAACGACGGGCTGGCCGAGCGACTGGCGATCTATACTGCGCCTGCGTAACCTCACCGCACTCGCGGCGCTCGTGACGATTGCGCTCGCGTTCGCGCTGCATCCGCCGCGGACGCCCGGGCCGAGCGACCGCGATTTCGAAGCCTATTATTCCGCCGGCCGCACGTGGGACGATGGAAGCGATCCGTATTCGCGGCTCATTTGGCGCACGGAACGCACGATCGACGGCGTCGTAGCGACACGCGACGAGCTGTTGCCCTTCGTCGGCCCGCCGCCGGTGCTCTCGTTCTTCGGCGCGCTGGCACACCTCCCGCAACCGGTCGCCGAGCGCTTGTGGAGCGGCGTGCTCGCGGCGGCACTCGCCGGGCTCGTGTTGGCGAGTTTCTTCCTCGCGCGGGCACCGCGCGATCCGCTCGTGCTGGTCGCCGCATTTGTGCTCGCGACGCTGTGCGGGCCCGGGCTCTCCGATCTCGCACTCGGGCAAATCGCGCTGGTTTCCGCGGCGGGGATCGCGCTCGCGATCGTCGCGCTCGACCGTCGCGCGACGATCCCGGCGGCAGCGGCGATGCTGCTCGGCGCGGTGCAGCCGAATCTCGTGATCGCGCTCGTTGCGCGCATGCGCACGCGCCGCGATCTCGGGATCGCAATCGGCGCCGGGATCGCGTTCTTCGCGATCGGTTTCGCGTGCCTGGGCACCGGTGCGTGGACCGACTATCTCGCCCGCCTCGCGCGACACGGCGCCGCCGAAGGGATGATCCTCATCCAGCAGACGCCGGCGGCGATCGCGTACGGACTCGGCGCGCCGCGAGCCCTCGCGCGCGCGCTCGGACTTGCCGTTGCGGCGATCGCCGCGATCGCCGCGGTCGCGGGGATCGTCCGCGGGCGCCTCGGGCCGCTCGATGCGACGCTCGTCGCGCTCGCGACGCTTCCACTTGCGATCCCATTCTTTCACGAGCACGATTTCGTGGTGCTGATCGTGCCCGCCATCGTGCTCGCCGTCCGCGCGCGCGGCGTTTGGCTCGCGCTCGCCGCGTGCGCAACCGTGCTCGGCCTCGTGGACTGGCTCGGCTTCGCACAACGTCCGCCGCAAGAGCCGCAGAACGCGCTGCTTGCGCTCGCCGTATCGCTCGCGTTCGCGATCGTCGCCGGGACGCGCCGGGCCGCGTTCGCCGGGACGCTCGCGCTGCTCGTGCTGCTGGCGATCTTCATCCCGCTTGCGCGCGCGCATCCCGCCCCGACCTGGCCCGACACGCTCGCAAGGGATTTCCATGTTCCACCGGACCTCGATGCGAGCGACGTCTGGGCTGCGGAACAACGCGCCGCCGGACTCGAACGGCGCGATCCCGTCTGGGCGGCGCTGCGCACGCTACCGCTCGCCGGCAGCGCGCTCTTCGCCTATCTCGTGTTCGCAACGGCGCGCCGCCGGGAACACGCCGGCTAGATATCCACGTTCATCATATCGTCGAACGGCGCGATGCCGTTCGGATGGAAGTTCTTGAGATCGTGGTTGTAGGCGTAAATGCTGTCGCGGATCGACATCACGATTTGCGGAACTTGTTCGTCGAGCAGACGGACCGTCACGGCCACCTTCGCCCGGCGCGCGGCCGGATCGTACGTCTCGCTCACGGCTTGCAGGGCCGCGTCCATTTGCGGGTTGCAATAGCGGTCGTCATTCTGACCGTTCGGCGCAACGTTCGCGCAGGCAAGAAAGTTCGAGAGATCGCCGACGGGATCGAGCTGCCAGAAGAAAAACACGATGTCGAACTTGCCGCCGTAAATGATCCCGCCTTCTTGGGGTTGCGCGAAGAACAAGGCCGGCGCGTAGTGCCGCACCTCCAGCGCCACGCCGATCTGCGTCCACGTACGGCGAACTTCTTCGATCAGCGCATCGGCGTCGGCATTGCCGGCGGCCGCGGCGAGGATGAGCGCGA
>Ga0116230_10008399_pt1 | contig 10178 bp, 8 predicted proteins | sample S1TSphfallax_3_FD_88678 | JGI IMG/M metagenome (GOLD analysis project Ga0116230, IMG submission 88678) | Host-associated microbial communities from peat moss isolated from Minnesota, USA - S1T2_Fd - Sphagnum fallax MG | ecosystem: Host-associated > Plants > Peat moss > Unclassified | place: USA...
GCTGCGCTTTCGTCTTCCTGCGGTTTCTTCCTTCGCGAGTTCTTTGCCATTTGTGCAATGGACCGTGCGAGGATCTATCTCGCGAAGCGCTTGTTGCAGCAGCGCTCGCGGAGTAGCAGCAGTATTGCACCGGCGTTTTCTTCTTCATCTTCTTCTCTGGCTTCTTCTTCTTCTTCTTCTTCTGTTTCTTCTGCGGTTGTTTTGCAGGAATCTGTTGTAGGGAGCTCTGTTGTTCGGAGTAATCATGGACTTGCAAGTGTTCTTCCTGGTTTTAGCCAGCGTTTTCGTACCAGTCCTCCTCCTGGGAGTAGTGTTGTGAGATCTTTTGCTTCTACTGGAGTACGGGGGATCTCCATCGACGCTTTGCAGCCAAGTGATACTTTCCAGCGACGGCACAATGGGCCTACTTCAGTGGAGCAGCTTGGCATGGCGCAGACATGCGGATTCGAGTCCTTGGACGCGCTCATCGATGCGACGGTGCCGAAGTCCATACGACGATCGCCGTTGCAGCTTGGCAAGTATCACGAAGGTTTGACGGAGAGTCAGATGTTGGCGCACTTCCATAGCTTGGCGTCCAAGAACAAGGTGCACAAATCCTACATCGGTATGGGCTATTACGACACGCTTGTGCCGCCTGTCATCTTGCGCAACATTCTTGAGAATCCTGGCTGGTATACGCAATATACGCCTTACCAGGCAGAGATCGCACAAGGTCGCTTGGAGTCTTTGCTCAACTTCCAAACCATGATCACCGACCTGACGGCTATGCCGATGTCCAATGCTTCCTTGTTGGACGAGGCCACCGCCGCCGCGGAAGCCATGACTATGTGTAGTAACATTGCGCGCGGACGCAAGAAGACGTTCTTTGTGGCGGATAACTGTTTCCCGCAGACAATTGAGGTTTGCAGGACGCGTGCGGATGGTCTCGGACTCAATGTAGTGGTGGCTAACTACAAGGACTTCGATTACAGCAAGAAGGATGTTTGCGGGGTCCTGGTGCAGTATCCCGCTGCGGACGGGCAGATCATCGATTACTCTGATTTTGTGAAGATGGCGCACTCACAAGGAGTGAAGGTGGTGATGTCTACCGACTTGCTGTCTCTCACCGTCTTGCGCCCACCTGGAGAGCTGGGAGCCGATATGGTTGTCGGATCTGCGCAGCGGTTCGGAGTTCCCATGGGCTATGGCGGTCCTCATGCCGCTTTTCTTGCCACTTCGCAGGAGTACAAGCGTTTGATGCCGGGACGCATCATTGGTGTCAGTGTGGATGCTACTGGAAAGCCCTGTCTGCGCATGGCCATGCAGACCAGGGAACAGCACATTCGACGTGACAAGGCTACGAGCAACATATGCACTGCGCAGGTACGATAATAAGACACCCTCAAGACTGATATCCCAATAGAGAGACAAAGACGGAAGAGAGAAACCAGATTGCCATTTTGTGATGAAGATGATGGTCTTATGCTTTGTGAATGAGACCCACACAAGGTATGACAGCGCCCACTGTTGTCATGTTTCTCCCGGTTTGTCTGGAGTTCACACACAAAGGTTTTTTACCTTCAAAGTGCTATCAGGTTTTTTTTTGTGCAATCTCATAGATGTGAACACTTGATTCTTTGAATCTCTTCTTCTTCTCATGGATGTTGTTGTCTGGCTTATGTTTTTGGTGTCTTGGATTCAGGCATTGCTTGCGAACATGGCAGCAATGTATGCAGTTTATCATGGGCCTGCTGGCCTCAAGACAATAGCAGACCGTGTTCATGGTCTGGCAGCTGTCTTTGCAACTGGTGTTGCTAAGCTTCCAAATATTAGTGTTGGTTCAGAACCCTTTTTCGACACTGTCAAGTTGACACTTGCTGATGGATCAGCCCAGAAGGTTGCAGACTCTGCAGCTGAGAAAGGCATTAACTTGCGCGTGGTCAACAATAACACGGTCAGTAACTCGAATTTTGTTTGTCATTCCCTTTATTGCCTTGATACTGTATTGAGTGAGTATTCATTGCGAGGACAAATGCTGTGAAAGTTCTACTCACATTTTCATTTCTTATGTGCAAGGGATCAACACCAGTAAGGTGATGACAGGGTTTGATCCAAGTTTGGTGGCTTGTTTTATTATATCTAGCCTTTGGAATCAAATGTCTGGCTTGATTCTTGTTTAGCAACCTATTTGCCTACACACAGTGCCTGTCACAAATTTGTGTGAATGTGTCTACATAGTATTGCTCAATGACTGGCAACATGATATGTGACATGATGCAGATAACCTTAGCTTTTGATGAGACCACAACTCTTGGAGACATAGACCAACTGTTTCAGATATTTGGAGGGGACAAACCTGTAAGTGAATCTGCTTCAAGAAAATGAACCAATGTTTTGGTGTGGGTCAATGTGCATTGCTCCTTGAATCAGCATGTTCATCCTGGGACACTCGCTTGTTCATGAATTTGTGATTCATGTGATTGACACTGTTTTTTGGAGTTGTTCCAGGTGGGGTTTTCGGCAAAGGAGCTTGCCCCAGAGGTTCAGACACATCTTCCAAAATCCCTAGAACGTGACAGTCCTTATCTGACACATCCAGTCTTTAACATGTGAGTGGTACTGAGACTTTTGCATTGGGAGGTGACTAAGCCAGAGCTTTTGAGACACAACCTTGCATTCTTTGATGTGCTGATTGGTCTAGATGCTGTCCTAGGTATGTGAGCTAACAAAGACCACCCTTTGAATTCAGGTATCAGTCAGAGCATGAGTTGCTACGCTACCTGCACAGATTGCAGGCTAAAGACTTGTCCTTGGTGCACAGCATGATCCCACTGGGATCATGCACCATGAAACTGAATGCCACGACTGAAATGATACCAATCACTTGGCCTGAACTTGCCAACATCCATCCATTTGCACCGTTGGACCAGACAACAGGTTACCAGGTGTGTATTATCTATTCTGTACTTGTCCTGTCATTTTCTATTTGTCTTGCCAAACTTTGATTCTAGTTGCATGTGTGGAGAACAACAATCAAAGGGACAAGTTGTATCCAGGTGGTCTGTGTTCACTGAACCTTCAATGAAAGATCTAATGCAATACTCCCCTTGGTATTGGCAGGAAATGTTTCAAGAGTTAGGTGAGCAGCTATGTGAGATTACAGGATTTGATTCAATGTCTTTCCAGCCCAATGCTGGTGCTGCTGGTGAATATGCAGGGCTCATGGTTATCCGTGCTTACCACCAGGTTAGTCATACCCAACAGATGATGTTTGTTCTTGAGGAAGCATGGTGGATAGAGGTTCTGTTCCATCAACAGTAAAATACTGTGTTAATCTTATTACATATGTAGGCAGGGAGATTCTCACCTAATTTGGGTGTCATTGTTCCAGGCACGAGGTGATAACCATCGGAATGTGTGCATTATCCCCACATCAGCTCATGGAACCAACCCTGCCAGTGCTGCGATGTGTGGGATGAGTATTGTTACCATTGGAACAGATGCTCACGGCAATGTTGACATTGCTGAGCTGCAGCAAGCAGCAGAAAAACACAAAGATAATCTTGCTGCTCTCATGGTAATAGCACATTGTAGGTGGTGTTTGGTTAGTTGCAATAGGCTGTTTGTTGAGGAAGGGGAGTAAAGCATCCTTCAATCATCACAGGGAACTTGCTATACTAATTACAATTACATGTTAACTTTGCTAGGTTGTCATGTCAATGATCATGTGTGAAATTTTGGACATTGTTTTGAATGGCCTGAAGTTCTTAGTTTGCCATTTGTGCCTGGGATGAAACTTATAGTTACTCTCTTCTGGCTTTCATGTTCATTTGGCAGGTGACTTATCCTTCTACACATGGTGTGTATGAGGAGGGCATTGATGACATATGCAACATCATACATAAGTATGGAGGACAGGTCTACATGGATGGTGCCAACATGAACGCACAGGTAAAGGATCTAGGGTTCATTCATCTAGCATGTTGCAGTAACTTATATTCTCAGAGTTCATCTTGGAGCTTGGATTTATCAACTCTCTGCACTCAAAAATAATCATTGTGTTTTAGACTGCTGTCAACCCCCGAACTGATGTATCTGTGCTCTGGCAGGTTGGCTTGACAAGTCCAGGACACATTGGTGCAGATGTCTGCCATCTGAATTTGCATAAGACCTTTTGCATCCCCCATGGAGGTGGTGGTCCTGGCATGGGTCCTATTGGTGTAAAGAAGCACCTTGCTCCATTCTTGCCATCCCATCCTGTGGTGTGTAATCTTGGTCTCAGCATTCTCCATCTGTCCTTTTCTCAGGCATTCTGCATGTTTGTATTGCAGATTGCACCTTTTTGAAACCTTGAATTTGTCCAGGTACATTTGGATTGGCACATATATCTGACGTTGTTGTGTTGAACGTTGGAACCGTATTATTAGACAATGTGTGTGATTTTCACACTGTCTGGGTGTATGATGCTGGCAGGTTCCAACAGGAGGCATTCCAGCACCGGAGAATGCTCAGCCTCTTGGTGTTATATCTGCAGCTCCTTGGGGTTCAGCCCTCATATTGCCAATTTCCTACTCATATATCTCTATGATGGGATCCCAGGGCCTGACAGATGCCTCGAGAATTGCCATTCTCAATGCAAACTACATGGCTAAACGCCTTGAGGTCAGTTGTTGTCAGATGAACTAAGATCTGGTTTGGTCCAGGGTTAGAATTGGACAATTCCCTGGGGAACTGGAAAGTTGTTACCTTGTAGATGACTTCTTGTCTCTTATGGCAACTAGAAACTGGAACCTTGACAATATGTTTGCTTCTGTGACAGAATCATTACCCAGTACTGTTCCGCGGTGTGAATGGAACATGTGCACATGAGTTCATCATTGACATGCGAGGATTCAAGGTTCTTTGCAATCCAGATATGTGCATGCATTGATCTTGGCAGAGACCATCCAGTCCTTGACATGAGTTTCTTTTTTCATACTCAATTTGGAATAAATGATCCAGTTGCAATTGTGCAGTTAGTTAATAGTTTTAGAAGTTATTTTGCAGGAGAGTGCTGGTATTGAAGCAGAAGATGTGGCCAAGAGGCTTATGGACTATGGTTATCATGCTCCAACCATGTCCTGGCCTGTGAGTGGCACACTCATGATAGAGCCCACTGAAAGTGAGAGCAAGGTATTTACTTTGTCTATCTTGGAATCTGCTGGTTATTGTTTGTTTCTAGCAGACAACTGTAGATGTATTGAATTTGGGGCAACTGTTGCTTACACCTGTTTGTATTTTGGAGTCCAGGCGGAGCTGGATCGTTTCTGTGATGCTCTGATTGCCATTCGGGGTGAAATTCAGGCTATTGAAGAGGGTTCCGCAAACTCTCGTGACAATGTTCTGAAGGTGTTTCTTCACAGACAAACCTGGTTCAATCAAGCTGTTGTACTTGTCTTTCCTTTATTGGCTTGTACATAGATTTGCTGCAGATGTAGTCTTCTTAAAATTTACATGTTATGTTTGTGTTGCCATAGGGGGCCCCGCATCCTGCATCGATTGTCATAGCAGATGAGTGGACAAAACCATACACAAGGGAGTCTGCAGCCTTCCCAGCACCTTGGGTTCGTGCATCAAAATTCTGGCCAACAACAGGGCGGGTAGATAATGTCTTTGGTGACCGCAACCTTGTGTGCACAAACCCCACATATGTTACCGAAGAAAAGGAGGCAGTAGCTGCCTAGTTGTAGCAGCGAAAGGTTAGAATGCTTTGATGATAATGATGATGATGATGATATTGATAAAACCTGCAATGGCAGATTGTGTTGTATTGTAGTGCTTGCAGTTCTATGCCCTAATTTACATTGAACAATCAGCTGGTAGCTGAGGTAAGTAACCACTCGTTAGAATCCAACCACCATTTATTTGTAGCCATTGTTTCTGCAGTAAGCTAATGGTGCTCCGCTAGCCCACCATTTTCTTAATTCAATTTGCTGACTACCTAAAAAAAATTGGAGATTCTTATCCTGTTCAGTTTGATTCAGGGTAGAATTGGACTTCTGTAGCGCAACAGTGCCATAGATGTCAGGACACAAAGGTTGAATCACCACTTGATTGTCAAAAGCAGAGATGTAAATATTTGGTTTGTATCTTAATTGCGATCATCATGGTTCAACATATATGTTATCAGCCAGTTGCTTGTAATTTGGTTCAATTAGTGTTGCTATATCTCTTCTGGATTCGTTGCACAACTATGAAAGCAGTAGCACATCTACTGCAAATAGGGCTTTGAAAGCAGGACGGTATTCCCTGCCAAAGCTTGATGAACTTGCTTAGGGCTACAGTACATCTGTGTACTTGAATCATGACTGGGCCTGGAACCATTTTCTGGTGCTTCCAGAAATGCAATAAGACTCACAAATGCAGATTTTTACATAATTGTGTGCCTGAAACTGTGGGTAATTTATTAGAATTTCTCTGCAATCTTTTTTTTGGGGGTAAACTTTGACAATTCTAGTTGGACATATACATATTATTAAATGACTATAATACGCATGTTAGAGATGTCCAAATTCACATGAAAATATACTACGTGCACATCTACCTTCTAAACAAAGGAAGGCTTGACGAATCATTGATTTTGCTACATATATGATTTGGCTAAATGTGGATCATAAAGAACTCATGACTCTGCCCACAGTAAGTATGAATTGAGATTTTTAACACACAATACTTTAATCCCTTCACAACAGAGTTCTGACTCACACCAGAATGCAGGTACTGGCTGCTTCAATTTCACAATGATGTACTTATCAAGATACAACTTATTGCTTCTAACTCTGAAATGTAAATTCTATGGTGTGGGATATGGTGGGTGGTCAGATCCCTCTGGAACCTCTCATTGAGCATCATGGGAAACAAAAAAGTGTTGGCATTCACACTCACACTTACATATATCCCACTTATCCCATGAATTGTGCTTCCCAACACCCGAGTGTCCTCCAATTCAATTTCAATCTGCAGAGTCTAACTCAACATTCTCAATACCACAGATTTTCTCCACACCAACAGATTTCTCTCCCACAGTAGTACATAACTCTTTGAGAACCCTTTCTCATCCTCATGTCAAAAATCCCTTGCAGCAAGACTTTTCTGGCGTCTGACCAATTTTCCCACAGAAGAAAACATTCATGTGCAACAACATTTCAACACATCTTCGCATTCAGCAATCCTCTAGACTTATCATCATCTCCCACTCATCATGATACACCCACCTGATTTATATACACCCATGTTCAAATCCTCCTGATCATGCGAATTGCATACAGCAGAAACAGAAAATGGTGACTTAATCCAGACTTGAACAATGCTCACAGAAAATGGTGACTTAATTTCAGACTTGAACAATGCTCAGTCAGGACTGCTACATGAACACTTCTCCCTGATAGGGCATTACACAGCAGGGCATTACCCTACAACCCTGCACATTATTTTCCTCTTTCAGATTCTTATTATTGAAAAATATTCACATTATCACTCTATTTCCCTGTATTTAGTTTTTCATTTAAAAAAAATTTAATATCATATTAACTTTCTTCCCTCCTTGCATACCATATGTGGGTGGCACTTGAATATATTGGGGGAATAGTTGAAATTTATAAACAATACCGAGAAAAAGAATCTTGAACTTGCATGGTTACTATTAAATTTAGTGAATATTATGCAACATGTTGTAGGTTCAACTCTCTATTTAGATATTACTCATCATAGCCTATCAAAAATTCTCAAAAAAAATCCCAAAAAAATAACATTAAAAAAAAGGAAAAAGAAACATGAAATAAAATACTCCCATTATTTTGCTTTCAAATTTTTGAACACTTAGTAGAATGTTTTGCACATGTTGGAATTACCACCAAGGTGTAAATGAAAGGGAAAGCATGTCTTAAAAACCCATGTCCAGATTAAAATGGTTTTAAATGTATAAGTTCACAATTTCGCACCATGTATTGTATTGGCCTAGAATTGTTCACTAATCCAATGCAAATTGTGAAATAATATTTTTAAATGTTCAAATGAGTAATTATTTTCATTTGTCAAAGTGAGTTATGTTAAAATATAATAATTTTATGAAATAACATTCAATGGTTCATTTGATGAGGAAACCCAATTTAAAAGCCTCTTACAACAAGCAATAGATATAATTAGAAAACAAGTCCTATATGATCACATTATTACCAAAGTTTTGCAATTGCATGAAATTATTTATTTCATAATACCCTATTGTTATCATATATTAAGTATTTAAAAAATGTAGGTGTCTCCCAATATCTCCTTAAAACATGGCCATGTAATTGTCTTTCTTGCCCTAAATGACAAGAAACAAGTTGTGGGCCATCTTTTCTCCATAATCATTAATTCTTATGGGTTTTATGTTTTAGACTTTAGTCCATTGAATTTTCAAAACATGTTCTATTTACTTGTGTTGTATACTCAACTAGTTGTCAATTATCAATAGATTGTGTGAATGTTTGAAAATTTTAACTAGTCTTTCAAGAATTAGGTTCATCTTTTGTAAAATTTGAAATCATGTCTATCATAATTGCAATTTGAAAAATAAGATTGCACATGTTTCATGTTTGTTGAAGGCCAAGAAAGCTGCTTGATTATCATCAAAATCTTGGTCATGTAACAAATGGGAGGATTACAAAGTGACCTAATTGTTGATAACGAAAGTTGCATATTGGAAAATTCATAATCAATTCTCAATCCTTCTCCTAATATTCATCAAAGTCCATCTAGTTCAAAAGTCTTAATGTTATTGGAATGATAATATGCCCACACAATATTGTTGTTGCCAACAATCTTTTATTAGAAAAATTTAGCTTCAAATATTACATCATTTTGTAACGGGGTAATATACCCAATAACAAAACAAAGTGTCCCTGCATTAAATTTTAACACAAATCAACAACTAATTTTGGTTGGAATCTTTTTTTGGGTTTGTTTTCATAATTTCATTATCACTTCTAGGGAACATGGGTGGTAGAAAAGTGTTGGCATTTGAATTGTCTTATCTTGGCAGTGGCACTATAATTGAAAGATGATATGAATCTGGCAATGCCGAGGCCATTACTATATAAAAAACCAACATGTAAGACTTGTCATCCAACCACCTTTTACACATCGAATTGTAAAATTTGTAATGCATTAGGTTTTGATGGAAAACCTTGTGTACAATTTTGTAAGAATCAACGATGTGCTGCCAACAACCCCAACTACGCTACACCAGATTACACTCAATTCATGAAAAAAAAGATGAAGAATCGAAAACTTCACCATAAAACACCAATGGCATTATTGAAGTCTCCATGCAACAAAACATGCATCGTGCAAAGGCAAGATTGTGAATTTCAAACACGAAGGTGCAATTGCAATATTCGTGTGTCATCACAATGTTTTTACCCTCAAAGGTTTGGAAATAACTATGTCTGTCGTGGAAACACCAAGACAACATCAACTCAAACTTGTCCAAAAATATTCAAAATGCCTCAAAACTATGAAGGATATTGCAAATCAAGAGTGGCAACTGATAATAGTGACATTTCTAGTACATGTTCATATGAGCTCAAGACTACATGCACAATATGTGGGATGGATTTAACTAACAAATCAATGTGTGCAAGCAACCCTCTTTACAATATGAATGAAGTAAGTGACACACTTAATACTATTGAACTTGACACTGGATTACAAATTGAAAGTCAACCTCCTTCTCCTCCTAACATGGTGAGATCATTGAACCTCTCTAAAGAAGAGGTAATAGGATTGGTTTTCTTTAGCATAATCCTCACTATGGCATTAGTCCCTATGTTCAATGCTATATTTCGAGCATTTCTTGGAGCAAATGACTGTATTTGTAAAGGTATTGGCCATGAGTTGGGAGGTCTTCTTGGGCAACCTTATGTTATGGCTAATGGGTTACAACGAGGACTTGCTTATTGGGTTACTTGTCCTTTCAAAGACCTTGCAATTACAAGTGACGTATATATTAGATGATATACAAACCTAGTTTATGTGGTTTTAGTTCAAAATTACTGACCTACAAAGCAAGGATTAATTTGATCAAGTGATGGCTATGATCAAGCTTGATGTTGGTAAAGGACCTAGACATTGTTAATAATGGATACGTGAGTTGGTTTGAATAATGAGTGACATGTGAC
>Ga0116230_10008400_pt1 | contig 10177 bp, 9 predicted proteins | sample S1TSphfallax_3_FD_88678 | JGI IMG/M metagenome (GOLD analysis project Ga0116230, IMG submission 88678) | Host-associated microbial communities from peat moss isolated from Minnesota, USA - S1T2_Fd - Sphagnum fallax MG | ecosystem: Host-associated > Plants > Peat moss > Unclassified | place: USA...
AAAATTGATACTCAGTACATCCTTTGATTCATGCTCAATTCCACATAATTCAAAACTGAAGCAAATCCCACAATCATACCCACTCTTGCAGAGTGCTTCTCCAGTCAGCTGGCCCACCAATGTGTTTCCCAACATCTGTGCAGTAAGTAGTTCACAGATGTCGAAAACCCCACCACAGTGAGGTGCACTGTTTACAAAATTCCATTCCTTTGTAACTTCACACCAGTCTCAGCCCTCGAGCAGATTCCATGTGTTTTATGTGCTTCAAGGTTGATCTGGAATCTCAGCTGATCAATCCAAGTAGCCAATGCAGAGATTATGTGCCATGTCCACTGTCAGTGGACCAACACAAATTTCCTCTATAACCACTTGACTGGTCCACCACAAATTTCTCTCTATGACTAGTTGGCCCTTGCTTCACACTGAAGAGCCTCCCATGTACATTATTACATCTCATTGCCTGAATGCAGGAGCACAGCTCTGGAGCATTACCTGCACTAGAGGGGTGAAGAAAAACACTCAAAAGTTTGCATTCAGTGCACCAATTTCTGAAGCATCAGGATTTCTGTTTCAGTTTTTCAAAAAATAAACTAAAAATAGAAGACTTAGTTGATGCCAACAGGCAAAGGTCATAATTCTGGCTAAACTAGAGAACACCAGAAGACCCATGATGAGCAATCCATCAAGTCGACTATGCCACAAATGAAATTCAAATTAACTTATCACACAAACTGTGGAAACATAGGGATTCCAGATCTTTGGGAGGAAATTTGGGTGATTCCATCATCCCTTTACAGGAGTCCAAAAGTCTCCAAAAAAATGAAGATAAACAAGAGGGTGAAGAATCAAATCTTGTTGGCAGAGACACAGAGGATTCCTCTATATGTAATCTTCTGTATAACCTCCATAGCAGAATTCAGTGCATTCTTGGGGACTACTCAGTTGACAGGCATTTTCTGAGGAAGGAACACTACAAATGAGGAGGTGAACTTTCACTTTGGGTTTCAGTTTTGATGTGCCCACATCCCCCAATTTCTCAGATCTGATACACTTAGACAACTAAAAGGTCAGCACTTCCTACCTACTATTGAGCTAGCTAGAAGTACATAAGAATCACTCATTGCCATTGTGGGTCGCTGTATGCCCCAGCCATATGCAAAAGGCAACCTCACATATGCATCTACAAAGCAGTAAATAAATGTAGTGGTGGGTTCTTGTAACCTGCATGCAATTGTAGAGGTATGTATTTCTACTGGCTTTTGCACATTTTCTGGTTCTTGTAGAGGAGATATCCACCATCATGCTTCTCCCCAGCTCCAACTGCTGTAGTTGCCACTGCTTGGGTAGTCTAAAGCTTATGTACATTGTTTCTCCATTCAAGACCACTGGCTATATTCACAGCTTGCATCTTTGTTGGCAAAGAGATTGCATGTCTGCCACATACTGCCAGACCAATATATCTTTCTAACACACCAGCTTCTTGATCTTCTTCAGAAGCATGCTTCAAACACTTGCTGCTCAGCAGACTCACACTGCAGATCAAGAAGGAAATATGAATCTGTGGTAAGCATACACCATATCTGAAATTGCAACCCAAAAAAAGAACATATGCTCAAGATTTGCTCACAAATAGGGAGCATACAATATTCGACACCTTCAGGCTTCCCAGGGTATGTTTAACATTTGTGCAACTTGGGACAGTGCCGTACATTAGAAAGCCTGCAAGTGGATGGTCAACAATCCCACTTGGGTTGTATCACAAAATAAATCACCCTCTAATCAGCCTCAACAAGTTCATCTAATACACAAAAAGACTTCTGGCAAGGAAGAAGTACTCACAGGAGTGCTCATGCAGCCTTCATCTTCCTCAACTTTGCTGGCAAAACTCCAAGTTTGAAACTGTGAACATTTGGTAGCCCACACCCTCTTGAGTTGGACCAAAATACTGGTACTAGTTTGTGCTTTCAACATCCCTTCCATCTTCCCCCCACTTCTCTCTTCCACTCTGCTTATAGACACACCATCACTGAATCAAGCAGGGTAAGTAAGATTCTCGCAGTCATATATCCTGAAGGCTGCAGCAACCAACCAGCTATCAGACAGAGATCTCCCACTGCAGAGATGACCCTTGCACTTCTCTGGCTGTCAAAGCAGCAATGGCAATAGTTGCAGCAATGCCACGAATTAAGAAGCAGCACAATCAAATGCACTTATGCACTTGATTCAAATGTTGAGGGCAACAATGTGTTACCAGTTGGAACAATAGATTGGTCAAGGAACTAAGGAGGTTGATACAAACAGCCTCCACTTCTGTTTACATTCCAGCCAGAGTGACCTAGAACTTCAAAGGGTCTGTACTGAAATGCCTGTGTCAGCTGGTGACAGGCATATACAAAGAAAGATAACTTCCCTACTCTCCTGGTCTCAATCCTGCCCCCAAGGATGGCAACCCAGTTGTATTATTAACCCTGTCAACACCTCCACGCACATTATATTGTTCATGCACCCTGATCCGATTCTCTGCCCACCATTGTTCTGCTTCCTTCTCGCTAAACCGTTTTCGACTGCAGATTCAGTAGCCACAGCTAGTAAGTCTCATAAAATTTCAAAAGTCACAAAAATTGAAACTCCAGAAGGCAATTTTTTCCACCTGCCAATTCTAGGAGATCCACTTTGCATCTAGACCAGCAACCAAGCACCAGACTGATGGGACCTATAAGCAATCAATCTCTTCAAGATTGAAGAACAGGTACCTGAATCGTACGCGCTTCAGATCCCTGCCTCCACCCAGTAAGGATGTAAGCGTGATATAAACACCAGGTTCATCTTGTTCTACCCACTCTGCTTCAGCAACTCTTCCATTTTCAGATGAAAAGGAACTACCCACTGTCCTGGCCCCATCATCATTCTGGGATACTGTTTCCAATCCATTTGTATCCCCTTCTGAAAAACCATTAGCTGCTCGCATTGCTGTTATAGGCCTACTTTGTAAGCCTCCAAGATCATCTTCAGTGCCAGTAAAACTTGAAGCAGTCCGTGGACTCCCAACAGAAAAAGAGTCAAAGACTGAATGAGGGCTTGACACTGTATGGGGGCTGCCTACACCAATCACATCCACATCTCGAACATTGGCCAGCCCAGCACTAACGTTATTCCTCTGAGGCCCTGACTGAATGCCCTCACCATCAGGTGGTGCCAGCATCTGAGGAGTGACCATGGAATGCACACCATTCTGAGAATCCTGCTGACCAGCAGACATAGAACCCAACCTTCCATGTCTAAAGCCACTCATTGGTAGTCTTTCTGCCATTTCTTTAAGCTGCAAAATGCATCAAGAATTTCAGTCCCAAACAAGACTCGTACGAAAATACAAAGCATTCACTGAATTCAGTTGGTCAACTCACCAACTGCCACTGTCTAACATGGACAGGACTGAATTGAGAGCCTAATGTGGAAACAACAGCAGGAGGTCAAACACAACCCACATGCCAAGTCAACTTTGCAACATAACCTTTTTAGCATAGGACACAAACATGTTCAGGGTTCCCTGTTCCTTGTTAACCTGGCTTTTGACAGGGTGTTGCTTGAAAGAGCTTCCATAGACAAACAGCAGATCAAGATCAAGCAGACCAGAACAAGATGCAGCTTACAGTTGAAACAACTTTGCAGCACTTAGATGAGATACCTGGGCAGTGAGAGACTTGATGACCTCCTTTGCAGCTCTTGATTTTACAGCCTCATCGGTAGCCATGGAAATGGCATTCTGTAGCTGTTGTTGAGAGCGCTGCACATCCTTCTCTTGGATTTGGAACTGGCGAGTCATGCTTTCAATCTGGTGAACATAAAAGCATAGATGTAAGCCATTGCTGGCATGCCAGTAGCGACAGCAGAATCAACATAGAAATCAAACATCAGTAGCTTCACAAAGTTAGAGGAGCCAGGAAAAATAGAAATATGAGATCAAAATCTGCATAGTCAAACTTGCATACAACTAGGATCGACTTCTTATTGTTGCACAGGAATCAGCTTAGAAGTATTGCAAAGACTCCTGAGCAACCTCCACACAAGACAGCATTTCAGATCGCTTGTGTAGGGGATTCACCATCTTCTTTGCAAACTACTGCAAAGTCTTGTTACACCACAGATGCAACATTTCTGCAAGTCATGTCATCTTAAATCAAGAGATGAAGAAATGCAAGTACCTGTGACCTCAACTTGAGATTCTCCTCAATCAATCCCTCATTTGTCTTCTTCAATTCTTCAACTATTGTCTTTGAAGTAGTTAGGCCACTAATGGTTGGAGTGGGTGTTGTGGATCGAGGGGGACTGGCCTTCCTTGACAGAGGGGACACTGCCCTGGAAACAGCTCTGGGTGCTGGGACAGAGATTGAGGAGACTATTGAGGCCTTGGGATCTGAGTGGGAAGATTTGAATTCAGACTTAAAAGTGGTAGGAACATTCACACTACCCCATGATGCAAGTGACAGAAACCCATTTGGTGCAGGAGAAACACGGCTGGAAAAGGCCTCTGGTCTTTTCATGAGCTTTGCCCCCAGCTTTCCCTCAATCTGCTTAAATGTATCAAAACCATTGGGATATCTATGTGTTGGAGGTTGTGGTCTTGGCAACTTAAGCTCTGATTTCACTGAAATCTCTTTGGCTTCAATAGCTCTTCGGTTGGGAGTTCCCCTTCTGGACAAAATTCCTACAGATGAGCCCCCAGTGTCAGTAGCCTTCTTCACCTTACTATAGCAGGAATCACAAACCCGATATGGTTTGCTAGGGTTGGGGGCCAATGCTGCTTTCAGAGCCTTTTTTGAACTGCATGCATGACAGAATGCAAGTCCACAGTTGTAACAATTGTGTCGTTTCCTTGTGAAACCAAAAGGCTGCCTACAACCTGAGCAATGCAAGTGGTCAGCACCTGATGGCCATTTGTGTAAACATATAGCAGCTGTGAAGCTTACACCACAAGCAATACTTTTCACTTGCTTATCCTTCAAGGTCCCAACAAGAGTGGGAGAACTCCTGTCTTCTGTGTCACCATGACCAAGCCTGCCATTTGCACCCTTACCCCATGTGTAGACCTCAGACTTGTGGGTCAAAACTGCAACATGATGTGCCCCACATGAAATGTCCTCCACATAAGCTTCCCATAGTTTTCCTCCAACTAGCCCTGGCAGTTTCCCATCAGCCTGGGGATCCCCTAGTTGTCCATATGTAGTGCTACCCATTGTGAAAACCTGTCCTGATGTTGTCAGTGCTACTGTCAAACTGTTACCACAAGCGACCTGGCGGAAATTATGGTCAACAACTGCTGCTACACATGTTGGGACTAATTGCTGCTCTTTGTCTCCATGGCCTAGCCTTCCTTGATCCCCATCACCCCAAGTGAAGAGCTTTCCAGAAGAGCAGTTGCTTGCACTTGAATACCCAACCATGACCTCAACAACCGCAGCAGTATGCCAGATCCCACATGCTGCCCTTACAGTTTTCAATCCCTTCAGAGATTCCACCTCTCTGGGCACAGATGCACTCTTCCTATCTCCATGTCCAAGCACACCAAATGTCCCATCGCCAAAGGTAAAAAGCTGTCCAGCAGAAGTGACCAGCACTGTGTGCCAAGGCCCACATGCAATTGATGACACCCGAATTCCTTCCAAAGGCCCATTTACTCGCTTGGGCATCCAGTGGCTGATATCATTACCATGGCCAAGCAACCCAAAGTTGTGTGTGCCATCACCCCAAGTGTAGAGATCCCCCGATAGAGTGACTGCACATGTGTGGTATTCCCCACACGATACAAGTTCAATGTTTGTAGCTGCAAGGGCATCCACAAGCTGGGGATGTGGGATATCACAATCGACTCCATGACCTAAGCGACCGCCTGACTCCTCTCCCCAAGAAAATACCTCCCCCTGTTTAGTTACCAGTGCCGCATGCCTTGCTCCACATGCAATATACTGCACATCTAAAACAACAGTTGCTTCCAGAGGCTTGGGCAGGAGAGCATCCAATTTTCGTCCAGCAGCAATGCCAATCCTATGTACACCACCCCCTAAAATTCCATCGCCCACACCCTCACCCCACATGAAAACATCACCCAAGGCATCCGCCTCTTCATGGCCTGACCCCTGGCTGGAAGAGCTTACAGCACTGGACATGCTTATCCTGTAATTATCAGAAAGACCTCCACCTGGCAGTCTCATATTTGCATTCATGCTATCTGAACCCATATCTGAACTGCTTGAATGCATTGAGCCTGCAACAGATCCTGTCTCAAGGAATGTATTCCTTGATTCCCCTGTAATCAATCCTCCTGCTAAGTAACTTCTGTCTACTCCTAGATGATGAGGACTACTAATGGGACTCAAAATCTTGAATGTGTCTCCCCCCTCCTGCAACAGAAACAAGGTCTATAAGAGCAATGTTTGCTCAGCAAATGAAAACATACATATCCTAAAAGGCCAGGTTACTGGAGCAAAGGTTTTTTTGATCCCACTGTGTAATCCATCACAAACATGTAGACAACAGGCAATGAACAAACTCCTCCAAAAATTTATGTAATCCAATAACTACCTAGTAGAAGAGTGAGAGAATGAAGTAGGCTGCATTAGCTCTGGCAGATTGGGACCCAGAGGAAATTTAAATGAACATATAGAGCCTCTATTCTGGCTACACATGCTGCACTTAGAATCAAGGCCTCCTGTAGATCCTGCTTGAGGCACTTCTTCTCAACTCTGTGACTGCACAAGAACTGAAATCCTGCACACATTTAGCTTCTCTTACTTGCAACCCTGTCTCAAGATGTCACAAACACCCACCTGATGCAGACTGTCAGTGCTGTCAAAGCGTGAGATCAAAGGAGAACTCTTTCGTGTGGGAAGGTAAGGGCTCATAGAACCAAATGAAGGGGCATCCTCAATCTCTGAGTGAAACCTTGGTGTTTGCAAATGAGCTCGAGAGATGGCCACCTCAAGTCCAACAAACCAAACTTCAGCCTCATCTTTATCCTTGCATATCTGTGCATTGAACACCACTGAAAATTAATTTGAACACACCTGACTCCTAGAATCTATTACAAAATTACCATAGTCAGATAGTTCTTCACACCTCATGACCTTTGATAGAAACCCTAAGAAGTCTATGTTAGAACTAGGGTTACACGGGATTCCAGGCTCACCAAATCTAAAGAGTGCTGCTCATTGTCATGCAGCAGAGAAAATGATTGATACTCCTTCTCTGGCCATGGGTGCCGCTGGAAAATAGCCTGGTGCAGAAAAAGATGTCATGAGAGTGTGATCAAGATCAAAAGATCATGTAGACTGCAGAACATCACCACTTGGACAACAGAATACAAGTGAAATCACAAAGAAAAGATCTTCCAACATTGCAAAGAAACATAACAGTGTCTCACATGTGTTAATACACCCCACATGAGAACTCAGTCCACATAAGCAAGCAAGAAAGATACAAACAACTAGCAATACCAATACTAAATGCCATCCACTAACTCAAGTGATACATGTAGAGTCTTCCATCACAACTGTTGACCAACAAAATGGGGATCAAGTAAGGACTCACAGTACGTTGCCCAGGTACAATCCTGGACACTGTGCTCAACCAAAGCTTCTTCTCTTCTTTTCCAGAATACCAAATCAGTGCACACTCATCCTATTGGCAAGCCACAATCACTCAGCCCCAAAGAACTATGAAGATAGCACATAAGCAAGAATAAGACCACAAAGTATGTCCCCTTCTCTTCCTGTCGTGGATTGCAACACACTGAATGATCACCAACCACATCTTACAGATCCTTTCTTTGGGAGAAAAGAGGGTCATTTCATGTGAACCTTTTTAGCACACATTAGTGTATCTGCACTGACCTAAACAGTTCCCATTTGCTGCTGTTGTTGCCAGAGTTAGCATCAACTCAACATAGAACAGTGAGGAAACCTAAAATCACATGGAGAGTGAAGGACAAATAGTGAACATAGAAGTAAATATATCAGTCTAGAACCCAGTACTTAACTTGCTTTCCAATAATGAAGAAGTTTCAAGAACTGGCAACTCACAGCAGAAAGCCTGAAAGGGCAAAACTTGGGTTTTCCTCGGCGACCGTACTTGAGAAGCTGTGCACCCTTCTTCAAAGCAGTGATTGCCTTCACAACAAAGCAACCAAATAACAGAATTCAGCTTGCACAGAAGCTTACAACCACCAGCCAGACAAAACTGCGGACTGGACTATTTTGAGCTATATCTGTTGCCAGCCTTGGTTAATTTGACAGCATCACAACATTGTCTAGAGCTTTTGACAACCCCTGTAGCTGAAACAGAAAACAATCAATACACAAAAACATATGCAAGTCAACTGATGTGAAGTAGCTATTGACAACCTGGGTAAGCGACATCTCCAGATACACATACAGACAATGATAACACTAGGTAGGTTATGGATTGCCCATATAGATTATATACAAAAACCTAAACTGCACCATCTCTACCGGACTACTCATTTGTGCAGGACAGACTAGGGATCTCATGTATTGGATAGAGAGAGCTGAAGTGTCTCACTAAGCAGAGTATAGATCAGCACCAGGAATATGATGCCAATTAGAAATTTCAGGCATCCAATTACAATACTTTGCAACAAAACACCTGAACCCAAGACACAACTCACCCATAGGCTTGTTCCTTATTATGGTGACATACTATCCTCCTCAGATTGCATTACAACTCCAGACCTAAAATGTCATCGCACAGAGAACACAGTCTTTGAAAGGTTCAAAAGTGACATCTAATACTGTCCCAAAATAGTGTACATTGATCATGTTTCTCAGAATTCATTTGCACATGTAGCTTAATGACACAAGAGAGCTGTCCAACGGCAATTAGCTAAGATTGTGTCATGACCATTTGCAATCAGTCAAGATGCAAAAAATGCATCTGAATGTTGAACAAAGAAACTTCCCAAAGGACCTCGAATGCCTGTTCAACTGAGAGCTAGATCCAGCTTGCCTTAGAGAAAGAGGAGAAGAAGTCTAGAAGCCAATAGGGATTCCATGACAAGCAGGGAGAAGAAAAGGCAAATAGTTCTGTACCTGTTCAATGTCACGCTCAAGAAGTCCATTTTGAGAATGATCTGCCATTCGCTGATGACCAGCTTTGGTCAAAATCATCACATTCCTAGCTTGTCACTTCACGGGTTGTCTCTGCTATACGGAGACTAGCTAGGATCCCAACAGCTCTTTGCAAAAGCACTGAAGAGACACACAACCACATAGAGATTGCTGTCTCTCTCTTCTGTCTGCAAAGACATATAATAAGATGAGTAACCAACTGTTGCAGTGTTGTTGTCAAATGGACCATGAACTGCATGAGAATGTCTCCTTCTTCCCACATGAATCATGCATGCTGCTAAAACATCAAATCACAAAGGTACATGGCAGCAAATGCTCCAAGGCATCATCATACATGGCTCAATTGAAGAAGAGACATCGAACTGCAAAATTGAACACCAGTTAAGTCAAGCTGACTATATTCTCTGGAGGATGAATCACTATCACAAGTACACACAGAGAGAAAAAACCTAAAACCCACACATACTCACTTCATTACTAAACCCTAGGCCAGTCTTTTTGCAATACAGAAAGCTTGAGTAAACCAGTGAAAAGCGCAAAAACCGGGACATGATGCCCACCGAAGACTTGAAAATCGTAAAGATCGCATTCTCAATCCCGGCACTATGTACTCAAACCTTCTAACCGCAAAAGAGTATAATGATGACGACGATGACTACAGAAAAAAGAAAACCAAAACAAACTTGTTTGACAACTTCTACGCCATTCTCCTCCCTCACAAAACAAAAAAACTATCTGACACCTACTTCATCAGTTGAAGGCAAAAAAAATTTACCGTGAAGACAGAGTTGTCACCGCCGCCTTGAAGCTTTCCCACGCACTCTGCATCCCAGATTGAAAGAGAGGGAGGGAGGGAGGGAGGGAGGGAGAAGAGGAAGAAGAAGAAGAACCCTTGCTTACTTCTTCCTTCCTTTCCCAGCGCAGAAATTGAATTTCAAAGACATCAAATTCTTCAGCGGGAGCAGGGCTTCAAGCTCCAAGCGACCACAACAAGTGGTTTGCGCATCGCGGGAAACGGATTCGGATCGGACAAGCGC
>Ga0116230_10008403_pt1 | contig 10177 bp, 10 predicted proteins | sample S1TSphfallax_3_FD_88678 | JGI IMG/M metagenome (GOLD analysis project Ga0116230, IMG submission 88678) | Host-associated microbial communities from peat moss isolated from Minnesota, USA - S1T2_Fd - Sphagnum fallax MG | ecosystem: Host-associated > Plants > Peat moss > Unclassified | place...
TGACGGATGCCGGCCGGGCGATTTTGCGGGGGCTCGACGCGAATAAGTTCTTGATCGCGTTCCCGGGCCCGCTGGCCTGGCCGCTGCGGTTCCTGAGACTTTTGCCGGCGCCGATCTATTTCGCGCTGGTGGCGCGCGGGACGAAGTGGTGACTGTCAGCCGAAAGTTTTTTCGGGATGGCGCAAATGCCAGAGCCGTTCATGGGCCGCTACCAGGCTTTCAATGCTCTTCCGCCGATTGGCGTCCGGCGGCACGGTCCGCCGGGTGAGCATGTTCTCCAGAATATGCAGGAGCTGCTCGGCGATCTCGTAATCCGCCTGGTCGCAAGCGTGGTGGAAAGCGATCAGTATCTTGTCCGACAAGCGGCGGCTATACCGCGGTGATGCCGTATGCTTGGTCGTTTCAGCCGTGCCACCATCCATTTTTGCCACACCCATATTCCATCTGGCGGAGTTGTGTTCCGCGTTTGTAGCATCGCAGCCGGAACAATCGAACTACTTGAGCACAGTATTCCCTCGATCCCTGGTTCTTACAATAGTTTAACATTCACAACTATTCGAAAAATGGGCTTGTTCACTGCTTTGTGTAAAAACTACTGACCTATTTATTCCGCTGGCAGCACGTTCGCGGCGGGTTCCTGCAACGAGAAATCGGCAAAAGCATCTTCCCAGCTACCTGTGGTTGAAGCGCGGCTGTATTCGGTCGAGCGGTTTTCGAAAAAATTCGCGTGTTCGACCGCATTCAGCATGTCGTCCAGCCAAGGCAGGGGGTTGCGGTCCACGTGGAACAGCACGTTCAGGCCGAGCTGAGTGAGCCTGCGGTCCGCGATGAAGCGAATGTAGCGCTTCACGCTCTCCGCGGTCAGACCCTCGACCGGGCCGAACTCGAAAGCGAGGTCGATGAAGGCGTCCTCGTGATCGACGATGGTCGCGCAGGTGAGGTAGATCTCGCGGCGCAGCTCCTCGGTCCAGATTTCCGGGTTCTCCTGTACGAAGGTGCGGAACAGCTGGATGATCGAAATGCAGTGCAGGGATTCGTCGCGGACCGACCAGGAGATGATCTGGCCCATGCCCTTCATTTTGTTGAAGCGCGGGAAGTTGAGCAGGATGGCGAAGGAGGCGAATAGCTGCAGGCCCTCGGTGAAGGCGCCGAAGGCGGCCAGCGTTTTCGCGATCTCGTGCTTATTGTCGACCCGGAAGCCGTGCATGTAGTCGTACTTGTCCTTCATCTCCTTGTATTTGAGGAAGGCGGTGTATTCGACCTCGGGCATGCCGACGGTGTCCAGCAGATGGGAATAGGCGGCGATGTGCACGGTCTCGATGTTCGAGAAGGCGGACAGCATCATCAGCACTTCGGTGGGTTTGAACACCTGGGAGTAGTGCTTCATGTAGCAGTTGTTCACCTCCACATCCGCCTGGGTGAAGAAACGGAAGATCTGGGTGAGCAGGTTGCGCTCGGCGGGTGTAAGGTTGCGGTGCCAGTCCTTCACGTCATCGGCGAGCGGGACCTCTTCCGGCAACCAGTGGACGCGCTGCTGGGTGAGCCAGGCTTCATAGGCCCAGGGGTAGCGGAACGGCTTGTAGACCGGGTTTTCGGTCAGCAGGTCGAGGCGGGCGGGGAGGTGTACGGACATGGCGGAAGCCTCTGGTTAAGCACGGCGCGGGGGGTGCCGTAAAAATTGGGGTCTGGGGCCTCTCGGCTCCAGCGGGTCCAGGGCGGAGCCCTGGCCTTCATCTCTTAAAAGAAAAAGTCGTGGATGCCGGCCGTCGCGCTTTAGCGCGCATTCGCGCGACGTCGGCATGACGGCTTTGGTCGTCAGGTCACTGGCAAGCCAAACACTCCTCGTAGTTGGTGGACGCCGCCGCCAGCGGGACCGGTGCCACGTCATTGGCGGCGACACCGGTGAACTCGTCGGGCCGGATCGCTTTCTCCGACACATTGTCGGCGCGCTGGATCGAGAGCGACCGGCAATAATACAGTGACTTCACGCCTTTTTTCCAGGCCTGGTAGTGAATCTGGTGCAGATCCCGCTTGTCCACATTGGCCGGCACGAAAACATTGACCGACTGGCTCTGGCAGATGAACGGCGTCCGGTCCGCGGCGTGCTCGATGATCCAGCGCTGGTCCAGCTCAAAGGCGGTCTTGTACACGTCCTTCTCGTGTGGGGTGAGGAAATCCAGATGTTGCACGCTGCCCTTGTTCAGGGTGATGGAGGACCAGGTGTCCTCGTCATCCCGGCCGTAGCCGGCCAGCAGTTTCTGCAGCGGCCGGTTGCGCACGGTGAAGCTGCCCGAGAGCGTCTTTTGTAAAAACACATTGGCGGCGATCGGCTCGATGCCGGGCGAGGTATTCCCGGTGATGATCGAGATCGAGGCGGTCGGCGCGATCGCCATCTTATGGGAGAACCGCTCGCTAATGCCGTATTCGGCGGCGTCCGGGCAGGCGCCGCGCTCCGCCGCCAGTTTTTTGGACGCGGCGTCAGCGCCGGCGCGGATGTGCTTGAACATCTTGATGTTCCAGACCTTCGCCATCACGCTCTCGAACGGGACGTTCTGGTCCTGCAGGAAGGAGTGGTAGCCCATCACGCCGAGGCCGACCGAGCGTTCGCGCATCGCCGCGTAGCGGGCGCGCTCCATCGAGTCCGGCGCCTTGTCGATGAAATCGGACAATACGTTGTCGAGAAAGCGCATCACATCCTCGATGAACCGCTCGTCCTTGTGCCATTCGAACCAGGTTTCCAGGTTCAGCGAGGACAGGCAGCACACCGCGGTGCGCTGCTTGCCGTGCTGGTCGAGGCCGGTCGGCAGCATCACCTCGGCGCAGAGATTGGAGGTTTTCACTTCCAGGCCGGCCAGCTTGTGGTGCTCCGGCCGCGCGTTGTTCACATGGTCGGAAAAGATCAGATAGGGTTCGCCGGTTTCGATCCGGGCGGTCAGGATGCGGACCCACAAGGCGCGGGCGGAGATGCCGCGGACATGGGAATCGTCCTTCGGCGAACGCAAGGACCAGACGTCATCCGCCTCCACCGCGCGCATGAAAGCGTCCGGGATCAGGATGCCGTGGTGCAGGTTAAGCGCTTTGCGGTTGGGATCGCCACCGGTCGGGCGGCGGATTTCGATGAATTCCTCGATTTCCGGATGCGAGACCGGCAGATACACGGCGGCCGAGCCGCGGCGCAGCGAGCCTTGGCTGATCGCGAGGGTAAGGGAGTCCATGACTCGGATGAACGGCACCACGCCGGAGGTCTGGCCGTTCTTGCCGACTTTTTCGCCGATCGAGCGCAGATTGCCCCAGTACGAGCCGATGCCGCCGCCCTTCGAGGCCAGCCAGACATTCTCGTTCCACAGGCCGACGATCCCCTCCAGCGAATCGCTGGCTTCGTTCAGAAAACAGGAGATCGGCAGGCCGCGATCCGTCCCGCCATTGGACAGCACCGGAGTGGCCGGCATGAACCACATTTTGGAAATATAGTCGTACAGGCGCTGGGCGTGGGCGGCGTTGTCCCCGTAATAGGACGCCACGCGCGCGAACAAATCCTGATAGCTTTCGCCTGGCAGCAGATAACGGTCATCCAGCGTGGCCCGGCCGAAATCGGTCAGCAGCGCGTCGCGCGACTTGTCGATATGGACCTGGTGCCGCCCGGGCATCTGGATCGCATGATCGAGGAGAATGGCTTCGGCTTTCGAAATCATATTCATGTTTAGCGGTCCCAGTCCGTAAAGCGGACATCATAACAACATATAGTCAGGCGGTCACGCAATCACTACTAGATCAAGTCAACGATCACTTTTGCCATCGGCCGATTCCGGGACGATTCCCTCGCGGGTCCGTGATCGTGTGTTTCTGGTCTGTTCCAGTTAGGCCGCTTTCCCGGGGGCGACAAGCATGTCCGGCGCGTGACGACTCTGCGTTTGGCGGTTACTCGGGTCAGCATGGATGCCGCGACGCCGCCCAGAAATTTTACCCATGAGGAAATTCTACCGGTCATTCGCGGCGTCGCGCTTTGCATCCTGCTGGCGGCGCTGGACCAGACCATCATCGTGCCGGCCCTGCCACATATGGCGCGGGACCTGGGCGGCGGCGGCCATATCGCCTGGATCGTGGCAGCCTATCTGCTGACGGGCACGGCGGCGACGCCGATTTTCGGCAAATTATCGGACATGTTCGGGCGGCGTCGGCTGTTGCGGCCGGCACTGGTTATTTTCGTTGCCGCCTCTCTGGGCTGCGCGGCGGCGCAGACATTCTGGCAGATCGTGCTGTGCCGGGCGATCCAGGGGGTGGGCGGCGCCGGGCTGATGACGATCGCGCAGACCGCCATTTCGGACGTCGCCCCGCCGCGCGAGCGCGGGCGCTACCAGATCTATATGAGCGGGATGTGGGGCATCGCCAGCATTTTCGGCCCCGTCTGCGGCGGCGCGTTCACCGATATTTTGTCTTGGCGCGCGATTTTCTGGATCAATCTGCCGCTGGGCGCGCTGGCCTATGTCTGGTCCAGCCGGGCGCTGCTGGTGCTGCCGCCGCGCCACGCCACCGAGGCGCGGATCGATTATCTGGGGGCGGCGCTGCTCACCGCCGCGGTGACCGCCTGGCTGGTGCTGTGCTCCTCCGGCGGACATGATTTTGGCTGGACGTCCGCGCCCGCGATCTTCCTGGTCGCGGCGGGGGTGGTTTTCACCGCGCTGACCGGCTGGCAGGAGCACCGCGCCGCCTCACCCATGTTGCCGCTACGGCTGTTCGGCAATGGCACGGTGCTGGGCGGGCTGTTGCTCTCCGCCACCAATTCGCTCTGCACCTTTGGCGCGTCGCTGCTCATCCCATTGTATTTTCAGTATATATGTCATACCAGCGCCAGCGAATCCGGGCTGCTGACCACGCCGTTCCTGCTCGCCTTCGTGGCGATGTCCTATGCCGGCGGAAAAATTTCCCGCGCGCTCGGGCGAACTAAGCCGACCATGCTCGCGGCACTCGCCGCCTGCCTGCTGGGGCTGCTAGCGCTGGCCAGCATGGCGGCGGGTACCAATTTCGCTTTGTGCATTCTGTATATGGTCGTGCTCGGCGGCGGGATCGGTCTGGTGCAGCCGCAGATCACGGTGGCGATCCAGAACGCGGCGGAGCGGCGGGATGTCGGCATCGCCACCGGCTGCATGCTGCTGTTCCGCGCCATCGGCGGCGCGTTCGGCGCCACGCTGGCGGCGGCGATGCTCCTGGCCAGCGGCTTCCCGGCCGGATTTCTGGCTTGCGCCGCCGTTGCGGCGGTCGCGCTCGGCATCGCCGCGATGATGCGGGATGCCTCGCTGCGTTCCGTCAATTAGAAGGCCCGCCGCGGCCTCGGTGAGGGGGCCCGGGAACGCCGGGGCGCCAAACCAAGCGGTGCCAGAATGTTGCGCCGGGTCATGATCCAATGGAGCAGATAGGGCAGAGCGATCCCGGCCGCGCAGCAGACCAAGAAATACACCGAGGGCGGCGCCGGGACATGGGCATCCTTCAGTATGATCCGCGCCGCCGCCGCGAACAGGACATGCAAGACATAGATCGTCATCGCCGCCGCGCCGAGCTGTCCAAGCAGCGTTTTGACTCGGCCTTGCACGGCCATGCCGACGAACCCCAGCAGGACGATGCCCGCGACCGCGGATGGCAGGGTCAGGACCGATGCTTCATCAAGTCCGTCCAGCCGGCCAGAAAACACGGTGGCCAGCGCAAACAGGCCGGCGGATAACGGGATGATGGTTCCGGATCGGCCGCGCCAGCGTTCGGCGGCGGCCACGACGTCAAAAAAGCCGGCGCTATAATATATTATGTAAGATAATATTTGATGGATGATGCCCGGCGCGGTCCAGACAGCGGCGAAGTAGCAGCAGACAGATAGCGCCAGAAGGACGCGTCGCCGGTTGTGCAGGCCGGCGCCGACGATCTGGTAGATCATCAGGACATAGAGAAACCAGAATTGCCCGATCGGCCGCCAGCCGATCTCGTAGAGGCTGGATATGTCATGATGCGTGTTGGTCTGGCCGGAGATCGCGATCATCACGCTGCCCTGGATCAGCGACCACAGGAAATAGGGGTAGATGATGGTCCAGACTTTATCGGCAAGGAATTCGCCCGCCGGCTTGCGCGCCAGTGACATCCGGGCCGTGATGCCGGACAGCAGGAAAAACGCCGGCATGTGAAAGCTGTAGATGGTGTAGTCCAGCCAATGCCAGGCCGCACCCGCCGCGATGTTGGCCGCGACCAGCCCGCGCTCCACATGACCCGCCACGACCAGCATGATCGCCAGCCCGCGCGCCACATCAAGCCACGCGATCCGTTCGCGTTTGACCAACCCGGAAACATGCATCTCCGCGATTGCAGCACGGCATTCGTTTAGGTTTCATGAAGCGGCAGCGCGGCGCCGTCGCGCAGCACCGCCTGGGCTTCGGCGGAAATGCCGGAGTCATCATGCAGAACCAGGCCCGGGAGGATTTTGTCCGGGCCCTTGCCGCCGAGCCGGGCGGCGATGAGCACCAATTTCGCTGGTTTCCCCGCGCGGGGCCAGAGCGGAAACAGGCTGATTACGCCGCAATTTCGCGCGCGCAGTTCGGATGCCGCGGCGGAGGTCGCGGCGGCGGGCAGGATCAGCGTGATGCTCCCCCGCGGTTTCAGGCAGAATGTCAGCCCATTGATCCAGCCGGCCAGAGCGGTTTTGTCCGCATGGTGCGCCAGCGCCCGGCTTCCATCGGGCGATCGGGAGCCTGCCTGATCATGCCAGGGCGGATTCGCCAGCACATGATCGAATTCCGTACCGAAACTGGGCGATTCCGCATCACCTATAACACAAGAAAAGCCGGCTAAATCATTCATCTTGAAATTTTCATTGGCAAGCGCGGCGAGTTCTGGTGCGATCTCGATTCCGGTGGCGGTCAGGCCGGGCACCCGATGGCCGAGGCAGAGCAAGCCGGCGCCCGCGCCGGTGCCGGCCTCCAGCACGCGCTGGCCGGGGCGGGCTGGGATGGCAGCCGCCAGCAAGACTGGCTCGAATCCGCTGCGGTGGCCGGCGGCAAATTGCCGGTATTCGAGCCGCCCGCCCAGCAGCGTGCCGTCCGTGATCTCGCTCAATAAAGTTCGCCCGCCTCTTGCAGGAACCGCCTGGCCGCCGGCGCCTGCTCCGCCGGCACCGCGATGCGCTGGCGGATCGCCGAAATGCTGCCTTCCGCCGCCGCCATGTGGGTGTCGTACAGCACCGGCCGGAACCCCGCGTCGCGCAGCAGCAGGAGCAGAAAGCTGCAACGCACCGGGTCGTTGGTCGCCACCAAAAATTCCATTGCCTTGACCCTGCTTTAGCCCGACCGATATGGTGCCTGCGGTTAAGTATTTAGCAAGGCGGGATTCTTTAGCTTGGACGGCACGGCAACCCCGATCGACGCGCTGGCCCGGCTGACGGCGTTGCTTGAACCGGAATTGCGCGCCACCAACCAGGCCATCGTGGCGCGGATGGACAGCCCGGTGGCGCTGATTCCCCAGCTGGCGGCGCATTTGGTGGCGGCCGGCGGCAAGCGGCTGCGCCCGCTGCTCACTTTGGCCGCGGCGAAAATGTGCGGCTATGCGGGCGGGCGGGATGTGCAATTGGCGGCTTGTGTGGAATTCATCCACACCGCCACGCTGCTGCATGACGATGTGGTGGACGAATCGGTGCTGCGCCGCGGATTCGCCAGCGCCAACGCGGTGTTCGGCAACAAGGCCTCGGTGCTGGTGGGCGATTTCCTGTTCGCGCGCGCCTTTCAGGTGATGGTGGCGGACGGCTCGCTGGAGGTGCTCAGAATCCTGTCGGCGGCGGCGGCGACCATCGCCGAGGGCGAAGTGCTGCAACTGACCACCCAGAACGACCTGGCCACCACCGAGCAAAAATATTTTGAGGTGATCCGGGGCAAGACGGCGGCGCTGTTCGCCGCCGCCTGCGAGGTGGGCGGGGTGATCGCGGGCAGCGGGCCGGCGGAATGCGCCGCGCTGGCGCGGTTCGGCATGGACCTCGGCATGGCGTTCCAGCTGGTGGATGACGCGCTGGACTATAGCGCCAGCGTCGCCGAACTCGGCAAAACCGTCGGCGATGATTTTCGCGAGAGCAAGCTGACCTACCCGATTCTGCTGGCGATCGCCGCGGCGGACGCGGCCGAGCGCCGGTTCTGGGACCGCACGATCGGGGAGGGCGCGCAGACCGAGACCGACCTCGCCACCGCGCTGACCTATATCAGGGCGCACGAGGCGATCCCGCGCACGCTGGCCCGGGCCGGGACGTTCGTGGAGTCGGCCTGTGCGGCGTTAAGCCTGTTTCCGGCCTCGGCGATGCGCGAGGCGCTGATGGATGTGGCGCGGTACACGACCGCGCGAAGGTATTAAACCTTATCGTTCGCAGGTTCTGGTTTGGACAGGATCTGGGTGATCGTGGAGCGCACCACGCTGACGGTCACGTTCGGGGCGATTTCCACCTCCACCTCGGTTGACCCCTCCGCGGCCTTTTTGGTGACCCCCACGATGCCGCCGGCGGTCACCACGCGGTCGCCGCGTTTCAGACCCGCCAGCTGCGTTTTCAGCGTTTTCTGGGCCATCTGTTGCGGACGGAACAGAAGAAAATACATCACGAGGCCGATCAGGACCAGCGGGACAAACTGAACGAGCGAGGCGATGCCCCCGGCCTGGGAAGAGACGGTCTGCGCGTAGGCGGGCGTGATAAACATGTTTGTCCCTGTTGCCGTGAATTGCGGCGGACCATAGGTACACGCGGTGTGCAGTCAACTGGGGATGAAAACATTGGACGACGACCTGCTCCGCCGCATTGTCGAAGCGCTGGAGCGTCTGGCACCCCCGATCGGCGCGGCGCCGGACCTGAACGCCGCGGACGCGTTCGTCTGGCATCCGGCAACCGGAGCGCTGCAGCCGGTGCCGAAGGTCTCGCGGGTGGAGCTTGCGCTGTTGCAGGGAATCGAGCAGCAGAAACAGATTCTGCTGGAAAACACCCGCCGCTTCGCGCGCGGCCTGCCGGCCAACAACGCCATGTTGTGGGGGGCCAGGGGCATGGGTAAATCCTCGCTCGTGAAAGCGGTGCATGCCGCCGTGAACACCGAGCAGGCGGGCGCGCTGGCGCTGATCGAGATTCACCGCGAGGACATCCGAACCTTGCCGGACTTGCTGAACCTGCTGCGCCCGCAACCGCGCCGCGCGCTGATTCTATGCGACGACCTGTCCTTCGAGCGTGAGGATGCCGACTACAAGGCGCTGAAATCGGTGCTGGATGGCGGGATCGAGGGCCGGCCGGACAATGTTTTGTTTTATGCCACGTCCAACCGCCGGCATCTGATGCCCCGCGACATGATCGATAATGAGCGGGCGACCGCGATCAGCCCCGGTGAGGCGACCGAGGAGAAGGTTTCTCTTTCGGACCGGTTCGGCCTGTGGCTGGGATTCCATAACGGCACGCAGGAGCAGTTTTTCGCGATGGTGGAGGGCTATGCCGCCGCGTTCGCGCTGCCGGTGACGACGGAAGCGCTACGGGCGGCGGCGGTGGAATGGTCGGTCACCCGCGGGGGCCGCTCCGGCCGGGTGGCCTGGCAGTTCATCCAGGATTTCGCCGGCCGGCTGGGTGTGGCCTTGACCGGCCGGTGAGGCTGCGGTGAAACGCGCGGCGCGGGAAGGGTGGCCGAGTGGTTTAAGGCAGCGGTCTTGAAAACCGCCGTGCGTGCAAGCGTACCGTGGGTTCGAATCCCACCTCTTCCGCCAATAGGCGCCCATGACACCGCCGGTTATCCATACTGTCGTGATGCCTTCCTCCAAGGGCATGGCGGCTTGCCCCTACTCGCCCGGCGATCGCTCGATCCGACCGAATCTTCAAAACAAGATCGCCCCTATTGCGCGGTGCGAACCTCGACCTCGTCATAGCGTTTCAGCTTGTAGATCACGACGGAGATGATCCAGGCGGCGATGAAGATGCCGATGATGGTAAAGCCCAGCAAACCGAACGCGGTGTCGCCGTTGACCGCGGCTACAGGGTCCCAGAACCAGCCGGAAAGGTTATACTCGCCCTGGATCAGTCCGAGCGTTTCGATACCGCCAACGATCACCGCCACGAGAACGGACACGGCGGTAATGGTGATGTTGTAGAACAGCTTGCGCATCGGCTTCATGAACGCCCAGCCATAGGCGCCGAGCA
>Ga0116230_10008407_pt1 | contig 10175 bp, 8 predicted proteins | sample S1TSphfallax_3_FD_88678 | JGI IMG/M metagenome (GOLD analysis project Ga0116230, IMG submission 88678) | Host-associated microbial communities from peat moss isolated from Minnesota, USA - S1T2_Fd - Sphagnum fallax MG | ecosystem: Host-associated > Plants > Peat moss > Unclassified | place: USA...
CTTTAGCAGTCATGCTCGTGATCAGTTTTTGCTCCTTTCTCTATTTCTTCATTCAATTGATCGCCATTGGGTTGTTGGGAGAGGCTTTGGCGGGAAGCTTAACTCCTTTAAGCGATGCGGCAGAATTATGGGTGGGCAATGTAGGGAAATGGTTTGTGACGGGAGGCATGTTGATATCCATTGCAGGGACAAATCTCTCGGCTTCTTTCTTAACGCCCCAAAGTGGAGTGGTGCTTGCTGAAGATGGATGGATTTTGAGGAAATTTGCCCATAAAGGACGCTTTGGAACGGCTGTGTGGTCAATTGTGCTGACAACTCTTCTAACAAGCGTTCTTGCTTTATCGGGAAATTTTGCACAAATTATTGTGATTAGCGTAGTCTCTCGTTTTGCTCAATACATCACGACATGCTTGGCAGTCTTTGTCTTGCCTAGAAAATTCAATCTCCAGAAAAGGTTGTTGCAGCGCTTCCTAATGGTCGTTATTCCTGGGTTTGCCCTTGTAGGATTGGGTTGGCTCATGCTGCAGGCGACTCTTCTACAGCTGACTTGGGGGTTGGGGGCGCTCATTTTGGGGGTTCCGCTTTACTTTATCTCAAAAAGCCAAAAAACCGCTGGGTCTTTAGCGGAAATTCCCCGATGAGGAGTGGCATACCAGATATGCAATCATCTAGAATTTAAAGAGTTGAGTGGACTTTTCTACTTTTTCTAGTGACCATACACACGTTAGATTTTGACTTCTTGTTGCGCAGAACAATGGCTTAGGTTGGCAATGGTTCGTTTTTTAACTCCACCATTTTCTCGATGCGATTCCCGCAAAAGAATTGTAGATTTTTCTAGATTTGGTCTTGAAGTTTGATTTGGCAATCAACTGAACATGTACATAATTTTATATAAAAATGAATTTTATGCAAGATTAAATTCAAAGAAATTAAGATTTTCTTTTTAGACACGTCTATTCTGGCATAAATCTTCTTAAAATATTCATTTTTAGATGATGATATTTAACCACGAAACTTCCTCTATATCCCTCAATCCATCTCTCAAATTTCTTCTCCATCGATTGCTGAGTCCCAGTCCTTTTAACACTTTCTGTTCTGCTATTTCTGGCTTCTTTGTCGTGGGGTGATATAAGAGTTGATTCAATGTCTCGATAAAATCGGAGGGTGTGGTCACGCTTTTGCAAAGACCATTCTTGATTAGGACATCGCGATAAATAGCATGACCCACTTGCATGTAGGGAATATTTGCTAAAGCAATTTGATAGATGAGGCTGCTCTGTCGTCCACAAACAACGTCAGCCAATGGGAGAATCTCATCAGAGTTAATATATGACATCATACAAAGGGAAGTCTTTAGTTGAGGATGTTTTAAGGTTTCAAGCTCTTCAATCCAATTTCCTTCTCGTGAAACACCTCCCCAAGACCCGTTTGTATCAAATCCTTTCCTTTTTAACAGCTCTAAATCTCTCCCTTTAGAATAGGGATGAGGTTGGAAAATGATCAGGATATTCTTCATATGACCTCCTATAGAGGCCTTCTCAATCAAATCTAGAAACTTGGGAAGAGATTTTTCGAAATACTCGGGATTGTTTTCTCCAAGGTAAACCAACACCTTCGTCTTTTCTTCCTGGTTTAATTCAATAAGTCCAAAAAATTTTTCACGAAGCTCCTTTTTCTTTAAACGGTTATGAGAAAGAGACTGTGCTCTTTGTAGGGGATAATATCCAATGCCTATGCGAGGGATCTTGAGATCCAGAACGACCTTTTTTGCTTCATAGAGATTTTCAGACGCAAGATCAAAATTGGCAAAGAGAACCGCTTGAGAACGCTTCATAATTGCAGAAGCGATCTGTGAATAGCCCCCAGGAACCCATCCTTGTGGATTATCGTAATAGGTTAATACGCAAGGAGTGTTCTGATTTCTCTCTTTCTTGGATTGAACAATTGCGTCTTGAAGGGTGAGGAAAAAATGATGCTCAACCTCCAGAATCACAGTGGTGGCAACAGAGCAGATTTTTGCAACTTGTATGGCTAATTCAGCTTGTACTGTGTGATCATCTAAATTTAATTTCCTGGGATTAAAATCCTCCACTTTCAGACGAGATGCGGCCAGTCTAATTTTTTCAAATGCGAATCTTTGCAGTGCTTCCCCTGCAGCGATAAAGGAAACATCATGTGTTTGACTGAGCGCCTGTCCAAGTTCCTCGAAATGAGCGTGGGGCGCTGGATTGAAGACCACAAAAAAGACTTTGGTTGGAGGAATCTTTGAGATTGGTTCTATGCAATAAGGGCGCTGGGTTAGAGAAAGTGCATCCATGGCGTCACTCCTTTTAATAAAATCTAAAAACGATTATCATACAGATGGTTATAACCTAAATAGAGAGAAATATGCAAGCATTCATTCTTTGCCTCGTAGGCTGTCTCATGTCTGGAGTCTTATTCGGAACCACTCTTTCGAACGATTTAGAGCCGATCAAAGAGAAGGTTCTTGCCATTCCTTCTACGTTATTTTTGTCAGGCTCTGCTTATCAGTTGGGATATCAACACGGTGAACAGCTCAAAGAAGCGATTGCATACAACGTGAAGCGATTGGTTGACGAACGCCTTTTCGCTTACCCAGAGCATCCCCATGTTCAATCTTTTTTGACTCAACTGCCGAAGATATTAAAGTTTGTCCCTCTCGATTATTTGCAAGAGATCAGGGGAGTGGCAGAAGGGGCGGACGTTCCTTATGAGAAAGTCTTGCTCATGAATCTTTTTCCCGAAATGTTTCACTGCAGTGGCTTGGTTATGAAGGGAAAAGCAACCAAACACCAAAAGCTTTATCACGTGCGAGTCCTAGATTATGCTATCGGCATAGATCTGCAAGACACGGCTGTTCTGATGGTGGTTCAACCGGCTGGGAAACTTCCCTTTCTGAATGTTTCTTACGCGGGCTTTATTGGTTCTGTGACGGGGATGAACAGCCAGGGCATCGCCATTGGAGAAATTGGGGGAAAGGGATATGGCAGTTATGAAGGGATGCCTATGCCTTTCCTTTTGCGAACGATTCTGGAGAACGCCAATAACTTGGAAGAGGTGAAAGAGATATTAGCATTGACGACCCGAACATGTGAGTACTATTATCTGTTTTCCGATGGAAAAAACAGTGCCTCTATGGTTGTCTATGCGACGGGACGGCAATTGGAATTTTTTGAGCCAGGAGCCTCTTATGCGCTCTTCGATGGCATGGGCTTGGAGAAGAATCATATCACAGCTCTTATTGGCGAAAAAGAGGTGTTCAATGCATCTCAAGTCCAGATCTCCCCCTCTCAAACGGTGATTTATCAAGATGAGCACAATCAACAGCTATGGGGGTTGATTCGCCAACAGCCTCAAGAGTGTTTAATCTTGACCGGCTTTTGCCATCCGGAGCGGTATCCTGTTTTGGTCGAACGGACGCTCAAGCATTATGGAAAGATAGAGGTGGGGGATCTGCAAGAGATCATTAAAGGAGCAGCAGGCCGTCCAGGCAATCTTCATACGGCGATTTTCGCTCCGAAAACGCTCGATGTGTGGGTCGCGCATGCAGGAGCTAAAGGAGAGCCTGCGTGGGGAGAGCCCTACACTCATGTGAATCTAAATACGTTGCTTCAACGCGCGGGCGTTCATGCTGATCATCACTGACCTTTCCATGCGTTTCGGCGCCAAGATTTTATTCACAGATGTCTCCTTGCAGTTCAATGCAGGAAATCGTTATGGACTTGTCGGGGCGAATGGATGTGGCAAATCGACATTGATCAAAATTCTAACTGGCGAGTTATCTCCTGAAAAGGGACGGGTCATCTTGCCTCAACAGCTTTCCTTGGGATCGTTAAGTCAAGATCACTACATCTATAAAAACCAGTTCACCCTGGATGTCGTATTACAAGGGAAAAAGAGGCTATGGGAGGCGATCGAAAACAAAAGAAGGCTTTTGGAACGAGAACAAGAAGCGTGTCAAGAGGAAGAGTGCAAGGCGCTTGTCAAATGGGAAAGAGTGATTGAGCAGGAAGAGGGCTATGCAGCGGAGGGGGAAGCCGCTAAATTGCTTGAGGGATTGGGAGTCTGCGAAGAGTGGCATCGTCGTCCTTTAGATTTCCTTTCCGGCGGATATAAGCTTCGCGTCCTCTTAGCTCAAGTGCTTTTTGGAAAACCGAATATTCTTATTCTAGATGAACCCACCAACCACTTGGACTTATATTCCATCAAGTGGCTAGAAGAGCATCTCCGTCGTTTTCCTGGAACTGTGGTTGTCACCTCACATGATCGCGATTTCTTGAATCGCATTTGCACCCATATTGCCGATGTCGACTATGGAACCATTAAAATTTATCCAGGGAACTATGATCTTTTCCATCAACAGAAAATCGTGGATCGTGAGCTCAAAGAGCATTGCCTGCAAAAGCATGATAAACGCCGTTCTGACCTGCAAGGGTTTATTGATCGCTTTGGAGCCAAAGCCACTAAGGCGCGCCAGGCCCAATCTAAGGTGCGCCTTGTCGAGAAATTGGAAGCCGACATCGAAGCGTTGGATTTGACCCCTAGTTCTCGCCTTTACCCTAAATTGAGTTTTCACCCTTTGCGCCCCTCTGGCGTTGCTGTATTGACAGTTAAAGGGATCAGTAAGGCTTATGGTCCCAAAAGGGTCTTAGAAAAAGTTTCTTTCGCAGTGGAGCGTGGAGAAAGAGTGGCGATCGTGGGTCCAAATGGAATAGGAAAATCCACGTTATTGGAAATTCTCACACAGCACCATGCTCCTGATGAAGGAAGTTTCACCTGGGGGTTTGCCGTGCGTCTAGCCTATTTCCCCCAAGACCCTGCGCGAGTGGTCAACGGATCCTTCACCCTGTTAGAATGGCTGGGGCAGTTTGACCGCGAGATATCTCAAGAGCGATTACGAGAGCTTTTAGGTCGCGTGCTGTTTTCTGGAGATGTTGTCCATCAATCCATTCACACCCTTAGTGGGGGAGAAACGGCCCGTTTGCTGTTAGCCAAGATCATGCTGCAAAAACCCAATGTCCTCCTGTTTGATGAACCGACGAACCACTTGGATATTGAGGCGATCGATGAGTTGGTGAGAGCGCTTGAAAAATTTGAGGGAACCCTTCTTTTGGTGAGTCACAATCGCTATTTTGTGTCTCATCTCGCCAATAGGGTGATTAGAATTTCCTCCCAGGGGGTCAAGGATTTTAAAGGAACATATGCCGAGTATTTGGAAAAGGAAGAGAATGATGATTTAGCGGTGAAAAATCCCTTGAGTCAACGTCATTTCCATGAAACGCTGATAGTCCAGCCTCTCGTTTCCCATCAGGATTACCTCCATCAGAAACGATTAAAAAGCTTAACGGCTCAATTGCGAAAGAAGGTCGCCCAGGCAGAAGAAACGTGTCATCGCTTGGAGAAGGCGATGCAAGTCTTGGATATTTGCATGGCTGCCGAGGGATTTTATCAACTCACTCCTCGTGAAGAACAGCAACGTGTCATCGATGAAAAATGTCAATTAGAGGAACGGCTGTTTAAGGCGATGGAGGAATGGGAAAAGATCAGTCTTGATCTTCAGCGGATGGAAACGTCTGGAGGTTGGCCTTGAAGGCGATTGTTGTGGGAGGTGGAGCCGCTGGCTTTTTTGGGGCGATTACCTGTGCTCAACGCCATCCGGAGCATCGGGTCTTGCTGCTGGAGAAAACGAGGCAGGTGTTAGTCAAAGTGCGCCTCTCGGGAGGAGGGCGCTGCAATGTGACTCATGCCTGCTTTGATCCTGCTGTTCTTGTCCAACATTATCCCCGTGGTGAAAAAGAGTTGCGGGGCCCTTTCAGTCGTTTTCAACCCAAGGACACCATTCAATGGTTTAAAAAACGAGGAGTCTTTCTCAAAACGGAAGAAGATGGACGACTTTTTCCCGTCACAGATCAGTCAGACACGATCGTTCACTGTTTAATCAATGAGGCCAAGCGAGCAGGGGTTGAGATTCATTTGCAATGCTCTATTGAGGCTATTCGAAGATCTGGTTCAGAAGGGTTTCTTCTCAAGTTGACAAATGGAAAGGAATGGGAGTGCGATCGTTTGTTGATGGCGACCGGGAGCGCGCCTAGAGTGTATCCTCTTCTTGAACAATTAGGACATACGATCATTCCTCTTGTCCCTTCCTTGTTTACGTTTAACATTCCAGATTCTCCTTTTTTAGATTTGGCAGGAATCTCGCTTTCTCCGGTTCTCGTCAAGCTGCCAGCGTGGGGGCTGGAACAGACGGCCTCCCTTCTATTCACCCACTGGGGACTGAGCGGCCCAGTCATTCTGAAATTATCGGCCTGGGGGGCTCGCGACTTACACTCTGTTGATTATCACACATCACTGTGCGTGAATTGGTTACCTTCTTTTTCTGAAGAAATTTTACGACAGCAGTTGCAAGAACACAAGCAGAGGTTAGCTCCTCGGAAAATCATGACGGACGGGATATTGTCTTTGCCTAAACAACTATGGAGGCGTTTGCTAGCATTGGCTGGTCTGCCTGAAGAACTCCGCTGGGGTGCTTTATCTCAACGACAACTCCAAGAGATGATCAGGCAATTGCAATCGACGACAATGACGATGCGAGGAAAGACGACCTACAAACAGGAATTTGTCACGTCAGGGGGAATCGCTTTGCAAGAGGTGGATTTCAAGACGATGGAAAGCCGCTGTTGTCCTCATCTTCACTTTGCAGGGGAAATTCTCAACATTGATGGAGTGACAGGTGGGTTTAACTTCCAAAATGCCTGGACAACGGGGTGGCTGGCTGGACAATCCATGATACAGACATTGAACCCCCAATGTGGGTTGAGTTGATGTCCAGCCAAGCGGTATTTAAGAGACAGGAAGCTTTGCTTCCCGTGGAGGATAATGGTGATGAACATGGTGGTGAAAGCCGATAGAAAAAGGGCTTTCAATCTTGATATCCACTAGGCGAAGATCCATTGAATTTTTTAGCTCGATGAGAGGCCTTTTTACTAATCCACAGAGCGAAGTCGCCAAATTGTACATTGCATGCAAAGATCGAAAAGTTACTACTGCAAGGGCCCAAATGAGTTCGTTGATGTTACTCCAAATGCTTGAATCCGGTTTGTTTATTTCGAATCTCTGATTGAATGTTATCTGACTAAATGTGTCAGATAAATGATTATCAAAGTCGTTCAGACTTCTTAACCTCCTCAGAGTTTTGTTTTATAGGAGAAAATTCTATGATTTTTCTAAAAGGAAACTTTGTCATTGTACAATCTTCAGCCCACGGAAGATCGCATGGTTCAGGGATACCATCAGCAGAGTCTCCCCTAAGAGGTCCTGTTTGAATCATCATATTATTTCTCCTTGGTTGATGTTTCAATAAAACATTTGCAACCCTTATGTCACATTGTCTTGATCAGAGGCAATAAAAAATTTAGTCAATGGACATTTCCCTCCATAACAGACTCGTTCTCAAGCCTTATCTCAAATCATCCCATCAGATGGAATAAAAAATTTATTTAATGACTTGGTGGCTAAAGCCGGTAGATTGCTTAAGGCCAACTACAGTTCGATCAGAATAAGCTATGCCTTGACTTTTCATGCTTTTCAGAATCCCCTACCTGAAATTCTTCTTCCTCGTTACTCTGATTTTCTATATACTTTTGTCTCATCTCTTCATTCAATACTCCTACTGTCGGGCAAAAATACCCCCGTCCCCATAAACGCTGACCCCAGTCCCTTTACCGTGTGAGAACCTTTCCTATAACGTTTGTCCATTTTCCCTCCTATCTGAATAGATATCAGGGGTCTTTTAACAAGCGGAAGGATAAAAAAATATGCTTAAGCGATCTGCCTAAAGGGGGAGGTTTAAGATCAAGGGGTGGAAAATCAATTGATACTTCCCTCGATAACACACTTGTTAAGAAGTGGATATTGATCTAGTGTGAAGCTTCCGCGAAGCTAAAGACTTCGCGGCTTCCTGTGGCAATAGGAAGCTTTCACTAGAGCACCCTTCACTCAAATGAGACGCACAACCCGTTTTCATGAAGGTGCACTTGAATCAGTAGGGAGCCCCCCTCATGCCTTGCCAGGAAAAGCGAAAAGGTTGCGATGGGAAGAGCGGACGGGTCAAAGTGATGAGCCAGACTCCGTTTGTTAAGCTATTGTATGGCTCGTCTCGATATAAGCCATCCATCACGTTGGGGGTCGATTCTGGCTCGAAAGTGATTGGAGTGGCAGCCATTGGGAATGGGAAAACATTTTATGCGAGCGAGGTTAAAACTGGGGCAGATATTAATGTGGATCTAAAACCCATTCCAAAGCTAAAAGTCATTAAAAGGATCTCTGCAAGGAAGTCGTGCCTTATCTCTCCAGTTCACATATCCAAATATTAGTGCGACACAAATTGTTCGGGAGCTTAAGCAAAAATCTATAATTTCTGTTTGGAAGCAATTTCCCGAACGACTCTCGAAGGAATTTTGGAAAGAATACACATTTTGGACCGACGAATATTTTGTTTCAACAACCGGGTAAGCCTCTGAAGAGAGAGTCAGAAATCTATTCAAGGTCAAGGCTAAGGGCCATTCATCCGCTCGACTGAAAATCCACCTTTTTTCTGGCCCAATAAGATAAAGCAAACTTACTCTTTATCATACGCAAATAAGGCTTTTTCTATGCGGCTGCGGCCTTTACCGATCAAGACAACAAGACTGACTCCTTATCCGCCAGGATCTTTGCGAGAACTGTTGCAAATTTCCTTTCCTCTGATGATTTCTTTAATGTCTGCTAGCCTGATGTTGTTTTTAGATCGTCTTTTTTTAGCCCGTTATTCTTTGGTCGCTTTAAATGCTGCTGCTCATGCAGGGGCTTCCGTTCAATTTATGCAATTTTGGTCGATTGCAACGGCTTGTATTGCAGAGGTTTTTGTCGGACGTTTCAATGGCGCCGGCAAATGGCGAAAATTGGGACAGCCTGTTTGGCAGATGATTTGGCTATCAGTGGGAACGTTCTTGATTTACATTCCTATCGGTCTTTTCGCTGCTCCTTTGATTTTTTTTCATGAGGCGTATAAAAATTTAGAGATTGAATTTTTTAGCGTGCTGACTTGTTTCATTCCGTTTGCGGCGCTCTCTGCTGCCTTGTCCGCCTTCTATATTGGTAGGGGAAAGGTCGGATTTGTGACCGCTGTGATGTTAGGGGCGAATCTGATCAACATCCTATTAGATGCTGTGTTGATTTTTGGTATCGCCCCATGGATTCCTTCCTTTGGGATTGCAGGAGCGGCCTGGGCCACTGGAATCTCGCAGGTTTGCCAGGCTGCCATTTTATTTTCAGCCTTTTTTTGCCGTGCCAATCGAGAATCTTATGGAACAGGACGTTGGAGGATCAATAAACGCCTTTTCTTCAGTTGTATGCGCATTGGTGTTCCCAACGCAGTCGCTCATAGCTTAGAGATTTTCGCATGGGTTTTAATCTTTGAGTTGATGTCCCGTTTGGGATCGGATGAGATGACCGTGGTCACGATTGCACAGAGCATCTTATTTTTATTTACGTTCGTGACTGAAGCAGTCTCGAAGGGCGCAACGGCGATTGCGTCGAATTTCATTGGCTCCCAAAAGCAAGAGTTAGTTTGGAAACTCTTTGTTTCTGGGATCAAATTTTATCTCTCTATTTTTCTAGTCCTCAGTCTTTTTCTTGTTTGGCATCCTGATTATTTAACCAGGTGGTTTATTCCTGAAGCTGAAGCGCTGAGTTCGGCTGTGCATGCGACAGTACATGCTGCTTGCTTTTGGGTGTGGATCTATTTTCTTTTTGATGGGATCAGCTGGCTATTGATCGGTCTTCTAACAGCAGCGGGCGATACCGCCTTTATCATGAAGGTAGGGGGGACAACCCCCTTACTATTCGCGTTGCTTCCCGTTTATCTACTTGTCTTCAGGTGGGGCGCTTCTCCTGACGTGACTTGGATGCTCATTGCTTGTTATGCCTTCTTGTCAGGAGTGATTTACTTTTCGCGTTTTAAAAGTGGGAAGTGGAAGGAGCATGCCCTTGCTTAAGAACCCATAGTGGGGAAGAATCGACGAAGGATCTACTTTTGTTATACAGGAAGAAAATCTGCACAAACTTCTTGATAATACGATTAAGTGAGGACTCCGCAATCAGCCGCCAGAGGA
>Ga0116230_10008408_pt1 | contig 10175 bp, 11 predicted proteins | sample S1TSphfallax_3_FD_88678 | JGI IMG/M metagenome (GOLD analysis project Ga0116230, IMG submission 88678) | Host-associated microbial communities from peat moss isolated from Minnesota, USA - S1T2_Fd - Sphagnum fallax MG | ecosystem: Host-associated > Plants > Peat moss > Unclassified | place...
ATTTTAAGCATGATTTTGCATCATAGTTTTGTTATTATTTTTTCATGTTCATGGGTGTATGCAAGATTTAGCATTTCATTATTCATAAGTCCAAAAACAACATTGGTTTAGTGATGAGCTAGCAATTTGCTCCTATTTTATTAATTAAACATGTGTCATGGAGTGATAAAAGTCCATATTAATAGTGCCCCATGTAGATTTTGTGGAAACATTCTTTTATGAAGGAAAAAAATTGAAAAATAGTTCAAATTGCACCTTCTATGGACTTATGAAAATATGATCCAATTCTAACCATTGAAAAGTCCATAACTATCATTTGGTTAAAATTTTCATGGGAAGGATTGTTGACTTGAATTTTTCATCTCATATTATGACCTATATTGAATCACTATAACACATTTAGAATGGAAATCAATATAAATTTTTGTATTTTCTAATTTTGAATCCAGCCAACCAATCCTTATTTTCAAACTTTAAAAGTCCATTATTACTAGTGGATGAATTTTTTTTCAAAAAATAATTACACGAATGTGTTCATAATGAAGTTGTTAGTTTAAATTGAATTGCCAATTATTGTGTGTGCATATATATATATAAATTACCATACACATTTAAACAAAGGTGCCCATGAAAAAATTTCATTATGTCACAAAAGTGAGCCACTCAACCTTGCATCTATCCTCATGTTTGCGTATGTGAACATAATAAAAATTAATTTTCACATTTGTTTTGCACATTTCGAGTTCTTGTTTTTAGTTCTTATGTTTTTATTTTTGAATCACATAATTTTGTTTTGTTCCTTGTTTGAAAATTAAATTAAAACCTTTCCTTTAACCTTTGTCCTTGTGGTTCTTCATGTATTTGACAATTTGAACAAACTCCATTAGGTCTACATCTATTTTTGTGTCTATAAGTCTTTTAAGATTTAGATTATTTTTGAAGTTGAGTGTGGATTACTCTTCTTCTACAAAGGAAAAGTTTTCAAGAAGTTTCAAACTACCCATTTGTTGTTGATTAAAGTTATGCATTACCCACCTCTTATTGGTGTCATATTTCACTATGTTCATAATCATTTGTATGTATATAGAAGAGATGGTTGTGTTTGTGGAAGAAGTCCTTGTTGCTCTTAAGCATATGCAACAAAAGAATCAAGCTTTTCGTGAGTTCGTTGCTCATCTTCAAAGTGTTCAAGCATCAACATCATTAGGATGTGTTCCCATGACACCATCCGAAGTAAAGGAGCCATGAATCAACCTTCTTGATAGGTTTGATGGGAAATGTTCCAAATTTTGAAGTTTCATTAACCAAATGTGACTAGTCATTCAGTTACACCCCCATCATTATCCAAATGGCCCAACTTAGGTTGGCCTTATTGGCATGTTGTTATTAGGCCCATCTTTAGCATGGCTTGCACCTTTGTTAGAGTGATAATCTCCATTGTTGAATGATCTTGTGGCATTTGTGGAGGAATTTAGCACCACCTTTAGAGACTTGGCAAAAAATGCACATTGACTGGTTAATGGAAAGCTCTTTCTCAAAGACCAAGCCCAACTACTATGTATGCATCATGTTTTAGGCAATTGGCTTGTGACATATCATGGGATGAAACAAAATTCATGAATCAATTTCAATATAAACTACAGAATGAAGTGAAGGACCTATTGTTCACCATGTTAGATACATCCACATTAAGTCCAATAATTGCTCAAGTTGTTTATTATAATAAGTTTTTAAAACATTGATAAAAGAAACATTAGGAGTTGTTGATAGTCCCAAAAGTTTTTGGACTTGCTATGATGTCTCCATCAATAACATCTACATCAAAAGATGATCCCATGCAAATTGATCAAACACAATTCAAACCACTCATGGAACAACATAAGCAATGATGATGTGTGGACAAACTATGCATGCATTATGGAAAACTAGGTCATATTGCTACTAACTACCCCAAGAAACAACTATCACATACAACTCAAGCCACTTCTATTCACACACCATCTTTTGAAGATTCAAGAAATGAAAACGTCCAGTCTCAATAGGGACTATGAAAATGGACTCAAATGCATCATGTGTTCAAATGGTCCCAATTTACCCTAGACCCAATACCTTGTTTCTTATTGCCAATCACGATCAAATATAACGAATCCATGACAATGGAAACTGAAGCATTACTTCATTCTAATGCATTTGGGTGTTTCATCGACAATAACTAATGCGATGACATAAGATGATTCTTGTGAAGAAAATCCGACTTGTAGTTGTGGAGGTCATTGATGGTCAAACTCTTTTTTTAGGACATGTGATACATGAAACCAAGGTTTTAAATATTACTATTGAGACACATACTTGAGCAAGGTGGCCATCAATGTCATTTCATCCCCAATAAACCCTATTGACATTAAGTTATCATAGCTCATTTTGCACAACCCTCAAGTGGATTAGTATTACAAAAAGTTTTCATTTTGATGTGCTTCAAAAAATAACATCAAAATGTGAGAAACCTACATCTAAAAGCATCATTACTGAAGGCAAAGACTACCATCTAAACAAGTATTGTAGTAACTTTTTTGAATGTCATAAATATTTGGAGGATGCCCAAAATGTCAAAAGCTCATAATTTTTGTTCATTGAAGTAACAGGTTTCATGCAAGTTGCCAAGAAAGGAGATGCATTTTTGATATCTGTTGACACACCCCTAAACTCCTTGATAGACTCCACTACGAGCCCAAAATGAACACATAGGAAGTATAAGGAATTGGGGTACGTTCCCTTGTTCGTAACATTTCAAGGGTAGAGGGGCGTGTTGGAACTTTGACATGTGGACTAAGATGAGTGACAAGCAAATCAATTATTCACACGGGCTTGCACAAACCAAACAAGTTAGTTAATGCATAGTCGGAGCACTTTTGGTGCACGGACAAACCATGGGCAAACATAGATTCATAAGACTCATCACGGCCCGAATTTGGGGGAAGCCACCACCTTCCCACTTATAGTATTTTTTGTGCATGGCCACAGGCCCTGCACCCAAATGTAATTTTGTTTCGAGACTCCCAACTTGGGAGTCTCGAAATTTTCAAAATGGGGACTTTTGTGACTTTGAAAGCCCATAACTTTTGTGTAAACATTTGATTGAGGTGAGGTCTAAAGAAAAGTTGTAGCCCTTGTTAAGAGCTTTTCAATGATATGTGGCACGCCATCTGCACGTAAATAAATCAAGGTGATTCTCGACTTTTAGTGGTCGGGAATCAAATTGGCAGTTTGACTCCAGTCCTTCTTTTGGCCATAACCTATGTTTTAAGTATCCAAATTGATCATACAAGCCCATTTTAGACATCTACGTTTCACGAGATTTTCAATGGTATAAGGAACTTTTCAATTCAATGAGTTTTCACCCTTGTAATCGCCTTCTAAAAATTTAAGAGTTCACCAGGACTCCAACTCCTAAAGTGGGAGCCCACTTGGGAGTGTGTGGGTTCATTCCCTAATATTTTCTTACACTCCCAGGAGCATGAAATGTGACTTTCGAGCTTCATTCTTGGCCCGCACTTTTGCAAGCCCTTGCTTTGGTTGTGAGCCCAAGGTAGGGTTGTGACATATGTTCTTTTCACATTAGATGTCAAATCACCTTGTCATGAGATTCCTTCCCAGTATAAGGAGATCAAGGATGTGTTTGAAAAAAAGAATGTTGAAACCTTACCAAAACATTATCCATATGATTGTATCATTAATCTTGAAGAAGGAACACAATTTCCATTTGAGCTGATCTATAACTTGTCACAAGATGAACTTATAGTTTTTTGTGAGTACATTGATGAAAACCTTGAAAAGGGGTTGATTTGTCATTTCAAGTCCCTAGCTAATGGGCCTTGATCCTATTTGTCAAAAAGAAATATGGTTTTTTACAAATGTGTGTTGATTATCGTGGAATCGACTCACCATTAAGAGTCAATACCTTTTGCCCTTGATTTCAAGGTTATTGGATTAGCTCAGTCATGCCAAGGTGTACACGAAGATTGATCTATGTGGAGCATATAACTTGGTGCACATTTGAGAAGGCGATGAATGGAAGACAATGTTCAAAACCCATTACGACCATTTTGAATATGTTGTGATGCCATTTTGCCTTACTAACACACCTGTTGTTTTCTAACATATAATGAACAATATCTTTCATGAATACTTGGATGATTTCATGGTTTATTACATCAATGACATCCTCATTTTTTAAAAGAACATGGGGGACCATGAGCGCAATGTATGTCTAGTTTTGGAAAAGTTTTGAAAGGTTAGATTTTATGCCAAATTGGAAAAATGTGAATTCCATTAATTTTAAATGCAATTCTTGGGTTACGTCATCTCTGGACATGGCATTCATATGGATCCATATAAAGTTCAAAGCATTGTTGATTGCACTACTCTAGATTATGTTCGAGATGTTCAATGTTTTTTTAAATTTGTCAATTTTTTTCAATGTTTCATTGCCCACTATTCTTCAATAATGGCCCTTCTTATTTGGTTGATTAGGAAGGATCAACCTTTTTCTTGGGGAGTTGAAGTTGAAAATGCCTTTCAATCTTTGAAGGATTCTTTCACAATTATCATTACTAAAACTCCTATTTTTTCAAACTAATTGTTAGGCCTACTCGGTGAATTCCCAAGGTTTTTTTGGTATTTGATTGAAAATAAATATAAACCTAAACACTTGAAATCTGCTAGTGTTTAATGATAAATTGACACTTTAAAACAAATAAAAAATAATTAAGTAAATAACCTACCATTTTCTTTTTAGGAAAAATAAAAATAAAACAATTCTGTAACATATCTGACACACCCCCACTGATACACCCCCAAGCTCCTTGATGCATTCAATTGCAAATCCAAAGGTGAACAACGGAAGGAGAAAGAGTTGGGCTTGCTCCCTGGTTCGTAGCACTTCGGGGTTAGAGCTTCGGGATGGGACTAGAAAGATTAAGAAACATTTCAATCACTCACATAAACTTACATAAACCAAACAATAAGTTCGTTAATGCGTAATTAAAGCACTTTGGTGCATGGATGAGCCGTGGGCAAACATGGACTCACAAGACTCACCACAGCCCAGATTTGGGGAAAGCCACCACCTTCCCCCTTATTATATACTTTGTGCCTGGCCACGAGACCAACACCCAAATGTCATTTTGTCCCATGACTTCCAAGTGGGAGTCCTGAAATTCCCACAACTAGGATTCCCGCGACTTTAGGGGCTCATACCTTTGAGTGCAGACCTTCGATTGAGATGAAGTCTAAAGCAAAGTTGTAACTCTTGTTGAGAGCTTTTCAACAATATGTTGCACACTATTTGCACCTAAGGAAATCGGGGCGATTCCTAACTTTTAGTGCTTAGGAATCAAATTGGCAATTTGACTCCCGACCTTTCTTTTGGTCATAACTTGTGTTTTAAGTGTCAAAATGGGTCACGCAAGCCCAATTTAAATATTTAAGCTCCAAAAGCTTTCCAATGATATAAGGAACTCCTTAATCCAATGGATTTTGACCCCTACAATCAATTTTTGAAGATTTGGGAGTCCAACGCGATTACAACTATCACAACCCTAGCCTTGGGCTTGTGACCAAGGCAAGGGATTGCAAGGTTACAGGCCAAGAGAGGAAGCCCGGTAGTGAAAGAAATTGTGAGGGAATGAACCTTCACACTCCCAAGGGAGCTCCCACCTTGGGAATTGGAGTCTTGGTGGACTCCTGAATGTTTAGAGAGTAATAACAAGGGCAAAAAATCAATGGATTGATTAGTTCTTTATATTATTGGAAAGATATTGAAACGTAAATATTTAAAATGGGCTTGGATGACCCATTTGGACATCTAAAACAGAAGTTATGGCTAAAAGAAAGGCAAAGAGTCAAATTGGCAATTTGATTCCTGACCACTAAAAGTTAGGAATCGACCCAATTTCCTTGCGTGTAGGTAGTGTGCGACATATTGTTGGAAAGCTCTTAACAAGGCTACAACTTTGCTTTAGATTTCATTTCAATCAAAGGTTTGCATGCAAAGTTATGGGGCCCCAAAGTCGCGAGAGTCCCAACTTTGGCAATTTTGAAATTCCCATTTGGGAGTCCTAGGACAAAATGCCATTTGGATGTGGGCCTTGTGAAGAGGCACAAAGTATACTATAAGGGGGAAGGTGATGGCTTCCCCCAAGTTCGGGCTATGGTGAATCTTGGGAGTCCAAGTTTGCCTGTGGCTCGTCTTAGCACCAAAAATGCTCTAACTATGCACTAACCAACTTGTTGCTTAGTTTTGTGCAATTTTGTGTGAATGTGTAAGTTCTTGTCACTCTTCCTAGTCCCATCCCGGAACTCCAGCATGCCCCTCTACCCCCAAAGTGCTACGAACCAAGGAACGTGCCCCAACTCCTTACTCTTCCATTGTTTTCATTTCAAACTCATATTTGAGTCTATCAAGGAGCTTGGGAGCGTGTCAAGGGTCCAATTTCACCACTTGTGGTTTGTAGTGAGTACCCAAATTCAAAGGGAAAATTTAAACTTCTACTGATAGATTCCACTCTCCCATCTTCGTGTCTTACACTTTGATCCAAATTGGCGTAGTGTCTATTAAAATTTCACTTGGTGTGTGTGGAACATCAAAAATTGGTTCATCAATATTGATTTTCATATTAGTATTGATATTGGTATTAATATTGATTTTAGCATTAATATTAGTTTTTCCATTCATATTAATTTTTGCATTAGCTGCCACCATTGTAAAGATTTTTGGCTCTAGTAAAGTGATGGTGCCAATTGTAAACAAACCTGGTTCGGCTACCAATAGCATGTCTTCCTCCTCATCTGTGACTTTGTTAACAAAGTTATAGCATGACAAAACTTCTAGACATTTGGTGTTACTATCCAAATGTTTTGATATTGTTATGGAGTAGATAGTGTCATTACCTTCAATGCTTATGAGGTTATTCCCCTAATCATGTGTAACCTTGGCATCTTATAACCATGGATGACCCAACAACATGGAGTAATTGGCATCCAATACATTATTTTTCATCACTATGAAGGTGATGAGATATGAAATACCATGGATATGGATTTTCAAATTTCGGATTAACCCTATTGGTGTAGTTATGGTTTGGTTTGCCATCTTAAAGGTATAGGGTCTAGGTTTCAAGATAAGTCATCTTAATTTTTTCCTCAAATCCTCCGTGATAATGTTAACACCTTACCCCCCATCCAATATAACATCCTCAATTAGGTTTTTCCCCACATGCACCATATTCCTGCCATGTGAAAATCTATAATTATTGACCTTACATCGGAAGGTGGAGCTTAAGGATGGGTTGATTGGCTATTCAACGATACTATAGAAACCACATACTATTTTGAATCAAGGGCCAAATGCATGAATTGACCAAGGGTGAGAGTATGTTTCATACTTAGTAATTCCTAATCGATTTTTTGGAACACGTCTTGCTTTTCAATAATTGTTCCATCGTCAGCATAATTTGTTCTAATTTTTAGTGGTCTAGATGACTCTTGCATTGGTGGTTGGCTCCTTGGGGTTGTTTCCATTATGGACTTTGGTGCTTGCATTTGTTGGATGATTTATTCAAAGGCCTTTTGCAACTGCTCCTCATTTTCCCAATATTTTGTAGCCTTAGTTTTTCAAGGCTCCTTTTCCAAATGCAACACCAATCTTAGGTTTTGGTTCCTTGTTTCAACTAAAACCATGTTGACAATAGCCTCATCCTTTTTTTGGTTATGCACGAGAGATTTTGTCTCACAATATTTCTCGTGTGACTAATTTATGTGGGCAATCATAGATTTTATGTTCCGATGAATTACATATGAAACAATAGTAGATTGAACTTCCTTGAATTTGGTTCCCCTATTTTTCGTGATTTCCATTCATTCCTTTCCCTACATGAGAACAAACTATGTTCACCAAAACTTCTTTTTTGTCCTTCAATTTGTTGTTTAGATTTTCTAGGTTCCAATGACAAAGTTCCTTCAAATGCCCTGGTTTATGATAGAAACCACACATCTTTTCAATCTGAATGTTGTCCATTGCTTTCTTTAGTTTTTTCGATGGTTCCAACAATTTTTGGTACTCCTCTCCATCTACCATAGTCTCTTCACAAGTGATTACATATTCCTTGTGTTCAAATAAAGTATCTTGCTTCATTCTTATCATTGCAATTTGTAAATAGGGACCAACCCAACTCAAAAAAAAATTGTTAACAAGTTGTCGTCCACTTTATGTTGAAGATAGTTACAAATTTGAGGATCCGTTCATAGTAAATGTCAAGCTTTTCATCATAGCCTTGCTTAATGACTCTAAGAGCCATGGAAACATGTTCATCATTTTGAACAGTGCAATAACGCTTAAAAAATGTAGCTTCCAATTCCAAAAAAATGCAACTAGGTTGAAATTGCATAAAATTTTCACCCTAGCACTCTAAAATTACATCTCTTAAGGCGAAACAAAATAAGTTCACTATGTTAGTGTTTCACTTTTCACCATTAACCTAAATTGCTTTCCGAAACACTCAAACATGCGCATCCAAATTTGTCCTAGTAAAGTAAATTAGGTATGACACAAGGGTAGTGAACACCAGTGGTGGATACCATGGTGGGTACCATGGGTTCCAAGGGGAACCTAACTAGGCAATAACAAAAGACACCTTTGTGCCTCTAATCAGAATTCCATTTCCACCTCCTCCTAGAGGTCTTCCGCCACTTGGGGATCCACCTCCACTTGGGGGTCCACTTGCGCCTAGAGGTCCACCACCTTCTCTTGAAGGTTTGTTGGGTGAAAGCACATTACCAGGGTATGAACCATGTGAAGAGTTTGGTAATTATCATATCACAAATGGGTGTTTTTGGGGGTTATGACCATAAGTATGTGGTAAATTAACATTTTGACAAACCACTTTGAAATGGAAGATGACAAGATATGTGAGGTGGGTAATTATTTTAAATTTGATTTTAGACATTTTCTAGTTAACTAATTCAAACTCAAACCTATGTAGTCCAAAAATAAAAATAAGTTATATTATATTATATATACCATAAATATATTCAATATTCCTTGAATTTAAACTTTTACAAATTTTTTTTCAAATAATATTAGGTATCATTAACTTTGTGAAAATCAAAATATCAAACCCAAATACCAAAAGTGAAACCTAAAATTAAATGCAATATGTTTTTTAAAAATACACTTTACATACATGTCATGAAAATACCCAAAGTGGCCCCCCTTATTGTGCTTTCACCCTGTCCCCGCCCCCCCCCCAGTGGTCCTCCATTCCCATGAAAAGGACTACCACCGCCTCCTATAGGTATCCCACCTCCAAAATTATTGAATCTTGATGGGGGGTTTTGTGTGGGTGGTCGGAAATAGGGCATTGGATTTTTGGTAGAAAACCTGCCAATAGGAATAGATACTAACGGAATCATCACAAATGCTTGGACACCTTGACTTCCTTTAGTTGTGGCAATTCTGATAGATACCATATTTGGGAATGGGTATGCCACATGTCGTGGTGTGTTGGAGAAATTAAGTGGAGGCTTTCTTGGTAATAAGGATTAAAAATCATTGTCCATTGGTTGGGAATATTGTCGTTGCTTGCATAAAATGGTCCATGGTACCCAATGTAAGCTAGTAAAAAACTATTTCTGATAGGATTCATTGTCAAATACTAGTTGCTCGACAATTTAATAATAGGGTAACTTGGGGCAATTGTGAAAGAAGGGGTATGCTTAGGTATTACAAGAACTTGGTTAGTTAAAATCTGGGAGTTAATTGAGATGGCAAGTTGGTGGTACCAAAAATCAATTCAATCACAAAAACTGGTACTTGGTTGGATCTATGTGGGTAATTTCCTACTATGTGTGTGGGACCTTTACAAAAAGTGCATATTTGGCTAATGGGCATGGAAATGATAATAAAAATAAGCATTATCAAAATCATCTTATGTGGGTCATGCTCCCTGCAAAGATTCATTGTTGAAGATTGGTCATTATTGTTAATTTTGAAAATAGCCTTTTTCAAAGACTTTGCCAAATCTTTGATTAACCTTTAAAGTTGAAATGTTTTTATCTCTAGGGTTGACATATTGGGTGCGGGTGCAACAATTTCCTAATACCGAAAAACATCATTTTTA
>Ga0116230_10008411_pt1 | contig 10175 bp, 7 predicted proteins | sample S1TSphfallax_3_FD_88678 | JGI IMG/M metagenome (GOLD analysis project Ga0116230, IMG submission 88678) | Host-associated microbial communities from peat moss isolated from Minnesota, USA - S1T2_Fd - Sphagnum fallax MG | ecosystem: Host-associated > Plants > Peat moss > Unclassified | place: USA...
TGCACCCTTTTGGTGTTGGGACAAGCCACAGGCAACCTTGGACTCACTTGACTCACCACAGCCCGGACTCGGGGGAAGCCACCACCTTCCCCCATATAGTATTCTCTACGTTACTCTACGGGTCCGCGCAACGCAAGGGTTCGCTCCCGGGGCACGTATCAGAGAGTCTCCTAGATTTCGAAGCAGAATGTACCGTTTCTTGATGTTTCTGAACACTTTTCGATGGTAAAGATGATTAACCACTCAAAGCCTAAAGATTTCTAAATCTCCAAGCTCAATGAGTTCTTTCTCGTAGCTGATAGAATTCGGAAGGCCAAACGCAGCGCGCGGCAAGGTTTCGACAAATTCAAAAGCAGGCCGATCCCTAGCGGCGACGGCGCCGGTCTCTTTGTTCCGACAAGCAGCGGGAAGACACTTTTTGCCAACGGATCTCTCACTGTGGTCATTTCGTCAATGCAGAACTTTCGAGAAACTCCCCCCACGCAAAGAGATTTCCCCTCAAGAAATCCGCTCAGCAAAGAGGGGAGAAAGGATATCCGAACACCGGAGGTCCCGGCCGTGCCCAACAGCCCGGCAAGATGTCAAGCTCCAGACCGGTTCGTGCAAGCGATCTCGGAAAGAAGCGATGGAGGAGCACACGAAGGCAACCGACAACGGTCACCTCCGGAGATCCTTCTCCCGGACATTCCGGTGCAAGCTTCATCGGGCGCGGATGAGACGACCGGCCGATTCCCTCTTCCCCAGGTAAGCTCCTCTCAGTCCCTCTTTCCCCCTCGTCCCTCATAATTGTTTTCTGCGTGCGCGGGGCAAGGGCTGGAATAGGAAATCCGAGAAGCCATCGCCGCAAGACCAACGATGAGGGATGACACCTTAGTTGAAAAAACGAAAGATCCAAGCGAGAAGACGTGCAGAAGAACTCCAAGGAAGAATCCGAGCACTTCCGCAACGGCTCCCCCTACAAACCCGACTTTGATTGTGCACCCGGGCAGTGGACCAGGAAGAACCTCACTCGCGGGGGAGGAAACCCAAGGCCCATTGCCGGTGGACTACAACCTAGAGCTTCAGGCGGACTTCCCAAAGGAAATGGTGATCGAAATACAAGGAAACACGGCCAGGAAGGCGCACAAGACTGTCATCAAACGAACGCTGGGAGGGAGAGCATCCTTCAAGGCGCTACAGGAGAGCTTGAAGCTCCACCTCCCGGCGACTTTTGTCTCAACACCGCTATTAACGAGAGGCTTCTTCTGGATACTCTTCGAGGACGAGGAAGGAGCCACTTCAACCAGGAAACTAGCCATGGTGGAATGGAACGGACTCAGTCTGTCCTTTTCCAAGTACAACCCGAACTTCGACGCCAATGCACAAGGAGCGAAAGCGCTCCTCACGCATACTGTCAAGGTTCAATTCCCTGATCTGCATGACCAGTTCAGAAACAAAAGAGCTCTCACCATTATAGCGAGCAAGCTAGGAGAAGTGCTGGATATTGAGGCGGCCGACTCTTACATCAAGAGACCGGCCGGCCCAATGGTTAGATAGAAGTGAAGGACATCGCCAAGCTGGCGGGATATATCAGAATACCTTCAATGGCGGAAGGCGCCGCCTTCACCGACATGATCCGTCAAAAAATTATTTATTCCGAGCTCCCAAACCAATGTCGGAAGTGCCGTAGATTCGAGCACCAAGCCCGGGCGTGCAACATCATCAGAAACTCTGCGCAGGAAAGAGCGGCCCACCACACCCCCATCCCAAGCGGGATGGATAGTAGGTACCTGAGCACACGCCCGGCACCCAGGATCGTGTCACGCGCGAGACCGCAAGACCCCACAGCAGCATCTTCTCGCGACCCGCAAGTCTTGGGCAAGTACTAAGGACGCACGGAATCGAAACTTCCAAGGAGTCGGACTGCGGCCCCACCACCACCGATCGACCCGCCAAAGAACCGCTCAGGAAGCCAAAGCACCGACCCGGGCCAACGGAACGCAACGGTCGAAGCTCAAGAGAACCGGAGCACGACCGAACCCCCGCCATCGCCAAGTCGGGCAAAGGAAGGAACCTCGGCGGAAGTCGAAAAACCTCCGGAGGAGGCCACGACACCCAAAACCAACCTTTTTTTCGAGCTACCCGGGCTAAACTGCTCGCAAGCCCAGAAGACAGAGGCGGGTGCAAACCCGTTTGCCAACTCGGAGGAGGGGAGTCATGGCGGGGATATGTGCGCCAGGTGTCAAGAGGACACTATGGAAGGCTGGTCCTTCCAAGGCCGAAAGAAACACATATCCAAGCTTGCTTCGCCCAAGTCGGAAGCGCGCCAAGGCCTCCCTCGAACCCCTCAGCAACAACCAACATCAGGAGGGAAAAGAGTACAATTCCACTCTGAGGTACACCCTTCTTACTTCTCCTCGCTAGGCATTGCCATTCCAAGCAATGGTGAACCTTTTAGAACAAGGATCTAGCCAGTGCTTACGAGAGAGATAAACTCAATCAAGGAGACCCTAGTGTACTCCAAAAACCAAGCTCGGCCGAGCCTTCCGCTCAGTATGAGAATCACGAGGCCAACCGAGGCCGTGTGGACCCAAGACACAGCTTGGGCGGACTTCACCCAACACTTAGAGACGAAGTTGGAGGAGAAGGTGTTGAGGTACAAGCTAACAATCAAAGTTTGCCCTCAGCTAGAATGGTCCTAGGTGAAGGAGCCTAGCAGGGGAGGCACGGAATGTACCATATTAGCCCACATTGACTCCGAAACCAGCGCCTTGAGCATACAAAATAAGCGCCACCTACACTGGAAGGTGTTAGATGGCAAGCAAGGAATGAGCAATGAACTGGAGTTCTCAACCCCAACACACAATCTACTCTTGAAGACCAAGGCGGTGCATTCAGAGCACCAAGAAAACAAGAACCGATCAACCAGCATTCAAGCTTGAGGCGAGGAAGAAGGAAGATGACTCTCAAGAGGGTCCGGCAAGAGACGACATCAGAGAACTAGGATCGTTCAGCTCCAAGGCCGCCCGGAATCGACTCAATTATGCTTGAAAGACCCTTGTCCCTGGTCTCCCTCAACGTAAGGGGCCTAAGGGGTGACACACCCTAACCAAAGGAGATCAAGGCCTGGATGGCCTCTCTTTCCTCCCCCCCTCAAATCCTACTTATACAGGAGCACCACCTGGGCAAAGAAGGAATTCAGAGCTCCGAGAAGAAGATGGAATTCTGGAACGGAACCGCGTTCTAGAATGAAGGAATTCCAATGGGCCGGTTGCAAAGAACCAGTGCAGGAACGGCGATCTTCATTGATAGAGTGACCACTCCGCTCATCAAGGATCATGGCATCCTAATCGAAGGACGAGCTCAGTACGTTACGCTACAATCCCCGAAGGGGGGATCCCTAACCGTAATCAACATATACGCACAACGCACCTCCAACGAGAGGGCTCCCCTCTGGCAAAAAATAACACAGGCAAGCTTTGACTCGGAACACACTCTGATAGGGGGAGATTTCAATCACCTTGAAGAAATCACCCGCCGGGGTGTACCTGGCACAAGACAAATCCACAGGCACAAAGCGGCAGCCTGGCACCAGATGACCTTATGCTACGGCCTAACCGATGCATGGAGGCTTGATAGCTTCAAAAAGATGTCGAAAAAGAGCTTCACTTTCGATAACGGGAGGTTGGGGGCCCAATCAGCGGTCTCTAGGATTGATAAATTCATGGTATCCCAGGGCATTGAAGAAAGGGGAGGCAGAATGGAGGCTGCGGCCTCCATCAGGAAGCTTTCGGACCATTCGCCACTCACAATTACAATATGGGGCCATCATCCCCCACCTAATAACCCGACACGCTTCTTCGACGCCACCATGAAGAGAAGGGCAAAATGGAACTACTGAACGTTTGGGCCGGGGACGTGGCACGCCCCTCCACCAGCCGGGACTGGGTCGAATGGCTCGAAGAGGCAATGGAAAGAGTCGCCAACTGCAACAAGCGGCTGGCGAAGGAAAAGAGGTACGCATAGGGGGCACACGTAAAATCTTACACCAAGAAGATCCAATTGGCGGAGCTCCAGCTCCAAAGAGACCCCACAAACTCAGAAGTGAAAGGCATACTCTCAGACGCCCAAAGCCAGTTGGCGCGCAATCGCCACCTTAGCTCAGCCAACTGGCTCAGGTACGGTGACACTTGTTCCAAAACCTTCTTTGATTTTCATCGCATAGGAAAAAAGAAGGCCCTCATGAGAGAGCTTGAGACCGACTCCAGGACAATCTCAGGTCAGCAAGACCTCATTCACTACGTCACAAGCTTCTACGCCCGGCTGTACACGTCGGACGCCAACACTCCCGACACCGCTGAGGCCCAAGGTCTATGTTGGCAAAGCGTCCTCGGCATGGTCACCGGTGACACAAACGCTAGCCTAGTCAGCAGCCTATCCTTAGAAGAGGTGGGTAGAGCCATCCGAACCCTTTCGAAGGGCAAAACGCCAGGCCACGACGGCATACCCATGGAATTCTTCCAAGAATACGAGCAAGAGATGGCGCCGGACCTCCTTCAAGCGTTCACGACGCTGCTCAATGAGGGCGAAACCTCCGCATATATAAACAAAGGGGTAATAACCCTCATTCCGAAATCCGGAGACCACGCCAGACTCAATAATTGGCGACCGATTACGCTCCTCGGGAGCATATACAAAATTTTGGCCAAGGTGCTCGCCAGAAGACTCCAAGCGGTCCTCCCAAACATCATCAAACCGAACCAGATCGGATTCGTGGAAAGGAGGTCCATCCTCGATAACGTCTTCATTGCGCAGGAAGCCTTGAGCTGGGCTGAAGAAAACAACTAGGACTTAGTCCTTCTCTTTGAAAAAACATTCAATAGAATCGAATGGGGGTTTCTTTTCGAAGCATTGGAAAAGTTCGGATTCGGAGACACATGGATCCAATGGGTGAAAACGCTCTACAAAGGAGCATCATCAGCTGTCAAGTTGAATGGCGAGACAGGACCGGACTTCAAACTTGTTCGTTCGGTAAGGCAGGGATGCCCCCTTGCGCTGTACTTGTTCATCCTCGCCACGGATGTGCTGGGCTACATGCTGGCGGACCCCAAAAACGAGGTAGAAGGCCTCTCCCTGCCGAGGGGGGGCCTCATCAGGGATCAGACCTTCGCTAATGATACGGCCCTTTACCTCAAGGGGACCTCCTTGAACCTGGACAAGGCGTAGAAAGTACTCACGACCTTCAGCGTAGCCTCTGGCGCGAAGGTAAACTGGCACAGGTCGACGACCATTTGGGCCAGCAAGAAGGAGAGGACTTGGTAATGGGGAACCGAAGTCGGCTTCAAATGGATGCCGAAAGGAGAAGGCACAAGGTAGCTAGGAGTTCTGGTAGGCTCCCATTTCCCCCCAGAGGCGAATTTCGATAGAATGATGTTGGCACTAAAAAGCAAGCTCATTGCTTGGAGCCACAACTTGTTGTCCTTGGCTGGAAGGATCCTGGTCGCCAACCAGGTCCTTTTGGCCTCTATGTGGTACTTGGCCGCGTGTTGGAACCCCAACCCCCGGATGATTGCGCAGATCAGAGGGGTCATAAGGAATTTCATTTGGGGCAGCAAGGACGCCCTAGCACACACCAAAGTAAAGTGGAAGACGCTAACGCTACTGGCCGTCCAAGGGGGCCTCGGAATCATTGACTCCAAGGCCCAATCCGAAGCCCTCCTAGCTAAGCTGCTGATAAGAGGTTTAGCATCGGGTGGAGAGCCGTGGAAAGAACTCATCCGGAACAAGGTCGACCAGATCAGACTGCCCGTGCACAATAAGGGCCTCGACATTCCGGACGTCAATTGGATCTTCGTCGCGCCTAAACTCAAAAGAATCTAATGCTCAATGTGGAAGAGCATTATAGGGGCTTAAATGAAGGTGAGGCCGGGATTAACGAAAGCGGATCCGACCAACACGGCCGAGATCCTCAGACAACCAATATTCAGAAATCCGCTAATTCTCAACGAATGCGGAATCTCGTTGGGCATGGGCGGATTGAGCGAAGGGAGCGCCTTTGCGAAAGCCGGCTGCACTCGAACCAAAAACTTTTGGAACCCGGGTGAACAAGAGTGGAAAAGCCTTGCCGAGCTTGGTATGAGTTACCACACCTCGAACAAAAAGTGCAAGGACTCCATCATCGTCAGCATCCCTTGGCTGCTAACCAAAAGCACCAGCCCCCTGAGAAACAGAGATTGGATCAGTGATCCCGCGCCCTTAGACGGCGCCCCCCTCGAATGGATCTATTTCATCCTCGACGTAACCCCGGGACAAGCTAGAGCGATCGAATTCAAAAGAATGGCATCCAACGGGCGCATTTAGGCCTCCACCAACCAGATCATCTCCATCGCCACCGATGACCTCCCCCCGGTTAGAATTCTCTCCTAAGAAAGCTACGGGGCGACTTTCAAAATCGCCAAGGAACTGAAGAACGTAAGTAAGAAAACACCAACCTTTTTAATTCTTCGAATCTGGCTTTATCGAGGACCTCCCTTGGGACCCCGGAGAGTGGCATTGGAAGACCTCCCCGCCCCTCGGGGACACCCCCTTCTATTGTTACACCGCCAAAAGAGGTTACATCAACGCTCGGAACCCCACGCGCATTCCGCACATGATCTCCTTCATCTAAGGTCTCGGCCTAAGGAACACCTCCACTCAGCAAGCCATCGCCAGAATCTGGCACAACTCCCGCCCAAGAAAAGTGGGCACTTTCATCTGGCTCACCCTCAACCAAGGTCTCCCGGTCGGATCTTGGTTGCAACTCATGGGCATTCCCCCCCACTACAAGGTGTGCAGTTCCTGTGCCGAGGAAACCCCGCAACATTGCTTACTTGATTGCCCAATGGCTCAGATTGCGTGGAAGGCTTTCAAACGCATCTGGAACGAATGGAAAATTCACCGCGACCTCACGACCTCCTGGCCCTTTTTGCTCCTTGGCGAGGCCACCATGGAACTCGAGGACGATCCCCCCGGCCTCCTCGCGTACCACACCGGCAGATTTACGTACCCCCAGCAATCGCTCGACATCCTTCGTACCTTCATCCTCTACCATCTCTGGACGGAAAGGTGCGGGAAACACTTCGACGGCCAGTATTCCCTCCAAAAAGTTCTTCTCCAAGCCTGGGTGGCGACGGTCGAGGTCGGTATGGCCACTTGGAAGGCCATTAGATCCCACTGTCCGGCCAAGGACCCGAACATTCAGTCTAGTATTGAGCTCACCTTTAGGAAAGAGTGGCTCCACTTGAACATTCTCGGGACGGACAATGCCACCATCAGGTGGCATTACCTCCCCCCCATGTACTTCTTGAATTATTCTAATGAGTGATGTGGCTGCTGCCTCCTCCCCCTCTCTCGGGGTTCTCTCTGTATAGGTAAGCAGGCAAGCAAAACGGTGGTGGTTCCAGACGAGAAAGAACCACTTCATTCTTCTCGAAAGATGCCCTGCATGTGTAGATTGTGCGCATCCTTGATTGCTGCCGGACTTGGGTCGTATGAAGTTTTGCATAGAATCATCTTCTTCACAAATTGTCTAAGTTTTCTTGCACCGATTTGTCTGTCGCCTTTGTCTCTGTCTCTCTCCGATGTGTGTGTGTGTGTTTTACACCAAAATTTTTGTCCAGCTGCCAATATCCTAATTTCTCGGATTATGGAAGCTTAAATTTTTGCTCTCACTGGAATCTCTGCAAGGCTTTCAGTATGCTGCTTTCTCGAATTGATTGATTGCGAAGCTGCATGTGTTTTGATTCTTTTCTCTCTCTTTCTCTCTCACCCAATCTTTGCTTGGCTTTCAGTATCTTGCTTTGAAAGCAATGTTTCGATTATTCTCTCTTACACCATTGAATCTCTCTCGCGTAGTATCTCTAACTGTTCTCTCTCTCGCTCTCTTACAACATCGAATCTCTCTATGCAGCTTCTAGTGTTTCAGATTAATCTCTCTCTTACACCATTGAATCTCTATGAAGCTTGGTTTGTTCTCTCTCTCTCTCTCACAAAATCTTTGTGCTGAATTTTCTTCTTTGATTCAAACTCTCACAACTGCAAACGGATCGAAATTTGGAACAATTTCTTCAACATTCTTCCATTCTCTCCAACACCCATTTCTTCTGCCCTGAAGTCTTTTGTGTGTAGGGTTTAGGTCCTGATCACAAATTGGCTATTACATTTGTCTCCATTTATTGTGAAGAACCCCTAAGTTTGCACTTTCAAACTTTTCCTTTGTAGTTATTCTACAGAAATAGGCACCCAAAATTCAAATATTTTGTTCAAGTAGCTACACTCATTTTTATCAATACTAAGGTAGACCAGCTCATCACCTGCCGCCTGCCTATGACCAAACACTTATTTATACCTTCATCATATGTGTTTCATTCTGAGGGATTTAAAATGGGAGTGCTAGTGAAGCCCCAGAAATCATCTTTGAAATGCAAAGGAAATGGATTAATGAAAAAAGTAGAAGAAGAAAAATAAACTTTGCAACTTACAAAAGCTGTTGTTTTTCTTTTTTCTTAGCTTAATGGATTTTGGCCCCTAGGTAATAGATCTTTGAAACCATGGGTTTTTGTATCACCAAAATGCCCACACCAAGGTGATATGCACATTTGTCGTTTTGCCCTTTTTGAATCAATAGACCAAAAGTTATTGAATTTAGAGTGTTATTTTCTTTGGAATTTTAATGAAAATCAATTTCATAGTTTCATAAGAACCCTGGAGTTAAAGAGCACTTCAACTGACTAGCATGGGGATCAGGGACTGCACCAAAGGCTTAATATACTTGGGCCAACAGCACTGTGGCCCAATACTTGAGTCAATGTTGATTTTTCAGAAGTAAAAGGAGGTAATGTAATCACTTCCCTTAACTATTTTCTTTCAATAATATATCCTAATATTCTACTCCCTTATTAAAACACTACGTCAGTTGCAAGAGCTTTTTTTTTTCCTGGTGAAGTTTTGTCAAAATGAAAAACCATAAAAATAAAAAGGGAATAATCTGTCTCAATTTTCCTGATTTTTCTGAAAATTTTGCCAAGCTCGAGAAAAAAAAATTGAAAATATTTCATCACATTGTGACTCTGATTTTAGTTTGGTAGAATTTTTTTCAACTATTTTTTAATTATTTAGATAGGTTCCAAAAACCTGTTTCCAATTTAGTGCTCCTTCTAAATCCTTCTAGGGATGTTATCCAATGGTGCAACATTAAAAAATTGAAAAATTTATGACTGGTTGATTGGCTAGTCTAATGACAATTTTTTTTAAAAAATTGTTGGTTCTATTCTGTTTTTTTATGGTTTGCATATGGCAACTGGATTTTTATTTTTTGTCCAAAATTCTGAATTCAGTTTGTTTACCATTCAAGTTATTTCTTGCTTGGTGTATCCCATCCTTTTCCACATAATAAAGTTAAGTACAAAGAGAGTAAACCCCAACAGAAGAAACGTAAGTTTCCATGTCTCTTGAAACTAAAGAGGCCAGTCAAAATGCAAGAGGGCACTATACTGAAAGAAAATACCAAAGGAAGAAACTCAAATTTCTTTGTCAACCATGGATGGTTCAGTTTTCTCAATTTCTTTTTCAACTGAACGATTTGAATTTTCTCTTGCATTTAGGCGTCTACCTGGGGGCCTAGGTCTGTTATGAGATGCCTAAGCAAGGCTGGAGTGAACCAACAGCCACCAGTGCACCAGGATGAGGCTGTTCAAGCCATTTTGGGGATGAATTGAAAACACATCCTCTTCCCCTGCGCAAGGATTTTTCAGCCCCCTTCTCTGCCCCAAAATTTTCGCCCCCTACCCACTTCCCCCCCTCCTACCTACCTCCCCCCTCTACCTCCTTCCTCCTTCACCTCATTTCCAGCTCATTCCATCTCCAAAGCTCAAGAGAGCTCCCAAGCTTGAGTAGCACAAAGCTTCAAGGAGACGTGAGACACAAGGCTTGAGGAAGGTGGAGAGCTCAACGTTGAAGGAATGTGGAAAGGAGAAAGCAAGAGGAGTGCTTCATTCCAAATGTAGAAGCAAGAGACGAAAGGTAAACTCCCTTTCTTTTTTACATTTTTTTTTCTTTGTGTTTTTTTTTCTTTTTCATAAGTAAAAAAAGATGTTTGGAGAAAATTGTTGAAATAGAAAGGAAAAAATAAGAGGGTAAAAAGAAGAAACAAAAGTGAA
>Ga0116230_10008412_pt1 | contig 10174 bp, 6 predicted proteins | sample S1TSphfallax_3_FD_88678 | JGI IMG/M metagenome (GOLD analysis project Ga0116230, IMG submission 88678) | Host-associated microbial communities from peat moss isolated from Minnesota, USA - S1T2_Fd - Sphagnum fallax MG | ecosystem: Host-associated > Plants > Peat moss > Unclassified | place: USA...
GCTCGATGCGCTGCTGATGATCGAGTTCCACCGGCAGACTGATCTCGACCGCTCGCGCCAGTTGCGCATCTTTGCGCCGCTCGGCGGCTTCGACGCGATTCCATAGCTGCTCGCGATCGAAGACCCACGAAGAAGCGCCCTCGGGTGCAAGAATCTCGGTGAACTCCACGCCAGGCCGGTGCGTGTGGTTGTGCACGATTCCATAATAGCCGTCGTGCAATTTGGCGGCCGCCTGCGCCGCAGCCGCGGCCACGATGCGATGTCCACGGGCGCGCGACAGCACAGCTACGGTGAAATGATAGATTGCCAATCCAGGTTACCTACGCGGTTAGCGACCGGTGTGATGTATAAGTGCGAATGAGTCTGATTCGGCAACTTCATACATGCAAGCGGGGCGCGTTGTGGCGGCACCCGGAGAGAGGAGCATTTCGTGCCTAAGTTGGATGAACAGATATCGCTGCTGCAGGATCGTTTGACGCAACTGCAGCTGCGGCAACGGCGCAGCGAGGAGCGCAAGCGCGCGCTTACAGCGCAGCGGGAGCGCAAAGCCGAAACTCGCCGCAGTATTCTGGTTGGGGCGCTGGTTCGCGCCAAAGTCGAGGGCGGCGAGATGGATGCGGATTTGTTGCGCCGCTGGCTGGACGCCGCGCTCACCAGACCTGGGGACCGGGCACTGTTCGATTTGCCGCCGCTCGAGCAACCTTGAGTGGGCGCGGAAGGCGCGCAGCGTCATGGTCAGCCATCGCTAGCCAGCTGGCTTTTATCGACGGGCGCCGAGCCTGGCGACGATGTCAATGAGCTCTTCGGGACTCATGTCGATGTGTTCGCACACCCGTCCCCACAGCATGGCCGTCGGCACGTTGCGGTCGCCTCGTTCCTTTTGGGTTTGGTGCAGCACGTACAGGACCACGCGCTCGGCGCGCGTCAGTCCGTCGCGGATGTCGGGTAGTACGTCGTAGGGAGGCTCAACCATCCGCTCGTGCACAGCCCTCAGGCTTGAAGACACGGGCCGTAGAGCCTGGATGGCGGGCAAGTCTGTCGGGCGGCCGCCGCGGGCGGGAGACCAGTTCACCGCCGCAGTTTGGGCACCTGCCATTGAGGCGCTCGGCGGCGCATGCCGCGCAGAATGTGCACTCGAAGGAACAAATCATCGCCTCGGCCGACTCGGGCGGAAGGTCGCTGTTACAGCACTCGCAGTTAGGCCTTAGGTCGAGCACGTTTCAATCCCTCAGTTGGCAAAACGTCGTGTTGGCTACACCTGGCTACGCTGCGGCTACACGTCTAGATTGGAAACCTGCAGCGCATTCTTTTCGATGAATTCGCGGCGCGGTTCCACCGCGTCGCCCATCAATGTCGTGAAGATGTCGTCGGCAGCCACGGCGTCCTCGATACGCACCTGCATGAGACGCCGCGTCTCCGGATTGATGGTCGTATCCCACAATTGCTCGGCGTTCATTTCACCTAGTCCCTTATAGCGCTGGATGGTCTGACCTTTCTTGGCCTGTTCGAACAACCAATTGATGGCGGTTTTGAAGCTCGCTACCTCCAACCTGTCGTCGCCGCGCTTTACGAACGCGCCTGGCGCGATCAAGTCGCTCAGGGTTCGTGCTAAATCCGCAATTCGCAGATATTCCGCCGAATCGAAAAACTCTCGCTGTATGTGCTTTGCAGAGCTCAAACCGTGCTCAAACCGCTGCAGGTCTATGCGATGACCTCCGCCGGGCAGGCCTTCGACACTGACGCGGTAGCGGCGTGAAACGTCATCGAGTGAGTTTAGTTTTTGCTGCAGCGTGCGGCACCAATCGCGCAAGGCATCGATGCGATCGAAGGCCTCCATGGTCATGGTCGGCAGGTACAGCAACTGTTCTAGGAAGCGCTCATCGTAACGGCGAGCCCAACGCGTGACAATGCCCTGCACTTCCACGTATTGCCGCGCCAGGGATTCGAGACCTAAGCCCGACAACGGCGGGGCCGCTGCGTTTACGTGCAGGGCTGCATCTTCGATGGCGGTGGTGAGCAGCAGTGCGTTCAATTCCAAATCGTCCTTGACGTAGTTTTCCTGCTTGCCCTTTTTTACCTTGTACAGCGGCGGCTGCGCGATATAGATGTGACCCCGCTCGATTAACACAGGCATCTGGCGATAGAAGAAGGTCAGCAGCAATGTGCGTATATGGCTTCCATCGACATCAGCATCGGTGTTGTGAACACACAGGCCGCCCATACCAGCAACGAAGTTCTCATCACCTTCAACGGAGAAATCGTAGACATAGCCGTTAGTGGGCGAAACTTCGTCGATTGCCACGATTGGCAACGACATGAGGTCTCCATCGATCTGCTGAAAGTCACGATTGACCGTTGCCCTAGTTGAGTCGAGCCAGGGAGCTAGGCTGGCGGATCCTGAATGATCCTGCCACACCGACCGCAATTTCCGCAGATCCTCCCGTGCCGTAACGCTGATGTTCCAATGACGATGCTTGGTTTCACATGGCGCGCCGTTAATTTGACGAATAACTCCGTTGGGCTCGATCTCGGAGATTGACCCAACCACACCGAGCGAACTCAGACAGTAGACCACGCCGCTGGCGATATCGTAGGAGGACGTGGAGAAGGCTATTCGATTTTTAGTAACGCTTCCATCACCGAGCAGATAGCCGCGCAAAAACGCCAACCTTAATGGGTCCGAGACATTGAATACCAGATCGGGAATTCGCTTCGTCAAGGAATCAACCTTTTCGAAGCCAAACACGTGTTGCCAGGCGAGCGCAGCCACTCGGTTCACGAGCTTGATTTCGGAGCATCTTTTTTGCGTTCCGTAACTGATGGCTCCCATGCCGAACAGTCGCAGGAATTTGTTCGCCATCTCCGCGAGGAAGCGTTGATTGCTCTGCCCAATGGCAAGTCGGATGCCGCCGCGGTCCGAGCACGAACCCTCAGCGAGATAAAATCCGAGCAGGCCCATGAGGTCTTCGTTTACCGGCAGGTAGCGGGAAATGCCGCTGCGGCCATAATGTTCCGGAGAGAGCTTTACGTCTTCGCGACCCTCGAACCAATTTAGATCCTCAGGCTGCAGCGCGGATAAGCGCACGTAATCACGGACCTCCCGCAGCTTCCCTTTCTCCCAGGCATAGAAGGTCACCGGCTGGCGAATACCTACGCGCTCGCACAATTCGCGGTTGGTTATTCCACTTACACGGCGCATTTGCGCAAATTCACTGCCCACTTCAAGTGGGATATGCACGCGAGCAGCAGTCAAAGGATCTTTTTCTGGACGCCCCTTGAGCATTGAAGCCTTAAACCACGCCTCCACAGCGGGACCGCGTAACCAAATTTGTTTGGCAGCCGCTGGGACAGCATGTAGCAAACGCAGCAAGTCTAGGTTCGATGGTGCGTCCGAAGGGAATCGGATGCGCGCGGGTGCAACCATCCTGTCTTTGACCGTGAGCTCATCCCCGCGCTTGAGCTTGATACCATCAGCCTCGTGGACGAACACGCTGTGGCTAGAGGTCACTCTGACGGAACGGCCATATGCGGTGCGAACCTTGTAGAGCTTTTCCTCGAGGGGGTGTCGAATGACGCTCTTGATCGGCCGAAAACGAACTTCGTGACTCTCGAGTCCAAAGCACAAAACTTCTCCGATGCCGTTGGCAGTCAATTTGTCGACTCCGCCGCTTGGCGCCTTGGCCGCCAAGACATCGTCGATGAACTTGCCGATTCGCACCATCCGAGCCCCGCGGTGATCGGTCTTCACGAATACATGTTCGTCGCCGTCCACGCTCATGATGATTATGCGGTGATACCGCAACTTATCGACGTTGAAATCATCGCGTCCGATGCCGCAGCCCAGCGCGGTGATGAGCGTGCCGACTTCGGCGGAGGCCAGCATCTTGTCGAAGCGCGCCTTCTCGACGTTGAGGATCTTGCCCTTGAGCGGCAGGATGGCTTGAGTGCGCCGGTCGCGTCCCTGCTTGGCGGAACCGCCGGCGGAGTCACCCTCCACCAGGAACAATTCCGATAAGGCCGGATCTTTTTCCTGGCAGTCGGCGAGTTTTCCCGGCAGGCCCGCGATATCGAGTGCGCCCTTGCGGCGCGTCATCTCACGCGCCTTGCGCGCCGCCTCGCGGGCATAGGCCGCTTCCAGAATTTTATTGACGATGGCGCGCGCTTCCTGCGGATGCTCCAGCAAGAATTCCTCGAGCCGTGCGGCCACCGCCGACTCCACCACGCCCTTCACTTCGGAGGAGACCAATTTATCCTTGGTCTGGGACGAGAACTTCGGGTCCGGCAGTTTGACCGAGAGAATCGCCGTCAGGCCCTCACGCGAGTCATCGCCGCTGGTTTGGATCTTATCTTTCTTGCCGGCGAGTTCCTTCTCGATGTAATTATTGAGCGTGCGCGTCAGTGCCGCGCGATATCCGGCGAGATGGGTGCCGCCATCCTTCTGGGGAATATTGTTGGTGTAGCAGAACATGCTCTCCTGATAGGAGTCGTTCCACTGCATGGCAACCTCGACCTGCGTGCTGCCCTCGCGAGCTTGAAACCACATGACGGTGTCATGAACGGCGGCTTTGCTGCGGTTCAAATGGGTCACGAAGGCCTTCAGGCCGCCCTCGTGCTGAAAAACCTCGGATTTTTCGTCGCGTTCATCGACGAGCTCGATGCGCACGCCGGAATTCAAGAACGACAATTCGCGCAGCCGCTTCGCCAGCGTTTCGTACACGAAGGTAATGTGAGTGAAGATTTGCGCGCTGGGCTTGAAACGGATGGTGGTGCCGTGCTCAGCGGTTTCGCCGATGGCGGCCAGCGGTGCCTGAGGCTCACCGAGCCGATACTCCTGGCGATGGACTTTGCCGTCGCGACGGATCGTCAATTCCAGGAAGTCTGAAAGGGCATTGACCACCGAGACGCCGACGCCATGCAAACCGCCGGAGACCTTGTAGGAGGTGTCATCGAACTTACCGCCGGCGTGCAAGACGGTCATGATCACTTCGGCGGCTGATATGCCTTCCTCGGCGTGAATATCGACAGGAATACCGCGGCCGTTGTCCGACACCGTCACCGACTCGTCGGCATGAATGGTCACGACCACGCTGTCGCAATGCCCGGCGAGAGCCTCGTCAATGGCGTTATCCACAACCTCGAACACCATATGGTGGAGACCGCTGCCATCGTCGGTGTCACCGATGTACATTCCGGGGCGCTTCCGGACGGCATCGAGTCCCTTCAAGACTTTGATTTTACTGGAATCGTATACGTCGTCTTGCGCCATGGTGGGTCCTATTTATTGACCGCCCATTCTAGCAGTTTTTGACGTCGAAAACGAATCTTTGGACCTTGATAATATTATTAAATTCAGCCACTTACAGGCCCCTTGAGATGGGTGGATGCGTGGCCTGGCAGAAACCCCTGCTGAGACCCGCAAATGTAGCCAAAGAACCTCGATAAAGGACTTGACGGAGAATCGCGATGCGGGCCCTATACAGATACACGGTGCGCACCGAGGGCTTGAACCTTCTGCACTAGGCATCGGGTATGGATTGCTAGCAGCGAATTGCCCTAGTCCCTAGCGCAAGCCATTTCCTCATAGTGCAATAGCTTCCCACTGCCGCGTCGGCCCCTGCCCCTACGGTCGGCTGGCGCAATCGCGAGAAACTGCAGCTGGTGCTTTGCGCGGCTGCGCCCCCTCGTCTGCACACCGCTGACCACGGAAACAAGACGCGGCCAAGTGGGCGGCTCGTGGGTTTAGCTATCGTGAAACGGCCGCTGCATAGTCCAAGCGGCATGCTGTTCCACGTGGAACATTACCGCGGGACTACCACTCCTCCTCGGATGGCGAATCGATTCCCAGGCTCCCCGAAAGCTGCGAACTCGCCATGCAACGTCGTGACGATCAGCTGCACCGCGTGTGCAGAAACCTCGATGATGAGTTGCGCCAGTCGTTCATCATCGAGTTCGGCAGCAGGATCGTCCAGCAGCAACGTGGGTCTGATGGGGGCGCTATCGGGAAATAGGTTGATCTGCGCAACCAACAAGGCGGCAGCCAAGAGCTTTTGCTGGCCTCGCGAGATTCGATCCTTGACGGCGAGACCTTCCAGCCGGATACCCAGCTCAGCCCGATGCGGTCCGACATGCGTTACGCCAAACTCCTGGTCGGCCTTGAAGCTATTGGCCAGCGCTTCAGCGAAGCCCTGATCCTTCGGCCATCCCGTGCGATAGCTCAAGGTCAGCTCCTGAGCAAGCAGACTGGCACCGATAGGAGCGCATTGCGTTGCCAGTGCCCGTACATACCGCTCGCGGGCAGCAGTGACCAATTCACCGTACCGGACCAAATCTGCGTCCCACGCGGAAATGATTGAGCTTTGCTTGGACTTGAGAGCTGCATTTCGCTGCCGGAGAACATGGTGATACCGCTGCCAGTAGCTGACGAACTCATGTTCCACGTGGAACACTCCCCAATCCAGGAAGCGGCGCCTACGACTCGGACCCTCTTCGATCAGCCTGTGGACTTCGGGATCGATGATTTGGACAGGAAGCTGCAGGGCCAGCTCCGCTAGCGTGGCTGCATTTTCACCGGCCACCTTGGCACGAACCCCGGCGCTACTGCCTTCGATGCCCAGAGGCACGCTGCGTTGCTCAGCCTGGATTTCCCCAAACACGACGAAGCGATCGGAGCCTCGCCTGATCAGATGCTCCAGCCGCCGTGTACGAAAGGACCGACCGCGGCCCAGCACGTACATGGCTTCCAATAAGCTGGTTTTGCCCGAAGCATTCGGACCGCTGATGAGGGTGAACTTAGGATCGAGTTCCAAAACCGCCGACTGCAAGCACCGGAAGTCCGTGACTTGCACCCGGCGGAGAGTCACGGCTTAGAGCCTCATCGGCATGACGACGTAGCGAGCGCCAGCGTTACCAGGCGAGCGGATCAGGCAACTGCTGTTGCTGTCGGTGAGGCCGAGTTCGACATCTTGGCCATCAATGGCGGCCAGCGCATCCAGCAGGTAATTCACGTTGAAGCCTACCTCGAGATCCTGACCTTCATAGATCACCTCGATCTCTTCCTCAGCCTCTTCCTGCTCCGGGTTGTGCGCTTGAACGGTGACCAAATTCTTCTTCACCGTCACGCGTATCCCGCGATATTTTTCATTCGATAGGATGGCCGTGCGCTGCAGCGCTTGTCGCAGAACATCCCGATCGGCGCGTATGGCGGCAGCAGGTGCCGCCGGTATGACGCGCGAGTATTCCGGGAAACGGCCGTCGATGAGCTTCGAAGTGAAGCGAATGTCGCCGATCTGAGCACGAACGTGATTCGTCCCGATGGCTACCTCTGCGACCCCCTCGGAAGTCAGCACACGCTGCAATTCAAGCACGCCCTTGCGAGGCACGATCACCTGCTGAGTGTTCGTTGCCTTGGCGGCGAGCTCCGCTTCGCAAAGCGCCAAGCGGTGGCCGTCGGTAGCGACCGCGCGCAGCATGGCACCATCGATTTCCAGCAGCATGCCGTTCAGGTAATAACGCACGTCCTGCTGCGCCATCGAAAAATGGGTCTTTTCCAACAGGCGTTGCAATTCCTTGCGCGCAATTTGCACGCTCTGTTGCGCGTTGATGTCGTCGATGATGGGGAAATCCGCAGCCGGCAGCGTCGACAGGCTGAAGCGACTGCGCCCCGCCTTGATCACGACTTTCTCCCCCTCCAACTTCAGTGCAACGGACAGCTTCTCCGGCAGCGCGCGCAAAATGTCGAGAAATTTCCGCCCTGGCACGGTGATGTCTCCGGCCTCTTGTACCGTGACCTCCGTGGCGGCGACCAATTCCACTTCCAAATCAGTCGCCGTGATGGACAGCTGACCTTGACGCACGCTCAACAGCACGTTGGCAAGCACCGGCATGGTTTGACGTCGCTCGACCACGCCGATCACCGCCTGCAGGGGACCCAACAATTTCTCGCGCTCTGCCGTCAATTTCATGAAAACACCCGTGTGAAGCTCTTAGATCTAAATTCTTAGGATAAGATTATTACTATGATTATGAAGCGTCGGTTATTTCTGTAAAACTCACAAATTACCTTCTGAATCAGCAACATACAGTCTCAATAAACGGGCTCGAATACTGTCCGTTGCGCGTCCGCAACCTGTCACGGACCTGTGGATATCTTTATCCACAGTTTGCTCCACAGCTTTTACCACCCTATCCCGCCAGGGTTCTCAACAGGTTCATATAGTCCTCGCCGACGCGCCGCTCCGTCTCCCGCAACTCTTTGACCCGCTTGCAGCCGTGCAGCACCGTCGTGTGGTCACGCCCGCCGAACGCGTCGCCGATTTCCGGCAGGCTGTGGTTGGTCAGTTCCTTGGCGAGGGCCATCGCCACCTGCCGCGGCCGTGCAATGGAGCGGCTGCGGCGTTTCGACAGCAAGTCTGCGATACGGATTTTGTAGTACTCGGCCACGGTCTTCTGAATATTTTCGATGGTGACCAGCTTCTCCTGCAGCGCCAGCAAGTCGCGCAATGCTTCCTTGGTGAACTCGAGCGTGATCGGCCGTCCCGTGAAGTTCGAGGTCGCCACCACGCGGCGCAGCGCTCCTTCCAACTCACGCACGTTCGAGCGGATGCGCTTCGCGATGAAGAAGGCAACCTCCTCGGGGAGATCGACATGCGTCATTGCCGCCTTGCTCATCAGGATGGCGACACAGGTCTCCAACTCGGGCGGCTCGATGGCCACCGTGAGACCCCAGCCGAAACGCGACTTCAAGCGTTCTTCGAGCCCGTCAACCTCCTTCGGGTAGCGATCGCAGGTGAGAATCACTTGCTGCTGACTTTCCAGCAGCGCATTGAACGTGTGGAAGAACTCCTCCTGCGAGCGGTCCTTTTTCGCGAAAAATTGAATGTCATCGATCATCAAACAATCCAGTGATCGATACGCCGTCTTGAAATCGTTGATGGTGTTGTGCTGCAAGGCCCGGACCATGTCGCCGACGAATCTTTCGCTGTGCACATAGGCCAGTCGAGCGTCGGAATTGCGCTCTTTGAGCTGATTCGCGACGGCGTGCATGAGATGCGTCTTGCCGAGTCCGACACCGCCGTAAATGAACAAAGGGTTATAGGCACGGCCGGGATTGCCGGCCACTTGCACTGCGGCCGCCCGCGCCAATTGATTGCTCTTGCCTTCCACGAAGCTTGCAAATGTAAAGTCGGCGTTGATGGGGCTGCCGAGCACCATGGGCGGCAAACGCTTAGCGCGCGCCGCCACCGCGGCGCCGGCGGCGGTGTCATGGCCGTTGACGCCCGGTGCATGAATCGGTCCGGCACGAGTACCCACATCGAGCACCAATTCAGGCGCAAGCCCTTCGGCAAACGCCATCAGCAGCTCTTTGATGCGCGGCAACGAGTTCTGCGCCAGCCATTCCACGACGTACCGATTCGGCGCGAGCAGCTTCAACTCGCCGTCGCGCTCGATCGCTTGCAGCGGCCGCACCCAGGTGTTGAATTGCTGTTCCGGGAGCTCTCCCTCGAGCACGCGCAGACAGCGATTCCACAGCGACTCTGACAAGAGCGCTCTCCTTGGGTGTAAAAATGGGGCCGATCGACAACGGGGGCAGGGAGTCTAGCTCCAACTTGAAGGTGCGTCTATTGACACATATGGGGCCGCTTGCGTACCCTTGCCGCCTTTCGTCAACCTGCCCGCCGTCTGATTCGCCATGAAACGTACCTTCAATCCGAGCAATCTACATCGCGCCCGTACACACGGTTTTCGCGCACGCATGGCGACGAAGAGCGGCCGCGCATTACTTGCCCGCCGCCGCGCGAAGGGCCGTAAGCGTCTCTGTCCCTGACGCGATCCGAAAAATCCCGTTCAACTAGACTAACGTTCGAGCCGCGCATGCGTTTGCACCAAGCGGCCGAATTTCGCGAAGTCAAACGCGGTGGTAAGAGATTCGCGGATGCGTTCTTCAGTTTATCCGTCATGGCCAATCATGAGCCGCATCCGCGGTTGGGGCTGAGCATCGCCACCAGCACCTTCGGTACGGCTGTGGCGCGCAACCGCATAAAGCGAATCACAAGAGAATCCTTTCGTTTGAACCAACATGCACTTCCATCGGTCGATGTCACCGTGTCCGCGCGAGCGGCGGCGGGCAAAGCGGATTTACGCGACTTGCGCGCGAGCCTCGACAAACACTGGAAGA
>Ga0116230_10008413_pt1 | contig 10174 bp, 7 predicted proteins | sample S1TSphfallax_3_FD_88678 | JGI IMG/M metagenome (GOLD analysis project Ga0116230, IMG submission 88678) | Host-associated microbial communities from peat moss isolated from Minnesota, USA - S1T2_Fd - Sphagnum fallax MG | ecosystem: Host-associated > Plants > Peat moss > Unclassified | place: USA...
CCTCACCGTCGGCCTCTACGGGCAGGAGCTGCCCAACCAAAACGGTGCCCCCATCCGCGTCGTGGTCCCCTGGAAATATGGATTCAAGAGCGCCAAGTCCATCGTCAAAATCCGCTTCGTCGAGAAGCAGCCCCACACCCTCTGGAACGATCAGGCCTCCAATGAATACGGCTTCTACTCCAACGTCAATCCCAACGTCGACCATCCCCGCTGGAGCCAGAAAACAGAGCGCCGCATCGGCCCGCGCTTTCTACCCCAAATCGTCCAGACCCAAATGTTCAACGGCTATACTGACCAGGTCGCGAGCCTCTACACCGGCATGGACTTAAGAAAGTACTTCTAACTCACGATGAAGAACGCACTCATCATCACCCTCAAAGTTTTCGTCCATGCAGTCTGCCTCTACCCCATTGCGTGGATACTACTCCGCTTCGCCATCGCAGAAGACATGTTCTCTGCCGTCGCCACCCAGCTCTCCGCCCACAACATCCCGCTCGACCTCGGCCCAGACCCCATCAACACCATCACCCACATCACAGGATACACAGCACTCTTCACCCTCATCACGTCGCTCGCCATCACTCCCCTGCGCCGTCTGCCCGGACTCAACTGGCTCATCCGCTTCCGCCGGCTGCTGGGTCTTTACGCCTTCTTCTACGCCACCCTGCACCTCATCACTTACATGTGGCTCTTCTCCAACTTCAAACTCCCCGCCATTTTGGTGGACATCTTCAAGCGCCGCTTCATCTTCATTGGTATGGCCGCATGGCTCATGCTGCTGCCCCTCGCGCTCACCTCCACCACCTGGGCCATCCGCAAGCTGGGTAAAAACTGGCAGCGCCTCCACCGCCTGGCCTACTTCGCCGCAATTGCTGGCATCATCCACTACTGGTGGCTGGTTAAGACCGGGAACCTCACCCCTCTCACCATGACTCTGGTTCTCACCGCCCTGCTGATTGCCCGCCTGCTCTGGTCCCTGTGGCAAAATTGGAAAAAAAAAGCGCATCCCACCCCAACCCGCCTAACCACTAAAAACACTCCGGGGGCAGCACCTTTCGCCGGGTTTGTGAAGGGTGGGTAATTCGTGCGCAGCACAAACTGTTTCGCCCTTGCTGTTCCAAGCCTTTTCCTGTTCCCTGCCTCTGGCCATTTTGCGTTATCATCCTCCCAGCACCGCGCAAACCACTTGAAAGGTCTGGAAATGAAACTATTCTCCCCGCTCCTAGTCCTCTTAGCTCTCGCTCTACCCCTCACCGCCCAGCACACTGAATCCCAGCACGATGACTCTCAGCGACCCACGCCATCCGCACCGCGCGCCAATCAGGGCCACGTACCGCCGCCGCCGCCGGCCCGCACCGGCCCCCAGGCCAATTCACGCTCCGATGCGGAACGCTCGGTCTACGGACGCATCAATGAAATGCCCCACGTTAATCACGATACTTGGTACGGCCACTCCGCCGTCAATGACCCGCGCTTCCATATCGAGCATCCCTTCGAGCACGGCCACTTTGCCAACTTTGGTCCCTCTTTCCGCTACACCATCGCCCGCATTGACGCCGCCCATCATGAATTCTGGCTTCCCGGCGGCTTCTACTTCCAGGTTGCCGATTGGGACTGGGGCTACTTCACCGACCAATGCTGGAACTGCGGCGACGATTTCGTCGTCTACGACGACCCCGACCACATCGGCTGGTATCTCCTCTACAACGTCCATACCGGTGTCTATATACACGTACAGTACTTAGGCATGTAGCCAAAACATCTGCGCACTCAAGCGAAAAGATTGTGCCTTTGTCACTTTGTTGCGCATGGAGCGATCCTATCAATGCTGGCTGGGTAAGCTGTTTTATATCAACATATATTGCAACGGTATCAAGGTCAGTACGAGGCATGGATCATGTCCTGACCTGTATCTATGTTTTCAGTTTCGGGCTTTTCAGCAGCCAGGTTATGTTCCCTCAACAAATTTTTTGGGGCCCTTCGCTTGGTTGTTAATCCTGCATCCTGTAGTTTTCGCCCAAGAACATCGTCAACGGCTAAATTGGCCAAATCGCCTTCTAATCGTAGGACCTGCATCACTCTTGCATAAATCCCAAGGGCAACCGTGGGACTGCCCTGCTCCATCTTTGAGAGCGTCGCTCTTGTGATATTTGCTCGCTGCGCCACCATCTCAGCAGAATATTTCCGCCTAAGCCGTGCCAGCTTCAATTTAGTGCCATAGGACTCAAAAGAATACGGGCCAGTCTGGGTAATAGCGGTGGAGTCGTCTTTTCCATAAAAATCAATATAAAATATATAAAATCATTTATTTTTACGTTATATTTTACTTCACAATCAGCATTATCTTACATTGAAGCCAACTAACGACCTCCAGTCTTCACTACACCGCCAAAGCTCTTTCGGTGCAACTCGCACGGCCCAAACTCCGCTATTGCCCGACGATGCAGCACCGTACCATATCCCTTGTGCTTGGCCAGCCCGTACACCGGGTAAGCCGCATCCATAGCCCGCATCATGCCGTCGCGATGCACCTTTGCCACCACACTCGCCGCTGCAATCGACAGGCTCAGGCTGTCGCCGTAGATGATTTTGGTCTGCGCGCACGGCCACTCAATCTGCATCGCATCTATAAGCAAATGATCGGGTTCCGGGCTCAATTGCTGCACCGCCAGCCTCATCGCCAGCCGCGTCGCCTGGTATATGTTGATACGGTCAATCGTCGCCGCGTCCACCTCGGCAACAGCAACGCCCAGCGCACACGCCCGCACCATCTCCGCCAGTTTTTCCCGCGCCGCTTCCTTCAATTGTTTTGAATCACGCAGACCTGCCGCCCGCAGCGCCTCAGTCTCCACCGCGTCCACTGGCAACACCACCGCAGCAGCCACCACCGGCCCAAATAATGCTCCACGCCCCACCTCGTCCACTCCGGCGATGCGCGTTGCCCCAGCCGCGCGAGCCGCCCGCTCATACTGGTCTGTGCATTGCAGAGTCAACAACATACGCCTCTTGCGGGTGGCGGCAGTAATTTTCATATCTTCCATCTCTGCCACAGTGTATTCTGTCATCGAATTCCCCTGCCACGATTTTGGAGCATGAGCATGAAACTACAACGTTTTCAACCATTTATCGGGCTGGCCGTACTGATGATTTTTGTGATGATGACGGTATTTGCGCCGCTGGCGAGCCCCATTTTCGCGCAAAATACTTCCGATTCAAACACTTCTGCAACAGCCACTTCTACAACCTCTAATGATGCACAGCCAGCCCCTGCCGCCACGACCAGCAGCAGCACAGAATCCGCCCAAGCTGTTGATAATAAAGAGGATAATGAAGATGAAAAAGCCGACAGCGACAAGGCTGCTCCGGTAAAAAAAGGCCTGTTTGGCCCGAAAAAGCTGCCCTACTGCAAACCGGGACAAGACCCCGGCAAGGGCAAAGTAAAAGTCTGCCGTATCAAATTGCCGAAAATGACACCGGTAAACATCACCGATGGCACGCTTACTGTCAACGGGATGATCGCCAAAGTTGGACTGAATTATCAGATTGCTGACCTGAAATATCTCTATTTTTGGGTGCCAGGGCTGGGTATTGTGACGGTGACGGACAAGCCCTTTCCCGGAGCGAAAGAACAGCTCGCAGCCTTTCATTCCAAAGGACTTACGGTGAAATTGAATGACCAGATTATTGAGCTGTACTCGGACAATTTTCTGCTGAAAAACGACAAAAAGCCGCTTTCTGCTTGGGTCGCTCTTGACCCAACGCTGACCACACCAGTGGACGACCCACATTTTAGGTCGCCGGTCTTTGGATGGGGTGTAACTCCCGGCGCACCATATACTTGGCCGGGGTCGATGCCGACGGACCCGAAGAAACATGCGCTGGCACCGCCGGTACCGGTGAATCTGCGGCCCGTTATTGTCAAACCGGTGCCGGTGACGATTAGTTCGGCGCTTCCGGCAAAAACTACATCAACAACTTCTGCACCGGCAGCACCGGCTACCGGCTCGGCAGCCTCAAGTTCCACCTCGGAATCACCTCAAAGTACACCTGCTGCACCCTCAGATGCACCGGCAAAATAGCCGCAAATAGATAGACCTTTCCCACCGCGCGGGCTACGCTGATGTAGAGAGGTCTGGTGTTTTGTTTGGCTGGTTGGGGCTATTTGCCGCGGGTATCGACTTCGCGCAAACGGGCCGCTTTTCCACGTAAAGCACGTAGATAGTAGAGCTTAGCGCGGCGAACTTCATAGCTGCGAATCTTCTCGACCTTGTCTACCACCTTGGAATTCAATGGAAAAATACGCTCCACGCCCTGACCGAAACTCATTTTACGGACGGTGAAGCTGCCCTCCGGGCCGTTCTTGCGGGCAATAACAATGCCCTCAAAAGCCTGAAGACGTTCTTTGTCGCCTTCTTTAATCCGGACTTGAACACGGACGGTGTCGCCGGCTTTGAAATTGGGTAGGTCGGTCCGCTGAAGTTTCGCGGCCAGTTTTTGCATGATTGGATGTATGGACATAGTACTTCCCTGCTATCGAATATCGAAATTTTAGTTTACACGATTTTTGAGATTTAAGCCGTAATGGGGTGGAATAAGCGTCATTTTTGTACCAAAAATGACCCCCAAATACCAATTTAAGCCACGAAAATGCATGTTTAGCAGACCACAGATTGCAGGGATGACGACAGATAGGGGCAAATGCCTAACAGCGCTTTGCGGTAATAAAGACTGATTTAGTTTCAAAGGCAAGATCAATCACAAAGTGCTAAAGGATGACGAGCTGAAAGCAGACGGAGTTAGTGGTTGGAGGCGGACTGGATAGTGGTGGTGGCGGAGGTCTGTATGGAGTTGATGAGGGTCTTGGGGTCGAAGCCAGCGTGAGAGATTTGTTGGTCGATGAGGGTGCGTGTGGCTGGGGAAATGGACGGGGTGCGGGCGATGATCCAAATATTTTTGCGGTTGGGTTCAGCAACGACTGCCCATTTGTATTCGGGGTCGAGCGCGATGACCCAATAATCAAAATAAAAGGGGCGAAGGAAACTGGTACGCAGCTTGCCGCTGACCAGGGTGCCGGGCCCGTTGCTTTGGCCCTCGGTAAAGCCGTCGCCGGTGGTGGTTTTGCCATTGGATTTGGTGCAGGTGTTGTGGATGGTGAACTTGTCGCCGGGCTGAAGCTCATAGTGAGTGACGACATCGGCGACGCACTGGCGTTGCCAGAAATTTGGAGTGCGGGCAATTTCAAACCAGTTGCCGGTGTAGCGGGCAAGGTCGAGCTGAGGGACGGCCTGCTGCCCCTGGACCGTCGCTGCGAGGAGCGATAGGGCGAAGAGCGTTAAGGCGGGGACAAGTTTGAGTTTGAGGAAAATATTCACGGTTTTAATATTCCACAGAATGATATTAGTTGGACGATACGGTTAGTTAATTTGTGTACGAAATGAAGATGAAAATGGATGCATTGTGATGGGGCGAAAAGGCAGCAGACAGCAAGATCAAATGCAAGGATGACAACGAAGAGGCGAAAAGAAATGCAGGTCCCTACGGGATGACAAGGCAAAAAGGCAGGTGCAAAAAGAAGAAGTAGACTCCTCCGCTACGCTGAGGAATGACAAACAAAAACAAGAGCAAGGGGCGAGGTCATTCGGAGGAGTGAAGGACAGTGGCGGTGCGGTCGAGTTTGTCCCAGTTGAAGGGCTTGCCGTCGATGGCGCGCTTGAGGGTCTTGAAGAGCACGATAGAGAAGACCTGGCGGTAGGCGAAGCGTTGCAGCCAGATGTGGTAGAGCAGCCACCCATCCCCCTTGCTGGCCTTGTGTTTGCGTTCGAGGGCGAAGGCGAGTGCAGAGGTGACGAAGTCAATGATGAGGAAGGCGAGGAAGTAGCTGAGCAGGCGGAGGAAGCTAGCAGCGCTGGCGGCATCGGGATGGAAGTGGCGGTCGAGGAGGAACTGGATGATACTGAAGACGAACATGAGGTCAATAAACGGCGAGACGAGCGGCAATAGGATTTGGAAGATGAGCATGTTGGGCAGCGCGAAGAGGCCCATTGCCGGATTGGTGCGGAAGGCACCGCGATGTTTGAAGACGGCCTGAAGGATGCCGAAGGACCAGCGGAAGCGCTGGCGCATGAGGCCGTCCATGGTAACGGGGGCCTCAGTGAAGGCGAGGGCTTGGTCCTCATAGATGACGAGATTGTTTTGTTCGAGGAGGCTCATGGTGAGGTCTGCGTCCTCGGCAACGGTGTTGGTTTGGTAGTTGCCTGCGGCGCGGGATGCGCTGGTGCGCCATGCACCGATGGCACCGGGAACGACGGTGACGACACCGAAGAGGTCAAGGGCGCGGCGCTCAAAATTCTGACTGGTGATGTATTCAAGGGCCTGCCAGCGAGTCCAAAGATTGACCCGGTTGCCGACCTTGGCGTTACCGGCGACGGCAGCGATGCGTGGGTTGGCAAAGTGGGGGACGAGGTGCGAGATGGCGTCCATTGCGATGACGGTATCTGCATCAATGCCGACATAAATTTCCTCAGTGACGGTTTCTAGCGCGAAGTTGAGGGCTGCGGCCTTACCTCCGTTTGGCTTGGTGAGGACGGTCACTTTGCCACTGGCAATTTCAGCGGCATATATTTCTTTGACTACATCCGAAGTGCGGTCGGACGAGCCGTCATCAATGACAACAACGCGAAGGTGGGGATAATCTGACCGGAGGACGGAGCGCACGGTGCGGGCGATGACTTTTTCCTCATTGAAGGCGGGGACGAGCACGGCAACCTGCGGCTGGTAGTCTGGCGTGCTGAAGTTGTGACGGCGGCGGAGACGGTCAATGAGGGCAAAGAGGCCGACGAGAATGAGGCGCGCGCTCATGAGAATGTCACCGGCGAAAAATATCCAGAAGACAAAGTGGCTGAAGAAGGAGAAGAAGAAGAAGGCGATGGCATCCACACGGGCCTGCCAGACCTGGTCTGGACGGAGCTTGGGCATGACCTGATCGCGAGTTTTCCCCAGGAGCTCATGCACGGGGACAAACTCATATCCGCGGGCACGGAGCTGGTCAATGAGATAGGGCAGGGCGGCAACGGTGGCGGAGCGGTCGCCGCCGCCGTCATGCATGAGGATGATGCTGCCGCGCGTCCAGGGCTTGACCTTCATCTGCGCGAGCTGGTCGAGAACAAGCTTAGTAATTTCCTGCGGAGACTTACGGGGATGCTCGTCCCAGTCATCGGTGTCAATCTTGTCACCAACAATGATGTAGCCGAGTTTTTCAACTCGGTCGACTGGCTCAGCCTCGTCATTGGTGTCTGGCTCCTGATCAATGGAGTAGGGCGGACGGAAGTAGAGTGGCTGCACACCAATCTCTGCACCGAAGAGGCGCTCGGTGAGGTTGAGTTCGAGTTCCAACTGGCGGGGTGAAATTTCACTGATGTTGGGATGGGAAAAAGTGTGATTGCCGATGTCATGGCCTTCGCGATAGACACGCTGCATCATGCCGATGTTATTTTCGGCAACCTCGCCAATCATGAAGAAGGTGCCCTTCACATTTTTTTCTTTGAGGATGTCGAGAATTTTAGGCGTCCATTTTTCGTCGGGGCCGTCATCGAAAGAAATGGCGAGTTTTTTTGGCTGATAACCGTAGGCCTGGACGGTGTAGGAGAGCGGGTAGCTGACCATGTCTTCGCCGGTGATGAGGAAGTTGTCATCATCCATGGTGACGCTACGCTTGCCGGGCTGGGGACCGCGGGTGATGACGAGGATGTCGCCTTCGCCTTCGTTGTCGACGTCCTGACCGGTGTCGACGCGGGCAAGGGCGGTGTGGGGATTGGAGGTCAGTGGCTTGTCCCAGATCTGCCAGAGGGAGCTATCTTCAGAGCCGAGCCGCCAGAGGGCGAAAGTGCGGATGCCAAGGTCGCGGCGGGCTATACGCATTTCATTGAGCACGGTGACAGCATCGAGGAACCAGATCTGGTGCTGCGTTTTTTCGTCAACGTCATCGTAGGCGTAATGCGGGTTGAGGGAGTCGGGATCGAGGGTGACATCGGAGCCGGTTTCAGAGGCCGTCTGCCATGCCTCCTGCGTGGCGATGGCTTCAGAGGCTAGGACGACGGGATCGCCATCTTTCATCTTCAAGCGGCCTTTGGAGTCAGGCATGGGCAGGGTCCAGTCGTAGCCGTAGCTGCCGATGGCGCAGATGACTTTGTCTTTGGGGACGACCCTGAGGACGGCCTTGAGGTTATCGACAAACCATTGCTGGGAGGCGACTGGGCCGGGGCCGGAGGCGTCCTGGTGCTCGTCATAGTTCATGAGTTGGAGACCGTCACTATTGGCGGCCATGACTTTTAAGTCGGCGGCTGGCTCGCTGACGGGGACGTTGACATAGAGGCGGAGATTGAGGGGATGGAGGTCGGCATAGAGCGCGGTGATGAGGGAGAGATAGCCGGGCATGGCATCGGGCGGGATGCTTTCAAAGTCGAGTGAGAGGCCGCGATAGCGTTTGTTGGAAGTGAGAAAAGCCTCGGCCTGGCGCTTGAAATTGGCGCGGGCGGCGGGGTTGCGGAGGAAGTCGCCGATGGAGTCGTCGAAGTCGCCGGCAATGGGATCATAATTATTGACAAGCGGGAAGATTTCAGTATCGGTGTGGGCGTCGATGATGGTGCGCTCGACCTGATTGCCGCGATCCACACCGTGGACGCCGTCCTTATCGACGACAGAGAAGGCGCGGTTGTCGATGGTGTAGCCGGTGATGTCGCCATCGGGAGTTACGACGTGGAGCCACTCTGGAAAGAGCAGGTCGATCTGGCGGATGTGGGCTTTGAGCGAAGAGTAGCTGGCAGGGTCCCAATCGACATAGTAGGCGGCGCGGAGGCCTTCATCGGTGTTGAGGGGGATGTCACTAGGATTGCGGGTGGTCTTACGATGCGGGGCACGCTGGAGGTTCTTGTGGGACTCAAGCGGCTTGAGCGGAAGATAAACAGGCTTGCTACCGCCGAGCTGTGGAGCGGGCAACTTTTGCACGGCGAAGAGGCCGACTGCAAACACGACCAGGACGATGGTGCTGCCAATGGCGACGATGTCCATGAGGCGACGAAGGCGCCGCCAGCGTTTCCGTTCCGGGTCGTAAAAAACCTGTTGGTCCATTTTTTTAGTGCTAACTACATGGATGCTATGCACCCGTTGGGCCGGAGTCAAACAGTGGGCGGCACGCGCTATGGTTGAGATGGCAATGTATTATGCATCTACATGTGCGGGGAAAATAAATTAACGAAGCAGCAATACTGGCTGGCGGCGACGGCGCTGGTGATGGGGATTTTGCTGCGCGTTTGGCTGCTGCTGCATCATCCTGATGTGAATGGGGATAGCTTTGTTTATGGCGACATTGCAAAAAACTGGTTGCAGCATGGGGTCTATGGGCAGAGCGATGGCGCGGGAGTTGACCCGACGCTAATACGGCTGCCGGGGTATCCGGCGGTGATTACAGTTTGCTTCAAGCTGTTTGGGGTGGAGAATTATTTTGCGGTACTGGTGATGCAGATTATTTTTGATCTGCTGAGTTGTGTGCTGCTGGCGGCAACGGCGCAGCGGCTGTTTGGACAGCGCGCTGGGATGGCAACGCTGTCGCTGAGTGCGCTGTGCATCTTTACGGCCACATACGCAGTGGTGGGGCTGGCGGAGTCGCTGAGTATTTTTTGCATTGCCTGGGCGAGCCATGCGCTGGTGTACTGGCGTGAATGCTTGCTGAGCAAACACAAGCTCGCGGGATGGATACAACTGGTAAGCCTGAGTATCGCACTGATTGTGTGTGTACTGCTAAGGCCGGACAATGGGCTGCTGGCGGCAGCGTTACTGCCTGCGGTCTGCTGGATTGCGTGGCGCAATGTGGGATGGAAACAGGCTGCGGCTTGTATCGGGCTGTGTACGGTGATATTTTTGCTGCCGCTGGTGCCGTGGACTATCAGGAATTACAGGGTGTTTGGAGTATTTCAGCCGCTGGCGCCACGACAGGCCAATGATCCTGATGAGTTTGTGACAGTGGGCTATGACCGCTGGTATAGCACTTGGGGGATTGATTATGCGTCGACAGAGGAAGTTTATTGGTCGCCGCAGATTAATGCGATTGATATAAATGATCTGCCAGCGCGAGCGTTTGATTCCGCTCAGCAGCGGGCGCAGACGGTGGCGGTGATCA